>Ga0315277_10003462_pt1 | contig 21377 bp, 14 predicted proteins | sample YL17G05_15_MG_FD_203695 | JGI IMG/M metagenome (GOLD analysis project Ga0315277, IMG submission 203695) | Sediment microbial communities from Yellowstone Lake, YNP, Wyoming, USA - YL17G05_15 | ecosystem: Environmental > Aquatic > Freshwater > Lake > Sediment | place: USA: Wyoming | collected...
TAGTTTTACTGTCGTATTGGGCTTGAACAGTTTCAAGTCTTTGTGTAGACGAGACTTCCGGGGGGCGAACCCTTTCAGGAGACTCGTCGATGGACCGACGTTTTGAAGTACGGAAACGGCAGATTCTCGCGGAATGTGTGCTGGATCGTCGTGTGGTGAACGGTATGTTGAAGCGCCTGGGCCAGTTCATTCTGCCTTTTGCCGAGCACCTGCTGGCACCGGCGCAACGAGCGCATGCTAGCACCTACCTCCAGGGCCTGCTCTCGGACCTGAAGCGAAAGAGTGCCTGAAGCCCAGACAGCAGCAAGTACAGCAGTGGTCCGCGGCGTTGCCCGAGGAGGCCTGGACCTTGATCGATGTGCGGGACGGAGAAAAAGGGCCGTTGCGGGTGGAGATGGCAATCGGCCGGGCGGTGGAAGCCAAAACCGATCGCCGCTGGATGCGCTACGTCGAGACGTTGGTGGTCGTTCGTACGCACGACGCAGACGGCGCGGTGAAGTACGACTACCATCTGTCGAACGCCCCACCGCAGACGCCCTTGGCGGAGTTCGCGCGGGTCTTCTGCGCATGATCCACCGCATTCTGGCTTGGCTTCTCCGCGCCTTGCGGACCCGTTACGCAGTGGCCCGAATCCGCCGCTTCCTCGACCGTCTGACTTCCCGCAAAGAGTTGGCTCGTGCCTATCACTACAATGCACTTAAGCTCTTGCCGCCGTTGAGAATACATCAACGGCGATGAATACGACAGTAAAAATAGCCACTGCCCAAACCCTGTGCTCATCCCTCTTCCCACGTCACGGCGTGACTTCACCGGCCGCTGCCAGCCGATCTGCGGCCGCCTCGTCTAGGCAGATCCGCCGGATGCCGGTCGCCCGGCCGGAGTGCGGATCGACCTCGACGATGGTCCCGTTGAGGCGGACGTCGTGGGTGGCCACCTCGAAGTGGGTGGGCCGGTAGGTGAGGGTAGTTTCCAGCACGCGGTCGATCCGCCGGCCGAGGATGCTCTCGTGGGGGCCGGTCATGCCCACGTCGCATTGGAAGGCGGTGCCCTTGGGCAACAGTTGCTCGTCGGCGGTGGCCACGTGGGTGTGGGTGCCCAGCACGGCGCTGACGCGGCCGTCCAGGTGCCGCCCCATGAGCTGCTTGTCACTGGTCGCCTCGGCGTGGAAGTCCATCAGGATCACCTGGACGTCGGAGGGCAGGGTGGCCAGCACGCGGTCGGCTGCCCGAAAGGGACAATCGACCGGTCCCATGAAGACGCGACCCAGGCAGCCAAAGACGGCCACGTGGACCTGGTTGCGGGCGCGGAGGACGGCGAAGTCGCGACCGGGGGCATCGTGGGGATAGTTGGCCGGGCGGACGATCCGCCGCTCGGCTTGCAGCAGGGGGATGATCTCTCGCCGCCGGTAGACGTGATCGCCCATCGTCATGCCGTCGACGCCGGCGGAGATCAGCTCCTGGTAGATCGCCGGCGTCAGGCCCGATCCACCCGCGGCGTTCTCCGCATTGGCCACGACCAGGTCAAGCTGTTCCTGGATCCGCAGCCCGCGGAGCGCATGAATAATGATCTGCCGCCCGGGCTTCCCCACAACGTCGCCGATCATTAGCAGCCGCACGGGCAGGATCTTTCTGAGGGGCGAGGGATTGGGGATTAGGGATTGGGGATTGGTGTCTGTGCGTCTTGCGCGAGGGGGACGCGAACCCCAGGGCCGACGCGCGACTGTCTGTTCGTCTTGCTCCCTTTGTCCTCCAATCCCTAGTGCGGCCTGCGGCCGCAACCCAACGGCGGGCAAGTCCGCCCGCTAAACGTTGGCATCACAATCGGCTACATCAAACATGGGCGCACGGCGCGAAGAAGTTGCACCACCCGACTCTAATCCCTAATCCCCAATCCCTAATCCCTGCTTTCCTACCGGGCCATTTCCACGTGTCTGGTTTCGCGGACGACCGTGACTTTGATCTCTCCGGGATAGGCGAGCTGTTCCTCGAAGGCCTTGACGATGTCGTGGCAGATCTTGGCGGCGGTCTCGTCGGTGGTTTCCTTGGCGCTGACCAGCACGCGGAGTTCGCGTCCGGCCTGGATGGCGAAGGCCTGCTCGACGCCTGAAAAACTGCTGGCAATGGACTCCAGCTCCTCCATGCGTTTGACGTAGCGTTCCAAGGTTTCCCGCCGCGCCCCCGGCCGCGAGGCGCTGCACGCGTCGGCGGTGGCCACCAGCACGGTGTAGGGGTAGTTCACCTTCAGGTCGTCGTGGTGTCCGGCGGCGGCGTGGATCACCTCGGGCCGCTCTCCGTAGCGTTTCAGCAGCTCGGCCCCGATCTTGGGATGCCCTCCCTCGGCCTCGTGGTCGGCGGCCTTGCCGATGTCGTGCAGCAGGCCGCAGCGCCGCCCCAGGGCCCCGTCCAACCCCATTTCGTCGGCCATCATCCCGGTCAGGTAGGCCACCTCGATGGAATGCCGCAGGACGTTCTGGCTGTAACTGGTGCGGAAGTGCAGCCGCCCCAGCAGGTTCACCAGCCGCTCGTGCAGCCGGTGCACCTCGGCCTCCTGGCAGGCCTCTTCACCGAGCTTTTGGATGTGTCGCTCCAGCTCACTCTGGGTGTTGGCGACAATTTCCTCGATGCGGGTGGGGTGGATCCGTCCGTCGGCAATCAGCTTCTCCAGGGAGATTCGCGCCACCTCGCGGCGGATCGTGTCGAAAGCGCTGACGACCACCACCCCGGGCGTGTCGTCGATGATCACGTCCACGCCGGTGGCTTTCTCGAAGGCCCGGATGTTCCGCCCCTCACGGCCGATGATCCGGCCCTTCATCTCGTCGTTGGGAATGCCCACCGTGCTGGTGGTGGTTTCAGCGGTGTGGGTGGCGGCGTAGCGCTGCAAGGAGGTCAGCAACAGCTCGCGAGCCTTTTGGTCGCAGGTTTCGGCGATCTGCTTCTCGTGCTTCAGGATCACCGCGCCGGTCTCCCGCTGGAGCTGCTCGTCGAGGATCTCCAGCAGCCGGGCGGTGGCCTCCTCGCGGTTGAGCCCGCTTAGCTCGTGCAGCGTCTGCCGCTGGAGGTCCAGCAGTTTCGAGAGCTCCTCCTTGCGGCGATTGACGTCCTGGATCCGCTCGGTCAGCTTGCGCTGGGTGCCTTCGACGATCTTCTCTTGCTTGCGGATCTGCTCGGCCTGCTCCTCGAGGGCATCTTGGCGCTTGTCCAAAAGGCGTTCGCGCTCGTGCAGCTCGCCGCGGAGCCTGCGCAGCTCCTTCTCGCTCTCGGCTTGTTGCTGGATGGCCAGCTCTTTGATCTCCAGCTCGGCCTCGCGGTGGCGGTTGGCTACTTCTTCCTCGGCCTTGTGGACGATCTCCCTGGCCTCCGATTCGGCATCTCGGCGGCGGAGGCGGTCCAAGAGCTTCACCAGCACGAAGGTCAGCAGGACGGCAAACACGGCCGTCGCCAAGACGATTATCGTAAGCTGTGTCCCCGTTACCATCGGATTCCTCGCAGAACTGAGTCTGCCAGAATGCCTTCGTCCCCGACGGCCGCTCTTGGCGACGACGACCCGTCATCGCGCACGGCGCGGCCGTTGGCGGCGGGCCTGCAAGGAAACTCGATAGCCGGCTGGACAGCTCAACCCCAGACGCGGAGCGTGGGGCTCGACGGGTCTGTATAGCCGCAACGGGCGGGCATCCGCCCGCGCAAGACATGTTCGGGCCAGACCGGACCAAACCGTCCGGCCCCGCCCTCATGACAGGCTACGGGAGGGCCCAACGCCTGGCAGCCGGGCGGACCACCAGGCTCTTCCAGCACAAGGCGAACCCTCCTCCGACCGACGGGCGGGAAGTCCGGGCGAGAGACCCCAAGTCGGCCCGGGCCACCAAGGGCCCAGACCGGCACTCGGGCCCATGCTGGCCAAACGGCACGCACGCCGCATGCCAAAAGCCCGAATAGCCACCGCCATATCACGATCAGCCAGTGCATCGTCCGATCGACTCCCCACATGCCGGGTGGTTGTTGCTGCTTAATACAGGACTCGTCGATAACTCGTGTCGAACTGTTTTTCGGCTTCGATCCCCTGACGGGCCACCGAAGACACTCGTCATGCAGTCTTTCTAGGCATACAATACCAGTCAGCGGCGCTACAAGCCCGCCACCATAGCTACGTCGCCGGTGGCTCCTCGGCTCGGCAAAAACCGCCAACACATCTATGACTAAACTTCATCTTACCAGAGTCTCCACAAACTGCAACTGCCAATCGTGGCTCCGCCGGAAGGTAACCCTATCTGCCGGCACAGGTTAGGGCAATTCCGATGGGGAACTGGGAGGACTGGAGGGCTTTTCGTGCCTGAATAGTCTTGCGTGATTCCCGGAAAAAGGGGACAGGTCCAATTTGCCGGAACGGCCCGCGACCAACCTTCGGTCGGTGCCCGGCTTCGCACAAATTGGACCTGTCCCCTTTTTCCTCCCCCAATGGCGCCTCGCCGGTGCCGCCGCAAAACACGGGCAAGATGCCAGTGCCGCCCGTGCGAACCAGAATCCCATGCCTTCACCCCAACCCTTCGAGACCCACTTGGCTGCCGCTTGGCCGCCGGCCAAGTGGCAGGAGGTGACGACCCTATTGGCCGTGTCCGGGGGGGCCGACAGCGTGGCCCTCATGCGTGCCATGCGGGCCCTGAAAACTCGTGGAGACGGCCGCTTGTGCGTTGCCCACTTCAACCACCACCTCCGGGGCGATCAGTCGGCGGCCGATGAGGCATTTGTGCTCGATCTATGCCGCCGGTTCGATCTGCCGTGCGAGGTGGGACATGCCCAGGGCCAGGTAATGGCCGAGGGCAGCGACGGGGTGGAGGCTGCCGCCCGGGCGGCCCGATACGAATTCCTCCAACAGGCGGCTGCCCGACTCGGGGCCCGATACGTCGTCACCGCCCACACCGCCGACGACCAGGCCGAGACGATCCTGCACCGGATCCTCCGGGGCACGGGCATCGGCGGCTTGGGCGGGATGCAGCGGGTGAGGGCCTTCGGACCGGCTGCCACGCTGATTCGGCCCCTGCTGGAGGTTCGCCGCACGGAACTGGTGGCCTATCTGGACGACCTGGGCCAACCGTACCGGGTCGATTCGAGCAACCAGGACACCCGGCTGACCCGAAACCGGATTCGCCACGAGCTGTTGCCGCAATTAGCCCGGCAGTTCAATCCCGGCGTGATCGACGCCCTGCTGCGGCTTGGCCGGCTGGCCGGCGAGGCCCAGGCGGTCGTCGAGGCCGTCGTGGATGGCCTCTGTCAGCGGTGCGTCGTCTGCGAGAGCCCCCAGGCAGTGCGGATCGACGCCGCCGCGCTGGCCGACCAGCCGCGCTACGCGATCCGCGAATTGCTGATGACCATCTGGCGGCGGCAGGGCTGGCCCATGCAGGCCATGGGTTTTGCCCAGTGGGATCTACTAGCCGAACTGGCTTCCGGCTGCCGGGGAGCATCCCCGGAGCTCCCATCCAAGCGCATGTTCCCCGGCAGCGTGCTGGCCGAGCCCGGCGAAGGCCGGCTGCGGCTGGTGCGAGTCTCAGAAGAGTGATACACCGTGGCGGTTGTCCCCGGTCCGCGAATACTCCGGGCCCAGCGGCTACGGGACCTGCCGCCGGTAGAAACTGCTCAGGGTCCGCAGACGATGGACCAGGTAGGCCACCGCCAAGCCCAGCAGGACGAGGGCGATGAGGTTGATCACGTGGCGGTCGGGATCGGTGTCGAAGCCTTGCTGGAGTTGCGGTCGCCAGTAGTGGAAATCGATCATCAGGATCACGTAGGAAATCAGCGACAAGAGCGTCATGAACCAGACGAATCTCACCCGAAACCAGAGGCCGGACGCGACGATCAGCAGAGGGTATCCGACGACTAGCGGGCTGGCCAGGCCGTCGGCCGCACGCAACACGGCCAGCAACAGCAGCGAGTCGAGCGTCCCCCAGACGAACCGTGCCGGGATCGACCACCGCTGGCTGTCGTGCAGCCGCTGGCAGACGATCGAAACCGTGGCCCAGATCCCCAACAGGACCGCGATTCTCCCGTGAAACTGCCCGTCCGGGGGGATCTGCCTGAGGAGGTATTTGAGCGTGTCGACGGCGACAAACGCGACGTAGAACAGGCCCAACGCGGCAAACCGCGACGCCAGGGCCGGCTGGCGGCGGGTCCAGCTCCAAAGCCGCTGGCCGAGGTGCGGGGGGCGGACTTCCAGGGCCTCGCCCCGGGCAAAGCGCTCCAGGTCGTCGGCCAAGGCCCCGGCCGACGAGTAGCGATCGCCGGGCGACTTGGCCAGGCACTTCAGGCAGATCAGTTCCAGCCCCCGCGGGACCCGCGGGTTCAGCCGCCTGGGCAACATCGGCTCCCGTCCGAGGACGTCCATCAACGTATCCAGCGGGTTCTCCCGGCGAAACGGCGGCCGGCCGGTCAGCAGCTCATAAAGGATCGCCCCCAGGCTGTAAACGTCGGTGGCGGGCCCCACGTCGGCGTTGCGGCCGGCTGCTTGCTCCGGGGCCATGTAAGGGGGCGAACCAGCGATTACGCCGGTGGCGGTGATCTCGGAGTCGGGCGTGAACACCTTGGCCAACCCGAAATCGGTCACGTGCGGCTGCGCTGTGCTATCCAGCAAGATGTTCAACGGCTTCAGATCGCGGTGGACGATGCCCTGCTGGTGCAGGTGGTCCACCGCCCGGGCAACTGTGGCCAGCAGCCGCACGGCGGTGTCCAGGTCGACCGTCTCCCGGGCGATCCGTTCCGCCAGACTCTCTCCCTCGACGTACTCCATGGCGAAGTAGTGCTGGCCGTGGATCTGGCCCACGTCGTGGATGTGGACGATGTTCGAGTGCTCGACCCGCGCGGCCGCCCTGGCCTCGGCCTGGAAGCGGCGGACGTGCTCGGAAGAGGCCAGGTGACTGGCCAGGATCATCTTGATGGCCACAATCCGGTCCAGGCCGATCTGGCGTGCCTTGTAGACGACGCCCATCCCGCCGCGGCCGATTTCACTCAAGAGTTCGTACTGCCCGAAGGGACGCGGCACCTCCCCCGGGGCAAGCCCGGAGTCCCCCGGCTCGGTCCCGGGGACCGCGGGGTCGCCGGCGGGCGGCGGGGCGACGCTCTCCAGGGCATCCAGCAGGTCCAGCGCCGCGGCCAGTTCCGGCCGCCGGCGGAGCAGAGTCCCTCGATCCGCTGCCTCGCCCGCCTGGAGCCGCGCGAGGTAGTCGTCCAGCACGCTCAGCACTTCCTGGTCATCCGGCGAGGCGCTCACTGATCGTCCCCCAGTGCCTGTTGCAGCTTCTTGATCGCCCGCATCCAGAGCATCTGCACGGCGGGGCGGGAGCGGTGCATCCGCTCGGCGACGTCGTTGAACGGGAGCCGCTGGAGGTTCCGCAGGACGATCACCTCCTGGTAGTCCGGCGGCAATCCGGCCAGGGCGGCGGTCACCCGCAATTCGGTGTCCAGGCGGAGAAACTCCTGGCTGGGCGTGCCCACGGGGGCGGCCGGCTCGGGGACGCCGCGGGAGCGGCTATCGGCCGAATCGCGGAAAGGGACCTCCCGCCCGGCCTGACGCTTCGCCGTGCCGTGATAGCGGCGGACGAAGTCGGCTGCGTTGTGGGCGAGGATCTTCCGCAGCCAGGCCAGCCATTCTTTTTCGCAGGTGCCTTGGAACCCGCTGAAATCCCGATGGGCCTCCAGCAAGGTCTGCTGCACGAGGTCCGAGGCATCGACCTTCACTCGCAGCCAGCTTTCGACCTGGCACCGGGCGACGTACCCCAAGTAGGTGCGGCAGAGTCCGAAGAGCCGTTCCCGGCCCTCCACGTCACCCCGCCGGGCCCGCTCGATCAATTCGGAGACCTTCGGCCTTTCCGTGTCATCCATGGGTCCACCGTGCAGCCTGATCGTGGGGCATCCCCGGGAGTCTACCCCAGTTGGCCGGCGATTTCCAGGCGGGGTTGCCGACCTGGATTATGCGGCCTAGAATCCCCCAGAAGGAGCCAGGCCATGCACCACCGGGAACTCCTCCAGCAAATCAAGGTCCGCCTGCAAGAGGCATTCGGTGGGCGGCTGCGCGGAGTCGTTCTGTACGGCTCGGAGGCCCGCGGAGAAGCCCGCGAGGACAGCGACATCGACGTGCTGATGCTGCTGGAAGGCCCGATCCAGTTGGGACGCGACATCCACCTGGGCGTGAAGGCACTATATCCGTTGATTCTCGAGATAGGGCGCGTGATTGACGCAGCTCCGGTGGATGTCGGGAGATACGAAGCAGGAGCGATGGCGTTGTACCGCCAGGCTAAGAAGGAAGGGATTCGCGCATGAGTCAAGGTGCGGGAGAAGACGTCTTGTGCTTCTGGCAGCACGCGCAGATCGCGCTGAAGGCAGCCCAACAGAACTTGGAGATCGACCCTTCCACCGCAAGTAATCGGGCGTACTACGCGGCGTTCTACGCAGTTTCCGCACTGTTTGCCAGTGAGGGTCGGACGTACAGCAGACACAGTGCCATCGAGGTTGCCGTTCACCGGGACCTAGTCAACACCGGCCGATGGCCCCAGGATCTTGGTGCCGCGTATCGTGAGCTTCAGAGCCTGCGGACGGCCGCGGATTACGACGTATCTACCTTCCCGACGGCGGAGAGGGCCCAAGACGCGGTGCACCAGGCGGAGATGATCCTTGAGGCCGTTCGAGCCTCCTGCCCGCAACTGGGCTAACAGCTTATCCCAATACCCCTCACCCCCGGCCCCGTCTCCCGGCAAGCGGGGCGAGGGGAGAACAATTTGGGATAGGCAGCAAGTCCGACCACCTCGAGGCGTGGTTCTGCGAAGTGACTTCGCCGGGTGGGTTTGGCATCGATTCGCCTGGCGCCCGGGTCTCAGATCCACCCCTTGCGAATCAGCAGCATTTTCACGCCTTGGGTAAGCAGGACGTAGGCGATAAGGGTCGCCAGCAGCAGCGGCCAGTAGAGGGGCGGGAGGGGCTCGAACCCGATCCACGGGCCGACCGGTGACGAGGGCAGGATCACTCCCACCGCCATGATCACCACCGTCGTAAACAACAGCGGCCAGCTCGCGCGGCTTTGCAGGAAAGGGATCCGATTGGTGCGGATGACGTGAATGATGAGGGTTTGGGTGAGCAGCGACTCGACGAACCAGCCGGTCTGGAAGAGCGACTGCCTGGCGGGGTCCCAGCACTGGAAGACCAACAGCATCAGCAAGTACGTCGTGTAGTCGAAAACGGAGCTGCACGGGCCCACAAACAGGATGAAACGCGCGATTTCACCCATGTGCCAAGGTCGCGGCTTGGCGATCTGCTCGGGGTCCACGTCATCGGCCGGAATGGGGACCTGCGAGAAATCGTAGAGCAGGTTATTTGTCAGGATCTGGAGGGGCAACATAGGCAGATAGGGCAGGAACGCGCTGGCCCCCACGACGCTGAACATGTTGCCGAAGGAGGAGCTGGCGCCCATGCGAATGTACTTGAGGATGTTGGCGAAGACCTTCCGCCCGTCCAGCACTCCTTCCTCCAAGACCAAGAGGTTCTTTTCCAGCAAGATCACGTCGGCGGCTTCTCGGGCGATGTCGGTGGCCGTATCGACCGAGATGCCCACGTCTGCTGCGCGGAGGGCGGGTGAGTCGTTAATTCCATCCCCCAAGAAACCCACTACGTGTTTTCGGCTCTGCAAGGCACGGATGATCCGTTGCTTGTGTCCGGGGGAAAGACGAGCGAACAGGGTCGTGCGTTCTGCCGCTTCGGCCAGCTCGTCATCCGACATCGCCTCGACCTGAGTACCCAAAAGGACGTGCTCGGTCGGTAGGCCCACCTCTTGGCAGATCTTGCGGCTGACAAGATCGTTGTCCCCGGTGAGGACTTTGACCGTGACGCCATGTTGTTGCAGGACGTTAATGGCCGGCGAGGCCGTTTCCTTGGGCGGATCGAGGAAGGCCGCGTATCCCTTGAGGATCAGGTTGCACTCATCATCCTTGCTGTACGCCGCCTTAGGCTCGAAATCCCTGTAGGCGATGGCCAGCACACGGAAACCGTCGGCACTCAGGTCGTCGTATTCCTCTTTCAACTCGTTGATCAGGATCTGCTCGATGGGATAGACCTGGCCATCCAGCTCGAAATGCGTGCAGCGCTGAAACACGGCCTCCGGAGCGCCTTTGCAGATCAGGCGACGGATATGGCCGGGAGTCTCGACGACCACCGACATGATTCTCCGCGAGAAGTCGAAGGGGATCTCGTCCACCTTGTGGAAATCGGGAATCGAGCACTGCTCGTGGACCTCCCGGTGTTCGAGAATCGCCCGATCCAGGACGTTTTTCAGGCCCGTCTGGAAGTGGCTGTTGAGGTAGCCGAACACCAGCACCTCGTCATCTTCTTTACGGACTACGTCGCAATGACGCTCCAGAATCACCCGATCCAGCGTGAGTGTCCCGGTCTTGTCGGTGCACAGCACGTCCATGGCGCCGAGGTTCTGAATCGAGTTGAGCCGCTTGACAATCACCTTGCGGCGCGACATAGCGATCGCACCCCGGGAGAGGCACACGCTGACGATCATGGGGAGCATTTCGGGAGTCATGCCCACGGCCACTGCCATGGCAAAGAAGAAGGCCGCCGTCCAGTCGTGCTTGGTCAGCCCGTTGATCAGGAAAACCAGCGGAACCATGACCAGCATGAAGCGGATCATCAGCCAAGTGAAACGCGCCACGCCGCGGTCGAAGCTGGTCTGTATCGGCTGCTGGCCGATCGCCTTGGCCATGCTCCCCAGGTAGGTGCGGAATCCGGTCTCCACGACCACGCCCGTGGCCGTGCCGCTTTCCACGCTGGTGCCGAGGAAGCACAGGTTCTTTAGCTCGAGCAAGGATTCTCCGGGCTGCTGGTGGTTCACCTCCGATTTCTCGACGGGCAGGGACTCGCCGGTCAGACTGGACTGGATCACAAACAAGTCCTTGCAGGAGATCAGCCGCAAGTCCGCGGGCATCATGTCGCCAGCGGCCAGCCTGACCACGTCGCCGGGCACCACGTCCGCCAAAGGCACTTCCTGCGCCTGTCCGTCGCGCAGCACGGTGGCCGTCACGCTGATCATGGCCTTCAGTTTGGCCGCGGCGTCGTCCGCACGCGATTCCTGGACGAATCGCAGCACGACCCCCAGAATGACCATGATGATCATCACGACCGCCGCCCGCACGTCCCCTGTCACAAACGAAATCGCGGCGAGCATTAAGAGCAGGATCACCAGCGGGTTCAAACACGCTCTGCCCAAGAGGAACAGGCGGCCGTGGCGTCGCTCTTGGGCCACGGTATTGCGGCCATACCGCTCAAGCCGCTCCGCCGCCTCTTCCTGAGACAGACCGGTCTCCGCCGTGCCGAGCATGGCCAGCACCTGGGGAACTCCGTTCCCCGCCGCCTCCAAAAACAATGGCGCAACCTGAATGGCGTTCGGACCCCGGCGGAGCATCGCCAGGACGTTCTTGGGCAGAATGGCAGTCGGATGAAAGGCCATGGGCCAAAGACCTCGCGGCCGCGACGCAGCTCAGGGGGAACCACGGTGCGGGAACGGAAACCCAGCATTGTCTATCGCAGGGTCATTGGGGTCAAGCAAGAACCGGGACCGAAAGAGGTGCGGGACAAGGCGTCGGAAACGCAGCGGTGGGTGGCTGGCGGTCAGCCGGAGGCTGCCCCCAGCGGGTTCATCTGGGGGCTCGCTCCGCTCGACCCCAGCCACCCCAAGCACCGAGTTGCAGGGAAGACCTGTCACACACCGGGACCCGGGACCGAAAGAGGTGCCAGGCAGGGCGTCGGAAACGCAGCGGGCGTGCCGACACCCTCCTGCTAATCGACGACAGGCTCGAACCCAAGGTCTCGGAGCATCCGGAAATCTTCCTCCGGGGGTTGGCCCTTGGTCGTCAGGTAGTCGCCGACGAAGATCGAGTTGGCCGGATAGAGCCCCAGCGGTTGGAGGCTGCCCAGGTGCATCTCGCGGCCGGCGGCAATCCGCAGCTCACAGCGGGGATTCGCCAGGCGAAACAGGGCGAGCGACTTCAGGCAGTATCGCGGGTCGAGCCGGCCAGCGCCCTCCAGGGGCGTGCCGGGGATCGGCTGGAGGAAATTGACCGGCACGGCTTCCGCGGCCAGTTCGCCCAGCCGCAGGGCCAGCTCCACCACGTCCACGTCCTCCTCGCCCATGCCGACGATCCCCCCGCAGCAGATCTCCAGCCCGGCGTCGCGGACCGCCCGGAGCGTGTCGAGACGCTGCTGATAGGTGTGGGTGGTGCAGATCATGGGGTAGAACCGGCGGCTGGTGTTGAGGTTGTGGTTGATCCGATCGACGCCGGAGGCCTTCATTCGTGCTGCCTGCTCCGCCGTGAGCAATCCGGCCGAGACGCAGACCTTCAGGCCAAAGGCCGCCTTGATCCGTGGAACGATCGCCACCAGCGCGTCGAGATCCTGCGGGCTGGGCGCCCGGCCCGAAACCACGATGCAATAGGTGTTCGCCCGATGCTGGGCAGCCGTCCGGGCGCCGTCGAGGATCTCCGCGGGCGGGAGTAGCCCGTACCTGGGGATCTCGGCCTTCGAGACGGTCGATTGGGAGCAGTAGCCACAGTCTTCGCCGCAGATGCCGCTCTTGGCGTTGATCAGCAGGTTCAGGTGCACGCGGTTGCCGAACCAGCGATATCGCACGCGGTAGGCAGCCGAGAGGACCTCCAGCAGCTCTTGGTCGCCGCTGCGGAGGATGGACAGCCCTTCCGCGGCGGTCAGTCGATGGCCCTCGAGCACCCGGTCGGCCAACTCGTGCCAGCGGCCGTGCTGATCGTCGGCGGGAGGAGCTGGACTTCCGGGGGGATTCGGCATGGGGCGCCTCCGGCAGGAGTCCGGTATGGGCGGCTTCTGGGGATCGACGACACGGATCTCCCGACGATCATATCGGCCGCGGCGCCGGCCGCCCATCTCCTCCATGCCGGCGGCTGCCGGCGGAGTCGTAATCTGACACAGCCGGGGCACACGGACCCGATAACGATGCTACAGTCTCGCAAGAGCGCATTGATCCCGCATACCGGGCACTGGGCCCCCCGAACGCCGCAAACATAATGCTCCTGCTGGCGATTTCCACCGCTGGGAAGTAGAATTGGGACGAGCGTCGGGTCCAACCGGGGATAAGTTTGATGCGCAGGTCGGTGATCTATGTGCTTTTGGCCGTGGCTGGGGCCAGTGCCGTGGCGATCGCGGTGCTGGTGGTTGTCTCCGGCCGATCGGCCGACCCGACCGCGAAGATCCTCTCCGCCTTCCGGGAAGACCGACAATATAATAGCAGCGTCCTGAAGATCGAGTATCCGCTGGACGAGACGCTCTTTCCCCCGGAGATCGTCCCCCCGACCTTCCGCTGGACGGATGACGGCGATGATGCGGACACCTGGCTGGTGACGGTCCGGTTTCCGGACGGGAGGGAACCGGTCAACGCCCTCTGCCTCGGCACGCAGTGGACGCCCTCCGAAGACCAATGGGGGGAGATCAAGGACCGATCGCGGGGGAAGATGGCCCAGGTGTTCGTGCTGGGTGTCAACCAGGCCGCGCCGGAGCAGATCCTGTCGGGAGCGGCGATTTCGATCGGCACCTCGGCGGAAGAGGTGGGGGCCCCACTGTTTTACCGCGAAGTGGTCCTGCCGTTCAGCGACGCGGTGAAGGATCCTTCGCGGATTCGCTGGCGGTTCGGGGCGATTTCTTCCCCGGAACCACCGCCGATCGTGCTGGAGAAGCTGCCGGTTTGCGGGAACTGCCATTCTTTCTCGGCGGACGGTTCCCTGCTGGGGATGGACGTGGACTATGCCAACAGCAAGGGTTCGTACGCCATCCTCCCGGTGGCCAAAGAAATGGTGCTCCACACCAGCAAGATCATTACCTGGGACGACTACAAGAGGGACGAAAACGAGCTGAGCTTCGGGCTGTTGTCGCAAGTTTCGCCGGACGGGAAGTACGTCGTCAGCACGGTAAAGGATCGCTCGGTATTTGTGCCCAGGCCCGATTTGGGGTTCTCGCAGCTTTTCTTCCCGATCACGGGGATTCTGGCCTACTATTGCCGGGAAACCAACGCATTCCATGCTTTGCCCGGGGCAGACGATCGGCAATTCGTCCAAAGCAACCCGACCTGGAGCCCGGACGGAAAGTACATCGTCTTCGCCCGCAGCAAGGCCTATCAGTTGAAGAGCGTGCGCGACCGGAAGGCGGTCTTGCTCAGCCGCGAAGAATGCCGCGAATTCCTCGACGGCCATCAGACGTTCCAGTACGACTTGTACCGGATTCCTTTCAACGGTGGTCAAGGCGGCAAGGCGGAGCCGCTGCAGGGGGCCAGCAACAACGGGATGAGCAACTATTTCGCCAGGTACTCCCCCGACGGCAAATGGATCGTCTTCTGCCAAGCCAAGAGTTTCATGCTCCTCCAGCCGGACAGCCAACTGTACATCATCCCGGCCGGCGGGGGCGAGGCCCGCAAGCTCCGCTGCAACACCCCGCGGATGAACTCCTGGCACAGTTGGTCGCCCAACGGCAAGTGGCTGGTGTTTTCCTCCAAGGCCAACTCGGTCTACACCCAGCTTTTCCTCACGCATATCGACGGGGAGGGTCGCAGCAGCCCTGCCGTGCTGCTCTCCCAGTTCACCGCCGCGGATAGGGCCGCCAACATCCCGGAATTCGTCAATACCAGGCCCGGCGCGGTGAAGAAAATCCGCGAGCAATTCCTGGACGACTACTCCTTTGTCAGGGCCGGAAACGAGTTCGTCAAACAGCGCGATCTGGACGGCGCCGCCCGGGCATACGCCAAGGCGGTGGAGCTTAATCCGGAAAACGCGGAGGCCCGCTGCAACCTGGGAATCTGCTACTCCGACAAAGGGATGCTCCAGGAGGCGGAGACCCACATCCGCAAGGCCGTCGAGCTTCGACCCGAGAGCAAGGACATCCGGCGGAACCTGGGGCTGGTCCTTTCCCGCCAGCGGAGGTTTCCGGAGGCCGTGGTCTGCTACCGGAAGGCCGTGGAGATCGACCCGCGGTTCGTCGAGGCGCACGTCAATCTCGGTTCGGCGTTGGTCGAGATGGGCCAGCTCGATCAGGCCGTGGGGGTTTTCCGGAAGGTGCTCTCGCTTCAGCCCAAGCACGCCCAAGCCCACTTTGAGCTTGGCCGGCTCCTCCTCCTCCGCAACGAATTCCCGGAAGCCCAGGAGCATCTCGCGGCCGCCATCGAAATCGAGCCGAAGGTGCCGGACGCGTACTGCTACCTGGGCGAGGCGTTGTGTGTGCGGGGGGAAGCCTCCGAGGGGATCAAGCTTCTCTGCCGGGCCGTCGAATTGAGTCCCAAGTACGCGGCCGCGCTGAACGCCTTGGCCTGGGTCTACGCGACGCACCCCGATCGTCAAGTCCGCAACGGCGGCCAAGCGGTAATCATGGCCGAGCGTGCCTGCAATCTGACCGGCGAGAAAGTCCCCGCGATCCTGGATACGCTGGCCGCGGCCTACGCGGAAGCCGGGAATTACCAGCAGGCCGTCCGAACCGCCGCCAAGGCCAAGACCCTGGCCGAACAGGCCGGAAATGCCCCTCTGGCCACCCAGATCGGGAGCCACCTGCAACTGTACCTGGAGGGAAAACCGTTCCACGAGTCACCGCGCTAATCCGGATGATTCACAAGCGTGCCACTTGATCCTTCTTATTTCTACTGTCCGAGTTACGACATTTGGCGTCGTGGGAGACAACAATGCTTCACAGTAGGAGGTTTGGGCAACTCCTCAGTTTACCCAATCCTCCGGTTTGTAGCGATGTTGAGCGAACTCGGATAGTAGAATTATTGCGTCTAATTCAACGGCCTTGGGATAAGCCTATGCGGAGATTGCTTGCCTATGCTTCGCTGGGCGTCGTCGCCGTGGCTGCGATAGTTGCCGCAGCCTTGTTTCTCGCTTCCCGGAACTCGGCCGGCTTGGGCAATCGAATCTTGGCCGCCTACCAGGAGGGCACCGATTACGGCGGCCTGACCCTCAACTACCCGGCGGACGGCACGCTCTTTCCCCCGGAAATCGTTCCCCCGACGTTTCGCTGGGCCGATAGCCACGACGATTCAGACACCTGGCTGGTGACGATCAAGTTCGCGGACGGTGAGCAAGGGCTGAACTCTTGTGTCCGCGAGATGCAATGGACCCCGTCCGACGAGCAGTGGGAAACCATCAAGCAGCGGTCGCTGGGAGAAAGGGCCACGGTGACCGTCCTGGGTGTCAACCACAGTGCCCCGCAACAGATCCTCTCGGGGGCCAGCATCAGCATCAGCACGTCCCCGGACGAGGTGGGCGCCCCCCTGTTCTACCGGGAAGTCGTGCTGCCGTTTATCGACGCGGTGAAGGAGCCTTTTCGCCTCCGCTGGCGGTTCGGGCAGATCTCTTCCAAAGAGCAGCCTCCGGTCGTCCTCGAAGGGCTGCCCGTCTGCGGAAACTGCCATTCTTTCTCCGCCAACGGCGGTCTGCTGGGCATGGACGTCGATTATGCCAACAACAAGGGCTCCTACGTGATTGCTCCGGTCGCGGAAGAAATGACCCTCGACCGGAGCAAGATCATCACCTGGGACGACTACAAGAAAGAAGACAAGAAGAAAGAAGACAACGAGCAGACCTTTGGCCTGCTGTCGCAGGTCTCCCCGGACGGGAAGTACGTGGTCAGCACCGTAAAAGACGATTCCGTGTTTGTGCCCAGGCCGGACCTGGCCTTCTCTCAACTGTTCTTCCCGGTCAAAGGCATCCTGGTGTACTACCGGCGGGAAACGGGCACTTTTCACGCCTTGCCGGGCGCGGATGACGGGCAGTTCGTGCACAGCAACCCGAGCTGGAGCCCGGACGGGAAGTCCATCGTCTTCGCCCGCAGCAAGGCGTATCGCCTGAAGACTACCCGCCAGAGGAAAACGGCCCTCTTGACCGCCGAAGAGTGCGCCGAGTTCCTGCAAGAGGGAAAGACCTTTCAGTACGACCTGTATCGCATTCCCTTCAATGACGGGCAAGGAGGGAAGGCGGAGCCGCTGGAAGGGGCCTCCCGCAACGGCATGAGCAACTATTTCGCCAAGTATTCTCCCGACGGGAAATGGATCGTGTACTGTCAGGCAAAAACCTTCATGCTGCTCCAGCCCGACAGCCAGTTGTACATCGTTCCAGCCCAGGGCGGCCAAGCCCGGAGGCTCCGCTGCAACACCGCGCTAATGAACTCCTGGCACAGTTGGTCGCCCAACAGCAGGTGGCTGGTGTTCTCCTCGAAGGCCAACACCCCCTATACCCAGCTTTTCCTCACCCACATCGACCCCCAGGGTGAGAGCAGTCCTCCGGTCCTGCTGGAGCGCCTGACCGCACCCGATCGTGCCGCCAACATCCCGGAGTTCGTCTACACCCGGCCCGGCGCCATCAAGCGGATTCGCGAACAATTCGTCGACGACTATTCCCTGGTTCGCGCCGGAAACGAGTACATGAAGCAGGGCGACTGGGAGGGCGCCGCGGCGGCGTACCGAAAGGCCCTGGAACTGAAGCCGGACAACCCGGATGCCCATGCCGCCTTCGGATCCGCCCTGGCAAACCACGGGTCGACCGCAGAGGCCAAAGTCCACCTGCTGAGGGCGATTGAACTCAACCCCAAGCACGCCGTCGCCCACTGCACCCTGGGGGTCGTCCTGAAGGAGGAAAACAAGACAGCGGAGGCCATTGCGCACTGCCGCGAGGCATTGAAGCTCGACCCGGACCTGGGCGAGGCCCACTTCACCTTGGGGTCCATTTTGCTGGGGACCGGGAGCCTCGCGGAGGCGGCCCGTCATCTCTCCGAGGCAGCCCGCCTTGGGGCGATGCCTCAGCAGGCCCACCACCTCCTGGGCTTGGCGTTGCTCCGCCAAGAGAAGCTGAGCGAGGCCGTCGCGGAGTTTCGCCTGGCACTGGCCCAGAAGCCCGACTACGCCGCCGCCCATTTCCGACTCGGTCAAGCCCTGCTCCGCCAGAACGACTTGCAGCAGGCCGAGAAGCATCTCCGCACGGCGATCGAACTCGAGCCGAAGGCCCCGGATGCATACTACGACGTGGGCCGCCTATTGATGCTCAGAGGGCAAGCTTCAGAGGGCATCGCGTATTTCCGCCGGGCCGTCGAGCTCGATCCCAACTTTGTGACCGCGCTGAACACCCTGGCCAGGGTTTACGCGACCCACCCCGATGATCGCGTCCGCAACGGCCCCCAGGCGGTACTGCTGGCCGAGCGGGCGTGTCGACTTGCCGGCCGGAGATCACCGCTGCTGCTGGACACGCTGGCCGCGGCCTACGCCGAAGCCGGCAACTACGACCAGGCGATTCGCACCGCCACCGGGGCCAAGACCCTGGCCGAGCAGATCGGCGACGCCCCTTTGGCCGCCCAAATCGGCCAGCGGCTCCGCCTCTACGAGGCAGGGAGACCGTTCCACGCCTCCTCACCCTGAGCTTAAGGGATTAGGGATTGGGGATTAGGGATTAGAGAGCGAGCATTCGTCTGGCAATGGACCTGGAACACGTGAATCCTTCTTCGCGGCTCGCGATTCCCCAATCCCCAATCCCCAATCCCCAATCCCCAATCCCTTGCGCTTTTTGGTAGCGGCCGAAGGCCGCGTTAGGCGGATGGTTGAACCACTTTGCATCCTCGGGGCAGCGTCGCAGATTCGCCGCCGCCGGCTTGCTCCCCTGGAGCTGGTCGAACGCTGCCTGGATCAAATCCGCCAGTATGAAGACCGCATCCATGCCTGGGTGCTGGTCGACGAGGAAGGGGCCCGCCGCACCGCCCGCGAACTTGATCGCCAAGACTGGCGCGGACCCCTGCACGGGATCCCGCTGGGCATCAAGGACATCATCGACGTCGAGGGTTTCCCCACTCGGGCCGGCTCACCGCTGCGGGCAGACCACCTCGCCCGCGCCGACGCCCCGCTGGTGACCGCGTTGCGCGCCGCGGGGGCGATCATCCTGGGAAAGACCGTCACCGTGGAGTTCGCCTGTTTCGACCCTTCCGCGACGCGGAATCCTTGGGATCCGGCCTTCGGCCGCACCGGCACGCCGGCGCAGAGCCGGCCCGCGGCCCCCACGCAAACGCCCCGCAGCGCCGCAGCTCCGCCCGCGACTCCGCGATACACGCCCGGCGGGTCCAGCAGCGGATCGGCGGCCGCGGTGGCGCTGGGGATGTGCCTGGGCGCGATCGGCACGCAGACGGGCGGCTCGCTGGTCCGGCCGGCTTCCTACTGCGGCGTGGCCACCTGCAAACCGACCTTCGGCCGCCTCGACACCGAGGGTATCGTGCCGCTGAGCTACCACCTCGACCATCCCGGCCCCATGGCCCGAACCGTCGGCGGCCTGCAAGCCATTTTGGGCTGCTTGCTGGGCGCGGCGCCGTCCCGGCCCGTCGCGCCGTCTTCGCCGCCGCGGCTGGGATGTGTCGAAGAGTTCTTCATGGAACAGGCCGACGAGCCGATTCGCGCAGTCACGCAGTCGGCGCTGGCCAGACTCCGCCGCGGCGGCGCAACGATCGAACCGATCCTCTGCGGCGTGGACTTCGCCGAAATCGGACCGCTGCACCGGCGGATCATGGCGGTCGAAGCGGCCGCCTATCATCGCCAACAGTTCGCGGCGCACCGCGGATCGTACGGGCCGCTGATCACTGCGCTGTTGGACGAGGGCCTGAGGATCTCGGCCGTCGACTATGCCGCGGCGCTGGCCCATCAACGCCGTTTCCGCCGCCACGTCGATACGCTGTTCGCCTCCCGCGCCGCCGACCAACGTGACCATGCTTCGCATGGTGCCCCGTCGGTGCCCGTCGACGCCCTGGTCATGCCCTCGACCGACGCCACCGCGCCGGCCACGCTCGCGACCACGGGCAGCCCCAAGTTCCAGGCGCCGTGGAGTTATGCGGGCGTGCCGGTGGTCTCGATCCCTTGCGGGCTGACCGGCCAGCGGCTGCCGGCCGGATTGCAGTTTGTCGGGCGCAGAGATCAGGATGCCGCGCTGTTGGCCACGGCCCGCTGGTGCGAACAACGCCTGGCCTTTGCAGAACTCCCGCCGCTGTTGGGCCTAAACGACCTTGCATGATTCCGGGAATTCAGCAATGCGCCGAGGAAGCAGTGGCACCGGCGTCTCGCCGGTGTTTTCCGACCACTTGTCTGCCGCCGCTTGTCTTCCACCGGCGAGACGCCGGTGCCACTTGCCTCCTAGAATCGTGCAAGTCCATGTAGACTGACCCCAGTTCCGACGAGGACTGGACCCGCAGAGCGATGCAGACTGATCGATCCTGCGGGAACGGTTTGGGGTGATCCGGACCGAGGTCGAAGAATCGGCGTTTTTGCACGTCCCACAGCCGGTTCCCCCCTTTTGTCGTTTCTTGGCGTTGAAGGCCGATTCTTCTTCTTCAGAGGGCGGCGGCGCAACTCCCTGCAAGATAATGACTTAGGAAAACGTCCCGGCAAGGGCCAGAAATCCGCGCCAAAATCGCGGTCCAAGTGCTTGCAAATTCTGCCGGTTGTGATAAGTTGATACTTTATGAGGGGATTGTGGGTCATATCTATTATGTCGATTGACTCGTCCCGGGTGCAGGATGCCTCCGCATCCCGCGCCAATCGTTTCCGTTAGTTGGCATCTGTCGAATCTCGCCCATCGTGGCATCTCCCCCCGGGGAAAACGAACTACACTGTTTTTCTTCATTCTAAGGAGGCATGGTGATGAAAAGGTTGGTTGCAGCACTCGCGGTGGTGGGCCTCTTGACGGTCCCGCTGCCTGTCTTGGCCGATATCGTGGGAATCGGCGATGGTACGAATTGGACGACGGCACATGGTGGCACTGGCCCTGCGGTGGCCCTTCCTCCTTGGGCGGGGGATGTGCTTACGATCACCCAAGACATCGGCGACACGGCGAACGCCGCTTGGTGGAGTCAGGCTGGGAATGACAAGCAGGACGTTTCATCTTTTTTTGCCACATTTGACTACCAAATGACCGCGGCCGGCTCGCCGGCGGACGGGGCTGGGTTGGTCCTGCAAAACGTCGGTCTCACCGCGATCGGCGGCGGCGGAGGCGGCCTCGGGTATACCGGCATGGGCGCCACTAGCGTGGGGATATTTATCGACAACTATTCCGATGGTGGCGTCGGAGTCAAGCTTGGGCAAGCCGGGGGACTTTCCAGCACCTACAGCACCAGCCCCGTCAACGTGGTGTCCGGCGATTTCATTCGCGTCAAGGCCGCCTATTCCGGTCCCATGCAGGTTCTGACCCTCAGTTTGGAGCAGCGCGCCAAAAGCGATATCAATACGGTCCTCAATACCGCGTCGATTGTCGTCCCAGGCGTCGACATCCCAACCCTGCTGGGCGCCACGACCGCGTACGTGGGCTTTACCGGGGC
>Ga0315277_10003464_pt1 | contig 21373 bp, 21 predicted proteins | sample YL17G05_15_MG_FD_203695 | JGI IMG/M metagenome (GOLD analysis project Ga0315277, IMG submission 203695) | Sediment microbial communities from Yellowstone Lake, YNP, Wyoming, USA - YL17G05_15 | ecosystem: Environmental > Aquatic > Freshwater > Lake > Sediment | place: USA: Wyoming | collected...
GTTTGGCGCCGTGCGGCGGCAACCGGGAAAGACACAGAGCGCCGCGGCTGCGACGCCGGTGCAAAGCAACTGCCTAAGAGCGTATAACAGAATGATGCTCACCGTGTCATTGCGAGTCGCTAAGCCGCTTCGCAGCGAGTGTCGGGACTGAAGAGTCCGTGAGCATCTCTTGTCATCCTGAGCCCCAGCGAAGGATCCGGCCATCGAACGGGATATCTCGTTCGCAGCGATGCCCAGTTTTCGGCCCTGGGCCGGATGCTTCGCTTCGCTCAGCATGACAGACGCGGCGTGTGTCACTTCATTAGGAGAAGCGCAGCGACGAAGCAATCTCAATCCCCGGCATAGGAGATTGCTTCGCTGCGCTCGCAATGACATGCAAGAGATCCTTGCTCCGCTTTCTATTCTGTTAGAGGCTCCAGGCAGGCCGCCCGCTTCGCCGCAGCCGGTGTTCATGCCGATCTCCTTTGAATCGCCGACCAGGTGATCTGTGACATTTCTCTCAAGCAGTCGGCCAACGGCCTGATGGGAGCGAGAGACCATAAGAATACCGTGCCGAGCAGCGACCGTTGGAATCCCAGCGTGATCTCTTGTGCCGTCAGATCGTCTCGAATCTCCCCTTGCTGCTGCCTCAGCACGATCCATTCTTCGAGGGATTTTCGACCCTCTTCCAGCCCGGTGGCCATGATGCCGCGCACGGATTCGTTCGAGAAGACCGCAACGAGAATGCTGTGCAGCATCGCCGGACTGCTGCCGGCATCGCCGGTAAGGGATACGGCCAGCCGGTACAGCAGTTTATCGACCGGCTCCTTCGAGCGGGCTGCCTGCCTGACGAACGTGCGTATCTTCTCCATCTGCCTCTGCACGTGAGCGGCGAAGATATGCTCCTTGCTCGGGAAGTAGTTGAAGAACGTCCCCTTGCCGACATCCGCCAGATTGGTGATATCCTCCACGGTCGTCGCACTGAACCCGCGCTCGGCAAACAGGACAAATGCAGCGCGAAGAAGCCGCTCGTGGATTTCCGCCTGCCGCCGCGAGCGTCTGCCCGGCGACCCTCCGGACGACAGGCCAAACTCCCGACCCGCAGACGACCGGTCAAGCCCGTGATCCGCGGATGATGGGTCAAATTCGTGATTCGGTCTCTGTGCGTTATCCTTCATTCCTGTTGAGCCTCTACAGACAATCCACAGGCGCCGCTGGCAGCAGCAAGCGCACGCACGTGTTCATTGCCCCAAAGGAGACAATCCATAGACGCCGCGCACCAGACACACCGTAGAGACACGATACCTCGCATCTGCACAGGCCAATAATTGCGACCCGGCATCAAACTGCTACCCATCAGATACCTGACACCCTGTAAACGCACGCAAGCACACCCTCGCCGACAGTCCTGCAAGACCCGAAGGGAAAACCTCTGGCAAACCCTTTGGACCTGCTATTATCACCCGCTGTTTGATCCCCCGAACATCCGAGATTCAGCGAACTCGGCGGTGACTTGTAGTCAATTATGACTTGGAGTCACCGCCGATGCAAGCCCTATCTGGTACGACAGAGCTTCTGTGTGACTGGACCCCGCGACAAGCGACTAGTGCTCCGTTACTCGTGATTTGATTGACATTGGTCGGTCTCTTTGCCAATGGAATGGTCATATCCAGGTAAGGAGACCTACGATAAAGAAGAGGTATATCGTGACGCTGACGCAAGAGGAACGACGGATGTTGCAGGAGATGCTTTCGCGAGGCAAGGTCGCCGCGCGAAAGCTGATGCACGCGCGGATTCTCCTGAAGGCCGATGTGGTGGCCGACGGTCCCGGCTGGAACGACGAGGCCATCGCCGAAGCATTGGAGGTCGGACGCGCGACCGTCGAGCGGGTCCGCAAGGCGTTTGTGGAAGAATCTGGACGCGGCCCTGGACCGTCGCAAGCCCCGCCGCCAGTACCGGCGAAAGCTGGATGGAGACGGCGAAGCCCATCTGATCGCCTTGGCGTGCCAGAAGCCCCCTGAAGGTCGCCGCCGCTGGACCTTGGGACCGCATGGTCCAATTGGAGTATGTCGATGAGATCTCGTACCAGACGGTGCGTCGGACACTGAAAAAAACGATCTCAAGCCTTGGTTGAGCAAGCAGTGGTGCATTCCGCCCAAAGCCAACGCGGAGTCTGTTTGGAAGATGGAGGATGTGCTGGAAGTGTACAAGCGGCCGTATGATCCCCAGCGTCCGGTCGTGTGCCTCGACGAGACCAGCAAGCAACTGATCGGCGACGGCAGATGCCAGGATCAAACTGAAACGGCTTTATCCCTCAATCGAAGAGTAATGCAGCACTAGCCTCTGGATATCCGACGCTCACGCAAGTGAATCCTGACTCGCAGTCAATTATGACTTGAAGTCACCGCAGGCATTATTCTGTGCGACAGAGCTTTGTTCGCGGGACAATCTGTAGACGTGACATTCTTCGAATCCTCATGTCTTATCGCGTGTCGCGGCGGTCGAGTGCAACATCTTGCGTTGGACCCAGCGACAGACCTTCCACAACCATCGAGGTTATGGTGCGCCAGTTGGCCCCGGGCAGTGGGTGGTCCAGAGGCAGTACGCCGACAACTTGATCGGGCGACAGCGCACACGGTGCTGCCGCCCGACGCCTGAGCAGCTCGTGGCGAGGGCGTCTTCCCCTGCATCCCCGAGTGCCGGCGCCGGCAAGATGCCGGCGGGACGCAACGTCGGGACGGCCTCGCCACGGTACCTACAAATGACCGTGGTCGGCGTAGTAGTACGGCGGGTGCATGACCGTTCTTGCGGTCCCACTACAGAAGGATAATCCGTCAGCTTCAGCCGATTTGACGATGCTGCGTTTATCGCCTTATTGGTACCGGCGGGGAGAGTGGGAGGCCCAACCGGAGGCCGGGCCCTCCCCACCGTATACCACCGGCTTCGGCGCTCGGGTCGCTCGCCAGCGTTGCCTTATCCTCCGAGCCGGCACAACGAATCTACCGCTCACGACGCTATGGGGCAAGCTCCCCGCCGGCACCCACAAAGCGACAAACGCACGCCGAGAGCGACGCTGGCTCAAGACCCGCGTGCATGAACGGTCATGCACCCTAGTACGACGACCTCCTTTATCTGGTGGCCGCTTTACACATTGCCGTTCGACGCCTGAGCAGTTCGTGGCGAGGGCGTCTCCCCTTGCATCCCCGAGTGCCGGCGCGGGCAAGATGTCGGCGAGGCGTAAGGCCGGGATGGCCTCGCCACGGTACCAGCGCCGGCGTACATCCAGTGCAACTGATCATCCCGATCTGACAGGCAGGTGTTGGTCGTCCGGTCGCACGTTTGTACAGTCCGTTGCGGGACGCTGAGCACCTTGCCGCGACTGCTCAAAATTCCCGGCCGGATGGCGCGCCACAAGCCAGCCTGGCGCGTTGCCCATATGCTCCATGGTCTCGCAGAGGAGTCACCGAGTCTGGAACCCGTTCGCTGCTCTCCACCGTTCACGCTGTGTTCCGCTCTGACTGTGAGTCACGCACAGGCTCGCGGTATTCCGCGCCGCACGACGAGACGCCGCAACCCTGCGGACACGACGACGGCCGTCATACCACCGAAGACTTTTCCGTCGTACAGCTCCGCTTTCTTGGACAGTTCACCGCGAAGCCGTTCATGGGCCTTCGGCCTCACTCCAAGAAGATGGAAACGGCGTTGCCTCGCCACATTGTGCGCAAGTCTCGGCCGGTGCAGGACTTGTCGCATTTCGAGTCGTCTTCCCATACATCGTATTTGCAGAGGAGCGAAAGAACTCTTGAAATATATGCTTGACACAGCAGACTAAAGATATAGAATGATAGTACAATAGGTAAACGGATATACAGTACGACAGCAATAAGTGGAGAATCTGACATGATTGACTTCAAACTGGACCTCAAGAGCGGGGTGCCGTTCCACCGGCAGATTGTCGATCAGATCCGCTACGGGATCGCCTCCGGGCGGCTGCTGCCGGGCGAGCAATTGCCCACCGTGCGGGATTTGGCCGTACAGCTTCAGGTCAACCCCAACACCGTGCGCAAAGCCTACTCGGATTTGGAACTGCTCGGCATCCTCACTACGCAGCAGGGCACCGGCACCTTTGTCGGCGACCAGCCCGTCGAGATCGAAGAGGCGGAACAACGCCGCATGCTGGAACAAATCTGCGATGAACTCGTCGCTCGCGGACATCAATACAATTTGACGCTCCAAGACATTGTCGAGCATCTGCAAAGGAGATTGGACCATGGCACAGAAGAAAACGATAGACCTGACTAGCTCGGTCTCCGAAGTGTACAGCGAGATCAACTCCGGGATTCGCGTTCCGTTGGTGGCCTGGCTGGCGGCAGCCATCGTCGTGCTGGCGGGGCTGGCGGTGAACTGGCTGTCACAGGGCAGTCTGGAGCCTCTGAATGCCCCCATGATGACCGTGACGATCATACTGGCCGTGGTCGTTCTGCTGGCTCTCAAGATCGCCAAGCAGTGGGAGCGCGTCGTGATCCTGCGGCTGGGCAAGTTCGACCGGCTCAAGGGCCCGGGCCTGTTCTTCATCATCCCAATCGTCGAGAGCGTCGTTCAGATCGTCGATATGCGCATCCGGTCAACGAAGTTCAGCTCCGAGTCGACCCTGACCAAGGACACGGTGCCCGTCAACGTCGATGCCATCTGCTTCTGGCTGGTCTGGGACGCCAAGAAGGCGGTTCTCGAAGTCCAGGACTTTTACCTGGCCATCGTGCTGTCGGCCCAGACGGCCCTGCGGGACATCATCGGCACGCACGAGCTGGCGGACATGCTCACCCATCGCGGAGAACTCGGCCGGCGGCTGCGGGAGATCCTCGATGAGAAGACCAACCCGTGGGGCATCAGCGTCCAATCCGTGGAAATCCGGGATATCATCATCCCGAAGGACCTGGAGGCGGCGATGTCCAAGCAGGCCCAGGCGGAGCGCGAGCGCCAGGCCAGAATCATCCTCAGCACCGCTGAAACGGAAATCGCCGAGAATTTCGCCCAAGCCGCCAAGCAATACGAGCGCAACCCCGGCGCCATGCACCTTCGCGGCATGAACATGCTGTTCGAGGGCCTCAAGGAGAAGGGCTCGATGATCATCGTCCCCAGCTCCGCCCTGGACACCATGAACCTCGGCGCCATCAGCGGCCTGGCCGCCCTGAGCCAGACCCACACGGAGAAAGACAAGAAGGAGCCTGAGAGGCCCGTTACCTCCTAGGTGCGGCATGCCTGCGCTTGGCCTTGTTTAGCGAGCCGACCGTTCATAGCACATCTGGGCTGATTCACGGGGGCTAAGATCATGAAACGACCTCGATTTGCAGGAGAAGACAACCGAAAAGAGGTCAAAACCGGCCTTCTGTGGATCGCGGTGTTGCTATCGATCGTCGCGGGATCATACGGCGAGGAGCCGACGCTCGTGATCGAGAATGCGCGCGTGATCGCGGGCAATGGCGTGGTCATGGACGTCGCAACGGTCGTCATCGCGGGAAACCGCATTCAGAGTGTATCGATGCAGAATCCGCAACTTAAGGCCGTCAAGAGAATCGATGCTCGCGGCAGGACGCTGATGCCGGGTCTCATTGACACCCACGTACACTTCTTTGGATTGACGGGACAAGGCCGGGCAGCCTCTCGAGCACAGATAGAGACGTTGGCCCCCAAGTATATGAAGGATTTCATTCAACACGGAGTAACCACCGTGAAATCGTTGGCCGATCCTCTGGATCTGGTTCTGGAACTGCGAACGATGATCAACGAGGGGAAGATCCCGGGACCGCGTATCCTTCTCGTCGGGCCGTGCTTTACTGCGCCGGGCGGACATCCCGCTGTCACTCTTGGGCGGGACGATCCCTGGATGAGGTCTGAGATAGCTATTGAGGTTGACGATGAAGACACGGCCAGGAGGGAAGTTCGCCGGTTGGCGGAGAAAGGCGTGGATGCGATCAAGGCGGCGGTCGAAGCCGGTCAGGGTACGGGGATGCCCGATACGATGCCGAGGCTCTCCGAGAGTATCCTACGAGCGATCGTCGACGAAGCGCACAAACACAAGCTGCCGGCGACGGTCCATACCCACCGAGAGCAGGATGTCACCGATGCCATAGAATCCGGTGCGGATGGTGTGGAGCACGGCGTTTGGGATTCCAGACTCAGCGACAATCGTCTTGCCGACCTCCTTCTCACGGGAAACGTCAATTACACGCCGACCCTGTGGGTCTTTTCGCTGGACAAAGAACCCACATCATTCGAGATCGCAAAGCAGAACCTTAAGACTCTCGCAGATAAGGGCGTACAAATCGCCCTCGGCACGGACACGCTTTGCTCTATGATGCCACGCCCGGGTTTCAATACGATCCAGGAGATGGAGTTCATGGCAGCGTCTGGATTGGCGCCTGAGACGATCATCAGAGCCGCCACGCGAAATGCGGCAGAGCATCTGGGACTTCTTGACCGCCTGGGCACCGTGGAGCCGGGCAAGGTCGCCGATCTGATCATTGTTGCCGACGATCCCCTGAAGGACATCTCTTTGCTGCATCAGGTCCAAATTGTCATCAAGGCAGGGCAGGTCGTGCACAACGTTGAAGCAGAGGTTACAGCACCCAAAGGCATTCCTTCGGATTCCAATCCAGTAAGCTGGTTTGAGATTCCCGTGACGAACATGCCCCGAGCCAAGGCATTCTATGAGCATGTACTCGATGTGAAACTGCAGCCGCTCAATCTCGGCCCGCTGGAGATGGCGGTCTTCCCGATGCGAGCGGGAACTCCGGGCGCGACAGGGGCCCTCATGAAAGGCGAACCCTTCCAGCCATCCCAACAGGGGGTCCAAATCTACTTCACCACGCCGGATGTCGATGGCACACTGGAACGCATACGGAACCTTGCCGGCAAAGTCGTGCTGCCGAAGACGCGCATCGGCCCTCTTGGTTTCATTGCCTCCTTCGAGGACAGCGAAGGCAACCGGATTGGCCTCCGCTCATGGCAATAGGGACGAGAATCTGAAGAAACACAACAATGAAGACGCCCCGTGACACGATGGATTCAAATGCTACGAGCAGACAGGTCAAGAAAGCCGGGCTGTTTGTCGGGCTGACATTCCTCGTCAACTGGTCCTTCGCGTTATTGTTTTGCGTCTTGGGCGGGCGATGGGGCACGCCCGTTGGGATGGCGTTCGGCGCGGCCTATATGTTTGTCCCCATGATCGTGGCCATCCTGCTCCAGAAGAAGGTTTGCCGTGAGCCTGTCAAAGGGCCGCTGGGGATATCCTTTCGGCTCAACCGATGGTTCCTGGTGGCGTGGCTCTTGCCGCCGGTCATCGCGCTCGTTACATTCGGGGTCAGTCTGCTCCTGCCCGGCATCGAGTATTCGCCGCAGATGCAGGGCCTGTCGATCGCGCTGATCCGGGGAGGCAGCGACCTGACGACGGGCGTGACAGGTCTGCCGGGCTTTGTCGTGCTGGCCGCCGTAATCCTGATTCTGTGGCTGCGCGACTCGAAACCTGCCGGGGCAGATGAGAGTATTGAGAACATGGGCATTGTTCAGTCGGGAGGGCTGGAACCATGGAACCGAAGTCCATCACTATCATAGGGGCCGGGATCGCGGGCCTGTCTGCCGGGTGCTACGGGCAGATGAACGGCTTTCGAACGCGGATCTTCGAGATGCACGACAGCCCCGGGGGATTGTGCACGTCCTGGAAGCGCAAGGGATACACCATCGACGGTTGCCTGGCGTGGCTGGTCGGTTCCTCGCCGACTGTCGGCTTCCACCGCATCTGGCAGGAGCTGGGCGCCGTGCAGGGACAGCGCATGGTCGAGCACGAGGAGTACCTGCGGGTGGAGGGCAAGGCAGGCAAGACCTTCATCGTCTACCGGGACATGGACAGGCTTGAGCGGCACATGAAGGAACTCGCCCCTCAAGACTCGCGTCTGATCGAGGAGCTGACCGGGGCCGCACGCGCCTGTGCAAGATACGACCTGCCGGTCGATAAGGCGCCCGAGCTCTACAGGACGATTGACGGAATCGGCTTCCTGGTTCGCATGTTTCCGTTCCTGAGACTCATGTCCAAGTGGAAGAAGATCACGCTCCGGGAGTATGCCGGGAGGTTTTCCGATCCCTTCCTGCGCGAGGCCCTTCCCCTGCTCGGCGACCTGTCCGGTTTTCCGATGGCGGCCCTGGTCATGGTGCTGGCCTGGATGCATCGCAAATCCGCCGGCTATCCGCTGGGCGGCTCGCTCGAGTTCTCCCGTCACATCGAGCGGCGTTACCTCGACCTTGGAGGAGAGATTCGCTACCGCTCGCCGGTCCGTGAGATCATCGTGGCGAATGACAAGGCGGTTCGCGTCCGCCTGGCGGATGGAACGACGCACCACAGCGACATCATCATCTCCGCCGCCGACGGCCACAGCACGATCTTCGACATGCTGGGCGGCAGATACATTGACGACAGAATCCGGCGCTACTACAACGAGCTTCCCCTGTTTCCTTCCTTGACCCAGGTTGCCCTGGGCGTCGCCCGCTCGTTCGAGGGGCTGCCGCCGTCTGTTCTCTATTTTTTCGATGAGCCCGTTGTCATCGGCGGTCGGGAACGCAGGTACATCCCCGTCGAGATCTACAACTTCGATCCTACGCTGGCGCCCCCGGGAAAGACGGTCGTGAAAGCGATGTTCGCCTCCGATTACGCGTACTGGATGAACCTGAAGCAGAGCCCCGAGCGCTACCGGACCGAGAAGGAGAAGATCGCCGATCAGGTGATTGCCCTGCTCGATCAGCGCTATCCAGGGCTGGCCGGGCAGGTCGAGATGCGCGATGTGGCCACGCCCATGACGTGGGAACGCTACACCGGCAACTGGCGAGGCAGCTTCGAGGGCTGGCTGATCACGAGACAGACGTTCCCTCCTTTCCGTATGAGCAAGACCCTCCCCGGCCTGAAGGATTTCTACATGGCCGGGCAATGGGTCGAGCCCGGCGGCGGCGTGCCCACCGCCGCCATGTCAGGCCGCAACATCATTCAAATTATCTGCAAGCGAGACAAAAAGGCGTTTACGACACAGATTCCCTGAGCCCCGGCAGAGATCATGCCGCGGCATATCCATGCCGTTTCGCAGAGAAAGGGTCGGCAAAAGGGCTGTGCCGCATGTTCGCCCGCGCGATCAGATCGCCCGTCGTAAACAGCAACTGCGTCGCCACAACGACCAGCACCGGTGATTTGATCCACGTCAGCACAGCAGCATCCGCATGGGCTGAAGTGTCCGGTCGAAGGGGTTGAAGACGAGGCCGAGGATTTCCAGTGTCACGACGCCAAGCAACGCCTGGTCGCCGTCTTCACCCAGCACGACCGGCGTGTGCGCCTCGCCCTGGGGGAGGACTACGTAGACTTCGGAAATCGACCGTTCGATGGTTGTACCGTCGGCCAATGTAAACGTCATCCGCCGTTTTGGCTTCAGGCCGATCCTCTCCCAGACTCCTTTGGGAAGGACAGAGTACGTGGCGCCGCTATCTACCAGGAACTTCACGTCCGCTTCTTTGCCCCTGGGTCCTTTGACCTGCCCCTGGATATAGGTTATGCCCATAGTCGCCATCCTGCATCATTCAGTCTGGCTGCATTATACCAAGACGTTGTCGTCGGGGCAAGACGAATGTGAACAAGCGGCGACGGTGCGATGGGAGTCGACGCGGGGCTATTCCAGTATGGCCAAGGTCCACAACCGCAGTTGGGGCAGTCGCAGTTTGAGAGTATCCGCCTCCTGCGCCAGATCGACCTGTTGCGGGGGCGCGTCGTACGAGAGGAGCCTGGCGTAGGGTTTCGTCGGTGAGATCAGGGCCTTGCCCAGCGAGACATCCACGTTCGACATAGGCTTAATGTTCTTGGCGGCAGGGTCGTAGTCGCGATTGAGCAGGTGCAGCACAACCTGGTTTGCCCCGCTGTTCTTGCGAACGGTCACAAGCACGTTCGCCGGCACGGTGGGCGTACGGTCCTTCAATTCGACCGCCTCAAAGCCATCGAACCACGCGGCGTTCTCGCGGATGAAGCGATACATCGGCGCGTATGCCTCGATGGGTGCGGCGTACCAGTGGGTCCCCAGCTCGTTGCTGAAGCACCACTGCCGGTAAGGATGCGGCGTCATGAACCGCTGTCCGTACGCATAGGCCAGCGCGATCCAGAACCGGACCAGCTCTTCGCAGTTGTTCTGCTTTACGAAGGCCCAGTCCTGGCCCGAGGCGGTCGCCGCCAGTGGCTTGCCGAGTCGCGCCGCCAGCTCATAGGCTTCGATGGCGTGATCGAACTGGCGTGTCCCCGCCGAGGCCTCCTGGCCCACCTCACACACGATGTGCGTCAGGTACTTCACCACGTACGTCTGGCTCTGATCTGGCAGACCAGTGTTGGCGCTGAGCAGCACGGGATGGCCGGCGGCCTCGGCGGCCAATTGCCCCAACTGTCGTACGTGCTCGGCGGCCGCCTCCGTCTGAAATTCAAGGAACAGATCCATCAGCGGGATTTGATGCTGGACCCTCAAGTACTTCTGGCGAGTCGTTGCGTGCTTGCGAACCAGGGCACGATAGTCGAAATCGTCGATCCGCTCAACGCCGGCCTGCTGCAACTGCTCCTTCGTGGCGTGCTTCTTCAAATACTCCCGAAAGCCGCTCATGCAGTAATCGCAGAACCCGCCGCCGTGCCACCGGGCCGCACCCGCCGTCCCGGAGTGGTCGTCCACGTGCAGGCCATCCGCCTTGCCGGCCATCACCTGGCGGACACGCTCACGGCAGAGTCTCTGAAACTCAGGATGGTTCGTGCAGCCAAAGTAGGTCTTCGTCCCCTGATACGTCTGGTCGAACAGCCAGGGCACTTCAACGGGATTGCCTTCGATGTCCACGGCACAGGCGGCTCGCAGCTTCGGATCGTTGTGGATGTTCTCCGCCCCGGCGGTCAGGCACCACATTGCGCCCGTGCATCGAATGCCCACATCGTGGTGGCGTTTGACCTGCTCGGCCGTGTCGGCTCCGCCCCAGGCGACAAACGTGGCGCCGTAGGCCCGATACGCCTCGTCCGACGCTGCACCCATGAAGACGACCTCCGAGTGGCGAAGCGCCGGCTCGTCACGCGATCCGACTGTGGCGGCGCCCTTCGAGCCGCCGCACAGAACGCTGCACGTCCAACAGACCACGAGGCACGCCCAGAAGACCTTCCTCATCACTTGCCCTCGAATAGGAACGCTGTCCACGATGGTTGTCCTGCCACCTGGCTCAACTGCACCACGGACGCGCTCGGTTCTTGATCGTGGGCAGGATGCCGTTGAGGGTCTGGACGTCCTCGGCGATCTCGAAGTCGAACATGCCGGCCAGCGTGTGGTCGGCGCCGTTCTCGAAGACGTAGCGGAAGGCGTCCTTCGGCGGGATCGCGCCGGCGGCCATGACCTTGAACGAGATCCAGGGCTTCTTGACGTTCTTCATGACCTCGATGGTCCCGGCCGGGTCCTTGCACCAGTAGCCGGGGACCTCGTTGTAGGCGTTCTTCAGCTCGTCCGGCTTGGGCGCGCTGGGATATTTGTGGTGGTGGAAAGTCTTGATATAGAAGTCGGCGGGGATGTCGTTCTTCTCGCACTGCACGACGACGTTCAGGTCGTGAGCGCCGACGCCGGAAGGAACGCCGAGGTCCTTGGCAATCTCCACCGCTTTGCGGACCAGGTCCATCTTGCCCTGGGCACAGAGGGGATCGGAGCGGACGCCCCAGAGGTAAATGGCTTCACAGCCGTCATCGACCAGCTCCTTGGTCATGTCGGCGTAGGCCTTCATGTCCGGGGTGATCTCGGCGATGGGGCAGACGATCCACTGAATCTTGCCGCCGTAACGCTGCCGGTACCGCTTGAGCATCGCCATGCACCCCGGCGGATTGTGGATGGACAGGGTATTGATGCCGTGCGCCTCGGCCAGAGCCATCGTCTCATGGATCTTGTCCTCCGTGTTGTAGTGCGCACAGAGGTTGTACACGTACTGGAGGTCGCGGCTGTGGGTGTAGTGGGTCAGGAGGTTGCCGCCGAGCAGCATACGGCTGACCTTGAGCTTGCCGATCTGGCCCATCGGCAGCGTGGCCTTCGAGTTCGGCTCGACCTTGATCGCGGGCGATTTGCCCTCAGCGCCCTGGGCCGTATTCATTGCCAGCACGCCGCCGGCCGAAGCGGCGAGAGACTGTCTCATGAAACTGCGACGATTCACTTGCGACGACATGCTCGTCCTCCTTCTCTCGATAACCACTGTGCCCTCGGTCACGCCCAAGGGCCATGCCAGTCCATCAATATAAAGCAACCGCCGCCCCAAAGCAAGAATCTTCATGGCGGCGGATGGCTTTCTCTGCCGTGCCACCTCTGCCGTGCTGAGCGAAGCGAAGCATCTGGCCCAGACCGAGAACCGGCCATCGCTACGAATGGGACATCCCATTCGATGACCAGATCCGCCACTGGTTCACTATCGTTGCCCCACCTGCTCAATAGAGCAAATTCCCTAGGGGCTCTACGGGGCCATCGGGTAGAAGATTGGATGTCACAATTTTTGCGCGAGGTGATATTTTGTCGTTGAGTCTGCATTGTGTGACATGCTACACTAGGCCATCGTTGGAGTGGGTAGGGGCGCACATCTTGCCCCCCGCGTAAGAGGCTATATCAAGAGGTTGAGAAGTCTGATGGGAGTTGGCATGGAGACCGCACGAGAGGCGAAGGAACGTCCACGTTGTTACGCTGGCCAGTACGTTGCCCTTGACCCATCAGCCGGGCATAAGATCATCGCCCACGGGACAAAGAGTAGCCGCGTTGCAGAGGAGGCTCGTCGTGCCGGCATAGAGGTGCCAGTGATAGTGTACGTTCCAGAGAAGAACACAGCATACCTCTATTAGATGCCGATCCCCGACTATCCATTCATCACAGTAAACACGGATGTCGTTGGACAAGACCCCCTGATACAGGTCGGCGGGCCTAACGCTAGGCCCTACCTGTGGTTGAGAATAACCAATCCGGCCACCCAGCAGTCAATGATTGTTCCGGCCGCTATTGATACGGCCGCAGACGCGCTGGCAATTCCAGCCGACGATGCGGAAACCCTTGGGCACAACCTAACAGCTACTCGTCCCAGGCTAGTGAAAACGGCCAAGGGGTTCACAAAATCATACCCGCATGCTGCCGCAGTAGACGTTCTGGATGTTCTCCCCAATGGCTATCCAGATGAATCCGCGACTCTCTATCCCATTCCAGAGACGACCATATACCTCACTGTCGGACAGAAGGCTTACCTGGTAGGTCAAGGATCGTTCTTGTCTCTGTGCATCCTCACTATCAATTATCCAGAGAAACGATTCTCGATCCGACTTCCAAACTGATTGCCCTTGAACCCGCTGCTCATCACTGTACGATAGCCGCATGGCCGATAAGAAAAAAAGACCAGTGAAGAAGCCAGACGGACGCGGCAAGCGTCCGCGCGACCCCAATCAGCTCGCCCTCTGGATCGTCGAGCAGAGCACGCGCCGCCCCGCATCGAACCCCAATCCTTCATCCAGATGATTTGTGACATGGGATCAAAATTGAATGTCACACAATGTCACGCTGCGGATGTCGCAAAATGTCACCCTTTACTGGCGTGGCTTATCGGATAGATCATTGGTCAAGGTGCATTAACCCCGCTTTACACGGAGGTACCTCGTGGATCAATTCTTTATCCACAGGTGGCGACGCTGAATGCTCATCGCATTCTGGTTAAGCCGGCTGTAGGGGGGGGTCTGCGCTCTCTACAGCTTGCAGGACGGGGTCGGTCGTCTTGGCCGGTCCTGTCCTGCACTGGTCATTCTAGCGATCGGCCATCGGCGGACGCAACAGAATTATTCACTTTTTCTGCTTCGCGAACGAGGATACCGCGCGCCCACGTCGAGCTAGTAACATCTCTGGTTGATGCCTACTTGAGCTGGCCGGCGGACCAGCAGATGCCGCGGCTGAGGAGCTGGCCCAGGTTCGGATTGGCGTAGGCCTTGGCGTCGTGGCCGAGCTGAATGGTGAATACGCGGGCCTTGCCAAACGTCCGCGTCCAGGCCACCGTCTTGTCGCTGTCCGGATGGTCCACGGTCAGCAGCACGTGATTGTCCTTGGCGAACCAACTGCCCTTGTAGCCCTCGTCGTGGATGTCGAAGTCTTTCATGCCGCGAGTGATCGCATGCTTGGAGTCAACCACCTTTATGCTCAGGTCCACGTCGTGTTTGTACGTGGCGGTTTCGTAGTGGACGCCGTCGACCTCCTGCGGCTTGAGCGGGTACTTCGCGCCAATGATCTTGCGATACTGGTCCCACTCCTGGAACGCGCCCACCGCATGGTGCATGGCGACCAGGCCCACGCCTTTGTCCTTGAGCAGCGTGACGAAATTCGCCTGCCGCTTCGGCGAGATATCCTGTGTCATGTTGTACAGGACGATCACGTCGTAGTTCCAGTTGCTGATGTCCTCGAACAGCTCGCTGTGGTCCTTCTGGGCGGCCTCGGTGACCTCGAGCCGGGGGCATTGCCTCAGCATGGTAAAAAACGGGTCGTGATCGAAGTCGTGCCCACCGGTGACGACGACGACGCGGATCTTCTGTGCCGTCTGGCCGGCAGGTTTGGCGGCCATCGGGCAGGATGAGCCGCACTGGGCCGACTGATGACAAGAGCTGAGCAGTCCGACGACAACAAGCAGAACCACCAGCCACACTGTTCTTTGTATCCACTTCTTCATTTGCTGCATCTCCGAATGAATGACTCGTTGTACTCCGATGCGCTGCTGAGCCCTGGAGCCTCTGACAGAATGAAAGGCGGAGCAACGATCACGTGCATGTCATTGCGAACGCAGCGAAGCAATCTCCCGGGCCGGGGACTGAGATTGCTTCGTCGCCGCACTCCTCGCAATGACATCGTGTGGGGCTCGCTTTCATCTTGTTAGAGACTTTCAGTCTACGGCAGCGGCTTGACCATGATGTTCTTGAAATAGACGACGCTGTCGGGGTCGTGGCCCTGGAGGGCGAACGTTCCGCTGGAGAGCTTGCGGCCGGGGTTGCCCTGCGGCGGCTGGTAGTTCGGCTCCTGCGTCCACTCCACCACCGTGTGCCCGTTCACCTTGATCGTGACGTGATTGCCCTGGACGATGATATGCTCGGTGAACCACTCGTAATCGAAGCCCCGCGACTGGTGATAGGCGTCCTTCACGTTGTACAGGCTCCCGGTCTTCTTCGGGTCGGTGTGCGTATTGTTCACCTGGACCTCGAAGCCTTTGGCCGGCCAGTCCGTCTCCTGGTACTCCGTGTGGAAGTAGATGCCGGAGTTGGAGCCGATCTCCGTCTTGACGTCGGCCTTGAGCTCGAAGTTCTTGAAATTGGCGTTGTTCACCGGGCCGACGTAGAACAGGTGGCTTCGCGGCCCGTGGGCGATAATTTCGCCGTCTTTGACGGTGAACGTGCCCTTGTTCTCGCTGGCCTTCCAGCCATCGAGCGACTTGCCGTCGAACAGCGGCGTCCAGCCCGTCGCCTTGCCGACCACGCGCTGCGTCGTTTGACAGCCTGCCATCAGGATGCAGGCACACACTAGCAGTAGAACCCCGTACCTTGCCATCTTCTTTTCTCCTTAGTCACTCCGTTGAACGCATGTATCCAGCCATCGGTGTGTACGGCACACGCTACGAAATTCACAGCGTCGGCGGCAGCCCTGCCTATCCTGACCCGATGCCAGCAGCCTGATACGCGCTTGGCAAATCAACCCCCTTCCGGGTGGCACGGACAAACTCGTTTGTCCGTGGGCCCCGGGATGGTCAGGTCCTGCATCAGGATCACCGACAAACGAGTTTGTCGGTGCCACCCGACACATCGTCGGACTTGATTTTCGTATCATGGCGATGCAGGGCCGGCCAGAGCCACTTGTCCTTTACAGCCGCCAGGGACTTCGCATGGAGCGGACCAAGCGGCGATTGGCGGCGTCATCGTCGACGAACCGCTCCTTCGCCGCGTCCCACCGCAGCTTCTGCTCCTGTCGGATCGCGATGTCGCTGATTTGACACAAGGTATCGGCCCCGACGGCCACGTCAATCGTGCAGATCGGGTCCTTGCGGCTGCGCACGCAGTCCAGCAGGTTCCGCGCGTGGTTGTTGCTCTCGTACAGGCGGATATCGTTCGGGCCCCACTGGGTCTCCAGAAGCTCCTTCGGGTGGGCCTGGATCCGGGCACGGTCGACACAGACCCAGCCGTCGGTGCCCTCGAAGGCGGTGCCGTGCGACTCGATCTGCCCGTAGCGCTTGCCCCACTCGTCGAGCGTGGGCCAGCCGGTGTAGTTCATCGTGACGCCGTTGTCGAGCTTGCAGGTGATGTTCCAGTTCAGGGCCGTATCGCACACGCCGCTGGGGTCGGGCCACTGGCCCTTGCCCTCGATCTCCATCGACGGAACCTTGTCCCCGAGGCCCCACAGGGCGATGTCGAGCGGGTGGACGCCCCACCCGGCGATGAAGCCCAACGCATAATCGCTGATGAACCACCACCACGAGTTGGACTCGCGGCCGGGCGTATAGGCGTGGTACGGGGCCGGTCCCAGCCACATGTTGTAGTCGATCCAGTCGGGCGGCTTCACCACGTTCCGCGGACCGCCGCCAGTGCTGCCGGGCGACCAGACGTTGATCGTTTTGAGCTCCCCGATCCGCTTATTTCGCACGAGCTCGCAGGCAAACCGAAAGTCCAGGCTCGACCGCTGCTGCGTGCCGAATTGGAACCGCGTGCCATACCGCCGGCACGCCTCGCGCAGCGCCTGGTCCTCCGCCAGGCTCAGGCCCATCGGCTTCTCGACGTAGAGGTCCTTGCCCGCCCGCGCCGCCTCCAATGCCACCAACACATGCCAATGGTCGCATGTCGCGACGGTGACGACGTCGATGTCTTTGCGGGCGATCAACTCGCGGAAATCCGTGTAGGTGACACAGTCGCTGTTCTTGTAGCGCCCGTCCACCAGCTTCTTGGTGGCCTCGCGGACCGGGGCCTTGAGGTCGCAGATCGCGATGACCCGGCAGTCGTTCTGTGCGAGGAAGTTCTGCATCACATACGTCCCCTGCGGCCCGGTGCCCACGCAGCCGACCGCAATTCGCTCGCTCGCCGCGACAGCCCCCGACCCGCCCAGAGCCGTCGAGCGAACGATGTACGGAACCCCGACCGCACCCAACGCAATGCCGGTCGTCCTCTTGAGAAAGCTTCGACGTGTGACATTCCCATGCCGGACCATGATGTTTCTCCTCACAAACCTCAAATCAGCCATCGGAACGGAACTTCTCACGCGAGAGAGTCTAAACCGCAACGTACCGCCGGTCAAATCAAAAGGAGCCGAGTTGCGATGAACCGTTTCTTCGCCCATTGCCTTGCCCGGCATACTCTGCTACTCTTGTCTCCGCCGGCAAGGCCAAACGCACGGGTCAGAAACCTGTCATGCGACGCGTGAACGTCGCACGAGGATGGAAATCGTGACTGATTTCGAAACCGAGCATCGCAGAGAGGACATTGCCTCCAGCACTGAGGTCCTTCCGATATTGCACGACGGGTTGCGTGCCGCCGCGGCTGATAGTGCGACGGCGGCAATCGCCGTATGCGAACGGGTGAAGATCACGCCCGAGGGCGGCTCCCAGACGGACGCGATCAAGGTCCTGGTCGAACACGCACGAGGATTGGCAGTCGCCTTCTACCTGCCCTGTCACAAACGTCTCCTGCGCGGCTGGCAATTCGGCGAAATAATGGCCCTTCCGGCAAAGCCGGAGGTAGGCGCATGGGGCGACGGGGCGCACCAGTGAAGAGCAACCTGCAACTGGCTGCGGCGGAGCATAAGCATGCTGAGGGGCAAGACGCTGCGGCACTGCCGGGCGAATCAACTGGTTCCGGCGACGATTTCTGCCGTCATCGGCCCGGGTCTTTCTTCATGCACAGGAACCAGTCGAGGCAGCGGTAGTCGGCGCCGGCCTTCTCGATGCGCTCGTCGGCCGCGCCGCACGAGCCGGGCGGCGGCACGATCACGTCGTCACCGGGCTGCCAGTTCGCCGGCGTCGCCACCTTGTATTCGTCCGTGGTCTGGATCGCCGTGAGCAGCCGCAGGATCTCGTCGATGTTCCGCCCGTTGGTCAGCGGGTAGTACAAGATGGCCCGCACCGTCATCCTGGGGTCGATAATAAAGACGGCTCGCACCGCCTGCGTGTTGCTGGCCGCCGGCTGAACCATGCCGAATTGCCGCGAGACCTCCATCGTCAGGTCGCTGATCACCGGAAACGTCACATCGACGTTCTTCATCCCCAGGTACTCAATCTTCTCCCTGATCGTCCGCAGCCAAGCGATGTGGCTGTACGTGCTGTCGATGGACAGGCCCAGCAACTCGGCATTGAGTTTTTTGAAATCCGCCGCCCGGGCCGCGAACGCGATGAATTCCGTCGTGCACACCGGCGTGAAGTCGGCCGGATGCGAAAAGAAAACCACCCACCGGCTCTTGAAATCGTCCGGAAAATGAACGGTCCCCTGCGTGCTCTCCGCCACGAACGCCGGCGCCTTCTCCCCGATCAGCGGCATTCTCTCTACCTGCTCGATCATGGCTTCTCTCCTTTATCCCATATCCTCGTACTCGGTCCGCAGCGATTCCCCGCCTCCCCGCCAACGATCTCCCGCCCCCGCGCATTTTCCCCGATCCTCGCCGCCCGCGCGACTAAGCAATCCCCTTGCATTCAACCTCTCACCGCACTATGCGGCCGGCTCGTGCCGAGGGCGTCTCGCCCTTGCGTCGCGAGCCCATCTTGGCCTCGCTTTGCAGGAGATCTACGAGCCCCACGGGCAAACGAGTTTGCCCGCGCCACCAGCCGTCTTGGCCTTGCGTCTCGCCGTCATCTTGCCGCGCGGACGGTCTGGAGTGCAAGGGCGAGACGCCCTCACCACACCGCCTCGACTCTGCGCGCACCGCTAGGACAGCCGGTGTACTATCGGCTACCGCGGAACCCGGAGAATCACGTCTCGCGCGGAGGCGCAGGGACGCTGAGTGGGAAAAGTCCTTTTTGTTCTCCAATCTCTGCGTCTCCGCGTCTCTGCGCGAGACCGTTTTTGCCGCGGCCGAGCGACACGAAGCCGCACTACGAAGATCGCCTTGTCACGCGCTTTGCATTTCGCGTGGCATTCTTATGGCCCTTGCGAGCCGTCGCCCGCGTTTTGGTGATTGGGACCTTTGTGTTTCGCGCTTGTCTCGGACTTCGATATTCGGATTTCAGATTTTGATGCCGCGGTGCTTTGGTCCGCCCCTTGGCACTGCCACGTCTCGCCCTCGACTTGCCCTTTCCCCTGGCCTGCTGGCGCAGCGATTTGGCGTGTACTTCCTGTCGCCTCTCGGGCGGCCACTCCTCGGGGAAGTTCAGCCGGGCAAACTCCCCGAACAATTCGACCGCCTTGCGGTCATACGCCCGCGCCGCCTCCTCCTCATCATCGAAACAGCCCAGCCAGTACTCCTTGCCACGCTGTCTGATTTTCGCATAGTACTTGCCGGTTCTCTCGAGGTAGAACACGCCCTTGTAACGGGAAATCGACCCGATGCGCTTGGCCTGGTTGCACCTGTTCTCCCCCGGCGTGCAGTTTCGCATATTGGCTCGGCAGTTGTTCAGCCGGTTGCCGTCCACATGGTCCACCACCTTGCCCTTGGGTGTGTTCATGATCAGACGATGCATGAAGACCGACTTTCCCTTGATGCAGCACCCGGCGTAGCCGGCGCGATAGGACCAATTGTATTGGCTGAGCCGCTCGTAGTCAGGCGCGTCCACGTAGGCGTACAAGCCGTTGCCTAACGGGATTCGCTTGACGGCGCCGTCCGCCAGGTCCGGGTCCTTGGGTTTGGCGCGATAGTTGCGGCAGGGCCCGCCGTAAGGAACCGCCTTCATCCGGCCGGGCGAATCCGGGTGGTTGGCGCAGACCGGCCGGCTGGGAAAGCCCAGGGACAGACTCGCCAGCCACTGTCCCGGCTCCCACCAGGCATACACGCACATGGTACAGCTCCGATTGACCATACACTTCTTCCCTCTCGTCAAGTTAGATCGTTGATTTTTGGTTTTTGATTTGTAAAGTTGAACAGGTCCCTTCATCCGCCAAATCACACATCAACCATCCAAAATCACACTTCATGTCCCACTTCCCGCATCAAACATCAACCATCAAAAATCAAACTTAATAATAGTCGCACTATGGTCAATAGGTCAATAGAAAAATGAAGAAAACCCCGCATCGTAAGTCCTTGTCGCGACAGAAGTTAAGCAACAGACCACGAAAAATAACTCTCTGACGAACGCCAGCGTTGCCACGCCAGAGCGAATAATTCATAATTCAAGACCTGACCCCGTCTCCGCCCCGGAAATCATCAATCATGCTGCGATCACCCTGCAAATCCAGGGCTGCCCCAGCAATCAGACGTGCTGCTACAGGGTGTGTTCGCTGCGATCACCCTGCAAATCCAGGGCTGCCCCAGCAATAACGTTCGATTGGTCGTGCGTCTCCCGGCTGCGATCACCCTGCAAATCCAGGGCTGCCCCAGCTTGCCATAGAGGCACCTCACGTTACTCGCCGCTGCGATCACCCTGCAAATCCAGGGCTGCCCCAGCATCCATGATGGAACGTAACGCTCGCAAGGAGCTGCGATCACCCTGCAAATCCAGGGCTGCCCCAGCCAGACGCCAGATCGGCAGAATCTCCTCCACGCTGCGATCACCCTGCAAATCCAGGGCTGCCCCAGCCCACACTAACAAACGGCGTGGAAACGATTGGCTGCGATCACCCTGCAAATCCAGGGCTGCCCCAGCCTTGGCGACTTTGCGGCCGAGCCAACCTACGCTGCGATCACCCTGCAAATCCAGGGCTGCCCCAGCTCAGGGCCAACGGCGTGTCGCTGATCACTTGCTGCGATCACCCTGCAAATCCAGGGCTGCCCCAGCATGAAGCATTTCAAACCCCTGTTGTGGCGAGCTGCGATCACCCTGCAAATCCAGGGCTGCCCCAGCAGACGCAACGCCGGCGAAAATTCAAACCGTGCTGCGATCACCCTGCAAATCCAGGGCTGCCCCAGCGAAGTCCACGCACCAGCGGATCAGGCCGCCGCTGCGATCACCCTGCAAATCCAGGGCTGCCCCAGCAAGCCCGGCTTACGGCCGTGGAGCGCATCGCTGCGATCACCCTGCAAATCCAGGGCTGCCCCAGCCCCGGATAGAACACCTACCCGGACAGACCGGCTGCGATCACCCTGCAAATCCAGGGCTGCCCCAGCCCGGCTGCGGACGGCCTCACCGGCCCCGCCGCTGCGATCACCCTGCAAATCCAGGGCTGCCCCAGCCACTATGACGTTTC
>Ga0315277_10003465_pt1 | contig 21369 bp, 19 predicted proteins | sample YL17G05_15_MG_FD_203695 | JGI IMG/M metagenome (GOLD analysis project Ga0315277, IMG submission 203695) | Sediment microbial communities from Yellowstone Lake, YNP, Wyoming, USA - YL17G05_15 | ecosystem: Environmental > Aquatic > Freshwater > Lake > Sediment | place: USA: Wyoming | collected...
CGGCCAGGCCGTCATTAACATGGCCGACTATATAAAGGCGAGCAATAATCAGAAATTGCAATCCGCCACTCTCAGAATAGAGCGCAACGGCCGGGTTCTGGATATCCCGGTCATCAGGCGGAATACGACCGTGGGCGCGGCACTGGCAGGGCAACAGTCCTGGGTTGTGACGCCATCCCCCGGAACAGGAGTGGATACATATACCAGCGCCAGTCCCAAGCTCTCACGTGTTTACAATAATTCTTCAATTCCTCCGATAACTGTGAACTCACCTATGCATCATGTTTTCCGGGGTGTTTGCGAAAAGTGCCATTTTATTGGGCCCGCTGGCGGAAATCCTCTCTATCCGCCGACATATTCCCGGGTCGGCGGGATGAACGCGGGCAATTATTCCCTCCCCACGCCGATCCAGCAGCAGGCTTCCCGGAAAGTACGGGCGGAAGGACACTGGCTGGGGATGGAATTGATCCCGATTACCTCCGAGTTGGCCCGCGAGTATAATTTGTCCCCAGGTGCTACCGGCCTGCTGGTCGATGAGGTGACCCTGGAATCTGCGGAGTCAGGCCTGTTAGCCGGGGACATCCTGCGGAGTATCAATAATATGCCGTTCACTACGCTCCGGGATTTCGAGCTGGTCACGAGAAGAGTCGAGTCCCTTCCTGCTGTCGAACTCGGGGTTTTGCGGAACGGGCGGCCGGCAGCGTTTACTCTGCGTTCCAGCTGGGGCAAGCTCGGTGTTGCCCAGAACGAGGCCGCGCAGCCGATACAACCCGGCGCTTTAAGTCCCCATAAGGATATGGGAAGGCCCTGCACCGACTGCCACATTATCATGAAAAGCGGCGGCCAGCTCGCCAATGATGCCGGTGACATTCTGCCAGCTCCGCGACCGATTACTCTTAATTCGAAAGCGCCGCACTCTTACAAGGGATTGTGCAACAACTGCCATCCCATTGTCAGGTAAAGCCTAAGACGGGGAAACCGCTATGTTTCAGATCATTGTCGCAGCTCTGTGGACGGTTCTGATAGTCTTGAACTCGGGCGATTTTTCCCTCCCCACGCCGATCCAGCAGCAGGCTTCCCGGAAAGTAGGGGCGGAAGGTCACTGGCTGGGGATGGAATTGATCCCGATTACCCCCGAGTTGGCCCGCGAGTATAATTTGCCCCGCGGTGCTACCGGCCTGCTGGTCGATGAGGTGACCCTGGAATCTGCGGAGTCCGGCTTGTTAGCCGGGGACATCCTGCGGAGTATCAACAATATTCGGTTCACTACGCTCCGGGATTTCGAGCTGGTCACGAGAAGAGTCGAGTCCCTTCATGCTGTCGAACTTGGGGTTTTGCGGAACGGGCGGCCGGCAACGTTTACTCTGCGTTCCAGCTGGGGCAAGCTCGGTGTTGCCCAGAACGAGGCCGCGCAACCGATACAACCCCCGGCGCTTTAAGTCCCCATAAGGATTTGGGAAGGGCCTGCACCGATTACTCTTAATTCGAAAGGGCCACACTCTTACAAGGGATTGGGCAACAACTGATATCCCATTGTCAGGTAAAGCCTAAGACGGGAAAACCGCTATGTTTCGTTTCATTGTTACAGCTATGTGGACGATTCTGATAGTCTTGTTTGTTATTCAGAATTTTGTGAAAGTGCCCATCAGGTTCCTGATCTTCCCGATGGTAGAGGTGAGTCTGATATTTGTGATCTTTATCTCCATGTTTATCGGGGCCTTGATCCCAATATTTTGCCACCTGATGAAACGAATTAAGACAACCAAATCCAAAAAGAAAACACTGGAGCACGAAGAAATATTTGAAGAGGAAGGTTGATTTTTCAGGAGGGAAGGTTTGAATGAGATGTACTCATTGTCATACATGCCACACCCGTGTAGGCTGGGTCGGATTAATCGCAAGCCTCCTGATCGGCGCTTTCACGATAACCATCGGTATACTGAGCGGTAGTAAAGCTCTTGTCGCCTCAGCGCTTTGTTCAGGGATAGACGTGGCGACGGCGTTGTCTGTGATTCTCGGTCTGAAGCTTTCAGGCAAACCGATCGACCTGGAGCACCCCTATGGCCACGGTAAGGTCGAATTCATGGTGTCCGGTTTGATCAGCGCATTCTTAATAATTGGCGCACTGATTCTGTTTTATAATTCCGCCATGAGTATTTACAACGGTGATCCCGGTCCTGAGCAATTGTTGACCCTGGCGGCCGCATTGATTGCCGCAGTGGCGAATGAAGTAAAATATCGGTATGCACACTGTGTCGGCAGGCAAGTCAACAGCCCCGCGGTATTGTCCCATGCCGAACATGCGAGGATAGATGCGGTCACATCCGCTCTCGCCGGGATCGGTGTAGTCTGTGCAAGGCTCGGGCTGCATTTCGTCGACCCCCTTCTGGCGATGTTCGATGTTGTCGTTCAAATTAAGACGAGTTACAAGATGCTCCAGAGTAGCGTAAAGAGCCTTATGGATCTGACTCTGCCGGAGGACAAAGTCCGCAACATACGGGATATAATTGGAGCGGTCGAGGGCGTCGATGAAATCAACTATCTTTACGCCAGACAGTTAGGCCAACATGTCTGGATAGAGCTGTCGATTTTTTTACACCCTGATATTACGGTGTATGATGGCAAAGTCATCGCGGAAAACGTAAAAGACAAAATACTAGGAAATGTGGAGAAAATTGGCAACGTCCAAGTCCAGTTTCTGACCAGGGCGGCCTGAACCACTAGGAGAAAATCGTTATTATGTGTGCCCAAAACAATACACAGACAAAAATCCCTGAAAAATGTTATGACTGCGCCGGGAAGGTGCCGACTGTCTGCTTTTTATCAAACCTGACCATGGGAATATTCAAGATGTCGGTCGGCGTGTTGACCGACAGCAGGGGTCTCTTTGCCGACGGCCTCCATTCATTCAGCGATGTGATCGCCACCGGCGGTGTCATTTTAAGCTTGAGAATTGCGGATAAAGGTGCAGACCCGCGCTATCCCTATGGAAGAGGTAAAATCGAGTTCGTAAGCTGTATTTTCGTCTATTCGGTCCTGTTTATCATCGGGACACTGATTTTTTCCGAGTCGGTCTGGAGCATTTATAAAGGAGACGTGAAAGCGCCTGGCATGGTATCCCTGTTCCCAGCCCTATTTTCAGTCATCGCGAACGCATTTCTTTGCCGGCTTGGGAAATGTGCGGGAAAAGCTGTGAACAGCCCTGCCATCATCGCCAATGCGAATGAGAATAAAGCGGACAGTCTCTCATCGGTCGCGGTGATAGCCGGCATAATCGCAGCGAACCTTGGCTATACCTACTGCGATCCTTTAGCGGCGGCTGGTGTGGGCTTGGTAATTATGAGGATGGCCTCCAAACTGGAATGGAGAGCGATCGAAAATCTTATGGATAAATCCCTGCCCGTTGATAAGCTCAGGGCGATTAACGAAAGAATATTGGAAGTCGAAGAAGTAAAAAAAGTAAATTATATCAAGACCAGACAAATAGGTAAACAATACTGGCTTGATGTTGAGATCCAGGTCGCTCCAAGTATGACCATGCGTGTAGGGGACGTTATCTCGAAAGTGGTGAAAAAAACAATAATGAATATTTCGGAAAAGATCAAAGATGTCACAGTCGTCCTTGCCTGCAGTAAGCCTGAAGAAAAGATCAAGAAAGAAAAGGTCAAACTAGGAGTGCTGGGGAAACTGAAAACGATATTATTACCTGCTAAAGCCGCTTAGTTTCAATGATAAAAAAAGCGGGCAACCAGCGGCAGTGAATCATGAGGCAAAAAAGTGTATTTTCGCAGAAACCCCTGTTGCAATATAATTACTCTCCCGGTCGAATAAGGCCGGAATTCGGACTCAACCAACTCCTGTCGGCGATTATTTTTGGTTCACCAGAGTTTTCGCAGGGCAGGAGAAAACGGAGGTATTAAAATGGACACCTGTATTATAAAGAACTGCAACGAAGAAGCATATGAAGAAGGTATGTGCGCTAAGCATTATGTCGACTTCATCAAGAAAGTTATGCCTGAGGAAATGCGGACCGGCAAAAAGAAGCCCGAAGCCAGGGCGGCATGGAGCGAAGAGATGCCTGAGAAAACAGAGTTTCTCCTTCAATCCGTGTTCGCGCATGTAGAAAAATTGACGGACTCGATGGTCAACTCGTTTGACAATGTCTTCAGTCTGACCAAGAATGAGACAGCCAAAATATACCGTCAGATGGGCAGCAGGTTCCTCGAGAAGAGCGACGGCCCGAAAGCTATCTCATATTTGACAAGGGTCGTGGAGCTTAATCCGGAGGATGTGGATTCGAAATACTATCTAGGCACGGCTTATTACTTACAAGGCTCCTATGATGAAGCGGTCGAATATATCGAGCAGGCCATCAAGCTTTCACCCGATAACGCCGACTATCATTTTGGCTTGGGAGTCGTCTATGAGCAAAAAGGGCTCTATGACAAGGCCGTCACCTCCCTGGGAAAAGCCGCCAAGCTCAATCCCGACAATCCGGAAATACATTACAGGCTTGGGTCAATTTTCGATGTCCAGGAAAAATTCAAGCAGGCGGTAAATTCATTTCAAAAAGCTATCGAGTTAAATCCGAAACGGACGGATTATTATCAAAGCCTGGGATTTACTTACGAGAGCATGGACCAGCATGCGGAAGCGGTCAAATGTTACAAGAAGGCCATGTTCCTTAATAAACCCACCCTCTGATTTGCCACTCTTGCAGGGTGTATTTTTGGAAAGTCTATGACTGGAGCTAAATATGATCGGCATTAAAGGACCGGTCTCAATCGAGGATCAGGTTTACAGCAAAATCCTCAGTTCGCAGAAAAAGAAAAAACGCCGGACATCTCCAAACCTGGTGGAGAAAATCGGTACCGTCGTGATTTCCGTGGTTATCCTGCTTTTTGCCTTCGGATTCGCCTATTACTACAATGTCTTTATCTTATGGACTTCTGATATCGATACCTATTATGCCGATATCCAAACCCAGCTCCAGAAAAGAAAAAATTTGAGTATCAGTCTGGGGAAAACAGTGACTGCATATATGAAGTATGAAAGAGAGATCTTTATGCAACTGGGGGAGCTTAGAGCAGCGGTCAGCGGCGGCGGCGATTCGAAATCACTTATGGACGATATTCGAAGGAGGGCGGAAGGCAATGAAGCGCTGAGTGCGTTGCTAAGCAAGGATGCGGGAAAAGGGGAGAATACCTTATCCGGCCTGATGGCGATTGCCGAACAGTACCCAGACCTTAAGCTTAGCGAAAACTTCAGGACCTTAATGGCGACAATCACCGAGTCTGAGGGAAAGCTCGCTGAGCTGCGGTGGGCCTATAATAATTCAATTAATGAGTATACGAACATCAAGGATACGTTCCCCGGTCTTATCTTTAAGTTTATCTTAAAGCCCCCTGAATACGAATACTTTAAGCCTGATGAGGATGTCCAAAAATTAATTCCGTTTGAGTCGGATGCAGTACCGAAAGATATCCGAAAACAGTAGCTGCTTACTATCTCGATGTCTGGCTGGTAAGGCTGTCAGCTGACAGGACTGTAAGCGGGCAGTACCGTTCAACGGCTGTTGATTTGAGTACACTGTGACACATGGATTGAAGGATTATGGAAAAAACAATCAAAAGCAGTGCTGTATTGATCAGGTTTGCTTCTTTACTGTTTGTGTTGGTAATTATTATAGCGGCGTTGTTTACCGGGCGGCAGATCGGAGCGAACAGGGACAGCGGGATAAGCTTTTATTACGAAATGGTGGGAGGCGGCATAAACGGCTGGGAGGTTTTGAGTTTGTTACTGCTCGGTTTTCTTTCCGGCGTGGTCGGCGGAATGCTCAGCATGGGCGGCGGCGTCCTGAAAGTAGGATGCCTGCACCTTATTTTTGGTTTCGATATAATCTTTGCCCGGATAGTGTCGTTGTTGAGCTATTTTGTCATAGCGTTTTCCGCTTTCTGGCGCTATAGAAAGTATCGCTTAATTCTCTGGGTTGTCGTTAAACTGCTCGTCCCATCTTCTGTTTTTGGAGCCCTGATCGGAATTATCATCGACACCAGGATCAGTAAGGGCGTGTTGGAAATTATTGTCGGTATCTATGCTCTTATTGCAGGGATCCAAGTACTGAACCAGATCTGGTCGAACCCCGTTGAGAAAGAGATCTACGAGCTTCCCAAAAATGGAATAAACGAAGGCGCGGTACCCTGGATCGGTGCGGAGATGGGATTTATCAGCGCTCTTACCGGCATCAGCGGCGGAATTATATCCACGCCGCTTCAGAACTCGATTCTCAAGCTGCCTATAAAAAATTGTATTGCCAATACACTTACGGCTGCGGTTTTCAGTTCCATGATCGCTGGGTCGATTTTACTCTTGCGCGGGCTCAATAGCGGGGATCTTGTCTTAGGGGACGTTATGTTCGTAACAATATGTCTGATCCCAGGCAATATTTTAGGCGGACAGTTGGGAGGGATTTTGACCAAGAGGCTGGATGTCAATTATGTCAGGGCGGCTTTCGGAATTGCCTCATTTATAATAGGTTTTAGAATCCTGTTGCCGTAGCGACTTTGCAGACTACCAAGATAAACCCTGGAGAAAGATGATGTTAACTCTGCTTGCAGCCGTTGGTCTCGTCTTCATAATCCTTGTTGTTTATCGAAGAGGAAAAAGGGACGGGATAAAAGATGCGGTAGACTTTTTTTTAGCTGAAATGGAAAGGAAAAGCATCGCCATAGAGGTGATCGACGGCATCGAAAAGATCGGGGAGAATGAAGAAACACCCAAGGTGGGCATACGCAAAAGGATTACTCACCTGATAGGGAGAATAAGGAAGGAGCAAACCCCAGAAAAACGTTAACTTTTGGTAGAACAGATTATTGAAAACCCAATTAATACTCACATGGTTTGAAGAACACTGAAGGCGGATTTGTACCTGTCGCAAAAGACAAGGAGTGAAAAATGAGCGGAACACGTGAGAAAGATGAGCTGAAAAAGGCACAGCAGGCTGGAGAACAGTCCACATCTTCCCAGAAACAGGGACCGGGCGCTTCTGCAAAAGCGCAGCCGGGACCGCAAGAGTCTGCGGAAACGCTCAAGGACGTCGTTGATAAGGCGAAGCAGTTCGAGGGTGCGTTTTATTCCGGAGTGGAGGTGGTGTATAACAGGATTAAGGAAGTGGACACCAAGATGTTGGTGAACGCGAACACCTTGTCATCAAAGGTGGTCGGTTATATCAGAAAAGCTATTGATTCCTATAAAAAAGAAAGAAAGGCGAACTGAACTCACAATTCAAAGCGTTACCGATTACGTCTTCTGCGCTCTCACCGGGTGATTTTGCTTTCGGTAACGCTTTCCTCGAATAGTGCGGCTGTTTATTGTGGCTTTGACCGGGAGTGGTTGTTGCCGGAAGGTCAAGGTAGCCAGTTAAGCCCATTTCTTTTTCCGGGTTACGGGTTATTTGATGGGTTGGCATTGTTTCTGGTCTAAGAAATAAAAAACCCATAGTACGGGGTCTTTAATATGATCGATATGCTTAAACGAGGTGCGAAGGTTGAGGATATCGAGACTGCCGGGACAATTATTATTGTCGGAAGTCCGAATGTCGGGAAGACAACCCTTTTCCGAAAGCTCTGCCAGAAGAAAATCCATGTTGAAACCCCTAAAAATTCGTTTGTCGAGCTTTCTTACGGGGAACTTAACCTTGACGGTAAGCACTATAAAGTAATAGACATTCCGGGAATAAGCAGCCTCTTCGGGAATTCCGAAGAAGAGCTTATAGTGCGCGATCTGATAATAAGTGAAAAAAATAGTACCATCCTACAGGTGATAGATGGCAAAAACCTGAAAAAAGACTTGATTTTAAGCTGTGAGATAATCGAGCTCGGCAAACCGATGGTCTTTGCCCTGAACATGATGGACGAGGCACTCCTGAAGGGGATTGTCATTGATGAGAAAGCTTTAAGAGACGAACTGGGCGTCGATGTGGTCATGACTATCGGTAATGAGGGAGAAGGCATTCATGAGCTAAAAAGAAGTTTAATCCATCCCAGGGTATCTGGCAATCATACCCAGTATTCCGAGCGCATAGAAAACGGAATCAACGAGATTCAAACCCTGCCGCATCGAAACGGTTTTCTCAATCGTGCCTTCGTGCTTCAGCTTCTGATAGAAGACAGCCGGATTCTGGAATACATCAAGGAAACTTTTCTGAGTAGTAAAGAACTGGAGCGGGTCAATCAAATTGTCGACAGAGTAAGAAACACGAATAAAAACGATTTGAAATTTGAAATCATTAATCGGTGGGTCTCTAGAGCCTTAGAAATAGAAAAAAGTTCCACTAAGATATTGCCTGTCAGTAAAAAGCCCTTTTGGGAAAAATCGAGTAATTACACCTACCATCCTTTTTATGGTATTCTGATTCTGCTGGCGGTGATGTCGCTTTTATACTTGTTTGTGGGCAAGATCGGTGTTGTTCTATCCGACAACATCCAATTCACTGTATTTCAAAATTATTTAATTCCGTTCTCCGCAAACTTGCTGAGCTACATTCCTTCCCAGTTTATCTATGACGCCTTCCTGGGTACTTACGGTTTGATCTCCATGGGGCTTGCCGCGGGTATCGCGATGGTTTTCCCGATTATCTGCACCTTTTTCGCGTTAAGTGTCCTTGAAGATTCAGGGTACCTGTCTCAAGTGGGTATCCTTCTCAATTCCCTTTTCAAGAAAATAGGGTTGAACGGTAAAGCGGTCTTGCCTTTGTCTCTCGGCTTCAGTTGTGTTACAATGGCTACCTTGAGCGCAAGGGCCCTGGATACCAGAAAGGAAAGAATAATTGTGATTCTGTTGTTGTGGCTCGGTGTCCCCTGCTCGGCCCAGCTGAGCATATTCGCAGCGATCCTGGCGAGTATTTCCCTAAAGGCTGTGCTTATCATAGTGGGAGTGATTGCTTTACAGTCGCTTGTAGTAGGATATGCCGCAGGAAAGCTCATTCCCGGGGAACAATCCACTTTTTTCATGGAGATACGCACTCTTCGCCTGCCGAATATCAAGTATACGATTTCGAGGACCGTTATAAGGACAAAGAGCTTTTTCAGGGAAGTGATCCCACTGTTTTTCGCTGCATCATTGATACTTTTTCTTCTCGACAAGCTCAGGGTGCTCGACTATATAGAAATGGCAGGCAAACCAGTCGTTACCGGGCTGCTCGGGCTGCCGGCCCGGATAACCGAAGTGTTTATGCTCGGTTTTATTCGAAGCGGAGCAGGGGCAGCTTTATTTAAAACGATTGCCGATACCGAACATCTTTCTGAAGTACAGATCATCGTGGCAATGGTTGTCTTTACACTGTATATACCTTGTTTTACAAGCGTTTTACTGGGTGTTAAAGAGTACGGCCTCAAGATAGCAAGCGGGATTGGCGCATTCGTTGTCTTATATGCCTTTCTGATAGGAATCATCCTTAACCAACTACTCCATATGGTGTATTGACCATGAATCTGAACCGGGAAAAAATCGAAGAGATTCTGGAGGCTGTCTGGGCTGCCAAAGAAATCGATTGCAGCTCGATTAGTGAGATTAAAAAGAACATTAATATCTCGATTGATGATGAAATGCTCGATACCCTCCAAAGAGAGGGCTTGGTGAATATCGAGGGCGACCACATAGACTTTTCGCCTGCTGGTGAGGAAAAAGCCAAGTCCATAATAAGAAAACACCGGTTGGCTGAGCGGTTGATGGTAGATGTTTTAGGCATGGATATTAAATCAATAGAAAAAACCGCCTGCGAATTCGAACACGTATTGACAAAGGGTGTGGAAGAAACTATTTGTACGCTGCTCGGACATCCCAGAAAATGTCCTCATGGAGCTGATATTCCTGAAGGGATATGCTGTCTTGAAAAGCGGATAAAAATCGATAACATAATTACTACTCTTGATAAAATCGATGCAGGTAAGCAAGTTAAGATAGTTTATATCAGTACCGATCAACATTCTATACTGCATAAACTTACTTCCTGCGGAATTATTCCCGGTACCGTTATTTCTGTCCATCAAAAATCACCGACCCTGGTGATTCAAATGCAGAACTTCCAGCTCGCACTGGAAAAAGATATCGGTAAAAATATTACCGTCAGAAAAATTTAGCATAGACAGACCGTCTTAGCAGTTGGTGCTCTTGTTTTATGAAAACGACATCCTCTTCAAAGAGTATTTCAAAAGAAATGACCTGCCCTGAAGCAGGATCGGAAAGAATTAGTAAAATGTCTTTTTCCCAACATGAGAGGCAGGACTTATTAAATGCTAAAGGACTGTTGGAATCTAAAAGTTTCGCTGCAAAACTGAGTGATGCGGTGGGAAGAACCATTGAAAAAGGATTCAAATTCCTCCCTGACAAATGGAATAAAATGGTGCAAAAGGCGATTAGCTGCTCCTTGGAAAAAACATTTCAGCTTACCGTTATCACCTTGGATGACCAGCCCAAAAACAAATCCTCCGAAAAACTGCACAAACTGGCTGTTGCTTCGACCGGAGCGGTCGGGGGTTTCTTTGGCCTTGTGGCGCTTACCGCAGAGCTTCCTGTTTCTACGATGATAATTATGCGCTCGATAATGGATATTGCTCGAAGCGAAGGGGAGGCCATAGAATCCATCGAAACAAGATTGGCCTGCATGGAAGTTTTTGCCTTGGGAGGAAGAACAGATGAAGACGACTCCACTGAAACCGGTTATTTTGCCATAAGAGCCATCCTGGCCAGGGAAATCTCGGAAATACTCGAGAATATTACCAAAAGACTTATCGCAAAGGGGGCAATCCCTCAGATGGGCAGGTTCCTGACCCAGATCGGATCACGTTTCGGTATTGTAGTTTCAAGTAAAATCGCTGCCCAGGCGATCCCAATTGCTGGGGCGATAGGAGGGGCGTCGATTAATACGATTTTTATCAACCATTTTCAAGCCATGGCGCGAGGCCATTTTATAATAAGGAGACTCGAGAAGAAACATGGCAAAGAAGAGATAAAAAAGCTATATCATGAAATCTAAATGCACTGTTTTTCGAATTGTTTCCAAACCATACAAAATTGAAGAAGTCAGGGATGTAATACAAAGTAGCTTGGCTGGATGAGATGTCTTTCATGCTGGAGAATATTCTGAAATAAGGAACCACAAATTGCACGCGATCACTAACACTATATTGTTATTAAGTTTATCGAATATTTTCATGACATTTGCCTGGTATGCCCATTTGAAAAATTTAAGCGGCAGCAAGTGGTATCTGGCTGTCCTGTTAAGCTGGGGGATCGCGCTTTTTGAGTATTTACTCCAAGTACCAGCCAATCGTATTGGACATACTGCATTAAGCTTGTCACAGTTGAAAATTATTCAAGAGGTAATCTCCTTATCCGTATTTGTTCCATTCATATTTTTTTATATGCGTGAACCGTTAAAACTTAATTATCTTTGGGCAGGAATATGTATTCTGTTAGCTGTTTATTTTATTTTTAAAACATAGCCTGAAATGTATCGAGGAAAAGATCGCCAAACGAAGGAATTATTTTTAAAGTTTCTTCCTTTTGATGGAAAACTGGATCCAGAAAACCGCCGGTTGAAGATAAAAGAGCTGTTTTCCTTGGAAACTTTTGAGACCAGATATCAGAGTTATTTTTCGGATCGAGGCCGTCCGGCCTTATCCGGCCGGTTATCGGCATCCATTAACTATTTTCGCTTTGACTCGCTGAAATCTTTTTTCAGTAGACCTTAATTATTGCAATCTTTTAAGCACCCATTCGGTTATCTGCTTCCTCCTCTGTTCGGAAATGCCTGAGGCTGAGGCCAGTTCCTCTAGCAATTGAGCATTTTTCTCCAGTGAACCCTCCGCCGCAAACCTTTTTACCATACCTGCAAAGCCCTGTTCATTGGGTTTGATTGTAAACAGGGGCTGCAGCTTTCCTCTTATCTCTTCACGGATAACCGCAGAGCGCTCATCGCTTATCCCGGATGCCGCCTGCAGGGCGCTTAATAATTCCCCCTTCTCATCGAACGTACCCTGTTCAAGGAATAATTTGACCATTCCGGCATACCCCCGCTCATTCTCCTGCAGGGCAAAAGTACTATCGCTCGGACCGGCAGTCACTGGAGGGTGCGGGATGTCCGGCCCGATCGGTGGTTTTATATCGACCACACCTTTATCCCGTATCACCACCTCTTCCGCGGAAGAGCCTTTCTCGCGGTTTCCGGAAAGCACCTTTCTGAAAGAATCCTGGAAAGCGAATACCAGGGTTTCATGCACGTTGTCGAGCAGCGGCTTGTTTTCGTCGAAAAAATCTCTCTCGAAGAAATCCACCGCCTGACGGCCGGTATCATCCCTTTTTATCGCAAACGGTATCCCTTCGGCCAAGTCATAATATTTCACCTCCCCGTTTACACAGGAAAAGAACCGCCGATCGGTGACCGCCGCGAAAGAGACCGGCCCCTCCGGCTGTGGTTTCTCGGCGGAGCCGATCCCGAGCTGCCTTGCAAGACCTGCGGCTACATCGGTTAACCACTTGAAAACTCCATCCGGAAAGCTTTTTGCGGCCACAGCAGACTTGCCGAGCGGGGCTGTGTTCGCTACCACCAAGGAGACTATAACCTCGCCTTCTTCCAATATCCTTTTCCGGGAGATATACTCGACAACCTGTGGGAATTCATAAAGATAATACCTGTTAGCGATGGCCACGCCGGGAAACTCCAGTCTCACCCCGGGATTGACCCCGCCCACCGCTCGTTCCAGCAGGGTAAACGAGCTTCTTTCCTCATCGGTCAAATTATCGAACTCAGTGTAACCCCACTTCGTAATCAGGGAGACATGACTGTCCCTTATTTGGGATTGCAAAAAGACCGTTTCGATATCCGCAATTGCTATCCGGTTAAAAGCCCAGCCGTTTTCGTCTTCACCGCGAAGTCGTTCCCAGTATCCGAGCGAACGGTCTATGCAGAGGATCAGGGCGTTATTATCTCTTACGCAAATTAGCGAATGGACCGGCAGGGGCGCTTCGATAGATTCTCCGGCCGTGGCCAGCGATTTTTCCAGGTTTACGCTTGCTGCCAGCCGGCGAACAACGTTTACCGGCCTGGAGTCAGAGCCTTCCTGTTGGCGATTCACAAAGAGTAAGTCACTTGCGCCGCTGCCATAGTATAAAATTTTAAGCGCCCACAATTCTTTGTACATTTTCCGCTGAAATTTCCCGCTCTTTGCATTTTCGAGATAGAACAACGAGTTTTCTCCGAAGATCACCACTTCGTTGGATTCGCCCAAGACGTAACCGATTATTTTCTTTTCACCCTCCGGGGGAGAACTCTCCTTCATTAACGACACAGCTTCGGTAAAAGCATAAACTGCAGGTTCCCAATCCACCTCTTCGAGATTTTCGAACACATGTTGCCAGAACTTTTCCAGAGAACCATTCTCCCAGATATGATAATCGTACAAAGAATACAAGTCATCTTTCGCCAGACTCCTATTCCTTGCAAAGTTCAGGAGATATTTCAACACAACCGCCTGTTCTGCCTCCGGGTATTGCGAAAAAATTTTGCTCAACCCCCCTCCAGAGTTCCTAAAGGCTGCCAGGTCCTCCCCAGAAGCCCTTTTTGAGACCATCGTCCCCTTAAGCCTGGCAACAATCTTTTCAACCCAGCTGGATTGACCACTCATCCCCGGTGGTGTTTTGGCGTGCTCCTGATCATTCGCCTTTTTATAGTCGATAATTAACAACACAGCCATCAAGATCACAAGAAGGACTGTAATATATCCCAATTTTGTCGCTGACGAATTCTGCAGAAGTTTTTTCAACATTTTCCCTTGCCTCTAACTTGTAATTTTCTCCCATATTCCGGTCTTGTCATGGCTCAGGCATCAGGAACGGGTCTTGGCCCATCAGGCCGGCGAAGTGCTTTTCCCGGACCATCCTGTTCACTCACTATATCGACAAGAATGCCACATCCGGTCGAGATATTGCCCGCTAAGCCAGCGGAGCCGATGATCTCTTCCAGGCGGGGCTTGATATTCGAAGCCAACAGCCTGCAGGACACATGCCGCACGGAATGGGTAGAGGAGGCGCTGGGGACATCAAACATCTCCTTATCTCCCATTGCCGGGGGAACTGCGCAACCGTATTTTTCCTTGTCGGTTTGGTTCTTCAGGTTTCTGATCTTTTTGAAATCTCACAGTGTATTGCAATAAGAGAGACCTTTGAAAAATCAGGATGATTGTTTTTATCCGATTTTCAGAGTGTTTTTCGAATGTTTCAGACTATCAGGGCATAAAGGTTTCATGCCTAGAGAGATTTTGGCCTAAGGAAACGAGATTCACCGGGTTTTCACAGTGAATTGAGGTTATCTTTTTTATTATAATTCTCAAACGCAGTTAGGGATATACTCTTTAGAATGTCGTGAGTAATACAAAGAAAGATAAATTGGAGTTCGTTCAATTTCAAGTTTAAATGTACGAGTCGATCCTACCGATGGCGATCACATATACATGGAACTGACACCGCCGCATGAAATTACTGCGGCGGCCGGCAAACGAACCACGGAGAGTGGGGCGCCGGTACTGGTCACCACTGACCGGGGAAAGAACTGGCGGGAGCTGGCCCGCGACAGTTCTGTCGCAATCAAAACGCGCAGTCCCGGGGGAACACTATGGATCGGCGCCGACCGGGTGATCCTGAAGCAGGGCAAGCGGGTGTGAGCCGCCCGGCTGGATATCCCCGGCAGGAGGGCGGTGCGGCGGGCGGGAGTGGAACCCATCCCAAATCTAACCTCTTATTTTAAACCAAACTGCGCCCAAGCGACCTCGTAGGGTGCAAGATGTAACCGGAGAGGGTTCGCATCCAACTCTATGGCTGCACCGGTGCGGAGTATGTCAAGCCGGTTGGAAGCGGCGTTGAGCTTCACGAAGCGGAACTGGCCCGGCTGGTTGGTCGGAAAGCGAAGGACGACTTCGCTTTTCTTCCCGGAACCGGAGAGCGGAAAATTCCAGAACACCACCTGAGTCATGCCGCCTTGCTTTGCTGCGAATGCGTGGATGTTTTTGGTGCTGCCGCTCACCAGAAGCCTCTCGCCCTGGATGTGGCTCAGCATTTGGAAGACATAGTAGGCCGGGCGGCGGCGCCCTTGCTTATCGAACAGGCCGCTGTTTTGCACCTGCACGTTCCACCAGTCGGCCATGTTCTGAAGTCCGGCGGGTGACATCCAGGTGAAATCCTCCGGCGTGACGAAGTGGTCGCGAATATGGTAGTAGGCAGCGCGGCTCAAGCCCTCTTCGAGAAAGCCGAACGTGCTTTCGAGCACAAACGCCGCCTGGAAGCCCGGCGTCGGCTCGTCGCCCAGAAGCTTGATGTTCCACTCATCAATGATGGTCTCCGTGGCGGCCAACCGGGGATACCGAGCCAGCTTTTGCTTGATGTCGCGAATGCTCTGGCGCAAGCGAAGCGGGTCATTGCCATACATATGCCAGGAGAAGAAATCAAGCGGCGCGCCGCCCTGGCCGCAGAAATCAATGAGCGCATCGCCAATCGGGCTGCCGTAACTGGCTAGCGCCGGGCCACCGACCTTCACGTCGGGGGCCGCGCGCAGAATGGCGCTGACGGTGTGCGCGTAGTAGTCGGTGTAGTCGTGCGGCTGGAAGCGGTAGGGGCAGCCGCCGGACTCGCCGATGTCCACTTCGTTGCCGATCTCCCAGTACTTGATCCCGTAATTCTTCTCCTGATTGCAGTGCCGCACTAAAGCTTCTATCAGGGTCTCCCATTCCGCGTAGTCAGTCGGGTGTACGATGTCCTGGTTGATTTGCGGATACAGCATGCGCGGTTTGAAGCAGAGACACATCAGCGGCTTCGCGCCTGTGGCCAGTATGTTCTCGATGCTTCGGTCGAGTGTGTCCCAGTGATAGTGGCCGCGCTCCGGGTAGAGGTCAAAGTATTCCTGCACAAAAAGCCGGATGGTTTGCGGCTTGAGCGTGGCGACTTGGTCCAAATGTACATCGAACATCGGTTCGTGCGAAAGCCCGCCCTGGCCGAGCGCGTAGCGGGTCAGGTCAATGTCGCCCGCAGGGTGCGCAGAATCAATGAACAGTTCGACTGGCGCTGCCATAACGGCTCTTGAAATCATGAGCGCGCCAAGGAACACAGCGCCCACGGTACTAGCAATGCAGCGGAAAATATTCATCTTTCACTCGATGGTTGCGCCAAAACATCTGCCGAAGCGATGTGATACGCTCAGTTCGTGCTGGGCACACCGCGCCTCAGGCAGTTATTGGCGGTGAATGTAGGTAAAGCTGGAGCGATGCCCGGCTTGCGGCCTGTCTGACCTTGCATGGTGGCGCTTGGGCATCTATCTGGCGCTGGTCTCACCTGAAATTCAACGCGTCGTCTTCTTCGAGAAGAAGCAATGATATATCTTGACCTTCCCGAAATAACTGTACCAATAATTTTGAGAAATTTCAAGCCTTTGGAGCTTTGCGAACTTAGTTTAATATGAACTAGTTAGAGAGAATAAATCCTCTGGCATCTCGGCCACAAAAGTTTAAAAAGTCCGGTCGGGCCGGTCAATATAAAAGAGGAAGATATTTCACAGTCCGCGAGCTCTTTTATTTTTTCTTATAGAATTATCCCGTAAAAGCCTGACTCGATTTCTTGGGACAGGTCAGCCTGGTTATAAAGCGATACGAATATATCGAGAAAATAATTGAAAAATAAATAATATAACAATATAATAAATAAATGTTAATTTATTGAAGAGGTTATAAAATGAAAGCTGGAATTGCAAAGAGTGTGATAATTGTAGAAGAGGACCGCGTATATAGGCTCCTGTTAAATAAAATATTGAGAAGCTTAGATTGTTATGTTGTCGGAGAGTCATCTGGCGGAGATGAAGCAATAAGTTTATATGAGAGGAAAAAACCGGATGTTGTCTTATTAGATATTCTTTTGCCCCAAAAATATGGTTTGGAAGTATTGAAGAAAATAAGACAACAGGATCCCTCCCAGGTTGTAATAATGTTAACAGCCGAATCTGATCAAGAAACCGTTCAAAGCTGTATTACTGCCGGAGCAACGGGCTATATTTTAAAAACTGATTCAGCAAATGAAATAAGAGATAGAATTAGGAAACTTATTATTTGAAGCTGCGTTGAAAACATCTATTTAATCTACCCTAAAAAAATTAGCCCGGAAATTGAATAAGAAGTCAAGCCGCGATATACCGGATTAAGCAGATTATCTTTTCCGGCATCTCCGCTAAAAAAGTTCGTAAATAGTATTGCCAGGTCCACCTTAATTTTATTAAACATTTAAAAGATTAAAGCTTGGTTCAGATTGAGGGATCGAAGTTGCCATTAGCCGAGCTTTTCCGAGCCTTGTTTTCCCCCTAATAATGTTAATTGGGCAAGCTGAAAAAATCATTTTCAACGACCGACAGGAAGGACAAAAAAGGAGACGACCATCAAACTGCCCAGAGTAGCTTTGGTTGAGGCCAGTACGCCTTTTACACATGTATATAGCAAGACCTACCTCCCAAGAGTCGGGTTACCTACTATCGGAGCGATCCTCAAAAAGTCCGGGTTTGAATGTGACTTGTGGTTCCAAGCTATTTCCGCAGTGGACGAGGAGCAGCTGCGGGGGTATGGAATCGTGGGGATAAGCTCCCTTTCCTGCACAATCCACGAAGCCTATCGGCTCGCAGATGCCCTGAAAGAGAGCGGTGAAACCATGGTGGTTATGGGCGGGCCGCATGTCACCTTTATGCCGGAGGAGGCACTCGCCCATTGCGATTACGTGGCAATAGGCGAGGGTGATGTGAGTTTTCCGGCTCTCGTTGAAGCGTTTTCAAAAGGGGATTCCCCAGAGAATATACCCGGCCTGGTTTACCGGCTCCCGGATAGAACCATTCATTACTCTGAACCGGAAAAGTTTGTAGACTATGCGAACCTTCCATCGCCTGATTTTTCGCTATCGCCACAGTTAAGTCATGGAGAAATACCTCCGATTGTAGTGACTTCACGCGGATGCCCCCATGATTGCTCCTTTTGTAGTGTAACATGTGTTTTTGGAAGACATTATCGTTTCAAAACCAAGGAACAGGTAATCGCCGAGCTTCGCCCGATCCGCCACCGCAGTGTTTGCTTTGGAGATGACAACTTTTGCGCCAATCCGAAGCGAACCAAGACTCTTCTTAGAGAGATGATCGCGCAGGATGTTGTTCCGTTCACGTGGGCGGGGGAAATGTGCGTAGGAGCCGCTTCCGACAACGAACTGCTTGACCTGATGCAGGATACGCGCTGCCGGATAATGTATGTCGGTATCGAGTCTCTCGAACCTGAGATCCTGAAGAAATACGGCAAGGCGCATGACTTTGAAGATATCGGACGCTGTATTGAGAGACTGCATAACCACAATATCGGAATCCACGGAATGTTTGTGGTGGGAGTTGAGGACAAGGTAGACTCTGTGCGGGTGATTGTCGACTATGCAATCGCAAACGACATCGATACGATACAGATCATGTCTTTGACCCCGTTTCCTGGAACAAGATCGTACGATGAATTCAAGGACAGGCTGTTACATCGTGATTGGAGGTATTATGATGGCATGCACGTAGTGGCGGAACCTTTAGAGTGCACTGCCTATGAAATGCAACTGGCGATCATGCGGGAAATGCGGCGTTTCTACAGCTTGCGACGCCTGGCAGTAGAGTACATCCACAGGCGTGGCTGGCGGGTAAAGTACCGTGCTGGCGGGTACTATCTGACACGCAAATGGATCAAGGAAAATGAAGAGTATTTAGAACGGTTGCGAACCGGATTCTATCGGCACTGATGTTTTTTCTCGCGCGCGGGGGGGCCTGCCTGCCCGAAAACGAGTCCGGTTATCTTAATCAAAAATCAAAAAGGGATGATAAAATAACACCTGTTAGCTTTGATGTGGTGGATATCGAACAAACGGATATTAGTTTATTGCTCAAGGGAAGTATCAATGGTAGTTTTCCTTCTTATCTGCTCTGTCGTAATATCAATTCCGCCAGTTTCAAGTCCCAGTTTAGGTTGAAAGCCTCATTCCGCCGCTCCCAGCTTACCCTGACCCGGCCATCCCGCAGCTCGGCCACCACTTTTTCCAGCCCCGGCTCTGTAACGCGCCTGGCATGTAACAGGGTCAACATGGTGAGATCGCTGGTTGAAAAGCAAGGGTTCAGGACCAGCCGGTTTGTCCAGGGATAATTGAAAGGCTCCACATCCGCACGCAGTATTTCGTATTTTTCCCAGTTCGCTCCGGTTCCTGCTGGAGCCAAGGGATAGACATCCAATGCGGCCCCGCCCAGAGAGGCAGTCCATCTGCCGCCCGCCCCTGACACTACGGCTTCCGGGTCGCAGTGTAGCAGCCATTGCGCCGACCTTGGAAAAGGCACATTCGTACCGCAAGCCGCCATTTTGGTCAGGCGGAAAGTTTCCGGCATGTCTTTTCCCCTGAAAATGATCTGACTCCCTTTTTCGAGCTTTACTTCCGGGGTGACCTCGATCAGGTTGTCGTCCCGATCCTGGTTGTGGCTCTGCCAGCGATGGATCGTTCGCCCATCCACTTCGATTTCGTATGCGGCTGTCTCGGGTATGTTATCCAGGTAGCAGGCGTATATTCTATAGATGCCCGGCCTTCCGTTGAAAACTATCCGGGCTTCCCCCCGCTGCCCTGTCACCTGGCCGCTGCTGTTGTGCGACAAGCCGGGGCCTGCCTGGATGTGCTGGCTGGGGAAGTTGTAGAGAGCGCCTCTGTCTTCAAGGTCTATCTCATCGGCGACAATCAGAATATCAGGTTTAAGAAAAACCAGATGTCTGATATATTTTTTCAGACCCAGAGCCGGATGGTATGCCCGGGTGACATCTCCCGCCATGTAATCGTAACGCGGGCTGGAAATGGCCCGGACAAGCTGCGGATAGTGCCCGAAACGCAAGGCCTCGATAGAGGCAAAACTTGCTATTTCTTCACCCAGCTGACCTGCTCCCTTGAAAAGCATGGTGTTATGATTGGCGCTACGTTGGTAACCAGTGTAAAGAGCATTTAACGACAGGAACTGGCCATGGGCAAAAAGCTGAAAGGAACCTGCATCCGGCTCGGCGTGGCCTGTGCCCCAGTCGAATAGTGCTCCGGCAGAGTGGGACAGCCCCATGAATGGGCCGCACTTGAAGCCTACCAGAGTGGCCGAGGTGTCCTCCCAGGCTGAGCGGGCCATGACCTGGCCGACTTCCGGGAAAAATTTGAAAGTCGGAAAGATTGCTGGCCGGGCTCGTCCGATCCGGGGATTGTAAAAGAGCAACATCATCCAGCCCTGGCTGCCCAGGCCTTTTTGCTGCAGGCCGAGGGTGTATTCTCCCATCCATTGGGCTGTACTGTCATGGTAAAGCGAAGCCAGGAGGAAGAGGTGCTGGGCAGTGGAAGTCCAGCCGCGGTGCGGACCGTCACCGAAAGTCATGGCCCATTTTCCCGCAGTGCCGACCGGCAGCAGGCCGTGTAACATATAAGAGGCGTAGTTTTTCATCCAGGGACTGCCGGTATAATCCCGGCCCAGATGGTCGCGTGCCAGCATGGCATATTTCAGGATATACTCCCCTCCGTAACCGGCATAGGCATAGCCTTCCACCGAGGAGCCATCCTGGGGCATGATCTGGAAGATCTTGTCGAAAAATTCTTCACACACCGAAAGCCACTGTACAGCTCGCTCATCCTCACCGAAAAGCGCCGCTGCAGCGAAAGCAAGTCCGCAGTAATTCGAGTGGGAGTGGTTCTGAAAATACTGGTTTCGCCACCAGATACGGCCGTGCACTATGGATTCGTACTGGGCCTGGGCTTCCCGGCTCAGGCATTCGGCGATCTGAGAGCGCTCCTGGTCGGAGAGAACGGGGTAAAGCCAGTCATAGGCCAGGCTGATACCCATCAGGAAATGGCTGCCGATCAAATAAACCAGGCTGCCGGGAGCTTTCCAGGAGGCTGGATCGGTGAGGCGGAGCACCTGCTGTCTGGCGATTTCGAGCAGGCTGTCCTCCTGTGTCATCAGCCAGGCGAAAGCCAGTTCTGCGGCCAGATCGCCATCGTAGCGGACATCTTCCAGGGGAATTTCACGCCGGGAGATCTTCACCATCCGGGGAAGATCCTGTTGAAATCGTTCCCAGAGCCAGCGGTGGGTTGTACCGAGGGCCGGGCGGAGCTGTTCGACCGTGGCCGGGGAAAGAAACAACCTGGGATGCGTCCCGGCCAGCGACTCTAGTCGCCGCCCGGTGGCTGTATTCCCGGAAGCCGGCGGGTTGACATTAGTGCCGCAGGCCGCCGCCGCAAGGCAAACAAGCATCGTCAATT
>Ga0315277_10003466_pt1 | contig 21368 bp, 23 predicted proteins | sample YL17G05_15_MG_FD_203695 | JGI IMG/M metagenome (GOLD analysis project Ga0315277, IMG submission 203695) | Sediment microbial communities from Yellowstone Lake, YNP, Wyoming, USA - YL17G05_15 | ecosystem: Environmental > Aquatic > Freshwater > Lake > Sediment | place: USA: Wyoming | collected...
CGACGATAGCCGACCTGGCGGTGGCCACGGGTTGCGGCCAGATCAAGAGCGGCGCCCCCGCTCGCGGCGAGCGGACGGCCAAGTACAACCGCCTGCTGCGCATCGAGGAGGAACTGGGGACGGCGGCGAGGTTTGCCGGAAGAGAAGCGCTGAGAGCGTCGTAGGCCCACCATCTATGAAGACTCAGGCCCCTCGCCCCATAGAGGCCTGGCCATGATGGTGATGGGCTGCAAAGGCTAGCAACAAAACATCTCCAGCCTGACCCTAAGTGCAGAGCCAGCCATGAGCACAAGGAGCGCCTGAAAAATGTGCCAAATTGTCTCATTTCGTCCCATCCCACGACCAGACACCCCTTGCAGTTCCCGCTCACCCAAGAATCGACGAGGGAGCGTCTCGGCCCCGTCAGGACTCAGAGGCACAGGGCCCTGTACAGAGCCCCTACCCTGAGCTATTCTTAAGCCAAGGGGGTTTAGAATCCTCGATGGAGTTGGCCAGCCAACGATCGATGCCCAGCATCCTGGAGACAAGGTCATCACGGTCGGGCATCACACCGTCTCTTCTGCAGTTCAGTAAGTAGTCTCGACCCTTGATTATCCCTGGCGGATCGAGACCTCGCTCCGTGATCGCCGCGGTCAGGTCGACAGGGTTCAGCAGCCTCCCGCGTTGCTTCGACAGTTCCAGGTACCGGTCTACCTCGTCGCAGACAGCGAGCCACGCCCTCATCAACACCAAGCGCCGCTCTAGTGCCCGAAGCCCCATCTCACTTCACCACCCCAACAGTCGTGGCCAGCCCCAACGCGTCCTCTACCTGCTCCAGCCGCTGGACGAGCTCGAAGTGCTTCTCCAGGTGGAGCCCCAGGGTCAAGATGTCCCGAGCGGCTTGCCGCCGAATGCTTTCGTTCTCCGACTCCAAAAGCTCCCCCAGGACGTCCGCCGCCCGCATCATGTGCTTGGCGAGTTTCAGCCTGGTCCCTTCCATGACCTCCTGCTGCCAAATCCGAAGTTCCACCACGAATGTCGGATTCTGAAGCCAGCGGTAGATGGTGCTGCGGCCGACGCCCGATCGCCCGGCCGCCTCCCCGATACCGCCGGCACTCACCAAGTGTGGCAGCGCGTTGAGCTGCTGTAGGGTCAGCTTCCCCTTCCCGTTTCGGCTCGGAGCCTCGACAACCGTCATCCCTCTCTCCTCCTAACATGCACTCGCACTCTCCCATGGCCAAACTCCCATGGACAGCCTTTCACTTAATTGCATAATCACTATATCACATCTCGGCCCAATTGTCAACTCAAGTTAACATTTTCAAAGCTGGCCAAGCTGACAGCGCTTCATACAATCACCACTTCTAGTCTGCCTGCCCTGCCGCTCCAGACTCCAACGTGGGCACGTAAATGAACAGATCACCAGGCTGGCAACCGAAGAAGGCGCAGAGGCGGTCCACGGTGTTGAGAGCCACCAAGTCGCCCCTGTCATTCGCTAGCCTGGCCAGCGTGTTCTTGCTCAGTCCGGTCTCTTCCCTGATTAGGTCATACGTCAGTTTGCGCCTACTTTCACGGGCCCAGATGGCCATGAGCTCTCGTAGACGACACTGGATCATTACACCCCTCCGTCGCTGTTGTCACCCTCGGCGCCGACAGAATTACCATAGGCGACGCCAGAAGGTCTTGACAAGGTGCGCCCAAAGTGTATAATGGAATTATGAGAGCAACCAAAATCACCACTCACAGCGCCAATGGCTCCGCACGTGCCGCTCTGGATGGCGGATGCGAAGTATGCGGTGCTGCGTGGCAACTCGACCAACACCACATTTGCCCTAAAGGCATGGGCGGAAGCAAGCATCCATCTATCGAAGCCCCAGAGAACAAGATTTGGCTCTGCCGCCCATGCCACCGCAACATTCACGAGGGCAGGTGGACCATCACCCGCACAGATAGCTCCCTCACCGTTGTTGACGCCAGCACTGGGGAGCTCATCTGCCGCCGGCTCTACAAGCCTGGCTTTGATCCTCCTGCCTTCTTCGCCGCGCTTAACCTTCTAGAAACCCAACAGGAGTACATCCTCAACCACGTGCCGTACCTTACGGATGAGCAGCTGGTGGAGCTCTTCGCCTACCTTCGCAGCATTGGCCGCCAGGCCTGGCTGGCCCAAGCGGCGGTTCTGTGGGAGGCCAAGCAACGCTCAGTCTATGGCGAGCACACCGTCGAGGCCATCGCCAGGCGCTTCGACATCGCCTACCGCACCGCGGCCGAGTACATCCAGGTCTACGGGACCTTCTTCAAGGATGAGGAAGGACTTGAGGAAAGTGCGAACGTTCGCACTTTTCAGCTCGACGAGCCCAGCTGGTACCTGGTGGCCGTCCATGCAGACGACCCTCATTTCTGGCTGGGCCACGCACAGGACCGCAAGGCCCAGGACCCTCGTTACTCCATCGCCGAGTTCCGTCAGGACATCCATCTGGGCAAGGAATCCATTGAGGCAGGCATCGAAACGCCCATCCCACCCTGCCCCTGGCAGACAGCCTACTGCGAGAAGGTTCTTGAGCTCATCACCTCCGTCTCCCGCTGCCGGGACTGCACGGTGGGCCAGCGACTGCTGGGAATAGCCAAGGAAGAACAACTGACAGCTTCGAATCCGATCCCACGACTAGAGGTGCACCATGGCAGATAGCTATCAAGACAAGCTGGATGACTTCTCCCGGGGCAAGAGCTTCGCGAAGCTACGGGGCGGCGTCCCCAACTCGAGGGGCGAGCCATGTGAGGCCTGCGGCTCTGGTCAGCCAGGGACCCTCTTCGGCATCCGGGAGCTTCTGACTGGCCTGGACCATTTCGTGGGCTACAACTGCCTGCGGGAGCTCATGCGGAAGAAGGCCGTCGTCCAGGGCCGGGTCAGGGAGACCACAGAAGAGGTTTTTAGTAGAGCCCAGAAGAGCAAAGAGAGGAGTGGCAACGGGCCGTTCGGCCAGACCTACCAGGAGAGGCAAGCCAGCCAGAGCAAGACCCCACTCCAACCGGAGGATGGAGAAGCCACTTCAAGGCTCCGCTGCCCTGGAGAAGGGACTCGCAGTGCGCTGCCGTTCGACGTTCCCGTCATCGCTACTCCGACCCTCATGGTGTGGGAGACCGAGGACGCCTTCCGGGCTGCGGTCCAGGTACATGGCCAAAACGGCTTGGGGACCGTCTGGGGTGCCGCCGAGCAGTCGAAGTGGCGCCAGCTTCTAACGCTTCGCCGCGATAACGGCTTCCTGCTCACCAAAGAAGAGCAATACGACCACGCCGCCCTGGCCCGCTGCGTTCGGTTGGCCACCCAGAACGCCTATCTCACCCTGAGGTCCCAGCTGGCCAGGCCAAGAGGCGACGGAAGCAAGGTAGCCGCAGCGCAAGGGGCCAATAGTGGATAGGCTGGAGCAGCTAGAACGAGTTCGGGCCAGGGCCCGCAGCGTCAGGGTCGTCAAGCTGGCCGGCCAGAACCGCTACCTGGCCAGAAGCCGGACCTACGAGCCGGGGAGCTACTTCGAGCTGTGGGTAAGCCCCTGGGGCCATGTCCGCTGCACCTGCCCAGGGTTCACCCATCGAGGGGTCTGCAAGCACGCCGAGGCCCTGAGGGAGAAACTCAAGAACAGGCGCTAGCCCGCCAACGCAGCCACCGCTCCAAGCACGCCGCCGGCGTCGGCGAACCCCTGAGCATCGACCTGCTGGACCACATCGTCCTTGGGCAGCGGCGGCTCGTCAGCCTCAACGAGCAGGGCCTGCTGTGATAAACGAATGGCCTTGCATGCGGCAGTGATGAGCCGTACAATGATATGCGGTTGGAGGTGTCGTACATGGCGACGGAACGTCTCGAGGTGCGGCTCGACCGCGAGCGTCGGCGTAAGCTGTCGGAGCTGGCGACGGCGCGCGGGGCCCCCATCTCCGCGGTAGTGCGCGGCATGATCGACCAGGCATATGAGGAAGCCCTTCAGGTCAGCCGCGTCCGCGCCGCCCAGGAGCTGGCCCGGCTGGCCGTCGAAGATGTCCCTGACCCGGAGACCCTCAGCCGCCAGCTTGAGGGCACCTATGAGTCTACCGATCTTCCTTGATACCAACGTCCCCGTCTATGCGGCTGGCCGTCCCCATCCGCTGAAGGAGCCCTGCGCCCAGATTTTGATGCTTGTCGCCGAAAGGCCGCAAGCGTTCGTGAGCGATGCGGAGGTCCTGCAGGAGCTGCTGCATCGATACCTGGCGCTACATCTCTGGCCTCAGGGTCGGGAGGTGTTCCAATGGTTCGCAGCGCTGATGCGGGAGCGGGTGGAGCCGGTTCATGCTGCCGATGTGGAGCAGGCATCTACCCTCGCTGACCAGTATCCAGAGCTCGGTGCTCGCGATCTGTTGCATGCGGCGGTCATGAACCGGCTGGGCGTCCGTCGTATCCTGTCCGCTGACGCTGGCTTCGACCGTCTGCCGGAGTTGGAACGGCTGGATCCGGCGGATGTGGGGGCCTGGCGTGATAAGATACCAGGGTGAACGATGGCTCTCTCTGATCTAGCGCAGCTTGACAAGCATGTTGTCTGGGGTTCGATGACCCTCTCATGCTCTCTGCATAACCTCAACGTGATCCTCGCCGTTGCCATTGAGATGGGCCGCCAGCAGTCCCGCCCAGCGTGATGACGCCCTGTAGGTTGCTCAACGTCGCTAGATCGCTGATTTCCGGCCGGCCGTGGCGTAGCGAGACCATGCCCGAGTTTCGGGGTCAAGCGAGTAGGCGGCAGCTATGCCGGCTTCCCCACATCTGGGAAGGACTTCGCTGGCAGCGACCCCATCTTCCCCACTGCACGGCTGGCCAGCATCGCCCAGGCGGAACGGAATGGGTACTGTACAATGAGGACGTTGCCGACCAGGAGGTAGAGGGCTTTGGCCTCTAGGGCGGCTGTTGGATGCGCCAGGCGAAGCGCGATCTCCAGCACGCGCGGGACGATGTGCAGGGTGAGTATTTCGAATGGGCCTGCTTCAGCGCCCATCAGGCTGGAGAGAAGACTGCTGAAGCCCTCTTTCAGCATCTCGACGGCGAGGCCTTAAGGGATACTCGCTCACGGGGCTACCAAAAGCGCTCGCGGGGACGGCGGGGATCCCCGAGGACCTCCAGGAAGCAGGGCTGCGCCTCGACCGGCTGTGTATACCCACCCGCTATGCCAACAGCTTCGACTCGGGAGCCCCCGCCGACTACTCCGGTGAGGAGGATGCAAGGAAGGCCATTGGCGATGGCGCGGCGATCGTCGACTACTCTGAAGGCCGAATTCCTGGGTCGCGACAAGTCGGTTGGAGACTACGCCAGGCAGCCAGGCAGCTTCGCCGAAACGACTCCCGCGTACGGCAGGTCGTCCTCTTCGGTTCTCTGGTGAAGGGCGACTACGTCCCCGGAAGCGAGCCGATGTGCTGGTTATCTTGGAGGTGGACCCCAGACCCTTCATGGAGCGGATCCCGGAGTTCCGCCGCTGGTTTCTCGATGTGCCCATCGACGTCGAGGTCTTCCCCTACACCCGCGATGAGATGGCGAAAGGCCAGGCTGAATCCGGCTCCTTCATCCACTCGGTGATGGCGGGCCCGATAGAGGTTTTGGCCTGAGATCTCCGCCTGGGCTCGATGACAGCGGCCATTACCCAAAACTGCCGTCCCCTCTTCCATCGCCGTTTTCCGGCAACGGCTCGCTGAAGGGGCTCACCCTGGAACAATTTCAATCGATGGCTCGGTAGCTGACCGGCATCTTGAGGTAGCAAAGAGGGCATTGGAGTGGGTAGAGGAAAGGCTATCGACGGGGTCGTAAAGAGGCTCAGGACTCGGGTTTCAAGGCGGCTCCGAGTACAAGCCCATATTCTGTTCGGCTCTCGCACCGAAGGTCGAGCAGACGAGTGGAGCGACTATGACTTCATTGTGGTCTCGCCCGATTTCGAAGGCACACCCTTCCTGGAGCGTGGCCGCCTTATATTCCCCTTGCGCGAGAGGGATGTCTCATGCGACTTCCTCTGTTGCACGGCTCGAGAGTATCGTGAGCTAGCAAGTCGGCCCACCTTGGTCAAAGAGGCCAGCGAGCGGGGGATCCCCATCCTCTGAGCGTCTCGTCTGGGGGGAAAGAGCAGTGCATAGCGCCCTGGAGGAAAAGCGACGACAGCGGCAGGATGCAAGCCACCTCCTTGCTGACTAGGCTCGTAAGCTGTGGGAGGGATAGCGCCCCTTGCCACAGCGGCAATTTTCTGCTAGTGACTAGAGCATGAATCGGGCTCTTATGATTGCTGAACTCAGCGCAGTGTGCTTCTGCCTTCTGGTGACGGCCGCATGTGCGGGACAAGAGGAGGACATGGCTCCCACACCAACTGGGGCAGTTTCCGAGTCAACGCCAGCCCAGCCTGCGAGCCCCAGTCCGGGGGGCACCCCAGCTACTGCCGAATCGACGAATATCAGCTCGCGGGGAGAGGAGATCGAAACCCTGGCAAACAATGTCGCGCGTAAGATCACCTGGGAGGATGGCACAACCTATGAGGCGACTATCCCCGATCTGGTCTTCCGCACCGCCGGTATGCCCGATGCCGGCCACGGTCACCGCGTGGTGGCCGCCTGGCTGGACAATGCCAGATGGCAGGTCACCATATCCATGCGGGTAACAGATCATTCGGTTGAGCCGGCGACCTCCATCGATCTGCAAGCCGAGTTCTACTACGACGAAAACAAGGACGAGTTCACCGCCGCCAACGGCAGGGCCCTATTTGCTCTGACTGGACGAGACTCCTGCACGTCTGACCAGCCAGAGCCCGACTACTGTCCCCTGGACAAGGAAGTGAGTCCCTAGGCACCGTCTAGCTGGCAATCAACACGCCGCGGCTGCTCCCAAGGTCGCTCCAGACCCCTCAGGAAGGCAGCCAGTAGCAGGAAGGAGGCGCAATGCTAAAAGGAGACCGGTGCGTCATCAAGATTAGGGCGTCTGTGGCCCTTCTGGCTGCCCTAGCTGCTGTCCTGCTGGCCGCTTTTGCTTGCGGGGAGGGTGGAGAAGAGCCCAGCACTTCGCCCACGGAGGTGGCCACGCCAATGCCGTCCCCTACGCCGGGATTCGCCTTCGAAGGGCCCATAGGCATCGACCTGACCACCTTTGGCGCCTTCTTCGATCAGGGTGAGCCCATTCGCCTGGCCATGACGGTCGCCGTGCGAGACCCGATGACGCTCTATTACCGTACTAGCCAGCGCTACGATCTGGCGGTCACCAATTCCGAAGGCCAGGAGGTCTGGCGCTGGTCACGGGATCGCACCTTCGCCCAGGTCACAGAGGAGGTGCCGCTGGGAGCCAACGGGATGCTTTCGTTTACTGAGACCTGGGACCAGCAGGACAACGATGGCCAGCAGGTGCCGCTTGGCAACTACCGGATGGTAGCCGAAAGCTCCCACTGCGACGCCAACTACGAGAACTGCAGCCAGTTGACCACCTCTGCCACCATCCAAATACGGGCGCCTCAAGGAGGGCCGTAGGTCTTGGCCGGGGCTGGGGCAGGGGCTTTTCCGGTCAGCCGGCGTAACTAACCCCTCCAACAGGCGTCTTTAGAATTGGCGTGGATAGGGACCCGACCCACCGCTTGGATGGGCTGGCGACCGCCGCTATAATTGGTGCATAGTGGCTAAGTTCACGAAGCCCGGCGCGGTTGTCGAAGGATCGCGCCAAGAGTTGGCTGTTTCCGCACCCCCGCTGCTTCTTGTGCGTTGTGTAAGTCGAGGGCACACGAGGAGTGCTTTCCCGGCGGCCACTTCACGCCTGGAAGAGCAAGGGTCGCTGAAAGGACTGCATCGATGAAAACGATGTTGGCCGGTATGGCGTTGGCAGGAATGATGGTGGCTTTGACAGCATGGGCAGGAGGCGAGCTGGCACGAGGAGAAGACGTTGCCGAGGACACCGTCTCCATCGGCTTAGACGCGGACCCCACAGGCAACACAGCGACCTCTCTTGGCCCTATCGACTCGTGCGTATCCCTGAGCACTGGCGACACCATCCAAGTCGATCTCTTCGTCACCGATGTCACCGACCTTCTGGCCTGGGAGACGTACTTTGTCTATGACATGTCAGTCATCAACATCGTCAGCAGGGACGGCATGATGTTCCAGGCAGCGAACTCGGGTAGCAACGTGTTCGATGTCTCTGAGGGCCTGCCTGACATCGACGGCCAGTATGGCGTGGCGGCAGTGGATATCGCGGAACCGCCTGCACCCGACAGCGGCTCGGGCGTGCTGGCCAGACTCACCCTCAAGGCCGTGGGAGCCGGTGTTAGTCCGGCCAACCTTTCCCCCATCGACGTCAACGGTGACGGCACGATAGAGCTTGGCCCCTGGCTGAAGGACCTCGAAGGCGAGCTCATGAGCGACCTAGACGGGGATGGCTATTTCGATGGCCCAATCGCCAATGCTCAAATAGCGGTAGATACGGCCTGCCCCGAAAGCACACCCGCCACACCTACAGCGCATGCGGCCTCCCCTCGCCCAACGCCGACCATCTCACCGACTGCTGAGCGGCCAGGAGGTTCGCCCACGCCGGACGAGACGCCCCCGCTCTCCCAGACAGTCACTGCTACGCCGCCAGCAGCCACCCGAACGCCCGGCAGCTCGACCGCCACAGAGAATGAAGGGTCAGCATGGACCGGCGACCCAGCCATCATAGGCTACGTGGTGGGGGGCTTGGCGGTCGTGCTCCTGGGCGGGGCTGCCTTGCTCGCTATCAGGAGGCGTCGTGCTGGATAAGGGAGGAGGAAGCGTGGTGGCGAGGATGAAGCTGCTGATCGCGATGCTGGCGACCTGCCTCTTGGCGGTCGCCCTGGGGGTATGGATTCTGGCCGGTGGGGACGAAACCACCCAGGCAAGCCCAGGAGTCACTATTGGCATCGATGCCGACCCCACTGGCAACACGGCCGCCTCCCTGGGATCCATCGATGCCTCCCGAACGGTGGCCTGCGGCGACACGTTCGAGATGGACCTCTTCATCAGAGATGTTACGGATCTGTTGGCCTGGTCAGTGAGCCTAAAGTACGACCCGACGGTCCTAAGGATCAAAGGACAGGATGTACAGATGTTTCAGGCAGCCAATGCCGGGAGCGACGTACGGGACAGGTCGCTGGGGGACCCGGCGCTGGCCGGCGGCTGGGGCGGCGGCTACTATGATGTCACGGCCGCGGACATTGGTGAGCCTGCCGCGCCCGATAGCGGTTCAGGCGTATTGGCCAGGCTTACCCTGGCGGCGGTGGGAACCGGCGTCAGCCCGGTCAGCCTCCAGACCCGAACCCTGTGGGGCTCCCCGCCTCCCAGGTCTATCAGCGTAGAATCCACGTCCGACGCCGCAGTTACGATTGCCGGGCCCTGCGAGGACGCGGACGGCGACGGCATCGCCAACAGCGTTGACAACTGCCCGTCGGTCGCCAACTTCGACCAGGTCAACACCGACGCCGGGGACCAGGACGGCGACGGGCGGGAGGGCGAGGACGCCGTCGACGGCGTCGACAACGATGGCGACACCCTCGTCGACGAAGACCCCCCGGGGGATGCAAAGGGCGACGCCTGCGACGATGACGACGACAACGACACCATTGCGGACGTCGACGACAACTGCCCTCTGGTCTCCAATCCTGACCAGACTGACACCGACAGCGATGGCCAGGGTGACGCCTGCGACGCCGATGATGACGGCGACACCATCCCCGACACCACCGACAACTGCCCCCTCATCGTCAACCCCGACCAGACGGACGGTGACGGCGATGGCCTGGGCGATGCTTGCGATGCTTCGCCCACCCCCACGCCTACTCCGACGACCACGCCCGGCCCAACCACCACACCCACACCCCCCGGTCCCAGCATGGCCTGGGCGCACTCCTGCTACCTCGGCGCCTCCCAGCCCACTGAAGACGCCCTTGCGGCCATCAGCGGCGATGTCCTGGCCGCATACCGGTTGAGGCCTGACCAAGGCTACGATAGGTGGTTTCCGGGTAGGCCCGACGCGAGCACGATGACAGTGCTCAATCCCTACGACGCCTTGTTTCTCCTCATGGCCAGCGATGCGGCCCGGCCTCAGGAACCGTGGGGCGAACCTCCCACCAGTCGCGACCTCGTCTTCGGCTGGAATAGCGTGTGCTACACAGGCCAGACGAAGGACGCCGAGACGGCAAGCGAGGGGATAGCCGGCCGGTTCGCAATAGCTTATGCCCTGGCCCCAGGCCAGGCCTGGAAGCGATTCGTCCCTGGCAAGTCGGACGTCAGCACCCTCAACCAGTTGGACGCTTTCACCCCTGTGCTTGTTCTGGTCACCGAAGAGGGCGGCGCCCCGTGGGTGTTTGAGCCGTAAGAGTCGCCCGCCACCACCTGCCACAGCCCGGCAGCCGCCTCGGCCGGATCAACTGCATGAGCTAGTCATCCAGTGTATGAACTAGCCAATGTCTGCCTGAACCACCGGAAGCATGGCGAGCATCGGGTTGCATCGGTCAGACTCCTCGAGGGTTGCCAGCGTTGGCCGAGCAACCTGGCAGCGGGAGTAAGAATGATGATGAATAGGCTGCGGAAGGCTGGGATCGCGATAGGGGCATTGCTACTGTTGCTGCTGCTTAGCTGCGGCGCAGGGGAGGTCACCCCCACCATCGTCGTTGATAGCATGGCGGACACCGATAGCCGCGATGGCGTGGTGACCTTGAGAGAGGCCATCCTGCTGGCCACCGGCGAGCTGGCAGTGACCGACCTGGACTCGGGGGAGGCCGACAACGTCGGCAAACGGCCCGGGCCCGATTCCAGGGACACGATTACCTTTAATGCTTCCGTCTTCCAGCCGCCAGAGGGAGGCACCATCCCCCTTACTGGGCCGCTGCCAGGCCTCAGCACCGGCGCTGATAGTGTTGACGCCTCCCAAGCTGGCGTCATTGTAGAAGGCGGTCAGCTGACCTTCGAATGCCTGACGATAGATTCTGCTGGCAACCTCATCAAGGGGCTGCAGATCCAGAACTGCCTTGTAGGCATAATGATCAAGGCTGGGGCCGGGAGCAACGTCATCGGCGGATCGGCACCAGGGGAAGGAAACGTCATCTCCGATAATGACGAAGGGATCGTTATCGCGGGTGCAGGCGCCGACAATAACGCCATCAAAGGCAACTTCATCGGCGTCGACCCTACCGCTAGCAGCGCCCTGCCCAATCGCAACGGTGTCGACATTCGAGAAGAAGCTCGGGGCAACGTCGTCGGCGGCAGCGAGCCCGGCGAGCGCAATGTCATCTCAGGCAACAAGGGGGTGGGAGTCACCATCGCAGGCAACGCCAACCTTGTCCTGGGCAACTACATCGGCACCGACAGGAGCGGCACTTCTGGCATACCCAACGGGATGGAAGGCATCTGGATCGCCCCGGGCGCTCAAGACAACATCATCGGCGGCAGCAGCGCCGGAGAACGCAATGTCATCTCTGGCAACGACCTATTTGGCCTAAGCATTTCCGGCAGTGGCGCCACGGGCAACCGGGTACAGGGCAACTATGTTGGCATCGACGCCACGGGCACCAGGCCTCTACCCAATGCGCACGGGGTGGTTGTCACCGACGGCCCCCTGGACAATGTCATCGGCGGCGCTGAGCCCGGCCAGGGCAACGTCATCTCTGGAAACGACACCGGCGTCCTCATCCGCGGCTCTAACACCAGCGAGAACACCCTCCTGGGGAACTACATAGGGACAGACGCGGCGGGCAGCGAGATGTTCCCGAATGCTCGCGGCATATGGCTCCTCGAAGGAGCCAACCATAACACCATCGGCGGAACCGGCCCCGGCGAGGGGAACGTCATCTCGGGCAACAACCTCTCGGGAGTAGATGTCGAGGGGCCCAACACCGTGGGCAACACAATTCGTGGCAACTCCATCTACGCCAACCAGGGCAAGGGCATAGACAACGCGGGCAACGGTAATGGTGGACTGGAGCCTCCTGTCATTACCAGCGTCAGCCCCATAGCTGGCGTTGCCTGCACCGGCTGCACGGTGGACATCTACTCTGATTCCAGCGACCAGGGAGAGATCTACGAAGGCTCCGCCGTGGCCGATGCAGATGGGGCCTTCATCTTTGAGGCTGCGCCCTCAGGCCCGAATATCACCGCCACCGCCACCGATGGCGATGGCAACACATCGGTATTTGCCCAGCCGGTCCCCGTAGCGGCCGGGTGATGGTCGCTATCGTGGCCTCACGAGCAGCCTAGGACGTGCAGGACGTCATGAGCACCGGCACGCATTTCAGCATGTCCAAGACATTGATCCATCCGTCAGCGTCGAGATCGAACCGGGGGCTGTACAGGTCATCTCCGACCCGAGTGAGGAGCCTCGGCACAAAGGCCAGCAAATCGAGCACGTTCGCCCAAGTGTCCATGTTCACGTCCGGCGGCCAGGCATCGTCGGACGGATTGTCGGGGCAGGCATCCAGAGAGTCGGTGCCCACGTAGGTCTCAACGGTGTCGGTGAACCCGTCATTGTCATCGTCGGCGTCGCAGGCGTTGCCGAGGCCATCGCCGTCGGTGTCTAGCTGGTTCGGGTTGGGCACGGCGGGACAGTTGTCGCCGGCGTCGGGGATGCCGTCGCCGTCGGCATCGTTGTCGAGGCGCGCATAAACAGCATACTCTTCAATGGCACATTCTCCATAGCCGACCTTGAAGTACCCATTGCCATTCCAACCAGAACCCCAGCTGTTCTTGACGATCCAATAGCCACCAGCGTCATTATATCCAACAATGACTACACCGTGATTGACGCTTTCATCATCTGTGCATCTGTAGATATCCCCATCCCAATAATCGCCCGATTTGAGGATGCCCATGGCAACTGTAAGGGGTCCGTTGTCAACAACACTCTGCTTTATCTGGCTTTGACTAGGATAAACCCCACCCACAGCATCTATTGTTCGCAGTCTGCTTTGCCAGTCCGAACATCTGTTGGAGCAGGTTGCATCGCTACAACGATCTCCTGCGCGGTACGTGCAATTCGAGTTGCAGCCACTGGTACCGCATGTGCAGCTAGACCCATCGACATACGGAAGACAGGCCTCATCTGGGATTCCTTGATCCCTGACGAAGGTGAGGGCCGTCGACATCCAACCACCACAGCAATTCTGGCCCGATAGACAATCGGACACCAGATACTCTTCCGACAGGTCCAGATCAAGGTTGGGATTGTTTGTACCGATGTTGTACATAGCTTCCACTACGCCAACCGCCGAGAATGCCCAGCAAGAGCCGCACGACCCCTGGTTCTTCACAGCAGTCATCCAGTTCTGTCCATCATGATTCCGCCAGTCGAAGGAAGATGGCACGCTTCCTACTGAAACCCCTTCCTCGGAAGGGCTTGCGCCCTGTTCTACGGGAAGAGTTCCTCTGGTAGCCTTTCCGCTCAAGCCCATCAATTCTGTGGCAGCACCGATCTCTTCTCCGTCACGAAGGCAAACACTGTACTCTCTGGAAAGAGGGTTCTTGCCATCGGCCTTCGTTTTTGAACCATAGCCGTGTCTTGCGCAGTAGGAGTAGCCTTGCCCGCACTTGCCTTGCAGGAAGGTCCACTCATTGCACCGGCTCCCACCCGGCAAGATACACACCCCCTGCTGCCCTTCATTCGTGTCAACTGATCTGTATTCATACCCCAACTCCTCACAGTAGACGGCAGCAGGGTTTGCCATTCCCGGCGCGTTTCCGGAACAGCCTAAGGCAGCATCGCTTCCTGATAGGGGGGCAAAATCCGCCGGGGAACCCCCGGCCCACAGCCCCAACACGATCACCAACAGCAAGAGTACAAGGCGCTTCACAACTACCTCCTCAGGCACCAGGACTTCCCTTATGTCTAGTATAGAGACGCCTGGGCGGAGCCTTGCGTTACGCAAAGCACCCTTTGGCCTTGCAGCCGGTTGGCCCTCGACGCCCCGAGTGCGCGCCCGCACCAGCCCCGAAGCCTCTGGGTCACCGCTTGAACTCACCCGTTCCCCTTCAGGGATAGAGTCGGAGAACACTCCCATACGATGGGTCTGGCCCGACCTCCGCACTGGTTTCTCCTACTGCCTGCTGTATCGTGAGTCGGTCGATCAGTAAACGTTGCAGTAGGTGTTCGGTTGCCGCATCCGTGTGCGCGGCTGACACGGGCCCGCTCCAACCCACGACGGATGCCGCGCCTCTGTGAACGAGAGCTTCAGCGGCTGCGTCTGACCGCAGCCCATCACAACCCATCACGATGATTGTCGCGTCGTCGAACTTGCCCTTCATGCTCGACCTAACAAACTCTGGCGTTATTCCAAAGTATTCTGGGCCGCCTTCGTAGTAGCTGACTATGCTTACTCGCGCTGCCACCTGATCACCGAGATGCTGGGTACCACTATACGGCTCGGTCGTGTAGAGACTGGCGTCATCCGTTGCCTTTTCACCTGTACCGGTTGGAGACGAGTGAGCCCTCAGGATGAGGACTTTGTAGCCCCGCGTGGGAAGGTTTCGGTAGAAATCCACCGTGACCTCCTCACCTGGATAGTAGTCCACTGCGTATCCGGCCTGCTCTAGTAGGTCAGTGGCTCTTTCGGCGAAGGTGGGATTAGGCTGTGTGAGGCTCAGTTGGTCCACTATGGCTGCTCTAGGCCCAACTGCAGCGCCATCCGTTGTTGATGCTGCCAACCCCTGATCTGGCTGATCCGAGCGGTAGAAGTTGAGGAAGCTAAAGACAGCTATGGGGATCAGAATGGCGGCAGCGACGAAGATTGCGATCCTGTCCCGCAGGTCGCCACTGCCCTTCGCCTGACCGGCGCCACGCTGCCCGGACGCGGCCTCCTGCGTCTTCAGCGGCGCCCGCTTCTCGAAGCGCTGCTTGGCCTTCCTGTAGCGGCTCATGCCGAAACTCCGCCAGCGTCACACAGCTCTACCCGAACCACCGCCTCCTGGCGTACCAGGCGCCCCCAGTGATGGTGAGCACTGCGGCCACGCCTGCCGCGACGAGACCAGCCAGAAGCGCGTAGTTGGCGCCCGACGAGCCAGAGACGTCCGGCAGCTCCGCTATGCCACCGACAGGATCACAGGGGTCGCCCCTAGTGTCGCCGTCGGTATCGATCTGGTCGACGTTCGGGATCGTTGAGCAGTTGTCAGATATGTCAGCGATGGTATCGCCGTCCGAGTCTGGTTGGGGTCTTCCCTCGTCAGGAGGGAGCGGCCCGTGAGGGGTCCCATCGGCGTAGGCAGCCGCGTCCGTGAAGCGGTACTTGATGTTCGCCCAATCGTCGAACCCCGAGAGGGCTTGGTCGTTTTCTTTCACGCACCACACGTGGCTCTCGCCCACGGCCGCGGGGTCGTTGATGCCCGTCTTCACCGGGTTCTGGATCTGGCGATTGGCGTCCCAGTCGATGGACCCACTTACCCACCGCTTCACGAAGGGACAGTCATCGACAGTGGTGTCGCCATTGAGATCCCTGGGGTAGGTATGGGCGGTCTTCCAGAACAGGAACCCCGCTGGGGCAACGGGCGCGTTGCTGTTGTCCACGCCGCACGTCTCGTTCAGGGCCGCCTCGTTAAGCCAGCCAACCGGGTTACCCACGCACACGCCCGCTGCAGCCGGCGTCAGCCGCCAACGCGAATAATCCAGGAAGCTGCCAGAGTTGTTCACCCCCCAGGTGCCGCGGGGCACGATGTAGGGCATCTGGAAGGTGTAGTTCATCACGCTCAGGTAGTTGGGCTTGTAGTTGAGGTCATCGGCGCCGCCGTGGCGCAGGCCCAGGTTGTGGCCCAGCTCGTGCATGAAGGTGCCTTCCTGCTCGGCCGCCGAGCCCACCGACTCGCCCGTGCCGTCCACCGTCCAGCAGGGAGTGGCAGCAGCGCGCAGGCCTCCCAGGGAGACGTAGAAGTCGTTGCCCCAGATCTCCGCCTTGCCCGAGCTACAATTGAAGGCGCCCGGCTGCTGGTGAGTGTACAGGGCGTAGTGGAACACCTTGCGCTTCGCCGCCTTGATCCACTTGGCGTTGGTGTTGGGAGCGCGGTCGGCAGCGGTGGTGAACTTGGTGCACTTGTAGGCCTCGAACAGGCCGTTAGGGGGATTGCCCTGGGGGCAGGGCGCCGGCTGCTGGGCCTTGAAGTCCGTGAGGTTCTCGTGCACCACCGCCTCGTCCACGATGACGTGCAGCTTGATGTTGACGGGAGCATCGGCGAAGGCCTTGACCACGCTGCAATCGGGGTCGGCGGGCTTGCCTGCGTCCCCGCCGGTGCAGCCGACCCCCGTATCGCACTTCCCGTCGTTGCCGTTGTCGATGTGGTCGTTGCAGGAATCGACCCCCGTCGCCCCGTCCTCGATGATCCCGCCGATGGGCTTATGGCTGTGGTTGACGCCGCAGTTGCTGCCAGCGATGGCGCAGTCCTCGTAGTCCACCTCCACGAAGATGTCCTTCTGGTTCTTGCTGGCGCCCAGAGCTGCCAGGTTGAGGTCGATGGTGCCGTCGTTGTTCTCGTCCATCCCGCTCTGTTCCCAGCTATCCAGGAGGCCGTCGCCGTCGCTATCTGTGATGACGACGCTGACCCCGCCCTGGAAGATCCCGCTCCTCCCGGTGGAGGTGCTGGTCTTGAAGGCGACGTAGTTGTTCTCGCTTGCGGCCGCAGCGCTCAGCTTTTCGAACGTCTCGGTAGCTGAGCCTGGGAGCAACTGACCGCTGATTACCAGCTTGTGGCCATAGGGCATGACGAAGCCGCCTGACATCGGGTCGCCGCCGCAGCCCACCACCACCAGAGTGCCGTCGTGGCGGAGGCCGTGGGGATCGCCCGATATCAAGCCGTCGGTGATCCCGGGGCAGTCCGTCGCATTGGCGGTGAACTCATCGCCCACGGCGCTGGGGTCCTTTTTCAGCACCAGCTTGGTGTTAGTAGGCTGGCTGGCCGACGTATCCTGGATGAAGTAGCCACCGCCGTAATTGGTGCCACTGTCGGCATAGAAGGCCACCTGGTCGCTGTCATTGATCATCGGCTTGGCCAGGCTGGTGAAGTCGCTGCCGTAGGTCGGGTCGCCCACCCAGGCGCCCTGGGTTGGGCAGCCGTCGTTGACCTTGGTGTCGCCGTCATCGTCCTGGTTGTCCGTGCCGCACTCCCCGGCGGCGACGCTCTCCGGGTAGCCGACAGCCGGGCAGCCCTCATTGACCCAGGTGTCGGCGTCGTCGGTGACGTCGTTGCCGCACTGCGTCGTCCCGCTCTCCGGCGGGTCGACCACCGTCACCGTCTTGGTGGTGCCACCCGACTTCAGGAACACGCCCGCCGTAGCCGCGAGAGCACCCGAGACCCCAGCCTGGAACACCACCTTGCCGGAGTTGTTCATGGCGGCACCGCCACCGCCGCCACCACCGCCCAGCGGCGAGGTATAAGTACCGCCCGCGGGCGTGGAGTCGCCCACGGCCACCACCCTGGTCGCGGCACCGCCGCCACTGCCCACGAACAGAGCCTCCGGATAAGTGGCGCCAGTGACTGGCGCCTGGAAGAGCACAAGGCCGTTGTCATTGAAGTCCTTCAGGGTCGGCACCCCGTAGGTGCCCCCGGTTGGGACCGCCTGGCCCGCAACGACCACGTCGCTATATGTTCGGGGTCCCGTCGCCACCAGGATGGCCGGACCGCCCGGAGTCATGGCAGCGAAGGCGACCCTGCCGGTCCCATCTGCTATTGGCGAGGTAGCGAGATAGGGACAGAGGATAATAGTCCCCAGCGGGGACGTATCTCCCTCCAGGGCCATGACCGTCAGAGAGCCGCCGCTGTCCTTGACCACCGCGCAGGGCGGCCCAAACGACGACTGAACGTAAAAAACTACGGCACCACCGTCGTTTACATCTGGCGGACCCACGTCCGCGATGACGGACTGGACCGGGGGGAATTGGGGAAAAGGCGGAGGCAGCGAATCACCGGTGAGAGCGATCTTGGTCGCGGGGCTGTCCATGCCAGCTACCGCCGGCCGCGGCGAGGAAAGCACTGGGGGAAGCAAGGCGAGAAGGGAGACGAGGACGAGAATCACAAGGCGACTGGTCTTCATGGCGCACCACCTTTCGGCGTCCCCGAGCCCCAGGGAGGCCGACAACCCCGGCAAGGGCGCCAATACCTCTCGAGATAGTCAAGACTCTTGTAAACCCTTTATACACCTTTCGCCAGCGTTGTCAAGGCCTCAATTCATGAAGCAAAGGTCAAGTAACGCCTTGAGAAGCTGCCGCGGAGCGCGGAGTAGCTTTCGCTCGTTTAGGGGCCCCACGAGGGGTCGCTGTCCTTGCCATCGCTGTTGGTGATGCGGGCGACATCGCTGCCGTCCGGCCTCATGATGTACAGGTCGAAGCTGCCGGTGCGACTGGAGGAGAAGACGATCCACTCCCCGTCGGGCGACCAAACAGGCTCTATGTCCATAGCAGGACTATTGGTGAGCCTAGTGTCCGAGGTCCCGTCAGGGTGCACAATGTAGATCTCGTGATTATCGTCGCGGATGGACCTGTAGACTATCCACTCCCCATTCGGGGACCAGGCAGGCTCAACGTGCCACCCCGGTGGCTCGCTGACCACCACCCTCAGGTCAGAGCCGTCCACATTGACAGTGCAAATCTCACCCTGGTTCCTAGTGAGGCTGGACGTGTAGAAGGCCAGCCGCTCTCCGTCAGGTGACCAACCCCCAACAAAAGCGCCAGTCTCACAGGGTGGCGCGGTGGCTTCCGGCTTGGGTTCGGTCACCTGTCGGACGTTGCTGCCGTCGCTATCCATCACGTACAGCGCCCCTGCGCGGCTGAAGGCTATGCGCTTGTCATCTGGAGACCAGCGGGGGCCGAGGTCATCGGCCGGATCGTCCGTCAACTTCGCCAGGCCGCTGCCATCGACGTTGACGATGTAGATGTGAAAGGTACCATCTAGGCCAGAGCTGAACAGGATCTTGCTCCCATCAGGAGACAGGCTCGGATTGGCGTCTTCCGCCGGGTTGTTCGTGATGTTTACTTCGCTCTCAGGCGTTAGCAGATAGATCTCCCCGTTTCCATCGCGGCGGGAATGGAAGGCGATCTTGCCAATGGGTACGGAAGCCTCCACGGTGCCCTCGGGAGTGGCTGGAACAATAGTGGGACTGGGCCCGACCGTGCCCATCGCCGTGGGGGAGGGAACTGCCGTCAGGTCGAGGGCCTCCTCGCCTTCCCCGCACGCCGACACTAGCACCATGGCCAGGGTAGCCATCATGACCAGAAACGTTCTCAACACCCGCCCCTTTCTGCCAGGGCCTACCCATCCTGGACGTTCTAAGAGGAGCCACGCCCTCCTTAATCAAGCTGAGCAAACGAAGTAGGGTAGCCCAGATATGGCGCCAACAGTCGGAAATCCCAGGCTAGGGCCCCCAAGAGGGATCGCTGTCCTTTCCCGGCGCGGTGGTGATGCGGGCCACGTCGCTGCCATCCTCCTTCACGATAAACAGATCCATGTCGCCCAAGCGGTCTGACGCGAAGACGATCCACTTTCCATCAGGCGACCAGTCCGGCTCTATGTCCCTTCCAGGATTGTTGGTGAGATTGGTCCTGGAGGTGCCATCCGTCCGCACCTTGTAGATCTCGTAGTTGTCGCTCTCCGGGTCGATGAACCTGTAAGCGATCCACTCCCCATCCGGGGACCAGGAGGGCTCAACGTAGTAGGCAGGAGGGTCGGCAGCGACCACTGTCAGGTCCAAGCCGTCGATGCCGATGGTGCACACTTCACCGACATTCTTGACAGCGCTAGCAGTGTAGAAGGTTAGCTCTTGGCCGTCGGGCGACCAGCCGCCCAGGAAAGCCGCGCCCTCGCAGGGGCTGGCTGTAGTCTCCGGCTTACCCTGGGCGATCCGCTGGACGTTGCCGCCGTCGCTGTCCATTAACATGAGCGAGCCAGCACGGGTGAAGGCTATATGTGCGCCGTCGGACGACCATTCGGGAGTGAAGTCGTCAACGTCCGAGTCGGTTAGGCTCCTCAACTCAGTGCCATCGATGTTCATGACGTAAATGTGGTAGGTGCCCTGCCGGTTCGAAGCAAAGGCGATCTTGTTGCCATCAGGTGACACATCGGCATCGATATCCTCAGCCGGGTTCTTGGTCAGGTTCAGGTCGCCCTCAGGGCTCACCAGATAGACCTCGTAGTTCTCGTCTCGGCGGGAAACGAAGGCGATCTTGCCCTTAGGCACGGAGACTTGCGGCGGTGGTGTCGCGGAAGCGGGGCTTGGCGTCATTTCCGAGGTGACCGTAGGCGAGGCGGTAGACGGCGTGGACGATGCCGTTAGCGATGGCGTCGCTGTCGCTGCAGGCTTCTCCTCGCCTCCTCCGCAAGCCACCACCGGCAACAGGATCAGCACCAGCACCGCTATGGCTATTGTCCTCAAGGCGCGGTCTCCTTTCTCAGAAACGCCCAGAGCTTCTTGCCAAGTATAACCCACTCAACCCCGAAGGGGCACTCGTTCGCCGCCCTTCGGTGGGGAGAACCAGCATGTCCCGAGCACCATTCTCTGCTCGTTCAATTTGCAGAAAGCCTTACGGGGAATGACATGAAGGATGGCTGAAGAGCCGCCAGCCTCACTCGACGAGCCCGCTTCGGTCGGAACGGCTGCTGAGGCAGGGGAGATCGTAACGGTAGCGTCGAGAGCAAAGCCAGCCGAATTCCACCCTTGAGGGCTATCGGGCCCTCAAGGGTGGAACCAGGAAACTCTCGCCCTAAGCCAGAGCCGCCACGAGGTGACCGAGACGCTCTAGCGAACAGCGCTGGTCATGATTTGGCGACTTTGGGCTTGTCAAATCAATATTCGCCTATCTTAGCACTGACGCCCTGGCCCGATGTGCAGCCATCACCATCAGCACCACCACCACCACCACGGACAATGCCGCCGTGGCTTCGCGTCTTGCGTGGCCCAGACTGAGTCGTTGGTGGAGTCGCCGTCGTCCGGCGCAGAAACAGTGCCCGTGAGCCGGTAGTCGACAGGCGGGGACGGGTCGCCACAGCTCCGATACAAGACCAGAAAGCTGACGTTGGCCTGCTCTCCCGGTCTTAGCGTTAGGCTGCGCCAGCGCCAGCCCAGTGGCAGCACCAAAGGCATTGGGCAGGAGGGGTTCTCGGGGGTGACCACCAGGGATACGCGGGCTGGCCCGTCGGTTACTGTGCCGACGTTCTTCACGACCACCGTGTAGATCTCAGCCCTCATGCCGTACGGTGGCGGGTTGACGAAATCAGACCCATAAGTATTGACGGCGAGCACGCTATAGTCCACGCCTTCTTCGGGGATGAGGGTGAAGTTGGCGGTGCAGGACCTATCGGCGCTCATGGTGACGGAGTTGTCGGAGCAGTCGGCGTCGCCGGACCAGGAGTCGAAGCGGTAGCCGGAGGCGGGGGTGGCGGAGATA
>Ga0315277_10003468_pt1 | contig 21362 bp, 19 predicted proteins | sample YL17G05_15_MG_FD_203695 | JGI IMG/M metagenome (GOLD analysis project Ga0315277, IMG submission 203695) | Sediment microbial communities from Yellowstone Lake, YNP, Wyoming, USA - YL17G05_15 | ecosystem: Environmental > Aquatic > Freshwater > Lake > Sediment | place: USA: Wyoming | collected...
CCCGAAGACCGTCGAGTTCGCGTTGAATGAATGGGCGGAATTCTTCAAGAGAATGCCGCGCCTCGATGCCGTGTTCGTACCCGGCGGCGATCCCGGCCACACCCAGCCGAAATACATGTTTGCGCTGCTGGAGAAGCAGACGCAGAACCTCCATCGCTACCACCCCAAGGCGCAGATGTGGATGTCGCCGCAGGGCTTCAACAAAGAATGGATGGATGAGGACTACGCGTTGGTGAACCAGGAGCCGATATGGCTGAGCGGCATTGTGTTTGGGCCGCAAGTCCGCGTCAGCTACCGGGAGTTGCGCGAAAAGACCCCGCGGAAGTACCCGATCCGCTTTTACCCCGATATCACGCACAGCATCCAGTCGCAGTACCCGGTTCCCGATTGGGATACGGTCTATGCCCTGACCGAAGGCCGCGAGGGCCCCAATCCGCGGCCGACCACTGAAGCCCAGATCTTCCGGCTTAATCGGGACTATTTCGTCGGCTTTCTGACCTACTCTGAAGGCTGCAACGATGACGTCAATAAGATTGTTTGGAGTCAGCTCGGCTGGGATCCCAAGGCCAACGTAGTCGACATCTTACGCGAATTTGCCCGCTATTTTATTGGGGACCGCTATGCCGAGGGTTTCGCGCAGGGCTTGATGGCATTGGAGCGCAACTGGCAAGGACCTCTGCTGACGAACTCGAATGTCTATACGACGCTGCAACAATTCCGGGAACTCGAACGCATTGCGACGCCGCAGGTGTTGCTGAACTGGCGCTTCCAGCAGGCCCTGTACCGCGCCTACTACGATGCGTACGATCGCAGCCGCCTGATCCATGAAACAGCGCTGGAAGACGAGGCGATGGCCAAACTGGCCGACGCCAAGCGACTTGGGTCGCTGATTGCTATGGCGGAAGCCGAGGCCGTCCTGGAGCGGGCAGTAACTCATCCTGTGTCACAGGAGTGGCGCGCCCGCGTGCACAAAGTGCTGAAGCACTCTACCAGAGCATCCGCGCTCAATTGAGCGTCACGCGCTACAAAGCGATCGCCATAAGCCGCGGAGCGAATCTCGATTCCATTGATGTCCCGTTGAACGACCGGCCCTGGCTGACCTACAAGTTTAGTGAGATTCGCAAGATGACAACCGAGGCTGAGCGGCTGAAAGCGATCGATGAGATCGTCAACTAGACCAATCCCGGCCCGGGCGGATTCTACGACGATCTGGGCAACCTGACTCACCAGCCGCACCTGGTGCGCGGTCTTGGAGCCGATAAGGACCCTGATTTTCTCCAATCCTCGCTCGTGGGATTCGCCGGCGGAGGCCGCAACGAAGGACAGGTGCCGTGGCGTTTCTCCTGGAAGAACCACGCCGAGTCCTTGTTCGATGCGCCGCTCGAGATGCGGTATACAGACCTGGATCCATCCGCGCAGTACAAGTTGCGGGTGATCTATGCAGGCGAAGGCATGCGCCCAATTCGGTTGATTGCGGATGACAAGTACGAGATTCATCCATTCATCAAGAAGGAATTCCCGCCGAAGCCGCTTGAATTTGACATACCGGTGGAAGCAACAAAGGACGGGCAGCTCAGCCTGAAGTGGTATAGGACGCCTGGGCTGGGAGATGCTGGCCGGGGTTGCCAGGTCTCCGAGGTCTGGGTCATCAAGAAGTAAAACCGCCTCGAAAGAATGGCAGAAGAGTCTGAATTCCGCTGATTCTTTGAAGCGATTTGGCAGATTGCGGAATCATTTGTTGGAGATCTTGGAACTCAGCTGCCGGAGTTCGCTAGAGATCTCCTCTGCTGCATGCTTCACCGCGGCAACGACCTCCTCCTGGGTCGTTCCCTTATCCAGCCTCATCTTTGGCATGGAGAGGCTGATAGCAGCGATGGCCTGGTCACCCTCGGCAAAAATGGGTGCACCAAAGCAACACCCGTCAGCCACTGATTCTTCAAGGTCGGTGCTGTAACCGCGGGCGCGCACGCGCTCGAGTTCGCGCTTTAGTTCAACCTCGTCGATTATGGTCTTCTCAGTGAAACTGTTCATTCCGTAGCTGCGCAGCAGTTTTTCTCTCTGCTCCTCCGGCTGATAAGCGCCGATGCTTTTGCCGAGTGAGCTCGCATGCGGGGGAATTATGCGCCCTACGGTATTTCCCATGCGGATTGTTTGCGGGCTTTCCATTACCGCGACCACCTCGATGTGATTGTCGAAGACAATTGCCAGACTGATCGTCTCCCGGAACGCCCGGTTCAGGTCTTTCATTCGAGGACTCGCGATGTCGGTCAATTTTGTCAAGAGATAGGTTGGGACCAGGGGACGGATATCGAAGGAAAGTGAATATTGTCCCGCTTCATTCCTGTACAGGTATCCCGATACCTCGAGCGTGTGCAGAATTCGAAATACAGAACTTTTCGCCAAGCCGACTTTTTGAGTTAGCTCGTTCAACGACAGCGGAATAGAACTCCTTTTGAGAATCTCCAAAATGTCGAGAGCCTTTCCGAGGACTTTGGAGAAGTATTTCTTCTCTTTCTTGGGGGGTGCGTTCCTCCCGGGTTGCACGGAATGGTGGGAACTCTTCCTTGCTGTTGCGATCATCCGGTTTGATCCTCTTCGATGTGGAATACTATTTCAAACAAAGTCTATGAACCGACGTTTCCGACACACCTGAGTATAACCGAAATCGCAAGGAAAACTGAACTGTCGAGGCGTCCGCCAGCACTTTCGGAACTTTGCGGTATTTGATATACCTGAGGGCACTGAGTGGCGCGCCAACCACAGAAACTCGTTGCCGTTCTTATCACTTCGAGATAGAAATCTATGGCTTACAGCTTGGACGTTATGTTGCTATGCACTAGTTTCAGTTTGGAGGATTGTTCGACGGAGGTTCGTCTGGCATTCCCATAGTCCGGGCGTGCTGGCAGCATCGGGACAAGCTGCCGGAATGCGGGCAGGATCGAAAGGCCCTTCGCAGGAATCCTGAAACGATCGAGGAGTTTAGAGATGAATCTGACAATTATATTGGCTCTCTTTCTATTGCAGGTGCCTCAGGACTCGCCGAAGGAGCGTCTGGCGGCAGTCCAACAGAAGCTGAGGCAGTTCGACCAGGCGATTTTCAGTGAGTTGCTGGAGCAGGCCGACAAGGATCCGGATCCCGCCATCCGCCGCGTCATTCTCGACCGTCTCAGCCGGCTGCGCCTGCGGGCTGTGCGCGAAGCGCTGGAGCGGCACGCCGCCACCGACCCCGATCCACAGGTCGCGCTCGTGGCGCTGGAGAGGCTGCGGTTGCAGCAGGCCCAGGAACTGGGCCTGCTCTTCGAAAAACGGCTGGTGTTGGCACATGCTCAGAAAGACGACAAGGTGCTCGAGGCGCTCACCGCTCAGCACCAGAGGTGGGTGACTCTCGCACGTGGAGCTACCCTGCCGGCATTCCTCCAGGTGGTGCCGCCTGTCTTCGAAGTCATCCCGTCGAAGCTGTCTATACGGGTGCTTGCGTTCGGCGATTTCGGCGAACCGGGACCTAACCAACGCAAAGTGGCGGCCGCGGCCGAAGCATACCATCGGGAAAAGCGCTTCGACCTCGGCCTGACCCTCGGCGACAACTTCGTGCCCGACGGCATTACCGGGCCTGCTGACCCGCGTTGGAAAGGAGAGTGGGAAGAGATCTACAGTCCGCCCGGCATCCCTATCTTCGCATCCACGGGCAATCACGACTGGGGATATGCAGACAGCCCCGCCGGCGAAATCCTCTACTCACGTCAGAGCCCGAGCTGGCGCATGCCGGCCTTGTATTACTCTTTCACCGCGGGGCCGGTTCAGTTCTTCGCGATCGCCACGCAGGCATGGTCGGAAACACAGGCGAAATGGCTGGACCAGGAACTCGCGCGAAGTTCTGCGCGCTGGAAAATCGTGTACGGGCATCATCCGATTTATTCGTATGGCCCGCACGGCCCCGCATCGCAGCTCCAGCAATCGCTGTTGCCGATTTTGAAAAACCGGGCCCACCTCTACCTGTTCGGCCACGAGCACATCGTGCAGGAGCTCAAGCCGGAAGACGGCGTTCACTTTCTAGACGCTCCGGCAGGAGGACAAGCCGCCCGGCCCGCCAAGTCCGGGCCGTTGACTCTGTTTGCCGATTCCTTCTTCGGCTTCGTGGCATTGGAAATTGACAAGGAGCGGATCAATGTGGAGTTCGTGGATACCGAGGGCAAAGTGCGGCACCAGACGGAGATCAAATAGGATTCATGGCCGGAGCTTTATCCCAAAGTCCCTTTACCCTGGGATCTTTTACGCCTCCGAGAACGTCATGTTTTTCAGCATGCCGCGATGTCCCAGGGGGTCCGGGGGAGCTTCCTGGGCCCCCACCTCTACGGGCGCTAATACTGCTATCTCACAACGCCCCTCATCCCGCAAGATTGTGCTGCTGGTTGGCGACGCTGGCGATTGGCCTTGGTTATCATGAAAAATGGCGGCGGAAGAAGATGAGAATAGAACTGTGAAGAAAAAGGGACAGCGCAGACCACCTATAAGGGTCAAGGAGGGGTGTGAAAAGCCTTCGCGTAGCATGCAACCAGAGTCCTACAGCACTGCCTGAGATTCAACCAATTATCCAACAGGGATGATATTTGCGTAGCACAGGTTCTGCCCAGCCGTGACATCTCGCAAGTTCCTGAGGGCCTGGAACGCGTGGGCTGTCGGGCGCTTTGAACCTCGGAATCGAGGAGAGAATCCAGAGATGCGCGACTTGAGTTTCACTCCAGGATAATCTCTGCCTCGCACGTCACGGACTGCCGCGTGGTTTCCTCGAGTGTTTCGACATGAAGACGATATTTCCCCGGACGAACGTCAGCGACCGGCAAACTGAAACCGATGATCACCTCTCCACGCACGCCGGGTTGAGCGACTTTATTCAGCCTTATAGGTCGTAATAGCGCGGACTCACCCTTCTCATCTACAAGCCGTACGTTTGCAATCAGTGACCGGTTGGATTCCTCCGTGTTCAGGTTGTAGATCCTGTAGAGAATCAATAGTGGCTTCTGCCGGGAAAATGTGTTGTCGATGGAAGCTGAGATCTGATGCCCCCGGTAAATCAAGGGATCCGTCTCATTCAGCAGGCCGATTTGCATGTCTCGGATAAGCTCAGGCAGGGGTTCAATTGTCTGACTCACCACCAGGCTGCTGACTCCCGGACCACTCGAGGGGAGTGGCGGCACTGTCAGATTCTGGTCTGCCGTGCCCATCCTTCCCTGCAAATCCGAGGCAGCCACTTTGAGCTGGTATTTCCCGGGACGAAGCTTCAAATAACTGCTAAAGGTAATATCTTTGTCGGTACTCGCACCCTGCCTTTCCGGGCCGGACTCCAGGTTGAGCGTGCGGCTGAAGCGTGCAACCACTCTGCCATCCTCTCCATATGCAACGCCCATCAAATCAATGGCAGAGCCAGACCTTGCAGCTTTGTTCTTCAGCTCACCCCCATCGCGGTGAATCCGTCCGAAAATCGGAATCCACACCTGATTAGTAGCTTCGTAGAAATAGAACGATCTGATAACAAGTGGCAGTTGAGTTGCCGGGGTTGGTGAAGTGAGCGCACCCAGCAAGGATTTCTCGCCATTCGTTCCCGCGAGTGCATCAGCCGGTCTTGAATCATAGTACCCGGTCCGATGTTTCAGTCTCGCACCTTTGACACTCGTCTTTATTTCGATTTTGTGCAATCGGCCGTCGCGCTTTGGATTGGTGGACTGGTAGCCGAGAATATAGTACTGGCAAAGCTCCTGATTGAAGGAATCCAAGGCGGCAGTCAAGTCGCTGGATTCCTGTACAAATCCACCGCCGGTTACCTCCGAGAGCGTCCGCAGGCAGTCTCCCGCGTGTGGTTCTTGAGGGCGCTGTTCGGGTGAAAGGGGCACAGTGCCAGGCGGCTGGGAAGTGGCTTGGATGCCGGCGGTAAAGGACGAGGCAGCAAAGCTTGCGCCCAAAGGAAGGCTACCTCGAAGGTAAAGAGCCCGAGTTGGTGCTGAACCAAGAGGTGTCACCCTGTTCGAGGCACGTGGTTTTCCTCCACCAGCGCTCGCCCTGCGCGGCGTCAGAGTGTAAAACGAGACATTTGCTTTCCGCGCGGTCTCCACGAGTTTTTCAAAATGCTGAACGGACGGATGCGGAAAGTCGTTTGAGAAAAGAATAATTGCCTTCCGGCCCTTTGTGGGTTCCAGCGAAGACGTCAGTGGTATCAGACTTCGCAGAAAGTTAAGGCCGAGATTCTGGCCGATGCTTACGACTGATCCGGGGCTCGCATCCGACGAGGAGGCCGGCTTTCGTACAGCTTCAATTACTTTGGCTGGATCCTGAGTGAAATTCTGCGTGATCGTCAGGGTGCGCCAGTATACGGCAACTCCCATCCAATCGCCGGGACGCATGTTTCTGCGTACATAGATCTCCGCGGCTTCGCGCACCGTCTTGATTTCCCAGGGGGCCGTGCTGCCATCTTCGAACACTATTAAAACGACCTTTGCTCTTGCCGCATCGCTGAACGGATCGCCCCGGGTCGAGGAGCCTCGAGTCTGCTCGTCACAATTGACAATGTCGAGTGTCGCAATCTCCTGCTGTCTGCCGTCTTCGTAAAGCTTGAAGTCTTCTTTCTTCAAATCCGGAATTGGTTTTCCCTTCCTGTCCTGGGCTGTGACCTCGATGGTTACGAGATCTACCTGGACCCGGATAGTCTCGGTGCTGCTCGCCTGACCCAGGGCTAGGTTCGACGGACGCTGGAAGATCAGAAGTATGAGGGCGGAAAGGAGGATTGCGCTGCGAGCGATTGCACGGACGCTATGCCAACCTGAATCCAAAGTAAACATACAATTCCCTCCTCCGAAGCAACGGCTTGGTAATCAATCCGTTGGGAACAGGATTCGTATGGGTGGGGGTCGCCGCCACCCACTGACGGCCAAACGCCGCCACCCCCGAATGCCCGCCTCAGGGCACCGCCACAAATCTCTCGACGGATCCCATCGTCGTTCGCCAGCTCTCCCGGACCACGGCTTTGATCTTAAAACGACCCGGTGGAAGTTCGAAGCTGACTTTAGAGTTCAGCCCGGATTTGAGAAGGTTGTCATAGCTCGAATCCGAAAGATTCAATTCGACCGATTTCTCGTATCCGTCGACGAAGCGATCTACCTCATTGAAGACCACGACGACCAGTTGTATCAGGTTTTTGTGCCTGGACTCCTCGTCCATAAATCGAATCCGGCGGAGACTGACCTCGGCCATCACGTCGACCTGATAGCGCGCATCGTCAAGCTGGGAGTGGCTGTAGGACAGCTGAATCGGAATCTCGTTCAAATCGGCCGGTGCGCGCAGCCCGTCGAGAATGTCCTCCCTCGTCCGCCTCTCGAAGGAAAGCTGCTCCTTAGGCGCATAGTAACCTTTGCGATAGATGATATTCAGCGATGGACGAGCAACCTCCAGGCGGATTGCATGATAGCTCCCATCGAATTTGATGTTGGGTGCTGCGTAGGAAAGGACGTAGTAGCAGGACTGTTGTTCGGCTGCGGCTTTCAGTCCCGCATGAAGGTCGTTGTTGTCCAGAAGGGAAAGGCCGCCGGTTTCGGCAGCCAGTTGCGTGAGCGGGGCCTCCTGCGCCATCTTGGTAAAAGACTGGACCATGAAACGGCCGGACTCAGCCTCCGGGGACCCCGTGGCCCGTTCCGCGGCTTGCCTGATATTGGAGGTCAAGCCGCGCGGATTTAAAGTGCTTACCACAACCCCTGCCCGAAGAGAGTTGTCGACCAAGTCCTGGAGTTCGTAACGAAAATCCTCCGACAGGAAGCCGCTCGAACTCAGAATCAATAACTTCCTCCCGACGATGTGCGTGAGGGAACGGACGTGTTGCCTGAGTTGCATGAGCAGGAGGCGGGTCCGATAGCGTGCGTCATTGTATTGGTTTCGTGCCGCGAACCTCAGCATCGGCAGCAATGGATATGGATCACACTGGGCCATATCGGCCATGGCCACCCGGATGGAGACTCCGTCCTCTCGCTCCAGGGCTATGTTCTGTGCCTGCCAGTCGGTCAGAATCGGGCAGCTCGAGCGCTGGGGATTTATCCGGTTTACCTTTCTTGCAAGCTCGGCCAGGCGCTTGTTCGTTTGCGCCCTGTCAGATGTGAACTCAGGCGCGACCTGCCCCGAAGCGGACGAGATCGACACCCGATCGTCCGGCGAGAGATCCTCGGCGACAAACTTCCTCATGGCCTCGATCGAGGAGTGAAAGAGCTGCGGTTCGAACATCGTAAGGTCATCGACGACCAGGCTGATGAAACGAGGTTGAAGCGGGGAGACTGGTTCAAGGGTTGCCGAGGGTTCGTTTTTCGTCGGCTTGGCTGAGATTCCGATCTGCTTCGGAGCATCATAGCACTCGAGCGCAAAGGTGTGCTGCGGCTGGAGCTTTCCGTCTTCGTAGAGTCTGAATTCCTCTGGCGTCAGATCCCTGACTGGTTTTTTTGGTTTGTCCGTTACCGTGGCATGGACGACGACCACATTAACAGGGACGCGAATGGCGAACTCCTGCTGCTCCGATTCGCCTTTCATCTTCTCCGCCGCAGGTTTCTTTTGGTCTTGAGCGAGTGCGCTTTGGAAGGGACTGCTCATTCCAAGCAGGTTGGCCAGGAGAATTATCCCTACTCTGCAGGGTAGCATGTCCTCGGGCTCCTTGATATTAGGATGCTACATCGTCTGTGCTTTGTTCACGCAAAGATTTCGCGATGAACGACTACGATCATACCCATGATGGAGGTGGAGCGATTACGCAAAGAACAGCCCGAGGTTGCGATTGTGATCCTGACAACCTACGACGAAGAAGATCTAATGCGGCGCCGGTTGAGGGCCGGAGCTCGCGGCTATCTCCCCAAAGATACCGATCGCGAAACGCTCCTCAGCCCTGCGATCGTATCGCAACTGCTCTCCTCCAGGCGTGGCAAAACTCGTCGGCAAGATCAAAGCGCTGTGCAAGAAGTATTCAACCGTTTTCCTTGTCGAAAGCATCCTTTTCACCCGGCGATTCACCGGCTGTCCCGAGATTTCGCTTCCATGAATCCTTCCCATCCCGAGCCTCGCCACATACAGATCACCTTGCATCCCAAGATAGAAAGTCCCATAGATTGAAGATTATCTCGATCACCACGGTGATGAATCGAGGATTTTTCAGAGCAGAGTCTTCCTGTGATATCCGGGCATTTCCCCTCGCTGACGGGACGCAGATATCACCTGGCCGCCCTTTCTTTTGGGAACGGCCGATGCCAGCACGGCCGCTTCAATTCTTGCCATGAAAAATTATCCGGCATGTCCAGTTGCATTCGCTTCCCGGAAGCGGTACTGCTTCCTGACTGCCAGAACCATCGCCAGTGGAATCGGCACGGTCGCCAGCGAATAGATCCACCCCGGCACATTCGAGCCGGAGCTGAGTGCCGACACTATAGCCAGGATTGATGCCAGGAGTCCTCCGAGGATCAGATTCATCCCGGAGTCCCGCAGTTCTGCGTGCGGCGTTTTCACAACGCTATGCGTGATTGCAACAAGAATCAGGACGCCATATACCAGCATGAGCGGATAAGCTACTGACCCTGTCGTGTAGTAGAGGACCGGATGGACGATCAACTCCAGGACCAGGAAAGCCAGCAGGCACCCCCAGGCTCCATAGATGGCCCAGGCGGCCAGCCGGCTCTCGCTCACTCTCTTAGTTCTTGGGAAGGTGACGAAGAAGCGGAGCAGCAGGATACACATGAGGACAGTGAAAGCCATGGAGATATGCCCCTGCACCCCGTTCCAGGAGCCAAGGTTTGGCCCTAAGCCCAGAGACATTGCCGCTCCCGCCGCTAGACCGTTGTGGGCAAGTGTCAGCGCGGGAGAGGTCCGAGTTGTGAAGAGCGCCCAGAGCCCGAGCCACAGGAATGAAAGTCCAAACAAAGCTGCTCCGATCCTGTTGTTCACCGCATCGCGCGACGGCGGACCATATACCACGTCAATGGGGATCCTCTCGCCTTTGCGCTCCACGACGAACCGTTGCGGCTGTCCGATCATCGGAGCCAGCGATCGGGGCCACCGGGACTCCATTCCAAGATCCTCGACGGGCCTCCCCTCCACACTGATCACGCGATCTCCAGCTTGAAAGCCTGATTTCTCGGCAAGCCCGCCTGGCATGACGCCGGGCACGACATACTGGGGATCGTACAAGCCTCCGCTGAATCCTCTGTGCAGTCCCTGATAGAAGCCGACGGTTCCCCACGCTGTTATGATCAGGGCTGCGGCCAGGAATACGACCCGGCGGCTTTTCACGGTGAGAGCGCTCATGTTACACCTCCAGTTCTTTCTGCCAGACTCAGTGCCGGACCTACCCGGCCGTCAGAAAGTTGCCACCGAAGCGTTCAGCCCTTGCCAGGCGCGCTCCTGAGGCGGGAATCGGCCATGGCTGCCACGACGACAACCACCAGGAGAAGCCCGAAAAACAGGCCCACAGTGCGCTCGTAGCGCGCCGGCCAGCCGAGAGCGAAATCGGAATGGCATTGATGGGGGTATGCAGGAGCATTGGCGGCAGGAGACTGCCGCCCGCGCGCAGCGTGACCCAGGTAAAAATGATGGCCAGGGGCAGGGTCCAGATCTGGCGGATTACCAACCCACCCACGCCCGGAAGGCCGAAGCCTTGCGAAAGGTCGATGGGCGCATGACAAAGGGCCCACCAGAAGCTTGTGATCAGGCTCGCCGCAAGCGGCGTGTGACGTCGCAGCAGCCGCGGAAGCCAAGCGCCGCGCCAGCCGGGCTCTTCGCCAAGCGACCCGCCGTACGCCAGGTTCATGGCGAAAGCAGCCAGCACGCCGAGCGGCGTCAGGTCCCGGACGGGCAGCGCTGGGATCTTGGCTGCTCCACCAGCCGCGCCGCCTGTCATTTCCCACGCGGCCAGGAAGAGGGCCGCCGGGATGAGCAGGCAGCCCGTCGACCACAAGGCCGTTTTCACGCGATCGGCCGGTTGACCGGGCCACAGGACCAGGCGGTTCCGACCTGCGCTGAACCAGACCAGGATCCAAGCTGCGAGGGCGTTCATTCCCCACGTCGGGCGAGCGTCGAGTGCGACGAATGATGTGAAGCTGCGAGTCGCGATCCAAAGACCGAGCGCCGCAGCCGGCGCGTATATAAGGCCCAGGAGGCGCAGCGCCCGCTGCACCCCGCCAGGCTCGACGCAGGCGCCGACCGCCATGCCGGCGAAGGCGGGCGCGAAGGCCCCGATCGGGGCCACAAGCCAGGAAAGATCGGGGGTGCGGACGGGAGTCCGCGTGAGCGCGCCCGAAGCGAGCCACAGCGGCCATGAAATGCCATAGGTCACGATGAGGAAGACTGCCGTGTCGTGCCGCGCGATCCACTGCTTCATGCCGTCCTTCCTTGATAACTGGGCCGCGTCCCCATCTCTGTTACGCCAGCGGCCCCTGGATGCCGAGCTTATCGGTCAATGCCTCGCGGTGCCGGCGGCTCAACTGCAGGACCTGACCGCTCTGAAGGATGATCTTGTAGTCGCCGTGCCAGTGCGGCTTTAGTTCGCGGATCCGGTCAAGGTTGACAACGGTAGAGCGATGGATCCGCGCGAAGTGTCCAGGATCGAGGCACGATTCAAGATGGCCCAGGCTGTCCCGAACGATGTGGCTCTGCTTGCCGGCGTGCACGCAGACATAGTTGCCTGCCGCTTCCAGCCAGTCCACTTCCCCCACATTGAGCAGGAGTACCCGGTCCCCCGTTTTGACCACCAGCCTCTGGAGATACTTCGGCTCTGCGCCGAACCGACTCGCCAGCTGCCGGATCTGCTCGCTGAGCTCATCGCCGCCCGGACCCGCGAGGCGGCGGCGGACCCGTTGCAGAGTCTCTCGGAAACGCATCGGGTCAAAAGGTTTGAGGAGGTAGTCCAGAGCCTCCACTTCAAAGGCCTGCAGCGCGTAAGCGTCGTATGCCGTCACGAAAACCAGGGCGGGCAGGCGGCGCGGGCTGATGGCGCGAATCACTTCAAGGCCGTTCATCTCCGGCATCTGGACATCGAGGAAGACTAGGTCGGGACTCAAATCATTGATCGCAGAGACAGCCGACAATCCATCCGCGCACTCTCCGACTACGGTCATGTCCGATTCCCCGCTGAGCATGCGCCGGATCCTCTTGCGAGCGAGAGGTTCATCATCCACGATCAGCGCGCGATACACACGGAAGCCCTCCTTTTTTCATCATTGTACGTGAAGAACAGTCACGTTGAACAAGAAGTACACACCGGTTCTCAAGGTTCGGCACAAGAGCCGGGATCAGGTCCAGCATCACAATCGAGCTCTCCGAACCGAAGAGGATTGTCTCGGCGAGAGCAACTGCAACACAATCAACGCACAGTGTTGAGGCTCTCGTCGCACGACCCTGGGATTTTGATGCGAATCCTCCACCCCCCTTCAGGGATGGCGCCGTATTCAAGACTGTAATCTTCCCCATAAAGCGCTCTCAACCGATCGCGCGTGTTGCGCAGACCTAGCCCTTCCGATGGAATCCTCCCCGCCTCCGCAGGGCCGTCGTTGCGGATCTCGATATCGAGGCGTTCCGCATCCCGGCAGGCCCGGATCAGGATCCGCCCCGGCTTGCGCAGCCGCGAAATGCCGTGCCGTACCGCGTTCTCCACAAGCGGCTGGAGAATCAGGAGCGGAACCAAGCACGGTCGCGCGTCCTGTGCAATCTCGAAATCCACTATGATCCGGTCCTGGAATCGAATCTTCTCGATTTCCAGATAGACTCCGAGGTATTCGAGCTCCTTATCAAACGGGACCAGCGCCGCATCCCGCTGGTCGAGAGATAGGCGTAGCAGCTCGCTCAGCCGCGCTACCATGCGCTCCGCCGCCGCCACGTCTTCGTACATGAGCTCGGAAATCGAATTCAGAGTGTTAAACAAAAAGTGGGGATGCAACTGCATTGTGAGAAGGTGGAGTTTGGCCTGAGCCAGGCCCGACTCCAGCTGCATACGATCGAGTTCGCTCCTGCGCAGCAGTTGGTAGTACTGGCGTGCGGATACAAAGGCCACAACGCAGATGTAGAAGAACACCAGCGATGTGACATAGTAGGTCAGGACGTACCACCAGACATTCCAGAACCGAACCTCCGGGTGGCCCTCTACGAAGGCATAGCCGTACCGGTAATGGAAGGAGTAGGGCGGGCCAAACACTTCGCCGATGAGACGATCCAGCACCGTGTATAGGGCAGGATGAATCATGCACACCAACAGGCCGCCCAGGGCAATCGGGAGCATGTGCCTCCACCACCGCTCACGAGCCAGCGGATAACGCCCTGCCAGCCAAACAATGGGAGGGATCAGAATCCCGAAACAGGCTGCAGATGCCAATTGGGCGAGAAACAATTGGACTATGGTCGTGCCTGGGCGCCAGTTCATCATCATCAGCGCATGAGTGAGCTCGCCCAGCGCCATCAGGTTTATTGCGACGAGGATTAATAGGGCATTGAATCCAATGCGCCTCAAGGTCATGTTGCCTTCCTTTATGATCTGCCGGCTCTACGCTACCGCGGAGGTGCTCGGACCGAAACCGGGCAGCGACTCCGAGCGTTGCCGCATGAGGCGGACCAGCTCGATCCTGCCCCGATTGATCCGCGATTTCACGGTTCCCACTGGCGTTTTAAGTAATTGGCTGATCTCCAGGTAGGTTAGGCCCCGCATATCGTGCAGGGTGACAGCCTCCCGCAGATCCGGGTCGAGCAGCCGGAGCGCCCTGCGTAGGGTTGCTCTCCGTTCCTGCCTCTCGATATAGGCTTCGGGGCTGAATCCGCTCATTGTGACCGAACGGATGACGCGTTGCGTCCACTCGTCGGGACTGTCATAGGATACCGTGCGCCGCTCCTTGCGGTTCCTGCGATAGTTGTCGATCAGCAGGTTTCGGGTGATCCGGCCCAACCATATCCGAAATCCGCCCAGTTCGCCTCGGAAAGAGTGGAGAGTCTGGAACACTCGGATGAAAACATCCTGAGTCAGGTCTTCGGCTTGGGTACGGGAACCTGCCCATCGGCTGCAGGTGTGGAGAATCCGGCCGACATTCTGCCGGACCAAGGTTTCCCAGGCCATGGCGTCGCCCAGCTGTGCTCTGCGAATCGTCTCGCGCTCGCAAGCGAAACCGGACCGCTGTCGTTCATGGGCCTGGATCCCGGCGTCCTCGCTCGGACGTGCTTCCGATCGAGGAGTCTCGGCCGTGCGGGGCTCCGCAGTCCCAGCTCCGGAGGCAAGGCATGGAGGCTTTAATTCCAGAGCACTCGATGCAAGCTGCAGACATTTGATCATATTCATAATTTGCTTTCACTGTAGATGGAGCCCTGCGGAGCGCCAACAGGTTTGTGACGAAAGGCGGTCCATCCAGGACGAACGGTTTCCTGGCCGGGATGACTCGGATGCCTGGCAATCCTATCGAGGTCAGCGAATCATCCAAATCGGCAAGTCGACTTCCAGCTCTGCATCAGCCCCACATCTGAGACGGATTGCCTATCCTGGGCTGTTCATTTCTGTGTCTTGCCGTCGAATTGAGTTTGCGGGCGGCTATGGTCTCATTCGTGAACGAGCACGACTATCACGACGGAGATTTCTGTTTTTCTGGGAAGATTCTTGGCGGGCCTTCGCGTTCTTTACGTCCTTGCGGTGGCTTTTTAAAAGGCCACCGCGAAGGCGCGAAGACGCAAAGAAATGCACAGCCCAACGATTGCCAAGGCAAAGGGTGGTACTGCGTGCCCATAGATCTCCACCTTTCACTCACACCTGAGCGCCACCATTGGATCCACTTGCATCGACCGCCGCGCCGGGATGTAACTCGCGAGCAAGGCGACCCCGGTCAATATGAAGGAAACCGCGCAGAAGACCATAGGATCGGTCGGCCGCACTCCGTAAAGCAGTTCGGACAAAAATCGCGTCACGCCGGCCGCCCCGGCAATTCCCAAAACGACACCTGCCAGCGCCCATGCCATGCTTCCACCGACGATCAAACGAAGCACATCACGCGGCTGCGCGCCCAGTGCCAGGCGAATCCCAATCTCGTGAGTCCGCTGTGTTACCGCATAGCTCACCACGCCGGTGATGCCCACGGCGGCCAGCCCGAGCGCCAGGAAAGCAAAGGCGGACAAAAGCAGCATGGGAAAACGTCGCGAACCAACCGAATCGCGTACCACCTCTTCCAGGGTTGAGGTGTCGGAAACGGGTTGTTCGGGCTCAATGTCCGCCAGGGCTTGTTTCACAGGCCTTGTGAACGAGGCTGGAGCTAAAGCCGTTCGCACCACGATCGTTATGACGGGCCAGGCGGCTTGGGTGTAAGGCCGGAAAAACTCCGGACGCACTTCCTTATCCAGCCCCCAGTGCCGTACGTCTCCGACGACACCCACAACGGTGAGCCAGGGCTCATGGGAATCGAAGTAGCCGATCTTGATGCGCTTGCCGACAGGGTCTTCCTTGGGCCAATAACGACGTGCCATCGTCTGATTGATGACGATTACCCCCGGAGCGCTGACCGTATCCTCGTCCGAAAATTCTCTTCCTTCAAGTAAGGGAACATCAAGGGTGCGGAAGTAACCCGGACAAGTCACACTATAACCGGCGCCCGGCTGATGTTCCGGGCCCGGATCCGCCTGCCCCTCAATTACGAAGCCTCTTCCGGCGTTTCCCTGCAAGGGCAGGTGACTGATGCCGCTCACCGATGCGACTCCCGGAAGTGTGCCGACCTGTACTGCCAGATCCTGACAGAAGCGCGCGTGCTCCGGCGGGCCGTAGTAAGTGTTTTTCTGAGGGAGCGACATGTGCAGGGTGAGCACGTTTTTCGGATTGAAGCCGGGATCAACACCCAGGAGTCGCGCCATGCTCTCGGCCATGAGCCCGGCGCCTGCGAGCACCACGAGGGCCAATGCGACTTCGCATGTCACCAGGAAGTTGCGAAGCTGGCGTCCTCCACCCTGGGTTGCACCACGGCCACCGCCTTCTTTCAATGGCTCGTTTAAATCGCTGCGATGTGCGCTCAGTGCGGGCACCAGACCAAACAGCATTCCCGTAAGACAGGAAACCAACAGAGAAAAGCCGAAGACGCGGCCATCCATTGGGATACTGTCGAGCGGCCGGAATGCGATGAACATCAGTCTGCCAGGCAGAATGAGTTCGAGCAGCCTGAGGCCGAGCGACGCCACAAACAGCCCCGCAATTCCGCCCGTCATTGCCAGCAGCACGCTCTCCGTCAACAGCTGCCGCATGATGCGGAAGCGGCCGGCCCCGAGCGCGTTCCGGATGGCAAACTCTTTTCGCCGTGCCGCGCTTCGAGCCAGCATCAGATTGGCCACGTTCACGCAAGCAATCATCAGGACGAATCCCACGACGGCGAAAAGCGCAAGCAAGGTGGGGCGGAGGTCGCGAATCTGATAGTCACTCATGGCTGCAACTGTTGCGCTTTCCCCGGCGTTGTCTCGCGGATACTGTTGCTGAAGGCCGCGTCCGATTGTGTCCATCTCCGCCCGCGCTTGCGCCACGGCCACTCCGGACTTGAGCCGTGCAATCGATACGAAGGAGTGGGAGCCTCGCCCCCTATCCCCTTCGGTATAACCGACAGGCACCCACAACTGGCGCAAGTTGCTCCAAAACTGGAATCGGAATTCTCGCGGCATCACGCCTACGGCGGTATAACTTTCTCCATCCACTTTGATTGTCTTGCCGATGATCCCAGGATCACCGCCATACCGGCGTTGCCATAGTCCGTAGCTGAGAACAACCTCGTAGTTTTTCCCCAGAATCTCTTCTTCAGGAAAGAAAGTACGGCCGAGAAGCGGCTTGATTCCGAGCACATCAAAAAAACCTGCCGAGACGCGAACCCCGGATACGCGCTCAGGTTCCTTCCCTTCGGAGAGGTTGTAGCCTTTTCCGGCGGAGTCGAAGATGGCAATGCTTTCAAAAACGTGATTCTGCTTCTGCCAGTCGAGAAAGTTGGGCGCCGAGACGATATTGGTGCGGTTTGGTTGGTGAATATTGTTTTCCCAGACAAGAACCAAACGGTCCGGGTCGGGGAAAGGCAAAGGTTTCAGGAGGACAGCATTGATGACGCTGAAAATCGCCGTGTTGGCGCCGATGCCAAGAGCCAGCGTCAGCACAGCAATTACGGTAAAGCTTGGAGAGTTCAAGAGTATCCGGAAGGCATACCGAAGGTCACTTACGAGGCTTTGCATCATCTCCCTCCAGTTCGCTGGCAGTTCTGCAGAGACACGATACTCATATTACTGAGGACCGGCCAAATTGGTTACGTGAGGCACTGAGTGTATGTGGCCCGACGTCCCCAATCGTTGCGGTATTATCCGACCGAATCCGGCCCGCGATGCTCATTATTCATTGACGTTTTGCTCCTTCGCAATGGCGTTTTAAAAAACCACCGCCAAGGCGCAAAGAACGCAAAGTGCCCAAAGGAAAACGATCGTCCTTGCTAATAAATCCATCCGAGCGAAAGTCAGCATGTGCAGGCCGGGCCGCCTCGGACTATTGGAAGCCGCGGTTCGGATGAGCTGCCGGATTTCTTTACCGGTACTGGGGCGCCCGCGCCGGGAGCATTTCCATTTCCAGAAGAGGCGAAAACCTGTTCGATGCCAGCGGACGATGGTCTCGGGCTTAACGATGACCAGGGACGAGCGCCAATCGCACCAGAAGCGAGAGAGCCAGATCCAGAGGATGCGGTCGATCGGGCGCAGGGGGAGGCGCTTTTTCGAAGAACGCTTGAGTACTACGATCTGGTGGCGCAAGGCCAGGATCTCTGCCTGGAAGGCAAGGCGCGATCGAAAGCTGAAAAAGAGGGTAGAAATCAGCGAAGAGAGCACGTCAGCCATGGGCTGAGAAGCTATCAGGCAGGGCTCGTAAGTGCAATGTTTTCAGCCTGGACGGAATTATTGGCAGGCACAGCTGAATAGAAAAGATCAACCGCTGGTTGATCCGTCCGATTCAGCTGAGCAAGTCGGGAAATTCGGAATGTCCCCGATTTTTTCACAGCTTCTCATAGCCGCGGGGATGAAATCCTGCAGGCTGTCAAAGTCGAACACTCCGCCGTTGCCGTAGATGAGATCACGCATGGAAGCAATGAGCTTTCCATCCATTACAAGCAAATAGCTCATGGATCCACGTGTGAATCCCGGAGTCTCCAGGACCCGAATTGGATTGCAGTGAAGCAGGCCAGTTCTGTCTTTGGCGCAAATCAAGCCAAGGCTGTCTGGGCCCGGATGGTTTCCTCAACGCTAGAATGTCCGGATCTTGATATTTCTAAAGAAAACCGTGTTGCCATGATCCTGTAGAAGGATGTGGCCTTTCTCGGCTTCGCCAAAATCTTTCCGCTCCTTAAACTTGCTCTCCGCTTTGTGAGCAAGGAATTCCTTCCCGCCGCGCTCGTACTCGAGCACTTTCACCCCGTTGAGCCAATGCTCCACGTGTTTCCCTTTCACCAGGATTCTCGCATGGTTCCATTCGCCGATGGGATTGACCTTTTTATTTGCGGCGGGGATCAGGTCATATAACGATGCCAGAGTGCGATTGCCATTAATCCCCTGCTTGGCATCGGGATGCTTCGAGTCGTCCAAAAGCTGGTATTCGAGCCCGATCGCCGAACCGGGTGTTTTCGGTTGCTGTTCGGTAACGAAGTACTTGATGCCACTATTGGCGCCTTCCGTGAGCTTATAATCCAGCTTCAGTTCAAAACTGCCATACTCGTCCACGGTAACGATGTCGCCGCCGAAGGCCGCTTCGCGGCCGCCAGATTCCTGGATGACCAGCATGCCATCCCGCAATTCCCAACCTTTTGCCGGAAACGAATCGAGATACGCGCCGCGCCATCCGTTCGTGGTTTTCCCATCAAAAAGAAGCTTCCAGCCTTCATTCTGTTCTTTTTTTGTGAGCGTGTTTGGCTCGGGTTCTTTCGTCTGCCCAGCCATTCCCATGCAGAGGGGAATGAGAGTCATAATGAAAAGAATCGTACAAACGCGCACCGAATGCTTCATCGTGGAATTCATATGTCCTCCCCAGCATTTCTGATTTTTTTGAGATTGTAGCACAGTAGGACAAATTACGAGTGTGTTACACGGCAGGCCGCGGATCCATAACCACATTGATCGTGCTTGGATCATGCCGGCCTACCTGTGCAAATGCGGCAATGATGTCATTCAGCGGCATCAGCCTTGTCACCGGCGGCCCAGAGCGCGCGAGTTGCTTAGACATCAGTGGGTGATGCGGTTAAGCTCACCCAGGATCAGGCGTGACGCAATGATTTTCGCTTCCCAATCGATGCTACCGGTTGCAGCAAATGCAACGGTTCTTGCCGCGACCTAGCTTGCTAATCCGAGCTCCCACGATCAAAGCCGTTTGATGCGAATGCGCTTGAACTCCGTCCAGTAGCCGGGGCGATGCGCCTGCAGCTCGATGTGCCCTTCTTCCAGGTTTTCGAGCTGGTCATATTCGACGACGGTCTCGCCGTTGATGCGGACCAGGCACAATTTTCCCTTGACCAGCAGCTGCAGGAGAAACCATTTCTCGTCCTCGATGCGCGGGTAAATCGCACGCTTATAATAATAGAGGGAGCCAGTCGGGAAGTGTGCCTCTTCCACGTTGTGTAATTGGATTTCGTAATTTCGCGGGCTTTTCAAGCCTTGGCCGGCCGTGCGGAACAAAATGCCGCTATTGTGCGCGCGTGCCGCACGGACGTAAAGGTGCAGCTCAAAGTCCTTGAACTTATCCTTGGCCGCAATGTGGCCGGCACCGTCGGCGCGCAGGACCGGGCCGAGAGCCTCGAAGTTCGGCTTGCCCTCCGAAACAAACCAATTCGCGTAGTCTGTCGGGTTCTCGTACAGGGTGATCCACTGCTCCTTGGAGGGCAGTTCGCGAATCCGCAGATTGCGGAAACTGCAGGAAGCGGCCACCGTCGGGATACCCAGATATCCGTAGCGCAGTCGATGGCGCAGCTCCGGCAGGCTCTCGAGGCTGAGGTCCTGCACGATCTCGCCATTCGTCCAGATCCGCAACGTGGGCCAGTCCATAAGAATTCTAAAATCGTTCCAGCCGTTGCGCACGTTGACAGTGCCTGGAGGGACAAGCGGCAGGATCGCACCCATCGACTGCGGCGTCGGGACTTTGTCCAGCTGGTGAAAGATCTTCATCTGCATGCCGATCCAGCTAGGACGTCCGTGCCGGGGCGCATGGATCAAGATCCCCGAGTCTGTCCATCCTTTGACCAGAAATTCGCCGCGGAAATCGAAGTTCTCGTACTCCCGCTCGGAGCGCAACCATGTGGGCGGGCTGGCGCTTGCGTGCACCACCAGGGAGCTATCCTGAACGAAGAATGCCGATTCCGGGCCTTCCTCGATATTCCAGCCTCGTAGCGTCTTGCCATCAAACATGGTAGGGTGTTCCTCTGCAGCGGGTTCTACCTGAGTTAAGACGGGTGCCAGAGGCACGGCTGAGAGAAACAAGCGGCGGCTGATTGATTCCATATTGGATCTCCCTTTCTTCCACGGATTTGCCCGGAGCAGGACGAACCCAACGGCAAGTAGACCTCGCCCTGTGGGATCGAAGCGCCGCCCTGAGCCTTTTGGCTACTTCGAGTCGATCTTGACGATCACGTAGGTGAGATGTTTTCCCTTGGCCACCAGCACTTGATGAGGCACATTTGCGGGTATATGAACCATATCCCCAGCGGAGAGATTCTTTCTCTCGCCCCCCTGGATGGCACGCCCGCGAATCTCACCCGGAGCCGTGGTTTTCCCTTCAAGTACTGAGCCGCCAACGGCCACTGTAGCTTCACCGGTCTGAATGATGAAGATGTCGGCCTGCGTTTCATGCACTTCCGCTTCCCCATCCCCCTCGCGGTGAACCACCATCAGCGAGTGATTGCCGAAATTGCCGAGCCTCTCCGTAGCAACCTTGTGGGCATCTATCTTAGGGGCGAGGCTTTTTTGGAAAGCCTTAAGCGTGTCATTGCTTAGGTGCACGACACCCGGAGGATCGGCCGCGCGGAGCGGGACCAGGGTCGCGAGCAAAAAAACGAAGGCGAAGCATTTCATCGCGAAAGTCCTCCATGCAACACATTTTCTTTCCTGAAGTCCCTTGAATGAAAGCACGATTTCTGCTACGGGGCTATGCATTTGACTCCAGTACGGATCGCCTGAACGGTCCGGTCTGAGCCAGACGAGCCTTTGCGAATCTTCGCGCCTTTGCGTCTTTGCGGTGGGGTTATAAAAAGCTACCGCAAAGGCTCAAAGACGCCAAGAATCACCAAGGATTCCTTTCAGCCCAGGCTGGGATCGTAACATCGGTAGTTACTGGAGTCACGTGCATACCC
>Ga0315277_10003472_pt1 | contig 21347 bp, 17 predicted proteins | sample YL17G05_15_MG_FD_203695 | JGI IMG/M metagenome (GOLD analysis project Ga0315277, IMG submission 203695) | Sediment microbial communities from Yellowstone Lake, YNP, Wyoming, USA - YL17G05_15 | ecosystem: Environmental > Aquatic > Freshwater > Lake > Sediment | place: USA: Wyoming | collected...
AAACCAGAAAAGGCCCTGCTTGCCACATATCGCTTAGCGTCTTATGTGGAATGTGGAGGGCTGACCCCCGGCTTGAATCCACGCAATCTCCTATTCTCGGTCAGCCTGGAGCGTAAGCGAAGCAATCTCATTCGGAGTATGATCAACGTCCGGATGAGATTGCCACGTCGCTTGTGGCTCCTCGCAATGACATTTCCAGATGAACCACGTCGCCTGTGGCTCCTCGCAACCTGAGAAGCCGAATCCTCTCAACATAGCGTGACGGGTTTTCATTGTCTCTATCTCTATTCCTTCCCTCCGCCGCGTTTCTCGAAGAACTCCTTTACGTCCCTGCGGTGCTCCGGGGCCAGCACCGCCAATGGCTGCACGTGCGCCTCCAGTTCCAGGAGGGTCCGCAGGTCCACCGAGTGGCTGGTGTTGAGCATGCGCTTGGTAAGGGCGAGGATGTTGGGGGAGCGGCCGGCCATCTTCCCGGCCAGCTTCATCACCTCGCCCGCTATCTCCTCGTGCAGGACGATGCGGTTGATGAGCCCGATACGCAGCGCCTCCTCGGATTCGACGACTCTGCCGGTGAGAGCGAGTTCCTTGGCCTGGGCCAGGCCCACCCTGTGAGCCAGGAAATAAGCCGAGCCGAAATCCGGCACGATGGAGAGCTTGATGAAACTGAGGTAGAAGCGGGCGCGCTCCGTCGCGTAGGTGATGTCGGAGGACATGGCCAGGCCGAACCCTCCTCCCACTGCCCAACCGTCCACCTCGGCTATCACCGGCTTGGGTCCCTCGTGCAGTTCGTAGATGAGCGAGCCCATGGCCCGCATGTTGTCCCTCATCAACACGGGGTCCATCTTATCGCCCATGATGGTGAGGTCCGCCCCGACCGAGAAATTACCGCCCTCTCCCCGCATGACGATCACCCTGACATCGTCGTCGTCCAGGACGGACCTCAATCCCTCCATCATGGGAAAGAGAAGCTTGTCGCCCATGGCGTTCATCATCGGCCCGTTCATACTGCAGCGCGCGACGCCGCTCTCGATCTCGACCTTGAAGGCTTCAGATTCCATATATTACCTCCATGCTATCTCGCGCCTCATCTCCAACGGTATGGCGAGGGCAGCAGCCGCCCGATAACGTCATTGCGAGGAGCCGCAGGCGGCGAAGCAACCTCTACCACCCACGATCGCACTAACCGCCACCGCTTCTTCAGAAGAAACCCTCACTACCATGTGTTATATCTTCCCATCCGCATCCGACCACACGCCTTGTGCATGAGATTGCCGCGCTCCGTTCGCTGCACTCTCTCCGCTCGCAATGACGTTTTCCGGGGCGCTTTCCCTTGCCTGCAATGGCGGTTGACCAGCCGCTCGCAATGACGCTTAATATCTTCCACAACCCATTTTCCCTTGCCCACGCTACTCGCTACCCGCGCCAAGCGTCAGGCCTGCCCCTCCAGCAGCTCGAAGTGCTTGATGTCCAAGAGGCTGCCAGTACGCTTTTCCTCGAAGACCGCCTTCACGCGGGCTCCGACTTTTATCTTCTCGTGATCGGTCTCGTCGATGAAATGCAGCAGCAGGGTGTCCGCGCCGTCGAGCTGTATGGCCGCGTACCCATAGGGGACATCCCTCTGCTTTCCGGTGGCCGGGTCTACGAAGCCGAAACTGACCACGGTATAGGTGACCAGCTCTCCCTCGTCGGAGACCGGCACCAGCTCCGTCAACTCCACGTAGCATGGCCCGCATACCCGGCGTGGGGGCACGTACACCCTGCCGCACTTGGGGCATTTGGCTCCCACGAACTTCTTGTTGTCCCTCAGCTCCGTGAGGAACTTGGAGCCGTAAGCGCCGGCCGCCCACTTAAAGGGCTGCTCCATCTCGCCGCTCTCCAACGCGATAAGGTCTTTTTTCTCCTCGTTCATCGCTCTCACCCCCTGGCCTTGCCTGGTTTTTCTTTGCCCAGGATGAGCACATCGGACCAGTAGCATCCACCGAATCCCGTGGCCAAAGCCAGCTTCACGTCGGGGACCTGGCGCTCATCGGCCCGTCCCTGGATCTGCCAGGTGCATTCCGCCACCCTGATCAGGCCGGTGGCCCCGATAGCGTTGGAGGACATCACGCCTCCGGAGGGGTTCACCGGGCACTTACCGCCCATGTCGAAGGCGCCGGCCCGGGTGAGCTCGGGGGCACCACCCCTGTCGCAGAATCCCATGGACTCTATGTAACGCAGCCCCGCGAAGGAGTACGGCAGGTACAGTTCGGCCACATCGAACTGCTCCAGGGGATCGGTTATGCCGACCTTTTTAAAGACCTCAGCCGACGCCTTCTCCAGGGCAGGGAACCAGGCCTTCCCCGTCTTCACGTCCATGTAGGGATCGCTGGTGTAGGCCCAGAGATGCCGGTCGGCCACGCCCAGGATCCAGGCCGGCTTCTGCGGAAAATCATCCGCCACGTCCTCGGAGACGAAGACCAGGGCGCAGGCCCCATCGGTACGCGGGCACATGTCCCCCATCTTCACCGGCCAGGACAGATAGGGCGACTTCATGACGTCATCGATGGTCATGTTGATGTGCAGGTGGGCATAGGGGTTGTTGAGGCCGTGTTTGCGCTCCCTCACCGCCACGTAGGCCGCGTCCTCCTCGGTGGCGCCGGTGGCGGCCATGTAAGCGGTGGCCTCCATGGCCAGACCGGCCACCGCACCTGCGAATATGGGGCGGTCCCAGAAGGGGTCGAAGGCAGTGGTGATGGCGCCGGTGGTGTCCGACTCGGAGTTCTTCTCCCACCCGATGGCCAACACCCTGTCGAACAGCCCGGAAGCCACGTGATAATATGCGCCCATGGCCACGGTGGTGCCGGTGGTACCGCCGGTGGTAAGCTTCATGATCGGCTTCATCAAGGCGCCGCTCCCGTCAACCGACCAGGTATCCACGTAGTTGATGCCCTCGAAGTGATCCATGTTGCCGATGACCACGGCGTCGATATCCTTGCGGGTCATCCCGGCATCGTCCAAGGCCATGCGCACCGCCTCGTTGATGAGTTCCTGCCCGTTGACGTCCGGGCGGGCGGAACGCTGGTGGGTCATACCTACGCCCGTTATGGCTACTCTCCTGCCCATCACTTCTCACCTCCCAGTACCCATACGCAATGAGATTGCCCGCAGGGTCCGTTGATGCCGTGGGCCAGCGCGGTCTTCACACCATCGACCTGGTGCTCGCCCGCATTGCCCCTGACCTGCAGGGCGCATTCGATGATGCGGTTGAGCCCGGCTACCAATACCGGGTTTCCGGACAGGCACCCTCCCGAGGCATTGACCGGCAACTCGCCACCCCTGGCCGTCTTGCCGGACTCGGTGAGCTTACCGCCCTCGCCCCGCTCGCAGAAGCCCAGACCCTCCAACCACATGAGCTCCATGTAGGTGAAGGCGTCGTAGAGCTCCACCAGGTCGATGTCCTTAGCGGGATCGCCTATGCCCGCCATCCCGTAGGCCTTCTTGGACGCCTCCCTCAGGGCGCACACGCAGTAGAGGTTACGGTCCCCCAGGTGGTAGGAGGTGCTGCAGTGAGCCACCCCTTTGACCCAGACCGGCTTCTTGGTGATCTTCTTCGCTCTTTTCTCCGAGGCCAGGATGACGGCGGAGGCGCCGTCCGATATGGGGCAGCAGTCCAGGAGCTTGATGGGATCCGCGATATAGGGTGAGGACATGACCTTCTCCACCGTGAGCTCCAGGGGGAGCTGGGCCACGGGGTTTGCAAAAGCGTTGCCATGGTTCTTCACCGAGACCAGGGCGCATTGTTCCTCCGTCACCCCGAATCTATCCATGTAAGCCCTGGCTTGCAAAGCCGAGGAGGTGACGGCGTCGATGCCCAGGGACCTCGCGTAGATGGGGTCGAACATGGCGTTGGTTATGAGAGGCATGACGCTCTCCGAGCCCTTGTGGTGGGCGCACACCAGGGTGGTGCCGAAGCTCCCCGAGAGGATACGCATCAAGCCGTAGAAGGCGCCGAAAGTACCGTCTCCCTCCACGGTGGATACGTTCTTATCGTAGGAGCCGCAGGCGTCCTGGATGGCCATGGAGGAGATGGTGCGCCCGTCGAAGAAGTCGTTGGATATGGTGACGACGTTGTCCACCTGGTCAATGGTCATCCCTGCATCGTCCAGGGCCGCGCGGGAGGCTTCGTAGACCAGGTCGGGATAGCCGTCCGCCTTTCTCTCCCTTCTTATCTCCGTCATCCCTACGCCGACGATGGCCACCGGTTCCATTTACTTCACCCCCTTCACCGGACGGAAGTACTTCACATCGAGGATGTTGCCCTCCCTCGCGTCCGAGAAGAGAGCTTCCACGCGGGCACCTACCGCCAGGTCTTGCTCATCGAATTCACCCAGAAGGTGGAGGAAGCCCGTATCCGCTCCCTCGAGCTTGATGATCCCGTACCCGTAGGGCAGGGGCAGGGGGGAGAGCTGGGGATGATGCTTCCTCACTACGGTAAAGGACTCCAGCGTCCCCGAGGATCCCAGCTCCACCCACTCCGAGCATTCCTCGAAGCAGTCTGGGCAGTTGCGCCTGGGGACGTGGTAGACGATGTCGCACCTGGGGCAGCGGGTGCCCAGGAACTTGCCATCGTCGCGCAGCGACTCCAGGTAACGTGTCCCCACCTCGCCCGCGAACCAGCGGTAGGGTACCTTGATGCGGCCGTTCATGACCAACAGTTCTTGTTCCTCTCTCCAATCTCCCATAACCATCATCCTCCCCTTCTCCAGGCACCGCGTCCGCGGTCCACACGCGTGCTCAAAGTCTACGGATAAGCTATGTTTATTCCCGCGTTCCGGCTCTCTACTCTTCGCATCTCCGAACTGCCTCCCCGTCTTTGCCTCGGACGTCTATCCCTTCATCCCTGCAGGGATGCTTGCGGCCCCGCCCGCTATCGTTTGACGCATCCCATCAGGATGAGGTCGTAGAATACCCCCGCTATGTCTTCCGCGGTAGCCTGCCCGTCCGGCCGGTACCAGTCGAAGAGCCAGTTGCACATGCCGGAGATGGCGCGGACCACCATGTGTACGTCCATCTTCCTGAACTTGCCTTCCTTTATTCCCTTCTCCAGGAGCTCGCGGTACAGGGTCTCGTACTCCCGGCTCAAGGAACGTATGAAGTTCCTCTTGTCCTCCGGCAGCTCGCTCTCCTCGGCCAGGTACACCGTGGTGACGTCGCCGTGCTCCGAGAACATGCTCACGTGCCAGAAGACGAGCCGGCGCAGCTTGTCCTCGGTATCGCCGGGTTCGGCCATGATGCGCCTCACCCCTTCCATGAGCCGCTCTATAGCCGACTCGCAGATGGCGTAGAGCAGGTCGTGTTTGGTCTTGATGTAGTAGTACAGCGCGGGCTTGGTGACGTTGAGTTCGGACGCGATGTCGTCCATGGTGGTGGCGCGGTAGCCCTTGCTGCGGAACAGACGGGCGGAAACCGTGAGGATCTCTTCCCAACGCGATTTGTTCATCGTCTAGCCCCCCCTCAATATAAGCCCATGGTGGTGGCGATTATCTCGCGCATGATCTCGTCCGTGCCGCCACCGATGCGCGCTATGCGCATGTCCCTCCAGGCCTTCTGCGCCGGGTACTCCATCATGTACCCGTAGCCGCCCATGATCTGCATGGCCTCGTCCGCCACCCGGAAGGCGACCTGCGTGCCGATGAGCTTGGCCATGGAGATCTCCTTCACCGGATACTCGCCCCGGTCGTACCTCCATGCGGTCATATAGGCCAGGGACTTGGCCGCCTCCAGCTCCGTGGCCAGGTCTGCCACGCGGTGGGCGATAGCCTGGTTCTTGATGATGGGCTTCCCGAACTGCACCCGCTCCTTGCCGTAATCGATGGCCTGCTGCAGGGTGACCTCCGCGATGGCGATTACCGCGACCGCGACGATGAGGCGCTCGCCCTGCAGTTCCCACATGATGTTGTAGAAGCCGCGCCCCTCCTCGCCCAGCATGGAGTCCTCCGGGATGAGCATGTCCTCGAAGAATATCTCCGCGGTGTCGCTGGACCACTGCCCCACCTTGTCCAGCTTGCGGGATACCGTGTAGCCGGGTGTGTCGGTGTCCACCAGGAAGATGCTCATGCCCTTGTAACCCTTGGTCTTCTCGGTGCGGGCGAGCAGGGTCATGAAGTCGGCGCGGTAGCCGTTGGTGATGAATATCTTGTTGCCGTTGACCTTCCAGCCGCCGCCTGTCTTCTCGGCGAAGGTCTTGACGTTGGAGACGTCGGAGCCGGCCTCCGGCTCGGTTATACCCAGGCACGCTACCTTCTCCCCCATGATGGCAGGCACCAGGTACCTCTGCTTCTGTTCCTCGGTGCCGAAGATGAGGATGGGGGGTGTGGCCATGCCGATCTGCACCGCGATCCCGGTGTTCACGCCGAAGGACCCGCATTTGGCCAGCTCCTCCATGAGGACGATGTTGGTGAAGTAGTCCCCGCCTCCGCCGCCGTACTCCTCGGGAAAGTGCAGGCCCAGGTAACCGAGCTCACCCAGGCGCTGGAAGACCAAGTCAGGGAAGAAGCCCTCCTCCTCCCATGCATCGGCGTTGGGGATGAGCTCCCTGTTGACGAAGTCACGTACGCTCTGCCTGAGCATGTTGTGTTCGTCGGTGAAAAAGAGGTTGTCGGCCACGATCCCTTCCTCTTTCAGGCTTGAAAAGTGCTCTGATAACTGCGCTGCAAGGCTCCTCGTAATGGAGTCGGGCGTTCATGTGATCTGTGGGCCAGACGATCGCCGTAGTTGTGTTTACTTAACGGTCAGTAGATTTATTCTAAGATGGCTTTCTCCGAGTGTCAACTCGTTTATTTCAAGCGAGTGTACGCGTACCAGGCCTGGACGTGTATGGGGTCGTATCTTCGATCTTCGGTTTACCCATATTCTGATCTGTGTGATCTATGTGGTTCATAAACCGAAGATCGAAGATACGACCCCATTCGCGCTCGACCCCATTCGCGCTACAGGCTGCCGGATATGATTGCTCAGATGATAGAGGGATGTGATAGAATTGCTGCGGGTTTACGGAGCTAAGAATTCGATCGTGGGGGGTAAGCATGGGTAAATCTGGAAAGTACGTCAAGTATTCCGTCCTCGCCGCCTCTTCGCTGGGTGCCCTGGCTCTATGGCGCCTGCACGATTCCCCTTTGCCCCAGGAGGACCTCCAGTGCGTCAACTGCATGGAAACCAGGGTGGAGACGATACATACCAAGGACAGGGTCGCCCTCAAGCTCAAGAGGTACGTCAACGAAGGGGCGCAGCCCATCCTCCTGGTCCATGGGTTTTTCGGAAACGGGTTGGAGTTCGATCTCCCGCACCGCAAGCACAACCTTGCTCTTTACCTGGCCGAACGTGGATATGACGTCTGGATATCCAGCTTCCGGGGGTGCGGGAACGGTCCTTATGAATGCAAGATAAGAGATTGGAGCCATTCCGTCGACGAACTCGCCGCCCTGGACGCGCCCGCCCTGGTCGAGGGGATCACCGAGGCCACGGGTCAACGGCCTATCTGGATCGGTCACAGCATGGGGGGGATAGTCCTTTACATGTACCTGCTGGGGGAGACGGTAGAAACGACCAACGGGAGCTACCGAGCCCTGGTCGATCCCAGCCTGATCGAGGAACGCAACCGCTCCATCCTGGGAGGCGTGACCATCGGCAGCCCGCCGTCCTTGACCCACGGCGGCGGGGATTGGATCGCCAAATTGCAGAAACTCCCCTTCTATAAAGCGCAGGCGAGATTCCTCATCCGGTACCTGGGATTCCTGAGCCGCTTTTCGTCCAAGATACCGAACAGTAGACTGAGGGATCTCGTCACTCTCTTCCCCCGCCTGGGAAGGGTGCTGGCCAAGAGGGGTCCCATCGCCATCTTTCTCTACAACCCCGAGAACGTGGACGCGGACGTCGGGTACAGCCTGCTGAAATGGGCCGCCGACAACGTCAGCACGGGCATGGCCGTTCAGATCCTGGCCCTGGCGCTCGATCCTGACTACAAGGATCGTCGCGGAGAGTTCAGCTTCAGCGCGAACATGCACCACATAACCGCGCCCCTGTTCTTCATCACCGGGACGGAGGACTTCGTAGGCGCGGACAACGTCCGCGAGGACGGCTACGAAAAAGTGGCCAGCGACGCCAAGCGCTTTAAGAACTACGAAGGCTACGGGCATACGGACCTGGTGATGGGCAAGCGGGTGTTCGAAGAGGTCTATCCTGAGATATTGGAGTGGGTGGAGGGACTGACCAAGCCCGGGGCTAAGTACCCCGTTCCATAAATACGGTGATGCACCGAGAGTGCCGATGCGCCACGCCCGCAAGGCACGCGACCGAGGCGTACTCGGTGAGTACGTCGCAGGGAGCGGAACGCAGCGGGCGGGGATGCAGCGGTGATCGAATGCCGGCGTATTTATGGAGCGGGGTACTAAAGGTAACGGTCTCGCTCGGTTGCGACATGAGCGATCAATCGAAATGCGATACTCGATCGAGCTTGCCGCGTCGGCTTCGCCTCCTCGCAATACGGCTTATCGCTCCGCGTTAAGCCTAGCTGCGACCGACCTGGTAGTTCCCCGGGCTGGTTGGTTTCTAATCTGATTGGGCTACACCCGGGGCGTGGTCGTTTACTCCAATAGCGCCATATATGCACCCTTCTCGCCCTCTTCCCGGCGGCCGCTGCGACCGACCCATAGTTCTCGGGCAGGTTGTTGATTATGTAGCAGAGCTATGCCCGCTTTGGATATATTATTTCAGATGCCGGCGGAGACACACCTTTCCATACTTTCTTCCAGGCTGTCGCTCCGACCGACCACGTGGTCCCGGAGCTGGTCGGAATATGTAGTAGCCGCTGATGATGGCTACGAGCGGAAATCGTAACTGCCGTGGAGGAGTTTCCGCAGTGCGATCTCGAGGGAACCCTTTCCCACGCCGGGGGCCACTCCCCCACCGCGCTGCCAGGCTATGATCCCCCTCACGAACCGCAGCTTATCCTTGAAGGAAAGCCTGGCGAGGGCCCGGTTGAACTCCGGCCTGGCTCCACCTGAAAGCAGGGTCAGAAGCGACCATTCCCGCGCCGTCCTCTCCCGCTCCGGCACGGCGCTGGCGCGGTAGAGGTAACCAGGAGGAGAACCTCCCGCCTCCACCGCGGCCTTCCCGGCCAGGTAGCCCGTGGCCAGGGCGGAGGAGATGCCCTCCCCCAGTGAATTCATGAAGCCCGCTGCTTCACCGCTTACAAGGACCCGGTTGGTGCCAAGGCAGAAACGGTTGACCGCAGAGGTGAAAGTCTCCCTGCAACCGAGGGCGAAAACCTCCTCCTTGGAGTCGAAAGCGAAATCCCTCTTTAACATGGCGTGGAAGGCGCTGCGGGTGGGGCCTATCTTCTTTCCCCTGCGCACCGAGGTATCCACGACCATCAGGTCGTCCTTGGAGTAACATGCGGGGTAAACGCCGTACTCAGCGTCGATGAAGACGTGAAAGACGCCCCGCTCCAGCTCCGTCTCGCAGCGGTGGTATTCGTGGCGGGTGCAGATGTAGGGCACTCCATCGGTAAAGGAGGGGTCGATCTTCCTCGCCACCTGGGAGAGGCCCCCGTCCGCGGCGATGAGGACGCCGGCGCTGAGGCGGGTCTCTTTGCCGTTCGAAGTGAGCAACACCTCTACCCGGTCCCTCCACTCCGAGAAATCGACCAACCGTGCCCCATCCCATATCTCCGCCCCAGAACTCTGACACAACCATTGGTCGAAACGGTTACGCCACACGCTCAACCCGTTCTCCTCCACCTCGAGGTAGAGATCCTTGCTCAGGTAGAGCTTTATCTTGTTCATCTCAAAGGGTTCGCATTTTATCTCGTCCGGGAAGGGGCTGTAGTGGGCGTCCAGGAACTCACGCGCTTCCTTGAAGATATAGCCGGCGCACGGCTTGAGGCGCGGCATCTTCTTTTTTTCAAGCAGGAGGGTGTTCAACCCACCTTCCACCGCCGCCTTGGCAGCCGCCGCTCCGGCTGGCCCCCCTCCTACCACGACCAGGTCATAATCAGGCTTGTTCATGTGCGGCCTCTCTTCCCCCAAGGATCAACCGTTCAGCTCTTGCACCGCAGCTATCGAGACCTCGCAGGCCGGAGAAGATTCCGGATTTACCTCCCTCACAGCGCATTCAAAATATCACATTTGCCCGCGCTTCGCGTAAAGTTCCCGGGAGACCTCTCCCAATCCCATCTCCTCCAGGACCGCCGCCTTGGGATAACCTCTTTCGTCTATCCGGCGCAGGCGGTAGAAATCCTCCAACATGTATTGGAGGTCCACCCGGCTCCTGCTCGCTTGCTGCACGTCCGCCGTGCGAAAACGGCGGCCGCCGCGATCCAGCGAGGGCAACAGTTTTCCCAACCCTGTTATGGTCCGGTATGTGTTGGGAAGGACGAACCTGGCATGGAAATCCTTGAGCCGTTGCAGCGCCTTGTCGCTCTTGATCCATCCCGTGATCCGGTTGTTGACCCTGATCAAGGGGTTCAACACCCTGAGAAGGTCGGAGGCTGTCCCCTCCATGTGGGGAGTGATGATCCTCTGCGGGAGGAGATCATCCTCCCTGCCGAGCCCGCAAAGGTTCCCGATCGCCCGCTTCAAATACCAGATGCGGTTGCCCGTCTCCAACAGCTCCCCGATGGTGAGGCCGTATCCGGTTACCGCGTTTATCATGTCCACGAGGATGCGCAGGGTGGAGCCCGTCCCCTTCCAGGCGAACACGCATATCACGGCGGAGTCGCAGATCGCGCCGATCGCCTGGGAATGGATGTTCTGCATGGCCTTTCTCTCCGCGCGTTGGGGCCTTGTCCTGGCGAACCCGATCTCCTCCAGGTCGTCCATCCCCATCTCCAGCCCCAGGTTGGTGTCCCGGTTGTGACAGCCTCCCCTGATGCTGGTGGCATAGCTCAAAGCCATGGACCACAAAGCCCGGGGATCATGCATGGGGCATTCCATCCCCTTTACATGGATGGCGAACTCCTCTCCCCCATACCTGGCCGCCATGGCCCGGCATCCCTCCGCGAGCTGGTCTCCGAAACCCTCCCGGCCGGCTATCATGCGCACCAGCTCGATCAGCAGGTCCGGCCGGCCCCAGTCGAGGACCAGGCCGCCGGTGTCCGCCTCGGAGATCAAGCCGGCGCGGAAGGCCTCGATGGCGTAGGCGATGGTGCCCCCGGTGGAGATGGCATCCATGCCGTAAGCGTTGCAGAGCGCGTTGGCTTTCACCACCGCGTGCAGGTCATCTATGTGGAGCAGGAATCCCAACGCTCCCACGCCCTCGTACTCCGGGCCCGGGCCCTCCTCCATGGCGTACTCGCCGCTCTCGATCCTCACCACCCGCTTGCAGGCGATGGGGCAGGCACGGCAGGAATGCTTCCTGGTGAGGATGGTCTCCGCGATCCTCACCCCGGAGAGGTTCTCCATACCCTCTTTCCACTGTGCCTGCCTCCAGTTCTTCACCGGCAGATCGCATATGGCCGAGGAGAGGTCGACACCCCCGCTGGTCCCGTAGAGATGCAGCCCTTCCGCGAAAATGCTCTTCTTGATCCCACGGGCGGCCTCTTCCCGCACCCTCTTGTAGGCGGCCTCGTCGGCGACCTCGTACTTCGCCCTCCCTCTGATCGCGACCGCCTTGAGCTTCTTCGAGCCCATCACCGCCCCCATGCCTGAGCGGGCTGCCAGGCTCCCCCGGTCATGGACCACGCCGGCGTACTTCACCAGGTTCTCGCCGGCGGGCCCGATGCTCATGACCCTGACCCGCCCCTCACCCGTCTCCCGCCTGATGAGCTCCTCGGTCTCGAAGGTGTCCTTTCCCCACAGCGGGGAGGCGTCTCGCAACTCGGCGCCGCCCTCGGTCAGGTAGAGATAGACCGGGCGTTCGGCCGCGCCGGTGATGACCACCCCGTCATACCCGGTGCCCTTGAGTTCCGGTGAGATCTGGCCCCCCATGCTCGCCTCGCCCCAGATACCGGTCAGGGGCGAGCGTGCGCAGACCTCCAGGCGGGAGCTGCCGGGGAGGCTGGTGCCGGATATGGGGCCGTTTATGATGAACAGGGGATTGCAGGGTGAGAGGGGTTCCTCCTCATACCCCTGCAACGTAAAGAAAAGATAGGCCGCCAGCCCGGATCCGCCCAGGTAATCCCGGTATAGCCTCTCGTCGATAACCCAGTCCTCGCACTTCCCGCTCGTCAGGTCTACCCTGAGAAGCCTCCCCCAGTTTCCGTACATACCCCGTTTCCCCCCATGGTTAGGGCCGCACTGCCATCAGGCGTCTTGCTTTTTCCCGGCCGCGAAGTCTTGACTCACCTATGCATTACCCAGGCGTGGAAAGAGAGCCGCGGCGTTAGCGTGAAACACGCCCTGCAATGACTCGGTGTCCAAGCCGTCGTAATCCTGCAATCCACCTACGTTCGCGATGGTGGCCAACTCGGGGGCGAAGGGATAGTCGCTCCCGAAGAGTATATGTGTCTCATCCACCAGTTCCTGCAGGGAACGCAGGGCGAAGGGGGCGGCCGCGAGAGCGGTGTCGTAATAAAGGCGCTGCAGGTAGGCAAGGACGCCCTGTGGCACCTGCTCCTGCAGTCCCGGCCAGAACTGCCCCAGGCAGAGCCTGAGGGCGATATAGGGTACGGTCCCCCCGGCATGGGGCAGGATCAGGCGTATGCCCGGGCAGCGCTCCATGGTACCGCTGAAGAGGAGGTTGGCGACAGCCCGCGTGGTCTCGAAGACGAATTCGATGAGCGAAGCTGGAAGGTCCAGGCCGCATGCGGCTTCCTCCCGCCGTGCGTCCGGGTGCATGAACACTACCGTCCCGCGCCGGTTCAGTTCGTCCAACAGGGCATCGTAGGCGGGATCGCCCATGTAGCGCCCATCCACGCTGCTGAGCAGGGCCACGCCGTCCAGTTCCAGGGTGTCCAGGGCATACGCCAACTCCTCGAGAGCGGCATCAATGTCCGGCAGGGGCAGGACGGCGAAAGCTCCGAAGCGCCCGGGGTATTCCCGCAGCAGGTGTAAGGAGTATTCGTTGCAGCGGCGGGCGAGCTCCCGCGCGAACCCCCGGTCCCCGAAATATACTCCCGGGGCAGATATGGAGGTAATGGCGGTCCCGATGCCATGGCGGTCCATGAGCGCGAGGGAGTCCTCCGGGCTCCACACCGGAAAGGGGCGCCCCCCGGCCTCCGTGATGCCAACATCTGCCAGTGCAGACACGTACTCCTGCGGTACCATGTGGTGGTGGACGTCTATCCTGGCCTGATCTGAAACCATCATCCCCCCTCTTCTTCAGGGCTTGTACTTCGTCACCGATGCGAGCATGGCTTTCACGTTCTCGGGCCGGGCATCGATAGGAATGGAGCAGCCGGAGCTCAAGATGAATCCCCCGTCCACGCCGATCTCGGTGATGAGCCTGTGGCAATACTCATCCACCTCCTCCGGTTCCCCCAGCTTGAGCAGGGCCGCCGGTACGTCACCCATGATACACATATGGTCCCCCAAGACCTCCTTGGCCTTGAAGATGTCCGACGTGCCGTCCAGGTTCAGAATACATCTTCCACGGGACAGGCTCTTGAAGTAGGGGAAGAAGGGCGTCCAGTCGCTGTCCAAGTGGAGAAGGGGAGTAATCCCCCGGCCCGCGAAATACTCGCACATCTCCTGCCACTCCGGCAGGGCGAACTCCTCGAACTGTCTGGGGCTCATAAAGGAAGCGCTGGTGCGGGTACCCCCAAGAAAGACCCTCTTTATGCCGCTGGTCATCACGCCCATCCTCCCAACGTTTATGAAGGTCTTCATCAGTGCCTGGCCCGCCGCCTTCAACTCCTGCGGGTAGCGGAAGAGGTCCAGGACAAACCGGTCAAAGGAGCGGAAAGCCATGGATATGGCCTCCAGGGGGATCATGCAGAGGTTCGCCCCTACCAGAGGCTCGATCCCCTTAGCCCGCCAACCTTTTGTCGACCTCTTTATCTTGAGCACGTCCATCCCCAGCCCCATACCGGTCCTGGCCATGCCGGGCAGGCTACGCAGTTCCGGGTGATTCAGCCTGAGCTTCTCCATCAGCCAGCGCCCCACCCCTATCTCCTCTATGCGGAGATACTCCTCCGGCTCCATGACCGTCTTTTCCAGGAACTGGAACTCCTGGTCGGGAGGAAATCCGTTGACCCCAGGCATCAGCGGAGGGGTGGGGAATACGGTGAGCAATGCCCGCCCCAGACCGGCCCAGGAAAAATGCAGCCCATCGACCCATCCCAGGTCGTTGAGGGTTTTCAGCAGGGCGCGGTCGGCCTTCTTTACGTCGAATAGCATCTCGTGTTGGGTTATGCCCCCATAACGGGCGGAGAAAAAGTCGATAATGGGGGCCACGGGAACGCGGTCCGGTTTTCCGAGGCGGATAGCGGTCTCGATGCGCTGCAGTGCGTCCATGATATGCTGCGTTCCTTTCAGGGATTTCGGGGCATTCGCGCCCATGCCGCATAGACGCTCTTATGTCTCTGCAAAAAGCCGTAGCCGGAGGCCGCCTACGCGCCCAGGTACTCGTTGGCCAGCTTGACCGCCTGGGCGGCGTCTACGCCGAAGGCATCGGCGCCGGAGTACTCCACGACCTTCTCGTTCACCGGCCCCCCGCCGATGATCACTTTCACCTTGTCCCGCAACCCCGCCTCGGCCAGGGTCTCCACCGTCTCCTTCATGGAATCGAAGGCCAGGGTGAGCAGCCCCGAGAGGGCAAGCAGAAAGGCGCCCGTCTCCTTGAGCTCGTCTATGAAGGATGCGGGGGGGACGTCAACCCCCAGGTCGTGCACGTCGTAGCCCTCACAGCGCAGCAACGTGGCCACGATGTTCTTGCCGATGTCGTGGATATCGCCCTTAACCGTGCCGATGATCACGGTCCCCTTGGTCTGGCTCGCTCCCGCCTGGAGATGGGGCTCGATCAAGGCGATGGCCTCCTTGAAGATCTCCGCGGACATGATCAACTCGGACAGGAAGTACTCCTTCTCCTCAAAACGCCTGCCCACCTCGGACATGCCCTCCCTCAACCCCCCTACCAGCGTGAGGGGATCCGCTCCGGAGTCCAGGATGGAGCGGACCTCGGAGAGGGCTTCTTCCTCTTTGAGCTCGGCCAGCAATGCAGCGATGTTCTCGGTCATAGATTTCTCCCTTCCCACGGATCCATTCCAGATCAGCGGCACATCGGCGATAGAGTGCCTGGCGTAAACACCACGCTCCCGGATGGAGACTCCTCCCATCCCTCACTCCGGACAACCGTGCCCTCCCCGCAGGCTCCTGATGGACAGGCTGAACAAGCCGGGATGATGTGTCTATTATATATCGGGATCCTGCGATTCGCTCAGCCAGCCCTGCAAGGCCTCGATGATCTTGCGCGCCTGGTCGGCACTGGAGATATTGAACTTCGCCTGCTGCCGGTATTCGTCGTTCATCTTGCGGTAGCGGCGGATGGTGAAGCGGTCGGGACCGTAATCTTCCTTGGACTGCTCCCACTGCCGGTAGCGGAATATGATGGTCGCCCAGGCTCCTTTGGAGAGGACCACCTTATCCAGTTCCTCCACCACCTGGACGCCGTTTTCCTCGTAGTTGATGGTGATGTCATCGATATCCGAGAACACGCTAACCTCCTCTTGGTCAAACCGCCAATTCGATGCAGATGGGACAGTGGTCGGAGCCCATCACCTCCGTTAGGATATACGAGGCTTTGACCTTTCTTACAAGGTCAGAGCTGACAAAGAAGTAATCGATCCTCCAGCCTATATTCCTCTCGCGAGCCCTGGTCTTCAAGTCCCACCAGGTGTATTGACCTGGCTCCTGGTTGAAGATCCGCAAGGTATCCACGTAGCCGTGGTCCACGAACTCGTCCAGCCAGGCCCGCTCCTCGGGCAGGAACCCGGAGACCTTGCTGTTCTCCTTGGGGCGGGCGAGATCGATCTCCTTGTGGGCGGTATTGAAGTCACCGCATACTACTATGCCCCTCCCTTTCGCCCGGAGGGCATCGGCGTATTCCAGGAAGGCCTCGTAGAACTCCAGCTTGTAGCCGAGCCTTTCCTTCGACTGCTTGCCGTTGGGGAAATAGATGTTGAATAGCGTGAAGCGGTCGTAGTCCGCGATGAGCGTCCTGCCTTCATAGTCGAAGCGGGGGGTGCCGAAGCCGCTCCTCACGACCTGCGGCTCCGGTCTTGAGTACAATCCCACGCCGCTGTAACCCTTGCGTTCCGCGGCTGAGAAATAAGCCTGGTAACCCTCCACCTCCTTGAGCTCGGGGGGCAATTGCTCCTCGCTGGCCTTCGTCTCCTGCATGCACATTATGTCCGGACGGTGTTCCCCGAACCAGTCTAGGAACCCCTTGGAGTGCGCCGCCCTGATGCCGTTCACGTTCCAGGAGCAGATGGTCATCTTTTTCATACTCATACAAGATCCCGCCTTTTGCGATTGCACGACCCTTTCAATCTATCACAGCCAGGACCCTCCGGCATCGTCCGTCCCGGTATGAGGCCTTCCTCACGGCGCTGCGGTCCATGTTGCTCCATCGCTATCTCCTGTCCCGGCCGATAGCTGCGAAGCCGCTGCGGACTTGGATATATGAGGGCAAGGGTATCACCCGGTGGTGGCGAAGTTATGGGGAGAGCCTCCGCGAGAAGGAGTCTTGTTTTGCCGGCAAGGGCGTGGCAAAATAGGCCGTCCCGCCCGGGCGGCTGCTCCCGTGTGAGGTCGCGGGGAACAGGCTTGAAATGCTCCAGGAGTGGAAGCATACCGAACATGGTGGAGAACGAAAGAGAGCGGGACAACATCGAGCCCGAGGCAGCGCGGGGCATCGAGCGCGTGAACGGTTTCAGCGATGCGGTTTTCGCTGTAGCAATAACGCTGCTGATATTGACCGTCGTCGTACCCGAGGTCTCCGATATCGGCCAGCTCCGGCAGGAACTGCTCGACATGTGGCCCAAGTTCACGGGTTTTCTGATCAGCTTCGCGATCATCGGTTCCTTCTGGATAGGCCATCACGCGATGTTCGGCTATCTGCGCCGTTGCACGCGCACGCTGTTGTGGATCAACCTCCTCCTGCTCATGTTCATCGTCCTCCTCCCCTTCTCCACCGACCTGATGAGCGAATACAACGGCAGTGAGCTGGCGGTCATCTTCTACGACCTCAACATGATAGCGGTAACCCTCGCCCTGAGCTTTCTCTGGTGGTACGCGAGCTATCGCGACCGCCTTGTGGACCAGTCCCTTCACCCGGCGGTCAGGCGACACCTCCTGCTTAATTACCTGAGCATGTCACTCGTCTTCGCTGCATCCGCGGCCGTGGCCCTCTTCAATATCCCCGCTTCCCAATATCTATATCTCGCGCTTATCCCTTGCGGCCAGTTCTTGAACCGCAGGGTGCGTAAGGAAACCGCCTGAGCGACGCGAAGGCACCGCGATGGCAAGGATCCCCGGTCGGCCGGCGTGCAGCGAAGTCCCCGACTGCACGGCAGTCTCCGACCCTGCCTTGTACGATCACTCGTACCTGCAAGGATAAGTACGCTCCGAGGTCGAGAGTTTCTCCCGAGCACATCTCCCGTCCGCCCCGTATTATGGGCCAAACCTGATAGTTTTCAGCCGAGCGGGGAAGAATATATACAGGTAGGAGAACGTGCATTTATCTGGATCGGAGCCAGACCAAGCAACGCTAGTGTTCTCGGCGCTACAACCCCTACAGCAGGCTCCCCTATTCGATCCGTTCTTAGTCGAAGCCGTGGCCCTCGAAGCACGGAGGACGCAACGTGAGTCGGAAGGCGGATAAGGCGGCGGCAAGGCTCCGGGAAGAGCTGGCGGAGCTGCGCCGGCGAACGGCGGAGCAAGAGGTATCGGAGAGGCGCTACAGGCAACTCGCGGAAGAGCTGCGTGCCAGCGGAGAGATGTTCCGCTCCATGGCCGATAGCGCGAACGACGCCATCATGGCCCTGGACGAACGGGGCATCGTCTCCTATATCAATCAGGCGGGAGAGAAGCTGTTCGGGCAAACGGCGGAAGAAGTGATAGGCAAGAGCCTGCACGAAACACTCATCCCCGAACGATTCCGCGACTATTCCCGGGGGGCCTTTGCTGCCCGCACCGCCACGGGCATGGAGGGCATGCTGGGTGCCATAAGGGAATTCCAGGCGCTGAGTAAGAACGGCAAGGAATTCCCGGTAGAGGCCTCCATCTCCGCCGTCCGGTCAGGGGAACGGACCTTTTACATCACCTTTTGCCGCGACATAACCGCACGCAAACAGGTAGAGGAAGAGCTGAGGGAATCGCAGCGGAGATACCGCGACCTGATCGAAAACCTCAACGACGTGGTATTCACCCTCGATCCCCTGGGCCGCTTCTCCTATATCAGCCCGATGATAGGGCGGATATCCCATTACACCGCGGAGGAGATTGTCGGCCAGCCCTTTACTCGCTTCATCCATCCCGACGATCTGACGGGACTGCTCGGCAGTTTCGAGCGCACCCTCACCGGTGACCTCGAACCCTATGAATTCCGCGTTCTTGACAAAGACGGCATCTCTTTCCATGTAAGGACGTCCAGCCGGCCACTGTTCAAGAACGGTGACCTGGTAGGGCTGGCTGGCGTAATGACCGACATAAGGAGGCGCAAGCAGGCGGAAGAGGAGCTCGAAAGATACCGGGGCAATCTCGAGGACCTGGTCGAAGAGCGCACTAAAGAACTGGAGGGGGCCACGGAGGGACTGCGCCGCAGCGAGAGATATTACCGCTCCCTCATCAGGAACGCGGGGGATATGATCGATATCCTCAACGCCGACTTTACCATCCGTTGGGGAAGCCCGTCCGCCGGGCGTATAACCGGCTACACGCCCGAAGATATCTACCGAAAGAGCATCTTAGATAACATCCATCCCGATGACATCGAGCCCGCGAAAGCTGTGCTGGATCATGTCCTCAACAACCCGGGCGAACCGCAAGGCACCGTAGTGCGCTTTAAGCACAAGGACGGCTCCTATCACTTTCACGAAGCGATAGTGACCAACCTTCTCGGCGACCCCGCGTTGAAGGGCATCGTCTTGAACACCCGCGACATCACCGACCGTGTATTGCTGGATGAGGAGCTGCGCCACAGCGAGAGGTATTTCCGGGCCCTCATCGAGAACGCCTACGATATCATCGCGGTTCTGAGCCCGGACGGGACCATGGGCTACCTCAGCCCCTCCCTGGAAAAGGTCTCCGGGTTCACCCAGGAGGAGCGGCTGGGGCAGGATGCGTTCAAGTTTTTCCACCCGGACGACCTCCCCAGGGTGATGGAGGCGTTTGCCAGGGGGCTGGAGCAACCGGGCTTCACGGACAGGATCGAATACCGCTGGCAGCACGCGGACGGGTCCTGGCACTGGCAGGAAGCGGTGGCCACCAACCTCCTCGACGATCCAGTGGTGCGCGGGATAGTGGTGAACGCCAGGGACATCACCGACCGCAGGCTGGCGGAAGAGAGGTTGCAGAGACTCAACCAATGCTTCCTGGGCCTGGGTCCGGATCCCCTTGAGAACATCCAGAAACTGGCGCTTGCCGGCAAGGAGATGCTTGAGGCGGAACTGGCCAGGTACGGCAGGATGGAGAAGGGAGATTTTTACATCTTCTCCTCCCTGCATGCAGGGGAGGGCTTCATGCTCCTGGAGGACGTCGAGGAGCACCTGTGCTATTATCTCCTCTCCAGAGGCGCCGTGGGGCCGGTCAGTACCGAGGATATAGAGGTCCGGGTCTTCGAAAAGGACCCCGACGTGCGGGAGCACGGTTTTCGTTCATGCCACTTCCACCCCATAACAGTGCAGGGCGAAAGCATCGGGTGCTTCAACCTGCTCGACAAGGAGAAAAGGGAGTATTCACAGCTCGAGGTGAATACCCTGGCCATACTCAGCAAGGCGATAAGTATCGAGGAGGAGAGGTATGCCTCCAACGAGAGCCTGCGGGATTTCGTTGATATAGCCTCCCACGAACTGCGCCACCCCGTGGCGCTGCTGGCCGGCTTCACCGAAACGCTCGGGTCACACGGATCGGAAATGGACAAGCAGACCAGGAATGAGATCGTCGACGCGATAAAGCAGTCCACCGCAAGGATCAGCCACATGGTCATGGGGCTTCTCAACATCTCCCTGGTGGAGAGGGAGCGTTTCTTCATCTCCAAGAGCTCCGGAGACATCCTCTTATTGATCGAACGCGTTGTGAGCGAGATGAGGGTCAAGGTCCAAGGACGGGAGTTCTCCGTCGAGCCGGCCGGGGAGATCGATGAGTGCGAGATTGACCCCGAAAGGATCCACGACCTGCTGGTCATCCTCTTGGATAACGCGGTCAAGTACTCCCCCGAGGGCTCGGAAGTGGAGCTCACCGTTGAGACGGCGCAAGATGAGATCATGGTCTCGGTCCTGGACCGGGGCATAGGTGTCCCCGCAGAGCACCGGGAGAAGATATTCGAGCGTTTCTACCAGGTGGAGGAGGCCCAGTATCACTCCAAGCCCGGCCTGGGGCTGGGCCTGTTCCTGGCCAGGCAGATAGTCGAAGGCCATGGCGGCCGGCTGTGGTACGAACCACGTGAGGGCGGAGGTTCCGCCTTCCGCTTCACCCTACCCCGGTAATGAAGATCGCGCATCGAACCAGACTTTGAAAATCTTTAAAATCCCTTGCGCTGCGCCGCGAGACCTATTGTATTAATAAGGATTTATAAAAACATATATTTATTGGGTATACCCCTTTTCTATATGTCCCTTTTCCGATATGCTCCCTTGTTTGGTAATGACAGCTTATATGGCCTCGGGCCCGCCTAGGGTGTATACCCCACCACGCAGTGTCCCCCCGTCCAGGCGTCGTTGTAGTTGAAGTACGTGGGGCGCTCGGCCACGATGGGGGCGTCTGAGGTCACCAGCATGGATATGCTCTCGCCGCTGCCCACCACGTTGTTGACGTAGACGGTGTAGCGCCTCTCGGCGTCGATGGGATAATCCCGCTTTAGGGGAGGTTTGTCCGGGAACATGTAGGTGACGTGGGCTACGGTGGGAGTGGGGTTGGGGTTCTGCAGGGTGAGCCACTGGTTGAAGTTGGAGCCGGTGTAGCCCTCGGCGAAGGACCAGGTTTTAGCGGGGTAGGTGGCCCCCACCACGCAGTGTCCCCCCGTCCAGGCGTCGTTGTAGTTGAAGTACGTGGGGCGCTCGGCCACGATGGGGGCGTCTGAGGTCACCAGCATGGATGTGCTCTGGTCCTTGCCCACCACGTTGTTGACGTATTCGGTGAAGCGCCTCTCCGAGCCGATGGGATAATCCCGCTTTATGGCGGGTTTGTCCGGGAACATGTAGGTGACGTGGGCTG
>Ga0315277_10003474_pt1 | contig 21344 bp, 17 predicted proteins | sample YL17G05_15_MG_FD_203695 | JGI IMG/M metagenome (GOLD analysis project Ga0315277, IMG submission 203695) | Sediment microbial communities from Yellowstone Lake, YNP, Wyoming, USA - YL17G05_15 | ecosystem: Environmental > Aquatic > Freshwater > Lake > Sediment | place: USA: Wyoming | collected...
GATCCTCGATAACCTGGACGATGCGGCCGGCCGCATCGGCAATGCTCCGCCGCGACTTGCCGGCTTGATCTGTAACGGTGGTTTCGTTCGCAAAGTAGGAGGTCGTGACGCTCCCGGTCCAGTTTCCATTCGTGCCCGTCAGCGGCGGCGGGCTCGCTCCAGAGAACGTAGCCGCCTCTATGACCCGGCCCAGGACATCCCTGGTCGTGCGCGTCCAGCCGTCCGTGGATTCTCCAGTTCCGCGGCTGGGATTTGAAGTGGAAACTACCTGCCCGTTCGCCAGATTGTCGTACAGGGTTTGGGATTGAATCGCATAGCTGCCATTTTCGCTGATATCGTTCAGCCATGGCCTCCCTAATTGATCCAAGGTAGTGAGGCTCTTCAGAATGCCGTCTCCGGATGAGTTGAGATCCGACAAAACCTCTGTCTGTCCGGCGTTATCATAGTACTTTGTAACGACCTTTCGCGCCCCTCCGGTAACCGGCGGGCCCGTAACCAAGCCGGGCCGGGCGAAGGCATCGATACCACCCAGACGCTGGTTGTTGTAATCCGTGGCCGTTGTCCTGCCGTTTGGGTCCGTCTGGCTTGTGATCCGCCCGGTCCATGTATCATACGCAGTTTGGACCGTCTGCTGCCCTGTGCCGTTCTGCGGATCCACCGTTACGCTCGTCGGCAGGGGGAAAGTCGCATCGCTGTATGAGAAAGTAGTTTCCTTATCGCACGGATCCGTAGTGGTGAGCCGGTTTCCGCGACTGTCGTAAGTGTGCCGCGTAATCAACCATACGCTGTGCAGGTTGTCCCAACGGCTTTCGTGCGTCAGGTTCTTGTATCCGCCGTCGTATTCGTACTGCGTCACACTCGCACCCGTGGTCGCCTGCTGCACGGCGGTGAGGACTCTTGGGCCGCTGTAGCTGAACGGCCGTTTTGAGTATGCGTTTGGCGAGTCGGCCGTGAGAGCCGGATTGCAATAACCGTTGCCCGTGCTCCGAATTGCCGTGGCGCTTCCCGGCACTCCCGTCGGCACACCATTGCTATCGCGGCTGACCAGGCCCGGCGCAAACCAATGGTAATCCGTCCGGTTCACGACATTCCCGTTGTAATCATGCTGAAACGTCTTGGCGGACATTGTGACCAGCGAGCCGTTTTCTTTCAGGGTGGTGTACTCGGCATCGACTACCTGATTCCACGAGGTAAATCCCGCTGGCGCATACTGTGGAGGAATGCTGAATGGCTTCCCGGTCCAATGCTGCTCTACGATGCGCTTGTCCGAGTAATTTGTCCGATAAACGAGGCCGGCGCCCCCTGCGCCGGCATAGGCATAGCTCAAGCCAAGGTCGTGCTGCCCGCTGTCCTGCGCGATCGTCGATCCGTCCGGATTGACCACCAGAGCATGGTTGCCGGTCATCACATATTCCCATGTGTCCGTCTTGGCGCCGTACAGGACCTGTTTCTGCACGATCGCGTCCCGCGCCAGCTCGTAGGTATCTTCAAGCAAATACTGACCGTCGAGGTAATGTGCGTAGCGCACCTCGGCGCCGGAAGGAATGATCATGCTGTTGAGTTGCCCCATCCCCATCGAGGCATTCAGCTGCAGGTTGGGACAGCCGGAGCAATCCGGGCAGCCCTTGAAGTAGGTTAGCTGGTGACTGTCGGAATTGTAGGAGAACTGGTATTTCAGCCTGCCCTGGAAGTACGGAGGATTTGGATTGCCCGGCTCGGTCTGCGGGAACTCGATCGAGCGGATTACCGACAGGGCCCCGTGGATCTGCTCGTTCCAGTTCGGCACTGTCGTATGCGGCTGGCCCGACTGTTCGCAGACCGGATCCTGCGATTTGTGAGCGAAATCCACATCCGTGCCACCCCAATAGATGTCGATGGTTTTCTGGGTGCCCCCCACGGACCAATATTTCACCTCCTGGTGCAACGGGGTCTCATCATAATGAGTGACGAGTTCGATTTTCCGGAGGGGATCTTGACCATCCTGATAATGCCTGGTTATGGTGATTCCAGGTACTTCGGTGGTATATATCCTGATGAAGTTGCCGTTAACATCATAGATCCGTTGCTCGAGGCTGTTGGTTTCTATGCGCTTGCCGTCGGGAAAGTAGAGTTTCCAGTTGCCGTTGGCCTCGATGGTCGCCCACAAGAAGCTTCCGTCATACGTATAGTAGCCCATCGTTTGGTTTTTGGTCGAGGGCGTGCCGTTGAAATACCCAAGCAGAAATTCGCGCGTGCCATGATAGGGAGAAAACGGGGCCAATCCGGAGCCTTCGGGGGGCATGGGGAACAATTCGTGCTTGGCGCCGTCCGGGGTCAGCAGGAACACCTTGTACCATCCGTTGGCCATTACATAGTCATGCTCGGGATCCTCAAGGCTCGGTTCCAGCCAATCGTAGTCTTCGTGACTTTCGCGGTAGAAGATCGAGTATATTCCGCCGACCGTCCATCCTCCCTGGTCGGAAACCTGCGGCACATTCACCACGTAGTCCGGCCAGGTTTCGACGCGGCGCTCTTCTTTCGCCACGTCCCAGATCTTGCTGTTGTAAACCGCCCTCACTTCCCAGCCGAGCTTGCCACCGGCGATCGGCGGCAGAGCGGCCAGCGGGATCGACAGATTCACGTTCCCGTTGGTAAGGCTGATGTTTTCGAAATCTGATATCAGATAGGATCCGGGAGGTATCATTCCGCGGTCCGGGCGCGCGGCCGTCTGGGCGATGCCCAGCCCCGGAGCGATAAGAAAAAGAAGGGCGAATACGGTTAATGGGAATGCCTTGGATGTCCGTGCGTGGAGAACGGATAAATGTCTCTGTGCCATAGACTTTGCCCTCATTGATTCGCTACTTGGATCCATGCCCGATGTTGTTGAATGTTACTTCCATGATCAGCTTTCCGTTTCGGCTCCATTGGATCCGGCTGGGGTTGAGTTCGCCGTAGACATTGGTCCAGCCGCTGAACTCCGCCACTACGGTCTCACCATTCTCCTTGGATACAACTTTATCCAGCAACCCGGTCGCGGTGTTGAGGTAGTAGACACGAGCGCGGCTGAGCGGCGCTGCGTTCCCGGCAGACTCGGGTTCTGTAACTATGGTTATATCCCAGGTGGGTCCCGAGTAGGTTTCCGGATCTGCCGTCTCCGGCCTGACCGAACGGCCCATGGTGAGATAGCTCGCGCCACGCATCTGCGCCTGAATGAACTGATCCGCGCTGTCCAGGACAATTCTCTCGGCGACTGCCTTGTCGTCCCTGGCCACCGGGGCGCCATCCGCCAGCGCTCCTGTTGCGCCGGTCCAGACAATATCGGATGCCCCGCCTGCAAATGAAATAGTTACCTGCTCCCCTGCAGGATCCTGATCCCTTTTTACCTGGACGTGGCTCTTACCCCCACCTATGGTCAGAAATCCATTCAGTACGGTGCGCTCCTTGCCCTGCGCCACAAATCTCATGCCGAGCCGCCGCCTGAATCGGTTGGCTTCGGGCTGGAGTGAGTATTGGGAATGGGCCGATGCGATCTTGTTCGGGGTTCCTTGTACTTGCGCTGGTGCCGCGGCTATCGCATTCTGGCTTTTAGCGTTTTCTTGCCCATATAGCCCTGCCGCAAACAAGATAATAAGCAATATCCAATTTATGAAAATGAATCGTTTCATTCTTCCTCCACTCCCGGGTTCAGTCACGCCCGTTATTCATGGTGCGCATAGCGCCTTCTCAGTCCTTATTTTCAATATGCTTGCCGTCTTGTTGTGACGGTTCTTTGATTCCGACAGCATGCTTGTCCCGAGCCTTGAGCTGATCGGTTTCATCGTGGGTATTGCATGACCATAACCATACCACTTGCAACTCCTATACTGCCAAACCTCAAATACCCGTAATTCTCTGACACCGTAAAGGTGACTATCCCGTTGCCACTCCCAGTTGAACCTGAAGTTATTGTGATCCATGGCGCCCAGGTGGTTGCGCTCCAAGCGCATCCAGGAGGAGCGGTCACTGTAATTGATGCACTGCCTGCGACCCCTGGCATTGATATAAAGGTTGGATTAATTTGATAACTGCGACTACTTGCCGCTTGATTCACCGTAAACGTGTTGCCCTGAACGGTGATCGTGCCCTGCCTCGCACCCCCGGTGTTCGCCGCCACGGTATAGTTGACGGTCCCGTTGCCGGTGCCGCTCGAACCGGAGGTTATCGTGATCCACGCCGCCTGGCTCGTCGCCGTCCAAGCACACCCGGTTCCAGAGGTTACCGCGATCGATCCGGTTCCTCCCCCTGAACCCACTGAATTGCTTGTCGGGTTAATCTGATAACTGCAACCTGCAGCTTGATTCACCGTAAATGTGTTACCTTGAACGGTGATCGTGCCCTGCCTCGCGCCCCCGGTGTTCGCCGCCACGGTGTAGTTGACGGTCCCGTTGCCGGTGCCGCTCGAACCGGAGGTTATCGTGATCCACGCCGCCTGGCTCGTGGCCGTCCAGGCGCATCCGCTACCACTCAAAACGGAAATGCTCCCGTTCCCGGCGCTAGATGAAAAAGAGGCGCTCGTTGTCCCTAAGGAATACGAACAGGGCCTCTCAACGGCAACCAGTTTTCCGTTTATATAAATGTATTCCTTCGTCTGGCATACCGCGGCTGCATGGCCGCAAAGGACAACAACGGCCACACAAAAGAGCAGCAAAGTCAGGTTTTTCAGATTTAATAATCTGAAAACAATAGGATTGTTTGGCATAGGAATCCCCAACCTCTTTTTCGCGCCAGGATTATGCTTTGAATAGTTCCGCAAAGCTGATGATGCGTTGCTGCAATAAAAACAACACGGCACTTCGTCCTTTATACAGAGCGTCATAAATAATTGCGCACGCTTGTCAACAGAAAGGCCCTTTTTATTGGGAAATGCTTCGTACGCTGCGCATGTTTTTATGACTCTCTGTATAGAAATCTAAAGAAGGCATCGTCTTTTTTTTAATAAGAGGATCTGAAAAGAACTGATGCCATTCCTATAGTGCTCAACATTCGTGAATACACCACAAATGTCAAATGGTTTTTTGTATCATTTGTGGTAAAAAACGTGAAAAGGCGTGTGAGCTAGAATTGCCGGGGTGAGCATTGAGCGATCAAGGCTGCCAAGCACCCTATCATCGATGCCGGGCAAACTACCAATCCAACGGAAATCTCGGTTGGTTTATCAGGCACCACCCACACAGAGTTGGCCTTTTTGGCAGCAAATATCGTGCTGCGGGACGGGCCAAATGGGCTGCGCGCTGTCGCCGTTAGAGTGCGCTATATTTTAAGACACAAATCGCCGTGGGGCTCGACCAGTCTGGTTCTTAAAGAAGCGGGAAAAGGCCTGGAGAGAGCGATACCCGAGTATCAATGCAATTTGTTTTACCCTATGTCTCGCCTTCAGAAGATTGACGGCGCGTTCCAGCCTTATGCGTTTTTTGAGCTGCCGGAATTTAATAGAAAGCTCCGATTTGACGGCACGTTCAATGTTGTGGCGGTCGATGCCGAGTTTTCTCGCGAGCTCATTAAGGCAGCATTCAGGCTTGAGATTTAGCATGGATTCCACCTGTTCGAAGATTCGATGGTGGTTGCAAATCACAGTACCCTCGCTCTCTTGGGCGCGATATTGGCCCTCTACAGATACAAGAATGCAAAACAGAGGCGATCGCCCACCCAAAATCGAAAAATATTTCAAATGAGTCAAAAAAGGCAGCCCCACTTATGTCCAAACGGGTGGTTTCTCAGTCCAAGCGAACCCCCTATAGCATAGATATCCAGTGCTTGGGCTCCATTCGTGGGAGTGGGGCGCGACCGCAGGTGTCGGGTGCAGGACCTTGTAATGAACAACTTGGCTCTCAACCTAAAACCCGTAGATGCAGATATTTGGCTGGTTGGTCCTGAATTCGGCAATCTTGTAAAGAACAACTTAGCTATCTCAGAAATCATGATCTTTCAATCAGTTGCCGCTCCGAAGGGGTGCCCCGGGTGACCTCGCAAAAAACAACCATCTTTTCCTGCAGCCCCGGCAAGGGATATGGAAGAACCATCAAAGGAGAAAATTCGGAGATGGTAACAGATCCATGCCAAATCAATGCGATCCATCGGCTGCGGCATGAAGAAAAATGGTCCTTCTGCAAGACCGCTCGCGAACCGCACCTTGCTCAGAAGACGATCAAGAAATACTTGCTGTCTCCTGCCGGTGACTGTGCTGCGGATGGGGCGGGCTCTTCCCGGATTCCGCCCCCACGATTCCATGGACCGAGGATCATGTTCAACTTCAGCGCCAATAACCTCACCTTGTTTTCGCGGGCGGAATGCGCTTCCTGTTTCGTCTTCGTCATGAAAGACCACCACACGAGGAACTTGGGGACGCTCCCTATTTCGCCGGGATCGGGTCCGCGCCCGCAGGCAAGGAATAATGCCAAGCATGCGGCGTGTTGGGGGGGGAGTCCGTCAGGCATTGTCAGGAAAAGAACTGATCCGGATGTAGCCTGGTTGGACCACGACAAACTTGCCCTGAATGGCTTCGGTTTGCTGGTCAATCAACTGAAGGCAAGCGTTGCCTGGATGTCGGCCGGAGTCAGCCGAGGGTAGGCGTCCAACAGTTCGTTCTCGTGCCTTCCCTCGCTGAGCTTGCGCAAGATCGTCTCGACGGGAATCCGCGTTCCGCGGACAACCGGTTTACCCGGCATGACATTCGGGTTAATTTCAATGTGATCGTTGCGCATGACTTTTCATCCTTTCCATGCCGGATGATTATAACATTAGGCGATAATTAATAGGCAAATGCTTCCGGGGTGAGAATCCCCTATCAGGTGATGACGTCCGGTTCGGCGCGGCCGGTGCGATCCTGCAGCTGCAGCAGGTGGAGGGCGGCGCTGCGCAACGGCGCAAGAACCTCGTCAACCGGCAAACCGCCCTCCGTAAGATAAGCTTCATAGTATATGCGGACCGTTGCGCCTTCCGTGCCGGTGCCGGAAATGCGGCAGATGATTCTGGCTCCGTTTCTCATCACGATACGCAGGCCCTGGTTCTTGCTGACGCTGCCATCCACAGGATCCGTGTAGCTGAAATCGTCAGCGAGCACAACCGTGCTGTTTGCCAGGGTCGTACCGACCAGTGCCGGGAGCCTGTTTTCCAGGTCCGCCATCATGGCCGCGGCTGCCCTGCCATCCAGGTTCTCGTAGTCGTGGCGCTGATAATAGCTGCGCCCGAACCGCCGCCAGTGATCCTCCACGACGGCCGCCAGCGGCTTTTTGTTTGCAGCCAGGATCGACAGCCAGCACAGCACCGCCCAGAGGCCGTCCTTCTCGCGCACGTGATTCGAGCCGGTGCCGAAGCTCTCTTCACCGCACACCGTGCACATGCCTGCATCCATGAGGTTGCCGAAAAATTTCCAGCCGGTGGGCGTCTCGTGGCAGGGAATGCCGAGGCTGCGGGCCACACGATCGGCGGCGGTGCTGGTCGGCATCGATCGCGCCACACCCTTGAGGTTGTGGCGATACCCGGGAATGCAATCCGGCGCCTGTTCCAGGATGACCGCAAGCGAGTCGCCCGGCGTGACGAAAACACTTCGCCCCAGGATCATGTTCCGGTCGCCATCCCCGTCGCACGCGGCGCCCATATCCGGCGCATCCGGACCTTTCATGATATCCACGAGTTCGGCAGCATGGACCTGATTGGGATCCGGATGAAGGCCGCCGAAATCTTCGAGCGGTTCCCCATGGCCTACGGTACCTGCAGGAGCGCCGAGGCACTTCTCCAGGATATGGCGCGCATAAGGCCCGGTGACTCCGTGCATGGCGTCAAATGACAGGCGGAAACCGGAGGCAAACAAAGCACGGAGAGCCTCAAAGTCGAAGATCTCTTCCATGATGGAGGTGTAGTCCTCGAGAGGATCAAACACGGTCACCTGGGAGGTTCCCATTGCAAAGGTCTCCTCCCGGTCGAGGTCGATCGCGGGATTTTCCAGTATCCGGTAGTGAGTAAGAGCACGGGAGCGGGCAAAGATCCTCTCCGTCACCCCTTCAGGCGCGGGGCCGCCATTGCGAACGTTATACTTGATGCCGAAGTCCCCTTCGATTCCTCCCGGATTATGGCTGGCGGATAGGACCAGCCCGCCGAGGGCGCCCCGGCGCCGGATCACGGCTGACATTGCCGGAGTGGACAGGATGCCGCCGCGGCCCACCCGGATCCTGCCGAAGCCATTGGCTGCAGCCATCCGGATAATGGTCTGAATCGCCGCACGATTGTGGAAGCGTCCGTCTCCGCCCACCACGAGCAACTGATCTTTGAAGTCGGAGCCGGTGATTTCCCGGACCGCATCAAACACCGATTGTACGAAGTTCTCGACATAATGCGGCTGCATGAAGATCCGGGTCTTCTTGCGCAGGCCGGAAGTCCCGGGACGCTGATCCGGGAAAGGAGTTGTCGGGACTGTGTGCACCATAGGTTCATCACTCCATGAGTCCGCATTTGCCCACAGTGCGGCATTCAGGCCTTGAGGGCGTGCTGGCGTTCGAGCGCGAGGAGCGCTTCTTTGACGTGCAGGCCGCCGCCGTATCCGGTCAAGCGGCCGTCGCTGCCGATGACCCGGTGGCAGGGGACCACGATGGGCAGCGGATTGCGGCCGTTGGCTGCACCCACGGCCCGGACCGCATCTGCGTTGCCGATCCGGCGGGCGATCTCGCCGTAGCTGACCGTTGTGCCGTAAGGGACCGCCTGCAGTTGCCGCCACACGGCAAGCTGAAAGGGTGTTCCCTGTGGAGCCAGTTCGAGATCAAACTCCCGAAGTCTGCCGGCAAAATAGGCATCCAACTGCCGGATTGCCTTGCTGAAACGAGCCGGATCGGCTTGCCAACCGGGCTCCGGCCGCCGAACCATCTTCCCTTCCGGAAAGCCAATGAATTGCAGCCCTTTTTCATTTGCGACCAGCAGGAGCCGCCCCACCGGGCTCTTACAATAAGTGTACCAGGTGCGATCCATAATGCCCCCTTCCCATGAAGTGCGACAAAACCACGCCGCAGATTACCGATTTCAGGATGGCAGTACAACGTTTTTATGTTCAGAGCCGCAATCGGCAGGGAATCATAGGGGCTTGTTCGCTGCGGGCGGTGAATATTGTGGTAACATGAATTTGTAACTGTTTAGCCAAGCCCGAAAAGCTGAACCGCAAAGACCTCGAAGACCGCAAAGCAAAAATTCCTAGAGGTCTTTGTGGTTCAAATTCGGACTGAGCTGGTTCGTTTGACAACCATTTGTACCGTCGGCTAAACAGATACATGAATTTTCGACTTGTGCCTCCGGCAATTTTTCATTTTTGGATACCTATGAAAACAACCCACCTCGTGGCGACACTTGTACTGATCGTTGGACTCGCGCAGGCCTCCTCGGTGCCCGGCCATTACCAGGAAAATGCCCGGTCTATTCCGGCATACCGCTTCAGGGATCCTGATCCGGCATGGGTGAAGGCAACGATGGCAAGACTCCCGCTACGCGCAAAGGTCGGGCAATTGATTCAGGTGCGTGCATCCGGCAGGTTCATCAACCGCGGGAGTTCTCCGTTCCTGGACCTGGCTGATGCGGTGCGCAGGAATCATATTGGCGGCATAACGCTGTTCGCAGGGGATGTGTACGAATCGGCGATGCTTGTGAACGAACTGCAGAGCATCGCGGACCTGCCGCTGTTCGTGGCGGCGGATTTCGAGCGCGGCGCGTCCTTCCGCATCGCCGACACAACTTCGTTTCCATGGAACATGGCAGTCGGGGCCTCGGGCTCGGAGGAGCTTGCCTACCGGGAGGGGGCCGTCACAGCCCAGGAGGCGCGCGCCCTCGGGGTGCACTGGATTTTCGCTCCGGTGATGGACGTGAACAACAATCCCGACAATCCGGTCATCAATATCCGTTCCTATGGAGAGGACCCTCAACTTGTGGCGAGGCTGGGAACTGCATTCATCAAGGGGGCGCGCGACAACGGTGTCATGACCACGGCGAAGCACTTCCCGGGCCACGGCGATACCGCGACCGATTCGCATATAGGCCTTGCAGTGGTCCCATCGGACAGGGCGCGTCTGGATGCCGTGGAAATGGTCCCATTCGCCAGCGCCGTGGCTGCCGGCGTTGATTCCATCATGACCGCTCACGTGGCAGTGCCGAAGCTCACCGGGGAGACAGATGTCCCCGCCACATTGTCGTCCAGAATACTGACCGACCTGCTCCGGGGCGAATTGCATTTTCAGGGCCTGGTCGTTACCGACGCGCTCGAGATGGGAGGGATCACCAATCGCTATTGGACCGGGCTCGCCTGCATCAAGGCCTTGCAGGCCGGGGCGGACATGCTGTTGCTGCCGCAGGATACCGATGTGGCCATCAATGAAGTGGTGCGGGCAGTGGAGCGCGGCGATATCTCCGAATCACGCATTGACGCATCAGTCGACCGCATCCTGACCTACAAGACAAGACTCAACCTGCACAAGGAACGCACGGTCGCGCTCGAACACATCGACGAGGTGGTGGCGACGCCGGAGAGTCAGAAACTGGCGCAGGAGATGTCGGATCGTTCCATCACCCTTCTAAAGGACGATGCGCACCTGCTGCCGCTGAATCCGTTGAGCCCGCCGAAAATTTACAGCCTGGTGCTCAGCTCGGAACTCGACACCAGTCCGGCTGCGGCATTTCAGACCGAACTGAGGCGGCGATTCCCATCCGCGCGTACGGATGCGGTCGACACGCGCATTCCTGATGACCTGGCAGAGAGAATTCTCCGCAATGCCGGCGATGCCGAACTGATTGTGTGCGCAACCCTGGTGCGCGTTGTTTCCGGGAAAGGGAACGTTGCGATTCCCGAAAGCCAGCGCGTGTTGCTCGACAAGATCACCGGCAGCCGCAAGCCGGTCATCTGGATCGCGTTCGGCAATCCCTACCAGTTCAGGCTTTATCCGGATGTTTCGGCATACCTGTGTACGTTCGGGTATTCGGATGGCGCTTACCTTGCGGCGGCGAAGGCCTTGTCCGGTGAAATCGCGATCACCGGCAAGACTCCGGTTACCATCCCCGGCTATTTCAAGATCGGCCATGGCATCGAAGTTCCAAGGCAGGATATGACGCTCAGGCGCAGTCCCCCCGATGCAGGTGGCGGCGACATCTTTGCGGAAACACGCAGACTGCTCCAATCCTACGTGGAGGCGAAGGCATTCCCCGGGGCGGCATTGGCGGTAGGGTATAAGGGGAGTCTTGTCCTGGATGCGGCCGCAGGCAGGCTTGATTACGATCCCGGCTCCGTTTCGGCCGGCGGCGACACGATTTATGATCTTGCTTCCCTGTCCAAAGTCGTTGGGACTACGTCGGCGGCCATGATGCTGGTGGAAGCAGGCAGGTTGCTGCTGGACGCCCCGGTGCAGGACTATCTCCCCGAATTCAAGGGCACAGACAAAGAAAACGTGAAGGTGATCCATCTTCTGCAGCATAGTGCGGGACTGCCGGCATGGCTGCCGATCTTCAAGGAGGTGCAAGGGTACGATGCGGTCATGAAGAGGGTATATGCGGCGCCCCTGGAGGCAGCGCCGGGTGCGCGCACTCTGTACAGCGATCTCGGCATGATCCTGCTTGGCGAAATCCTTGCGCGCGCTTCCGGCCGTGCTCTCGACCAATATCTGGCCGAGCGCCTGTTTCAGCCGCTCGGGATGAAGTCGACCATGTACCGCCCCCCCCAAGACCTTCTGAGCCGGATTGCGCCGACCGAAAACGATCCCTGGCGCAAACGCATCGTGCGCGGTGAAGTCCACGATGAAAACGCTTTCGCCCTCGGCGGCGTCGCCGGACATGCCGGGCTCTTCAGTACGGCCCACGATCTTGCCGTTTTTGCCCAGACCCTGTTGAATCGCGGGATGTACGATCACCGCCGGTATTTCCGTCCCGAGACCGTCGACCGTTTCACCAATGCGCCGAATTCGCGCGGCGAATCCCTTGGCTGGCAAAAACCGTCCGGCGCCGGATGGACGGGAAAGGTGTTTTCACCGGCGGCATACGGCCACACCGGTTTTACCGGCACATCGATCTGGATTGATCCGCAACGGCAGCTTTTCATTATTCTCCTGACCAATCGCGTCCATCCGAGCCGCGACAACAACAAAATCGCTGAGGCCCGTCAGACACTCGCGGAATCGGTCCTGCGCGCTCTGGAGGTCAAATAACAGAATGTGAGTGAGCCGGAGTGTTTTCGATGAATCAGGCGGATTTTCAGCATGCACATTCCCTGTTTAGATTCACAGCCGCGTCTATGGTATTCTCTTGCCGGCGGTGAAGGTGAGTTCGGAACATTTTCACAAAAGGCAGTTTGGGCAGTCCGTGATTTGAGTTGCGAATGCGGCCGGCCGAAGCCTCTCATGCGTGTTTGTTGTCCATGGAATGAACTGGATGGGAAAGGGCCCCTCCCGGCCCATTTTTAACGCGGCCTGTCCGGCCGCAACGAAACAGGATCCCCAAATCATGTCACTTCGGGTATCACTTGCGCTCTGGCTGCGTCCGCTGGTTTTCCTCGGACGCAATCTAATCTCGCTCGTCGGCACGATCATCACCACCAGCACAGGGATTACACTCGTAGCCTTCTGGGCCTTTCAACTTTTTACTGGCACCCATGTCCCCCCCTATTTCGGGTTGATTTTTTATCTGATCCTGCCGTCGTTTTTCGTGTTCGGACTGATCCTGATCCCGACCGGGGCATTGTGGCGCTATTACGAACTGAAAAGGAAGAACGCCCTGCCGGAGGTTTATCCGAAGATCGACCTGCATGATCCCGTCCTGCGACATACGGGTTTCTGGGTTGCCGGCCTTAGCCTGCTGAACGTGGTGATTATCGGCTCCGCCTCGTATCGGGGCGTGGAATACCTGGACTCGGTGGCCTTCTGCGGGCAAACGTGCCATACGGTGATGCAACCCGAATATGCCGCCTATGTCGATTCTCCGCATTCCCGGGTGGCCTGTGTCAGTTGCCATATCGGGCCGGGGGCCTCATGGTTTGTGAAATCCAAACTCAGCGGTGTGCGCCAGGTATTCGCGGTGATTTTCAATACCCACGACAGACCGGTCCCGTCGCCGGTGGAGAACCTCCGCCCGGCCCAGGAAACCTGCGAACAGTGCCACTGGCCGCAGATCTTCCAGGGAGACCGGCTGTTCATCCGCACTTCCTATGGAGACGACGAGAAAAACACACCTTCGACCACCGTCCTGGTGATGAAGGTCGGAGGCAACAAAACGCCCATGCGCGCCGTGGGCATTCACGGCCGTCATCTCGATCCGGCCAACCGAGTCAAGTATTGGGCCACCGATCGCAGCAGGCAGGTGATTCCCAGAGTGGAATACGTGGAAGACGACAGATCGGTCGTGCAGTTTGATGCGGCCGATTCCAAGTTGACTCCCGAGGATGCGGCCCGCGCTCCCCGGGTGATGGATTGCGTCGATTGCCACAACCGTCCGACCCACACTTTCCGCCTCGCAGAAGATGAAGTGGACCGGGCCATGGCGGGAACCCATATCGATCCTTCGCTGCCGTTCATCAAAAAGAAATCCGTCGAGGTCCTCAAAGCCGAATATCCGGACCGCGACACCGCCCAGCAGCAGATTGCATCAAGACTCGACAATTTCTACCGGTCCCAGTACTCCGCGGTTTATGAGAAGCAGAGGAAATCCATCGAAACTGCCATCGAGCAGGTGAAAAGCATCTACTTGCGGAATGTATTTCCGGAAATGAAACTCACCTGGGGCACCCACTACAACAACATCGGCCACATGAATTCGGCCGGCTGCTTCCGTTGTCATGACGGCGCTCACAGCAGCAAGGACGGAAGGCAGATCAATCAGGACTGTGAATCCTGTCATGCACTGCTCGCGGTCCAGGAAAAGAATCCGCAAATCCTGGATCAGCTGAAGATGCGGCGTTGATGCGGAAAGCTCCGCGCGCCTTGCAGCCATGCCCGTCTGCGCCGCTTCGCCACGAAATCCTCTGAGAAATGCAGGCTCGTGTTTTCACACCGGCCGGACGTCGGAAGCGTCAATCTCGACCGAAACCGCCTGGCGAATCAGGTCCACCTGAATCACGAGGCGGAAGCGCCCCTTCTTCTGCACCAGCGTCCCCTGAATGCCTATGAACGGCCCGGCAATCACCTCTACGCGCCTGCCAATCGTCATGTAGGGATAGGGGTCCACGGCAAGACTGGATTCCAGGAATCGGCGGATACCATCGACCTGCTCCTGCGGTATCGGAGCCGCCTGGCCGTTGAATCCGACAAAACGCACGGCGCCGGGCACGTTCAAGATCCGGTAGCGATTGGCGGGGGTATTGAGCTGGTGAATGAAGATGTAACCCGGAAACAGCGGGATCCAGATGCGCTTCTTTCGATCTTTCCATCTGCTGAGGATCTCTCTCATCGGCAGAAAGACTTCGATCGAGCGGTCTGAAAGCGCGCTCATAAGCTTTTTCTCAAACCGGCTGCGCGTGTAAAGAGCATACCATTCGGGTTGGTCCTCCGGTGCCGCCATCATCGAAGGAACCGCCAGTTCCGATGCTGGAATCTGAAGAACCGGTTCTCCGGCTCCATCATCTCCCGACCTGGCGGCTTCATCAGATGTTGGCTTTGGATCCATCGTTCCCATACTGTTCCTGAATATGCAAACATGCCTGGATGCAAAACATCCGCATGCCTGCGTTCCTCCCCTCGCACAGCCCATGCGCTCAAACTTCGGTGCCTGGCCGGCATCGGGAATATTATAGCACCGCTTACCCTTGTCAAGGACACGACACCCCTGGTTGCCGTGATTCAGACGTCAGGTGTGGCCGGAAAAGAATGGACAGCGACTTCAACACAGGAAGCGCAGGGGGTAGAATCTTTGTCTTTTTGAATCCGGCCATCATGGGATGATAGGGTGGGATCGGGTTCGTGCGTGTGGCAGCAAAAGTTGCAGCCACAAAGGCCTGTCGTGCATACTTGTGGCGGAGGCAGGACAGCTTGGAAACCACCAGGATAGCAGATGCAAAGGATGCAGAGATGATTCAGCTGGCTGCTGAGATTATCAGGCGGGGAGGATTGGTGGCCTTCCCCACCGAGACGGTGTATGGGCTTGGGGCCGATGCCTGCAATGCCATGGCGGTCGCGCGCATCTTCGAAGTCAAAAGGCGCCCGAGCATAGATCCGATTATTGTTCATGTGGCTGAGCCGGGCACCGAAAAGCGGTATGGGCAGTTCCCGCCGGCGGCCGCTGCATTGATCGGCCGTTTCTGGCCGGGTCCTCTGACTCTGGTTGTCCCCAGAACGGATCGTATCCCGCCGATTGTGACCGCCGGGCTGGATACGGTCGGCATTCGCATGCCGGATCACGCTGCCGCCCTCGGATTGATCCGCGCTGCCGGCGGCGCCATAGCGGCTCCCAGCGCGAACGTTTTCGGATATGTCAGCCCCACCGAGCCTGCGCATGTCGCAGAGCAGCTCTCCGGCCGGATCGACCTGATTCTCGACGGCGGCAGGTGCCGTGTAGGGGTCGAGTCTACGGTCCTGTCATTGGCAGGCGGGATTCCGCGCATACTCAGAGCCGGCGGAATTACGCAGGAAATGATCGAAAATGTCATCGGGCCGGTGGCATGGGCCAACGGTGAGAGGATCCGTCCCGAAGCCCCCGGGCAACTTGCACGCCATTATGCTACGCGCACACCGCTGGAAATCCTGTGCGCAAATGATGTCCGCGCCCAACCGCATGCCGGAGAACAGGTGGGCCTGCTTACCCTGGTCGCGCCTGCCCATCCCGACCGATATGCCGCGGTGGAGGTCCTTTCGGAATCCGGCAGCCTGCGCGAGGCCGCGGCCAATCTTTTTGCGGCGCTCTACCGGCTCGATCGCATGCACCTCGATCGCCTGGTGGCCTATCCCCTAGTGGAGCATGGTCTGGGCATCGCGATCATGGACCGGTTGCGCCGGTGCGCACAGGCAGATACCGGCTGAATCCGGCAAGTGCACCATGGCCGGCGCCAAAGGCCGGTATCCGGCAGTGAGTTGCGGTCGCGAGACGCCATGACATGCGGCAACCAGGAGCGCCATCATGATTGATTATGACGAGATCATTCCAGAAAGGCTCTGGGTGGGCAGTTTTGTAAGTGAGGATACGATTCCTGAACTGCAACACCTGGGTATCACCGCGGTGATAAGCCTGCAAACGGACGAAGATCTGATAGACTATGGCGTTTCACCGCTCAGGCTTGCGGAGAGTTATAAGGACGCCGGCATCGAGTGGCGCCGCGTCCCAATCCCGGACTTTGACCGCGGAGCGTTGGCGCACCGCCTTCCGGATGCGGTTACCGAACTGAGTCACGCTCTTGCCGGTCCCGGGAGCCGGGCATATCTCCATTGCACGGCCGGAATCAGCCGATCCCCGACGACCGCGGCAGGTTTTTTGATTCTGACCGAATGCATGCCGGCTCAGGAAGCCTGGGATTACATTACGTCGCGCCGTGCCTGCAGCCCGGCATTCGATGTTTTGTGCGATTACGAAGCACTCGTTCGAGCATCAGAAGATCCATAATCGACCATGCCTGGAGGGCGTGGCGACAGGTTTGCCGCAAGGCAGGGGCGCCATATAGAACAGATTCGATTCGCGGAGCAAGTCATCCATACCGAGGACAAACGGCACACATCGGTGCTGCCACTGCCAACTCCTGCCGGCATCCGGCAGCGAGCTCCTGTCTGAATCAGGGGCCTCATCCGCGGGGGGACGTCGCCTATGGCCAATAGCATTGGGAATCCCTGGTTTCTGGCGTTGTTTGTCGCAGTGGTTCTGGTGCTGCTTGCGATTGACCTCGGCCTGTTTCACCGCAAGGCCCATGTCGTAGGTGCCAAGGAAGCACTCTGCTGGAGCGTAATATGGATCCTGCTTTCCGTCCTGTTCGGGGCATGGGTCTATCGGGAATTCGGGCGGCAGCCCGGGCTCGAGTTCTTCACGGGATATCTGGTGGAGAAAGCGCTCAGCGTGGACAACATTTTCGTTTTCATGCTGATTTTTTCCTATTTCGCCGTGCCGCCGAAGCTGCACCATCGGGTTTTGTTCTGGGGCATTATAGGTGCGCTGATCATGCGCGGCGCCTTCATTTTTGCCGGCGCCCAGCTTATCCACACCTTTCACTGGGTCATTTACATATTTGGCGCATTTCTGGTCTTCACCGGCATCAAGATCCTGCAACAGAGGGGTGAGACGCAGGTGAAACCGGAAAAGAATCCCGTGGTGCGCCTGTTTCAACGCCTGATCCCCCTGACGTCGGACTACAGCACTGCCGGATTTCTGACCAGGCGGTCCGGCAAATGGATGGCGACTCCGCTGGCCCTGGTGCTGGTCACAGTCGAAACCACCGATGTCGTATTTGCGCTCGATTCGATCCCGGCGATCTTCGGGGTAACCAACGACTGGTTCATCGTATTTACATCCAACATATGCGCCATCCTCGGACTCCGAGCCATGTATTTTCTGCTTGCGGCCGTCATGGACCGCTTTGTGTATCTCGGCACGGGGCTTGGCATCGTCCTGGCCTTCATAGGATTGAAGATGCTCCTGAGCGACCTATATCCGATAGGCATCGAGCATTCCCTGCTCATTGTCGCTGCCATTCTCTTCTGCTCGATCGTTTTTTCGCTGCTGATTCCGGGCAACAAACGAAAATGAAACAGGGCACTTCAAATCCGGGCGTGCCGCTGGTAACATCGTGAGCTGAAACCGCCAGCGCCGGTTTCTTTGGAAGGAGGACTCTCGTGCCTTTGTTTGAATATGAATGCCGCGCCTGCAAAGCCCGATTCGAACATCTGGTTTTCGACCGCTCTGCTGATGTGGCCTGCCGCAAATGCGGGAGCGCGGATGTCGTGCAACAACTCTCGACTTTCGCCGTGGGTGCGGAATCGTCCAAGCCGGCGCCCAGCTCCGGTTCCTGCGCGGGTTGCCCCGGGATGCAGGGGGGAACCTGCCCGATGAATCAGTAGCCAATATCAGAAGTCCTCTGCCCATTTCTCCCTGTGCCTCAGTCTTCCCGCGCCATGGCTGAGATGTCGAACAGGTGATCCAGTTCATCCTGGGAGAGTCCTGACCTTTCCCGGGCGACATCCACTACAGTGCGCCCGCTCTTGAGGGCTTCCTTGACGATTGCGGCCGCATTGTCGTACCCGATGCGGGGATTCAGGACCGTGGCCAGCGCCGTGCTCGACCCGGCGAAATGCCGGCAACGCCCCTCGTTCGCCGTGATACCCGTTACACAGCGGCCGGCCAGGATCCGCAGGCTGTTGGTCAGAATCTGCAGCGATTGGAGGACATTGTGCGCCATCACCGGCATCATGACATTCAATTCGAGCTGGCCCGCTCCTGAGGCCCATGCCACCACCGTATCGTTTCCGATCACCTGAAAGCAGACCATGTTTACCATCTCAGGGATCGATGGATTGATCTTGCCGGGCATGATGGACGAGCCGGGCTGGGCTGCAGGCAGATCGATTTCCATGAGTCCGGTTGCCGGCCCGCTGCTCAGCAATCGCAGGTCATTGCAGATGCGTGAAACTTCCAGGGCAAGAGCCCGCAAGGCGCCGGAAAGAAGGACGACCGGCAACTGGCTCTGCATGCCGGCCCGCAGGTCGAAGGCCGGCCGGAATGGAAGCCCGGTGCAGGCAGAGATCTTTTCCACCACACGATGGCGGAAACGGTGGGGTGTATTCAGGCCGGTTCCAGCTGCGCTGCCGCCGATGCCGAGTTCCTCGAGCAAGCGGGCTGCGCCGGCGATGCCCTCGCCCGCCTGCCGCATCGTCTCGGCATAGGCGGCAAACTCCTGCCCGAGGGTGATCGGAACCGCATCCTGCAGATGGGTCCGGCCGGATTTCACCACCTCCTCGAACTCACCGCCCTTGCCTGCAAGCGCAGCGCGCAATTCTCCTAGCGCCTCAAGGAGGGGCTGAACTTGCCGGCGGGCCGACATGCGCATGACGGTCGGGAACGTGTCGTTGGTTGACTGGGCCATATTGACATGGTCATTCGGATGAACCGGTGAGCTCCCGCCCCGTTTTCCCGTCAGGATTTCGTTCGCCCGGCCCGCGATCACCTCATTGACATTCATATGAAGGGACGTACCGGCGCCGGAATGAAAGGCATCGACTACAAACTGATCGCGCAGCGATCCGCCCAGGATCTCATCCGCCGCCAGCATGATGGCGCGCGCGCGGTCCCCGTCCAACAATCCCATTTCCTGCAGCACATCGGCGGCCGCTTTTTTCAGCAGCGCATAGTTGTCGATCATCGCCACATGCACGCGCAGGCCGCTGACCGGATAATTTTCCAGCGCACGGCCCGTCTGCGCGCCATAGTACGCAGACTCAGGAACCGGCACATCGCCAAGTGAGTCACGTTCCATCCGATTTCCCATGCCGACACCTCCGTTTCTGTATGTCCATATTACCAGCCAAGGGCGCAGCCTTTGGCTGGTTTCTGTCGCAAAACTCGCTGGTTGCATCGAAAAACCGAGTAGGCAGCTGCGCGACAGGAACCACTTAGCGCTTGCAGGGGAGGCGGCATAGGTGCTAGTTTCATGGCTTCACGCTATCGGACGCACAGGGTGGCAGGCGGAATCGATCAGCGGAATTCCACCGGTGCCGCCTTTTTCTAACCTAATTCCTTACCGCGGAGAGTCGCATGCGAAATCCGTTGTTGGTAACAAAACCGTTAAGCCTGCTCATGGAGGAGGCGAAGGAATCGGGCGAGCATACATTGAAGCGTGTTCTCGGCCCGCTCAATTTGATCACGCTCGGCATCGGCGCCATTATCGGTGCAGGCATTTTTGTCCTCACGGGCGCGGCTGCGGCCAAGTATGCGGGCCCAGCCATCGTTCTTTCCTTCGTGCTGGCGGGAATTGCCTGCGCCTTTGCAGGGCTCTGCTACTCTGAGTTTGCCTCGTTGATCCCTATCGCCGGCTCGGCATACACCTACGGTTATGCGACCCTGGGCGAGATCTTCGCCTGGATCATCGGCTGGGACCTGATTCTGGAGTATGCCTTCGGCGCGGCAACCGTGGCCTCCGGCTGGAGCGGCTACCTGGTCAGCTTCCTGCAGGACTGGGGTATCCGCATTCCGCCCATGTTGACGGCCAACTATCCCACCGATATGGTGTTTTATGGTGACCGCTGGGAGCGGGTCTTAACCATCCTGCCGACTTTGACGGCAAACAACGTGGACCCGGCAACGCTTCCTCACGCCATGGGCGTCTTCAACCTGGTTGCTTTTCTTGCCATCGCAATCGTGACCACGGTCCTGGTGATCGGGATCAAAGAATCAGCGAACCTGAACTCCGTGATCGTGATCATCAAGGTTTCGATCGTGTTGCTCTTCATCGGGATTGCCGCGGTTTATGTCTTCAAGAATCCTTCCGTGGCCTCGCGAAACTGGACTCCATTCATCCCGCCGAATGCCGGTGAATTCGGCATATACGGCTGGTCCGGAATAGCGCGCGGCGCCGCTGTGATCTTTTTCGCCTACATCGGTTTTGATGCGGTGTCCACGGCGGCCCAGGAGGCGAAGAATCCTCAAAAGGACATGCCCATCGGCATCCTTGGATCCCTCGTCATTTGCACGATCCTGTATATCCTGGTGGCAGGCTTGCTGACCAGCGTGGTTCCCTACACCGCTCTCAACGTTCCGGATCCGGTTGCGGTCGGCATTGATGCCACCGGGGTGCGTGCCGGAAGCTTCCTGGTCAAGCTGGGCGCAATTGCAGGCCTGGGCAGCGTCATGCTGGTGATGCTGCTCGGACAATCACGCGTGTTTTTCTCCATGTCCCGTGACGGGCTGTTGCCCAAGTGGGCCGGCAAGGTGCACCCTCGCTTCCGTACGCCGTACATTTCCTCCATTACCGTGGGCATTTTTGTTGCCATTTTCGCTGCGCTTGTTCCGATCGGCATTTTGGGAGAGCTGGTAAGCATCGGCACGCTGCTGGCATTTGTCATTGTCTGCGCCGGCGTCTGGATCCTTCGTGTCCGCCGCCCGGAGCTCGAACGGCCATTCAAGACCCCTCTGGTTCCGCTGGTGCCGATCCTCGGCATGGCAGTTTCGCTGCTCATGATGGCAAGCCTTCCGCTGGATACCTGGCTGCGCCTCATCATCTGGCTGGCTATCGGGATGGCGATCTATTTCGGCTATGGCCGGAAGAACAGTGTCGTGCAAAAACTATCGAAGGACTAGTATAGCGATTCCAAAATAACATATCAATAAATAACCTACACAACGGAAAGGCAATCGAGCTTATACTTCCAGCGAAACACTACCGGATCTTCATTGACTTCCCGCAGATACAT
>Ga0315277_10003476_pt1 | contig 21342 bp, 15 predicted proteins | sample YL17G05_15_MG_FD_203695 | JGI IMG/M metagenome (GOLD analysis project Ga0315277, IMG submission 203695) | Sediment microbial communities from Yellowstone Lake, YNP, Wyoming, USA - YL17G05_15 | ecosystem: Environmental > Aquatic > Freshwater > Lake > Sediment | place: USA: Wyoming | collected...
GCGCGAATGGATGAATCAGGTGCTTTGCGGGGATTGCGTCGAGCTTCTGCGAAAGGCGAAGGAGCCGTTCGCAGATCTGGTCTTCGCCGATCCGCCGTTCAATATCGGGTATAAGTACGACAAGTACGACGACGAGAAGGCCAGCGACAAGTATCTTGCCTGGACGCGGGACTGGATCGGGGCGTGTGCCGGCGTGCTCAAGCCGCATGGGTCGTTCTATATCGCCATCGGCGACGAGTACGCAGCCAACGTGAAACTGATCGCAGATGAGTGCGGCCTCGTGATGCGCAACTGGATCATCTGGCACTACACCTTCGGTCAGCAACTGAAAAGCAAATTCGCGCGCTCGCACACGCACGTCCTCTACTTCGTAAAGGACGCGAAGAATTTCACGTTCAATGATGGGATGGTGCGCGTCATTTCCGACCGGCAGAAAAAATACGCGGACAGGCGGGCCAATCCGGCGGGCAAGATGCCGGACGACGTGTGGGACGAATATCCCCGCGTCTGCGGCACGTTCCGCGAGCGAACGGGCTTTCCGTGCCAGATGCCCGAGAGCCTGCTGGCGAGGATCATCCGCGTCAGCTCGAACGAGCGCGACTGGGTGCTCGACCCGTTCTGCGGCTCCGGCACCACCGCCGTCGTCGCTTACAGGCTGAACCGCAACTTTACGACCATTGACATCTCCGGGGAATACGTCGAGGCGGCACGGAAGCGCATCGCGGAATCTGAGGGCCTGCCCGTGGAGGGAGAAGGGCTGCCAGCCTGGCCGGAGCATGCGGATGCCGAGCTGCGATGGCTCTACAGCGAGAACAAAGTCCCGCTGCGTCAGCTCTGCGCCAACCGCATGCTGCTGTCGCTGCTGACGAAGAAGCTGAACGCCCGACTGCAGAAGACGCGGCATTATACCCTGGAGGAGGTCGATGAGCGGCTGGACCTGCTCGATAGAAGCGGCAAGCTCAGTCCTCTCGACAAGACGAGCGGATCACAAATGGGGGCACTGGTGCTTGAAGATTAGAGCGTTTCTCCTCCCGACATTGCTTTTCGCAGTCAGCGCCGGGCTGCTGACGGTGATTCAGGCGCCGATGGACTGGTCGTTTCTGGCGTGGGTGGCGCTGGTGCCGTTTGTGCCGGCGTGCACGCCGCAGGCTCGGGACCGGACGCCCGCCGGTTCCGCCCAGCCGCGACTGGTGTTGCCGGCACTGGTCGTTGGGTTCCTGTACTGGCTCGGCAACCTCTACTGGATCACACCCATCACGCTGATCGGCTGGGCGGGGATGGCCTTTTACCTTGCGTGGTTCTGGCCTCTGCTGGCGGTTCCCGTACGCTTCTGCCGGTCCAAGGGCATCCCGATGTTCCTGGCCCTGCCGGTCCTGGTGGTCGGGGCCGAGCGGCTGCAGGGTTTTCCGATGGGCGGGTTCTTCTGGCGATTCCTCGGCCACAGCCAGTATGCGAACCTCCCCATGATCCAGATCGCCGACATCTTCGGTGCGGCGGGCGTCTCCTTCGTCGTCGCCATGGTCAACGGCCTGCTGGCCGATTTCGCCCTTTTGCTCATGAAGGTGCGCAGGGTGGACTTTGCCCACCACGCACGGTCCACTTCGGTTGGCACCGGTGGGCACAGCCCACCCTGCGGGCATGGGGAGCGTGTACCGGGACCTTACATTTCACGCTTCACGCTTCACGCTTCCCGGACTCCCATCCTGGGCCTCGTATTGACCGTCGTCGTCCTCGGCGGGACGGTCCTGTACGGGCAATGGCGGCTGCGGCAGACGGGGCAGTACCTCAGGGAAGGCCCCCGGGTGGCCTCGCTCCAATCGAACGTGCCGCAGTCGGTCAAACGCAGCTTCAGTAAGAGTGGACAGCTTTTTGACGATCTGATGGTCCAGAGTAAGGAGGCTCTGGCCACGGGGGCGGAGCTGATCGTCTGGCCTGAGACGATGGTTCAGGGCCTGCTGGACCCGAAGCTCTGGCCGTACCTTGCGAGCGACGTCAACGACGATAAGGCCTTCCACTACGCCCTGTGCGACCACGCCAAGGGCAATGCCTACCTGCTGGTCGGGGCCTTGGGCGCAGACATCCTCCGCGACCCCGCCGGCGAGCGGTACCTCGGCACCTATAACTCGGCGTATCTCTATCGCCCGGATGGAACGCGGGACCCGCAGCGGTACGACAAGATTCACCTCGTCCTCTTCGGCGAGTACACGCCTTTCCGGCGGAGCTTCCCATGGCTCTTCCAGCAACTGGGAAGGTTCCTGCCCGACGGCTATAACGTCGATTACTCGCTCGAACACGGCAAGAACTACACGATCTTTGATATGGCCACGCCGATCCGTAGAGAAGACCCCAACTCCCCCGCCGGACTGGCCGCGAGTGGTGGCGTCAAGGCCGAAGGCGCAGTTCGTAGTGTGCCCGTAAGGGCATCCGAAGAAACGCCTCACGGCGCCACTACAAGCGAGATTGGCGCTGCCACCCCCGCCAATCCGCAATCGCAGGAGGCTCCACCCTACCATTTCGCGGTGATTATCTGCTATGAGGACACGGTTCCCTACGTCGCGCGGAATTTCACCCTGGACGAGCAGGGCCGCAAACGCATCGACTGGCTGGTCAATATCAGCAACGACGGCTGGTTCGTCCGGTTTATCAAGAATCCAGAGCGGGTGGTCCCTACCACGGAATTGCCCCAGCACGCGGCGATCTGCGCCTTCCGGGCGGTGGAGAACCGGCTGCCCATCCTCCGCAGCGTCAACACGGGGATCAGTTGCCTGATTGAGTCCACCGGCCGTATCCGGAACGGCTACCTCGCCGCAAGCGACAAATTCCCCGCCGAAGCCATGCACAGGACCGGTCTGACTGGATGGTTCTCCGACAGATTGCCGATAGATACCCGGGTGACCTTCTATAGCCGCCACGGCGACTGGTTCGCCACGGGCTGTGTCGTGCTGCTGGTCGCGGCGGTCCTGTGGCCGTTGGGGTCACGGCTCGCTCGTCGTCACCAGCGGAAAGCCGCCTGACGGCACAGGAAGAAGGCAGCGGGCGAAGGCCCGTATCTGATTGGCCTGGAAAGGCCCAATCTTGGGTGGCACGGGCAAACTCGTTTGCCCGTGGGGTCTCGAATGGTCAGGCCCGGTCGAACGAGCACCGTCAAACGAGTTTGGCGGTGCCACCCGATCTTCCAAGACGCGCGGGCTGGACACTACCAAGCCGGGTGCATGCTTTGCTTACGCGAGCGTAAACACGCTCTTCTCGGCGGACGACGCATGTTTACACGCGGTGTAGACATGGCACTCAACTGAGGCACGGTCCCAAACGCCACGATCAGTGACGGCAAGGAATGTCAAAGAGGTGCTGTAATGGCTCGAATCGGCTGGTTTCTGGGAATGACGGTTTTCAACGTGGCCGTGCTGTTCGTGCTCGGCTGTCAACAGCCGCAGCAGGCGCCTTTGGTATCCGGCCTTCCGCCGCTCACCGGGGACCTGCCGTCCCAGGCCCGGCAGGTGGTCCTTGACGGGCTTGGCGACCCCGATCCCCAGATCCGCGCCAACGCCGTCGAGGTGATCGCGACGGCGCGGGAGGTCCGGCTGATGCCCAAGGCCCAGAAGCTGCTGCAGGACCCGGCAATTCCCGTCAAATTCATCGCCGTGCTGGCTGTGGGTGACCTTCAGTACACCCTGGCAAAGGATGAGATCGGCCGGCTACTGAGCGATCCGAATCCGAACATCAAAATCGCCGCCGCCTATGCCATGACCCGGCTCGGCGAGGCCGAGTACTTCAAAGTCTTTCGCAATGCGGTGGTCAGCGAGGACCAGACGGTCCGAGCCAATGCCGCCCTGCTGCTGGGCAAAAGCGGCCAGAAAGAGGCGCTGCGCGTCCTCTGGTGGACCCTTCGTCAGCCCGATTCGACCGATAAAGTCGTGCTCCAGGCCGCTGAATCCATCGCCACGCTCCAGGATGAGCGTATCTACCCGAAGCTCTGGTCGCGTCTGATCAGTAAATACGCCGACGACCGGGTCCTGGGTATCAGGGCGATGGGGTCGCTCGGTACCGAAGAGGCGAAAAACGCCATTATCACGATGCTGGACGACACGATTCCGGAGGTGCGTCTGACGGCCGCCGCACAACTCGGCAAGCTCGGAGAGCCTATCGGCGAGGCCAGGGTCGCGGGAGTCTTCGAGAAGAACCTCCTGACTGACATGGATGCGGACGGCCAGCAACGGGTCAAGGTGCTGGCAGCCCTGGCAATCGGGGAAATCGGCACCGAGAGACTGACCAAGCACCTGCCCCAATTGCTGCACGATTCCTCCAAACCGGTACGGCTGGCCGCCGCCCGGGCCATCCTTCGGCGAGCCGCCAAATAGGCCCACAGGCCTGTCCCCCCTCATCCCCGCAAACCCATAGCTTGAGAAGCATCCTGCCCGGTGCGTGCCTAGCGTGGAGCCTCCCGTTCACCGGGTGGCGCCGCCAGACTCGTTGTGGGCGTCCCATGTTCTTGAGATTGGGTCGTCGGGATCATGGAGATGTCTCGTCCGGACCATCGATTCCGCCGCTTCGCGTCGGGAGTTTGGCGCTTTGTGGCCTCCAGCACGGTTGCGGCTGCCGCCCTTTCCAGGCCACTTTCGGCGGTCCATGCAACGCATCATGCTGGCGGCTCCAAAGCGATAGACTCACTGCCGGCGACCCGCCGACAGGTTCCTGAAGCCGGCGGACCGCTCCCACCAAGGGAAAACGCCCCCGGCAATCCCCCTTCTATCTGGGCTGTTTGGGAAAAATAACTTGACCTTTAGGAACCCAAAGCGTAAAATTATGCTATGCAGGTGCCATGTCGGGACCTGGGCAGGGTTGGTGAGCATGTGTCGGGCTGAGGCCCTTCAGCCAACTGCCGGATTTTGCTGTGAGATCAACGTCCGATAGAATTCGGTGTTCAGGAATTGCGAGAACGTCTTGATTGAAGAAAGGAGCCTTTCTTGAGTACCTTAACTAAGGTTCTGGTTGTTCTGCTAACTGTGTTCTCCATCTTTCTGTGCGGCATTGTCGTGACGTATGTTGCCAACACGCATGATGTGCGAGAGAGAGCGAAGACCCTGGAGCAGAACCTGCAGAGGACCAGGGCGAGGCAGGATGCGGCGATTGCCAGCGAAGAGGAGCAAAAGAAACAACTCGCGGACACGAAGGCCAGTCTGGGCAAGCAGGTTGACGACCTGAAGTTGCTCCAGGGCCAGCTTGACGCCCAAATTGACGGGCTCAAGAGGGAGAACACACAGTTGGTGCAGAAGCTGACGGACATGGCAGCCGTCGTTCAGACGGCCAATGAGACCCTGGCCAAGATGAGAGATCAGGTCGCGGTCGCGGAGCAGGAAGTGACGAACCTGCGGGCCGACCAGGCCAACCGCAGCAAGGAACTCGAGGAAACCACTCAGGCCCTGATGGAGCGGACTGCCGTGATCGCAGACCTGCAGAGAAAGAGCCGCCAGTTGATTGAGGAAAAACAGGGTCTGGAGACCCAGCTCAACCAGGTCTTGCAGCAGTACGGCAAGGCGCCCGCCCGGCCCCGGATCGTCACCCCGCAGCGGGCGATCGTCCAGCCGGTGCAGCAGACGCAGACGCCGGCCCCGGTCGCGCAGACAGCGACGAAAGATATCGGCCTGAACGGCCGCGTTACCCAAGTGGACATGAAGAACCACGTGGCAGCGATATCCATCGGCTCGGCGGCCGGCGTCCGTGAGCAGATGAAATTCCACGTCATCCGCGGCGACCGGTTCATCTGCGACGTCCTGATCTTCGACGTCGATGCCGACAAGGCCGTCGGCGTCCTCGACCTCGTCCAGACAGAGCCGCAGGCCGGTGACCTGGTCGCAACGAATCTGTAGATGGAGATCGCGGCAGCGAAAACTTAACGGAGCCTCACTGCAGGAGGTTGTTGCTCTATGAGTCCAATAGCCCAGACACGCGGAAAGATATCGCCTCCCAGCAACCTGTACACGGTGATTCTGGCCGTGGCGTTCGGGGTCGTTCTGGCCACCGCCGCCTACGTCACCTTTGCCTGCTACACTCAATACCAGACGATTTTTACCATGCCGCGGTGAATTTCCTCTTGACGTTACCGCCTACGGATACTCACAATATCCAATGGCAATCTTAGAAAGGATTCGACAGTGCTGTTGGACGCAATTCTCGGCTTTTTCAGCATGGATATGGGTATCGATCTGGGTACCTGTACGACGCTGGTGTGCGTGCGCGACAAGGGCATCGTCCTGAATGAGCCGTCGGTGGTTGCCGTCCGTAAGGGGACGAACATTGTCCTCAATAACGGGGAGGCCGTCGGGCTGGTGGCGCGCGAGATGCTGGGCAAGACGCCGGGCTCCATCAGCGCCATCCGGCCGCTGAAGGACGGTGTCATCAGCGACTTTGAAGTCACGGAAGCGATGCTGAGCTACTTCATCCGCAAGGTGCACGGCCGGGGCGGGCTGGTCCGGCCTCGCGTCGTCATCGCGGTGCCCAGCGGCATCACCGCCGTCGAGCGCCGGGCCGTCATCGACAGCGCCGAGCGGGCCGGCGCCCGCAAGGTGTATCTGGTCGATGAGCCCATGGCCGCCGGCATCGGCGCGGGCCTGCCCATCACCGAGCCGACCGCCTCCATGATCGTCGACACCGGCGGAGGCACGACGGAAGTCGCCATCATGTCGCTGGCCGATATCGCCACGGCCGAATCCATCCGCGTCGGCGGCGACGATATGGACGAGGCCATCGTCAACCACTTGAAGAAGACGTACAATCTGCTCGTCGGCGAGGCGCGGTCGGAGAAGGTCAAGATCCAGATCGGCTCGGCGGCCCCGCTGGAGGAGGAGCTGACGATGGAGATCGCCGGACGCGATACGATCTCCGGCCTGCCCAGAAAGATCACCATCACAAGCGAGGAGATTCGCGAGGCCCTGAAGGACCCTGTGGCGGCGATCATTGACGCCGTCACCGGGACCCTGGAGCGGGCCGAGCCGGAACTGGCGGCCGACCTGATCGATAACGGAATCCACATCTGCGGCGGCGGCTCGCTGTTGCGGGGAATGGACAAGGTCCTGGCCAACGCCACCGGCCTCCAGGTGCACCGCGTCGAGGACCCGCTCAGTTGCGTGGCCCGCGGCACGAGCGTCTATCTGGAGAACCTGGAAATCTGGAAGGACACGATGGATCACAGCGATCGTGGATACGATTGACGGCCATAATCCATGGAGACGGCCCGTTGGGGGCCGCGACTTGACATTCTGTTATATCAGTTGAACTTGCGGCGATGACACAAAGGTGGACCAGATTATCCAGGCGAATGCTCTTCACGTGGCTCCTGCTCGGCGGGCTCATTTGCCTGTTTGCACCGGCAAGCCTCACCGGCAAACTGAAGCTGGCCTATAACTACGTCTTCAGTTGGCCGCTGGACAACCTGAGCCTGGCCACCAGTACTATGCCGTCGCTGAATGCCGTAGAAGACGACGCTCCCAAGCGGGAGACGGCCGCGGAGCAGCAGCGGTTCGAAAACGACATCGCCAACCTCCAGGCCGAGGTCCGGGACGCCCACGACCAGATTGCCTATCTCCAGCGATTGCAGGTGGTGGCGCAGCGGGACCGGATGGGTTTCGTCCTGGCCGATGTCGTGCGCACGGGCCGGACCCAGGATGTGCTGTTCATCAATCGCGGCAGCAGGGACCACATCGCTGTCGGCCAGTATGTTCTGGGAGACATGAGCGTCATCGGGACCATCTCTGACGTCTGGGCGCAGCGGGCCGTCGTCAGACTCGTCACGGACCGGAACTCGAAGATCCAGGCAACCATCGGGGAATCGAATCTGGCGAGAGTCATGGAGGGCCGGTCGGGAAACATCGGCAAGATCCGGCTGGTCCCCGCCGACCACGCCGTCCGCGTCGGAGACAAGGTGTACGCGAGGAAAGTGCCGGGTCTGCTCGACGTTTCATTCGTCGCCGCCAAAGTGACCCAGTGCGGCCTAGACCCGGAGAACCCTTCGATGCTGGACATCACCATCCAGCCGGAGTGCGACATTGCGAATCTGACGCGCGTGGCGGTGATCGTGCCCGCGACGCAGCAGTGACGCAATCGCATGCTCGCAAGGAGCGGGAGGCCGCCGACTTGTTGTCCTGAGGAGTTGTTGAATGCGTTGGTTCCGGTTTGCAGCGCTCGTTCTTGCCGCCACGATCCTGCAAACGAGCCTTGTCGGCGTGATCCACATCTGGCAGCCCGACATCAGGCCGAACCTGCTGTTGATCCTCCTGGTTTTCTTCGCGATCTACAGTGGTCCCCAGGACGCCGTCATCGCCTCTTTCAGCATCGGTCTTGCCGCCGACCTGAGCAGCCCCGTGCGCGAGCTGATGGGCCCGCAGATCATCAGCTTCGGAGTGCTCGGCACGCTGCTGTCCGACGTGCACGGCATCATCTCCATCCGCCGGATGCCGCACCAGGCCATCGCGATTTTCGTCATGGGCGTTTTGACGGCCCTGCTGAGTTACCTGCTGACCTTCTTTCGGGCCGAGTCTGTGTCCACCCGCCTGAGCGCAGAACTGCTGTGGCAGCCGCTGTACTCGGCCGTCATCGGCCCCTTTCTGTTCTTGCCAATCGCCTGGTGGATGCGTATAAACAGGAAGGGCCGCAGGCACGGCGTGAAAAGGCGGAGATGATGTAATTCCCGCGTTTGTGCTGCCGGCGTGAGGCATCTCGGGAGGCCGCGGCTTTCTCCGTCGGTGTGAGGTTCGGGCCGGTTCAATGTACGACAAGCGAGTCAAAATATTCATTGCGATCAGCCTCGCGATGCTGGCAATCTACGTGTTGCGCCTCGCACAGATGCAGTTGCTGACCGACTCCAAGCTCCAGGACGAGATCGACAAGCTGAAGCAGCAGAGCGGCCGGTCCAAGCAGCTCAAAACCGTCCGGGGCAGAATCCTGGACCGCGACGGAAGGGTCGTGGCCGTCGATACGCCGCGATTTCAGATCTGCATCAACTACGAGCTCAGCTCGTTTCTCGATGACCGCGTCGTAGAAGCAAAGAAGCTGGCGGCCGAAAAGAAGAACTCCAATCCGTCCCTGTTCGATTTCTACGATGAGCTCGAAACGAAACGCAGCCAACTGATGGAGGTCGTCATTCCCGGCTGTGCCAAGTTCGGAATGAGCGAGCAGCAGGTGTGGGAGAAGATCAAGGCAATCAACGACGGCATCTGGAATCTGCGGGCTTTCCTGGCCTGGCGACGCAGCAGCCGTGACCCGAACAGCCTCGCTTCAAGGTACAACAACCAGATCATCAGCATCCCATTCTCAGAGGCCATGGCGGACTTCTCGCAGCACTTCAGCGAGGACGAACGCCTCAATCGGATCATCCGGGTGAGCGGCCTGCCGGAAATGACCCAACCGCTGCCGCTGGTAGACCTCAAGACGGACGACGATGTCTTCTCCGCCCAGGTCGAATTCATGGACCTCAATGACGTTCAAATTCTGCCCACGGGGCAGCGGCACTATCCATATGGCCCAGTGGCGTCGCAGACCATCGGCTGGGTGGGCCTGGCGACGCAGAAACGCGATACGAAGCTCTTCGAGGACGATCCGCTCGCCAGCTACCTCAAGGGTGAGATGTGCGGGCGCGAGGACGGGGTCGAGTATGTCTGCGAGAGCGTCCTGCGGGGCCGCCGGGGCGAAGTGGTGATCGATATCGACCGCGAGCTTGTACGGCAGAACGAGCCCGACTTCGGCGATGACGTCGTTTTGACGCTGGATGTTGAGCTGCAGAAGAAGATCGAACAGGATATGGCGGACCCGAAGGTCAACCCGGGCTACCACAGCCACGGCATGGCCGCCGTGGCCATCGAAGTGGGCTCGGGCGACATTCTGGCCCTCGTCTCGATGCCCACATACGACCTCAATCGCGCGCGATACGACTACGGCGACCTGCTGGAGGACCCGAACAAGCCCGTGATCCACCGCGCGATCAACAAGCAGTACCCGCCGGGTTCCTGCATCAAACCAGTCATCCTGATCGCGGCGATGGAAGCGGGGCTCGTGACGGCCGAGGAGCCCATCGCCTGCGAGTCGCGCCCCGCCCCGGCCGGCTGGCCCAACTGCTTGATCTTCCGCAAGAACGGCATCGGCCACAATGAGCAGTGGCTCAACAATGCCCGCAACGCCCTGAAAGGGAGTTGCAATGTCTACTTTTCTCGCGTGGCAGACCGGCTCGACCCGCCAGTGCTGCAGCGATGGCTGTTCCTGTTCGGATACGGCCGACCCGTTCCACTGGGCTGTCCCGCACCGCCGACGGGGGACACGACGCCGCGCCAATTCCGCCAGGCGCCGGGCCAGATCAGCGCCAAGCCGCCTGCGCCGGGCAAACAGGTGCAGTCGCTCGACGACGTCGGGCCGCTGTATGAGGGAGACCGCCGACTCGTCGGCATCGGCCAGGGCCGGCTCTGGGCCACGCCGCTCCAGGTGGCCAACGCCTTCGCCACAATCGCACGCGACGGCCTGTACAAGCCGGCACGATTGTTCCTGAAGCCCGATATCCTCAATCCCGCCGGCCCCGACACCTCCAGCGACCTGAATATCTCCCAGCACACGCTCTCCGTAGTCCGCGACGGCATGAGCGCCGTGGTCAACGAGCCCGGAGGGACCGCTCACGACGTCTTTGCCCCCGTGGCCCTTTCGCGTTACGGCGTGCACGTGTACGGCAAGACCGGCTCCACCGAGGGTTCCTACAACGCCTGGTTCGCCGGCTTCGTCGAGGACACGCGGGGACGCAAGCTCGCCCTGGCGCTTGTCATCGAGGGCGGCCAGAGCGGCTCTCACGACGCTGCCCCGCTGGGCTGTCACATCATCAAGCTGTGCATCGACGCCGGCTACATCGGCAATGGGACACGGCTGCCGGCTCCGACGCAATCCACATCCGGCAGGTGATCGCCCGCTGATATTTCCTGCAAACGCGAAGTCACACGTTCGCGGCCTGGTGCAACTACACGGCGATGTCGATTGGCGAATCGAGGCGGGACAGCACGCCTTGCAGCGTCACGAAGAACTTCTCGTTGTCCGGCCAGAGGATTCGGTCATCCTGCGGCATCGGCTCGGCCAGCCGTGCCAGAAAGCGTGACACGACGGCCTCGTTCAGGCGGCCCGATCCCACCGCCAGGCCGAGCATGTCCGCATAGTAGGCGTTGACGATCTGCTCGTACTGCCCCGCCAGCGGCAACAGCAGCATTCTCTTTCTCAGGTAGAGGCACTCGCTCATCAGGGAGAAGCCCGCGGAGGCGATCACGCCGCGAGCCTTGGCCACGTCGAGCAGAAAGCCGTCCGTCGACCGTTCCTTGAAGACGCAGTTGCGGACCTCCGCCGCCTTGTTGAACCCGTATACGAGGAATCTCTGGCTGGGGAACTTGAACAGCGTTTCGCAGAGCTGCTTCTCGTGAGTGCCGGTCGTGGAATACACCACGATGTGGCCTTCATCGCAGGGCGCCAGGGTGGTGACGACCTCGCGCACGACAGGCGGGACCAGCACGGCCTTCTCATGCTTCAGCGGCGCCTTGAAGAAGTTGATCATGACGTACGCCCGGGCCCCAACGCAGTGCAGCCTTGTCACGAGCATGGACGTGGCGCGCGGCACGATGTTCTTGAGCTGGTGCTTCAGCTTGCACATGATCAGCATGTGCTCGTTGTCGATGCTGATGAAGGGCACCTTGTTGTACCAGGCCCACCAGCCGCTGAACGGCTCGAAATCGGTGATGACCAGGTCGGGCTTGAATGGACGGTACACCTGCTCGAAGAGTGCTTTGTTCATCTGGTTGCCGGCGGGGAACCGGGCCAGGTTCTTGCGGATCGTAGCGATCGGCTCGACGTAGCCGCGGCTGTATTCAAACGTCAGACCGAAGATCTCCTTCACCTGCTCGCCGTAATACTGGCGCAGGTACAGCAGGCCCCGATGCGAGCTCGCAAACATCACCTCGTGCCCGGCATCCAGGAATCGCTGGGCGATCAGGTGCACGCGGCTGGCGTGCCCGAAGCCCTCTCCTGCGGCTGCATAAATGATCCTGGCCATCTGCGATCCTGCTCCTGTGCCGCCGAACGGCAGCTTGAAAGCCTTTACTGTACCAGATTTCCCTCCCCATGACAGCCGCAAATCACTGGGCGGGGAAACATCGCCGCATGGCCGTTTTTTTACGGTGGCAATTCCATAATGCGGAGGCTATGATGGGCAGGCGAAGAATGATGGTGTGCGATACCCCGATGGAATTCCCTCTGGGGCGCCAATGTCCGAGGACGGTTGCCGTTCGTCGAAAGGATGGGGAGTCATGGTCGACGACAAAGTAGCGGACTTCTTACAGACCGGGCAATCCGGCGACGTGACATTCATGGCCGGGAACAATATCATCCCGACGGCGGATGCGCGGGCCGCGGAACATGGGCCCGTTTCGCAAACCCTGCACGTCGTTTCATACATCATCGTCGGCCGCCCGCCACCTCTGCGTGAAGTGCCTCCCGAACGAACGTCGCATGGTAGAAGGAACTATCAGTGTAGAAAGGACCGTGTATGCCTTTGTCAAAACGGTCGCTGGCCGAGATGATCGGAACGTTCTGGTTGGTATTTGGCGGGTGCGGCAGCGCGGTGCTGGCCGCTAAATTTCCTGACGTCGGAATCGGGCTGCTCGGCGTAGCTCTGGCCTTCGGGCTGACGGTGCTCACGATGGCCTACGCTATCGGTCACATCTCCGGCTGTCATCTCAATCCGGCGGTAACAGTCGGCCTGGCCACCGCCCGCCGATTCCCGTGGAGCGAAGTGGGTCACTACATCGTTGCCCAGCTCATCGGCGCCGTAGCGGCGGCCACGGTGCTGTACCTGATTGCCAGCGGCAAGAGCGGCTTCGACGTCCACGCAGGCTTTGCCGCCAACGGCTACGGCGCCCATTCGCCGGGCGGATATTCGCTGTTCGCCGCTCTCGTGGCCGAAGTCACCCTGACGTTCATGTTCCTCATGATCATCCTGGGCGCGACGGACAAACGGGCCCCGGCCGGCTTTGCCCCAATCGCCATCGGCCTGGGACTGACGCTGATCCACCTGATCGGCATTCCGGTGACGAACCTGTCGGTGAACCCGGCTCGCAGCACGGGACCGGCCCTGTTTGTCGGCGGCTGGGCCCTGGCCCAGTTGTGGCTGTTCTGGCTGGCCCCGCTCGTCGGCGCCTGGCTGGCCGGCGTAGCCTATCCAGCCCTCGCCGAGCAGAAAGCCGCAGCCCCTGCCGCAGTCGGCGCGAGTGCCCCCGCTGCCAGATGAACGCGAGCCCCGGCGCTCTGCGATAGATTCCCGCCTGAGTACAGCGTTCGGCGCCCCCTGGCGCCGCCAATGGCAATTTGCGCACCGATCTCGTCGGCCATTCCATCCCCGGTGTGGATTGTGGCCGTACGCCTCCTCTCGGTATCCCTGTCCGCCCGGCTGGGCCGGCTGAGCAGCACCGCTCTTGCCGTGGCCATCCGAAAATCGATGACCTGTGACATGATTGACCGGGACGACGCCGAGTCCTATAATGGATTTCGGTATGTGACGAGGCCAACGGACCACCGAGAGACCATGGGACTTGCGACAATGCGTGCGGAATCAACAATTCGGAGCGTGGCAAAGCCGGATTGCCGGGAGGCAACCGCCCATGCCTGAGCCATCGAATTACGATTTCGACGTATTCATCTCCTACAGCCACAAAGACGAGAAGTGGGTCACGCAAACGCTGCTCCCCCGTCTGGAGAAGGCCGATCTGAAGGTCTGCATCCACTTCCGCGACTTCAAACCGGGCAAACCCGCCTTGTTCAACATGCAGCACGCTGTTCGGCACAGCCAACGCACGCTCCTGGTCTTGACACAGAATTGGTTTGCGAGCGAATGGACGCTTTTCGAGAGCATGCTCGGCGCGATCAAGGAGCCTGCCGGGCTTCAGCCGCGATTGATTCCGGTGCTGCTGGAGAAATGTGAGCTGCCAGAGACTGCGGACTTTATCGCAGCGCTGACCTATGTGGACTTCACCCGCCCTGATCGCGAAGAAGACGCCTGGCGGATGCTGCTGACCGCCTTCGGCAAGCCTCCGGAGCAGAAACCACCGGCACAGCCGGAGCGTGATGACTGGTTGCTGGCGCATCCTTATCCCATGCCGCCCAATTTCACGGGGCGGCTTGCCGAGCGCAAGATGCTCACCGATTGGCTCGACAAGGAAACTGCGCACCCGTTGCTGATCCTCCGAGCACTGGGTGGCTTCGGCAAGAGCGCGCTCGTCTGGCACTGGCTCATGAACGATGTGCCCCCCACTACCTGGCCTCGCGTAGTTTGGTGGAGTTTCTATGAAGGTGACGCCAGCTTTAACAACTTCCTGGCTCGCACGTTGGAATACCTGAGCGGCGGACAGATCGACTCCCGCTCGCTCGGTCCCCGCCAGCAGTTGGACAAGGTCCTTCCACTGCTCCATCAAGCGGGCACGCTGCTCGTCCTCGACGGCTTCGAGCGGGAGTTGCGGGCCTACGGCGGGCTGAACGCGGCGTATCAGGGCGACGAAACCGCCAAGGGCGAAGCCAACGACCGCGACTGTATCTATCCGCTCGCAGGACTTTTCCTCCGCGCCGTTACCACGCTGCCGAACGTCCGCGCCAAAGTCCTGCTCACCACCCGCTTATGTCCATGCGCGGTGGAAGCCACGGGCGGCGGATTCCTGCAAGGCTGCCGCGAGGAGGAATTGAAGCAAATGGAGCCCGCCGACGCCGTGGAGTTCTTCCACGCCCGGGGCATCCGAGGCACGCATACCGAGATTGAAGCAGCCTGCGCACCCTACGGCTATCACCCCCTCAGCCTGCGACTTCTGGCAGGCCTGATCGTGAGCGACTTTCAGCAACCCGGCGACATCGCCGCCGCAAATCGATTGGACGTGAGCGGCGATCTGATCCAGCGCCAACACCACGTCTTGGAGGCAGCCTACAACAGTCTCACGCCGGAGCGGAAGCAGTTGCTCAGCCGCATCGCCTGCTTCCGCAGCCCGATTAAGTACCACGCCCTCAAGGCCCTGGCGGAATCGGCGGAGGCATCCTCCACTATCCTCGACGCCGACCTGCGGGACCTGGTTTCTCGCGGGCTACTGCACCACGACACCAAGGAGGGCCGGTTCGACCTGCACCCCATCGTGCGGCGCTACGCCTACGACCGGCTGACCGCGCCCGACCGAGCCGCCGTTCACGCCCGGCTGCGAGATTACTTCGCCGGCGTGCCCCGACCGGACAAGGTGACGCGTCTGGAAGACCTGGCCCCGGTGATCGAACTCTATCACCACACCGTCCGCGCCGGACACTCTGACGAGGCGAGCACGCTGTTCCATGACCGCCTTAAGGACACGCTCTACTATCAGCTCGGTGCATACCAGTTGGTTATTGACCTCTTGGGCTCGCTCTTCCCCGATGGCGAAGACCGCCCTCCGCACCTGAAAAGCGAAAGCGGCCACGCCTGGGCGCTGAATGGGCTGGCGAACTCGTACGGCCTTAGCGGTCAGCCCCACCGCGCCGTGCGACTGTTTGAGCAGGCGTGTGCTATCTCGGAGAAACAGGGCAACAAGGGCAGCCTCGCCATGGGCTTGACGAACGTGGCCGCCCTCGCACAGATCCAGATCGGCGCATTGCGAGCCGCCGAGACCAACCTGCGCCGGAGCATCGCCCTCTGCCAGGAGATGAAGGCGGATTCTTGGGAGGCGGCCGCACACGTTGAGTTGGGTCGGCTACTGGCCTATCGTGGCGCATATACCGAGTCAGAAACGGAATTGGAGACTTCGGAGAAACACGATTCACAACACGACGAGAAGCAAGGACTCTGCATTAGCATGGCCTACCGTACCCTGCGCGAACTGCTCCGGCTGAGATCCGCCTCTCATTCCGCTCTTCCCACTACGCAACCGCCAATCGGTCCCGCGCGTAGTACACTGGAACTGGCAGATGAGACGGCACGCACGCGCCTTCCGGTCGAGCGCGACTATGTTCGCGCCCACTGGCTGCTGGGCGCGGCGCACCGCGTCGCCGGTCAGCCTGACGAAGCCGAACGCCACCTGCACGAAGCACTGGAACGCTGCCGGCGCATCAGCATGGTGGACCACGAAGCCGACATCCTCATTGATTTGGCGAGGTTGCGGGTTGCCACCGGCGCGGGGGACGAGGCCTGGCGGTTGGCGGAGGAGGCGCTGCTCATCACGGAGCGCAGCGGGTATGTTCTGCAAGGGGCGGATGCGCATTTGGAGGTTGCCAAGCTGGCGCTGGGGCGCGGCGACGAAGATGCGGCCCTTGAGCATGCCAAGAAGGCGCGGGAACTGGCTACTTGCGATGGGCCGCCGGACTATACGTATAAGGTGGCTTATGACGAAGCCGCCATGCTGCTGGCACAGTTGGGACAGGGTTGAACGGCAATGTTCTTCGTGTGAACCTTCGTACCACTACCTGTTCAAATCTCGCTTTCATGCGCAAATTCTGGTTGCGGCCATAGGCGGCGCTGGGTGCTTCGTCTCCTTCGTGGTTTCAACAGGTCTCAAAGCAGTGCCGCCTTTGGCGGCAGAGGGTGTTCAACCACGAAGAGCACGAAGGACACGAAGAAACAGAGGAGAGGGAGGGACGACGACGGCGTGCAAGTCCATGCCAGACAAGCTTTTACCTACTGTGACGGAAAAATCCCGGCGTCGGTGGGATTTTACTTGACAGCAAATTCTGTGATCTGTAAGATATTGACACAACGGAATAGAGGATGATGAATAGCCGTTCGGAGGGTTTGGTCATGCCTGATGGAGCACAGGTCCCCCGCCGAGCGACATCGGGAAGTCCAGCGGTGCCGGTCTGGCCAGTTATGCGAAACAAAGCCAATTTGCGAAGCAGGACAAGGGCGGGACGCCCTCGCCACGTTGGGAGGACCCGTCTTGCCAAAACAAACCCAATCGTGTCGCGGGCATCTTGCCCGCGATCCGAGGGCGAGACGCCTTCGACACGAAGGTTGCCGACTGTGCGAAACAAAGCCAATTTGTCGGGCCCGAGGCCTGCGGGTCTAGGGGCGGGGGTGGTTGCCTGTGAGGCGAGTCCCCGTCACTCGCCCCTGTAGCCGCGTCCCTGACCAACGCCTGACGGCGTCACTGCAAGCGAGTCCTGTCCTGCAAAACAAAGCCAATCAGGCGGGAGCCGGACCGATGCTAATTATTGTGTGTGAAAGGGATTACGAGAGAACGTATGGGCGGCGCCGGCGCGAAAAACAAAGCCAATCTCCCGGCTCGGACAAGCGGTGGGCATAGCCCACCCTACCAGGCTACCAGGCGGCCATTGGCCCGTTATGTGAGACAGAGCCAATTCGCACAACAGGACAAGGGCGAGACGCCCTCGCCACGTTGGAGAGAGTTTGCGAAACAAAGCCAAATTTGGGGAGGATGGGATATGTAGATAAGATTGAAGGCCGTCTGTAACGGGCGGCTACCAGGACAAGTCGTCTTCGGGCTCGTAGGAGCCGGGGACGGCGCTGGGACCGGGGTACGAGGATGACGCGGGCCGGGTACCTTTGACGAAAGCCGGGGGAGTGGGGGTGTCGAGGTTTGGCTGCGTGCCTTCGAGGTAGTGCAGGGTCTTGCGGAGGATTGCGGCGGCTATGGGAGCGGCGACGGAGCCGCCGGTGTAGCCCTTCTTCAGATCGACGTTCGGGTGGCGGATGGAGACCAAGACGATCACCCTTGGGTCTTCCGCCGGCGCCCCGGCGAGGAAGGAGGCCATGTACGCCTTCTCTTCATATCCCTGGCCGCCCGGCCGGGCCAGTTGGGCGGTGCCGCTCTTGCCGAAGACCTGCCATTCCTTGAGTTTGGCCTTGGTACCTGTTCCCTCTTCGACGACGGCGGTCATCGCCTGGGTGACCATCCACTTGGCGATTTCAGGCTTGATGACGTAGCCGAGCTGGGGCATCGTCGGCCTCATGTCGCGCATGGAGCCATCCGGCTGCACGATGGCCTTGACGATGTACGGCCGGACCAGCCGGCCCCCGTTGGCGATCATGCAAAAGGCCCGCACGAGCTGAATCGCCGTGACGTTGATCTCCTGGCCGAACGGGATTCGCGTCACGCTGTAGCCGTTCCACTGTCGCGGCGGCCAGAGCTGTCCCTCCGCCTCGCCCGGCAGCCCGATGCCGACCTTTCGCCCGAAGCCGAAGAGCGTCAGACCCTCGTAACACCGGGTCGCGCCGAGCCGCTGGCCGATCTTGGCCATCCCGATATTGCTCGACTTGGCGATGATCTCCTTGAGGGTCATGTCGCCGAACCCATGGCGATACTCGCCGATAGTCCCGAAGCCGTTGCCGTGATAGCTGCCGTTCTCGCAGAAGATGGTCTCGTAGCGGCTGACCACGCCGCTGTCGAGGGCGATGGCCGCGGTGATGGGCTTGATGATGCTGCCCGGCTCGTACTGATCGGTCAGCACCCGGTTGTAGAAATGGTTCGGGTCCGTGCGGCGGGCGTCCGCCGGATCGAAGTCCGGCAGCGAAACCAGGGCGAGGATCGCCCCGCTCTTCACATCCACCGCCACCGCGATGGCGCCCTGCGCCTGATACGCTTTGTACTGGGCCAGCAACTCCTCGCGGGCAAACTGCTGAATCGTGGCGTCGAGAGTCAGGATGATGCCCGCGCCGTTGATGGGAGCGCAGTTGTCCTGCTCGTCGGCCAGGCAGAACGCGATGGGCCGGCGATGGACATCGACGAGGAAGCTGTTGGTGGCTCCGCGTCCCCGCAGCTCGCGATCGTATCCGAGCTCGACCCCGGCAAGCCCGTAGTTGTCCACGCTGGTGAATCCGACGATGTGCGAGGCGAGTCTGGCGGTCGGGTAGTACCTCTGCCAACTGTCCTGGATGCCGATGCCGGGGATCTGCCGGGCAGCCTCACACTCGCTCACCGTGGCCCCGACTTTGACCGGCACGTAGCCGCGGTTGCGGCTGGTCATGATCTCCTTGCAGATCTCGTGAGCAGGCATGTTCAAAACTGTCGCAAGCCGGTTTGCCGTGTCCTTGGGTTCCGCGATAATCCGGGGTTCGGCGAAGATCGTGCGGTATTGGTTGCTGGCTGCCAGTACCCGGCCCCGGCAATCGAGGATGGCGCCCCGCTGCGGTTCCAGAGGGACATAGGCCCGCTGCTGATTGACGCAGTCGGCCATGTAACGATCGGTCTGGCTATACTGCAGGTCAACGCAACGACAGGCGAGCAACAGGAACGCAAGAACGATGGACGCCAGGAGCACCGCGATGGCGATGACCTCGCGCCGGGTCCCCGTGTCACCGATGCCCGTTGTCCCGCCGATATTCTTGATGAACCTCCCGAGACCCATGCACGTCACCCTGAGCGGCCCAGCAACTCCGCGGCCGGCATTGGGAGATGAAGCGGCGGGTATCTTGTCATCCTGAGCGAAGCGATTAGCCCGTCCACACTCACTTGCTCTGCTTATCGAGACGCTGCGAGATCGCAGCCGGATTGATCAGGCTTTCCACCCGCAGTTGCTTTTGCCACAGCTCCTGTTGAAGCCGCCCCTGCTCGATCTTACACCGTCGCAGCGTGTAGAAGTCGCGGTTCTTCGAGTCCCGCAGATACACGGTCAGGATCAGCGTAGCCGCGAAGAAGAAGACCACCAGAACAAAGCAGAGTCGCGATCCCATGAACCTACCTGAGCAAACAACCGGAATGGAGCAGGGCGACGATTGTCTCACTTGGCAGGCAGACGCAGTTTGACTCCCACATTGACCGTGTGCTCGTCCTTCACGACGTCGCCGTTCAGCTTAAGGATTTCCGTATACCGCGCGCCGCTGCCGAGCTGCGCCGAGGCGATCTTCCACAGGTTATCGTCCTCCTGAACGACGTACCACCGCATGGCGGGCTCCGGCTTCTTCTCGGGCTCCTTCTTCTCTGCGGTCGTCACGTTCTTCTTGCCGATGGACTCGACCCGCTCGAAGAGGGTCTTGGGCAGAGCGGCATCCAGCTTGTCCTGCGCGGTTTTCGGCTTCTCCACGGGCGGGATCACCAGCTCCTGTCCGGCCTTCACCTCGTCCGGGGACTTGAGGATGTTGCGGTTTGCCTCGTAGATGCGTTGAATGTTGACGATCCGGTTGCCTTCCTCCGGCCCGTAGGCCCGTTTCGCTACGGAGGCCAGGCTCTCCCCGTCGGCCACGATGTACGTCCTGCCTACACTCGCGGCCAGGGTCACCGGTAGCTTGCCCACCGTGGTCTCGGTCGCCTGGGCGCGCGGCAGCTTCGCCGCCGGTTTAGGCGCCTCGATGATCGGGGCCGGCTCCGTCGTCTTCTGGCTCGCGGCGGGTGCGGAAGCCTGGGCGAGATACCCTACAATGTCTTCCAGACCCTTGGTGAGTCGTTCGAGGTTGCCGGGTGTGGTCAGCGGTGACGTGGAGCGGCTGCCCGGAGCGGCAGAATCTGTCGCGACAGCCGATTCAGGCGTCGGTGTCGCAGACCCGGGATTTCTGACCACGGGGGTCAGTTCCGGGGCGGAGGACTGATGCGGCTGATTCTCCATCAGTTGGTCCCAACTGATCGTCTCCTGGGCCTTCTTCTCTCTGTCGGCCAGGCCCAGACTCTCGTCCTGTGCGGTATTGGCCGCCAGTTCCGCCTTCGTCGACTGCGGCCGAAGATTCGGCAGGCCGTTGATGATGAAAGCGATCACGAAGATGAAGACCAGCCCCAGCAGCAAACCAATTTTCGCGTCCGATGTCATGGTTTCACTCCATTCCTACCGTCTGACTCGACTTGTTCCTTCGTATCGGCATGACGAGCCGTCAGTTCTTCTGTGCAATCCGTAATTTGGCGCTTCGGGCCCTGTGGTTGGAAGCGATTTCCTCCCGACTGGGCGAGATGGGTTTCTTCGTCAGCACGCGATAGACGCCCTCCGCCTCGTTTCGCTTGAAATCGCGCTTCACCAAGCCGTCCTCCAGACTGTGATAGCTGATGATCGCCACATAGCCGTCCTTCTTCAGGCACCCCGGCGCCGCATAAAGCAATTGCTCCAGGTTCTCCAGCTCGTGATTGACGGCAATTCTCAACGCCTGGAAGGTCCTCGTCGCCGGATGCTTTCTTGATTCATGTTTTCGCCCCGGTCCTGCCAGAGCACTGGCCACAACCTGCGCCAACTGTCCCGTCGTCGTGATCGGCTCGCGCTCCCGTCGGCGCACAAGAAAACGCGCGATGCGGCGCGACGCCCGATCCTGTCCGAACCGGAAAATCAAATCAGCCAGCGATTTTTCATCCCATTCGTTAATTATATCGGCAGCCGTAGTCTCCAAGCTTTCGTCAATTC
>Ga0315277_10003477_pt1 | contig 21339 bp, 15 predicted proteins | sample YL17G05_15_MG_FD_203695 | JGI IMG/M metagenome (GOLD analysis project Ga0315277, IMG submission 203695) | Sediment microbial communities from Yellowstone Lake, YNP, Wyoming, USA - YL17G05_15 | ecosystem: Environmental > Aquatic > Freshwater > Lake > Sediment | place: USA: Wyoming | collected...
AAATGAATGCCACCAACTTGGACATCCAGATGCTCCAGACAGTTGGCGGAGAGATGCGCTTCAAGAACTCCACCAACCTGATCAACCTGGCTCCGGGAGTTAAAGACGACAGCGCCATGGGCGCGGCTTCCCGGACCAGCAACCAGTGGAACCTGGACGGACAGAGCCTGCTGACATTCATCGGGTCGGGAGCCGATTGGCAATACCCTGATCTCAACATCATCGAAGAGGCCCAAGTTTCGGGCTCGGGCGCCAACGCCGAATACGGCGGGTTCACCGGCGCCGTCCTCAACCTGATCACCAAGAGCGGCGGCAACACACTCGATGGACTGGCCGAGTTTTCCTATTCTCCACTGAAATGGAACACCAAGAACTTCGATCCCGCCGACCCCAAGTTCTCTCTCTTTGAGGAGCCCAACCGGATCTTCTATACGGATGCTCACTTTGGCCTGGGCGGACGGATCATCAGGGACAAGCTCTGGTTCTATGTTTCAGGAGGCTTCATCCAGCAGGACGAGGAATACAAGGGATTTAGCAAGAGACTGTCAGAGCAGATTCCCAAAGGATTCGGCAAGCTGACCTGGCAGATCAACAAGAACAGCCGGCTTGCGGCCTATGCAGAATATGAATATTTCCAGGTCTTCAACCGGGGGATGAGTATCGACCGCGAAGCCGACGCCACCTATTATGATGTCGGTCCCGGTTTTCCCACCTCCCTCAACTTCCTCCATACCTTCTCCGAGGACACTTTTGCCGAGATCAAGCTCGGACGCTATTGGAGCTGGTACGATCAGAGGCCGAACAAGGGAAGGGATGTTCCCGAGCGATACGATTACCTCACGGGGATGTATACCGGAAACATGTACTTCTGGGGGGAGTCAGATTCCACCCATTACACCGCCAGCGCCAGTCTTTCCCACCATGCCGCGGACTTCCTCGGTGGTTCGCACGATTTCAAAGTCGGGGTCGAATTCCTGAAGGGAAACGACAACGCGGCCACCGGGTATACGGGCGGGTTCAGGTATGCGGATAATTACTACGGCTACAGCTACATCTACTATGATTACCGCTACATGACTTTTGCCTACTCCTACGGCTACGACTTGAAGAGCAACGGCTGGAAGGCTTCGGCCTTTGCCCAGGATTCCTGGAAGATCGGCGACCGGCTGACCGTCAACCCGGGCATCCGGTGGAGCCGATACAGGGGATTCCTGCCCAACCTCCAGAGTGAGGCCTTTTTCAAGCCGAAAGACGCCATCGAAACCCGCTTGGGTCTGACCTTCGATGTCTTCGGCGACCACTCCACGGCCCTGAAAGCGCACTACGGCCGGTTCCATGAATCCTTCAAGACCTATTTCTTCAACTCGCTCGACCCCAGTATCGATGATTACGTCATCTATGAAGTGCTCCAGGACGGCACCAAAGCAGAGGTCTACAGGAAGTCCTATGCCGTTTCAGGAACGGTGGACCCCAACGTCCGGGTTCCGCATTCCGACCAGTTCACCTTCGGATTGGAGAGAACCCTGATGAAAGACACGGCCCTCTCCCTGACCTTCATCTACCGCGAGTATGAAAATTTCATCGCCCGGGTCAACAGAGGGGCGACCTGGGACCCATTTCCCTGGACGTACAAGGATGAAAACGGGCAGCCGCAGAATATTGATCTCTATGCAGAGGCCGGGGATTCCGTCGATCAGTTCGTCCTCGCCAACCCGACAAAAGGAGTATCCCAGGGCGAAATCCTAACGCCCAAAAACAAGTACAAAGGAATTTCCATCGCGCTCAACAAAAGATTCTCTGACGGCTGGATGCTCCACATCGACTACACCTACAGCCAAACCAAGGGCAACCAGACCAACACGACCACCCAATCCTGGGGTGGCTCGTATTACGAGAACCCCAACCGGCAGATCAACGCCTACGGATATCTGCCCTATGACGCACCCCATGCTCTCAACATCTATGGGACCATGAGCCTGCCCTTCGGGTTTATCCTAACCCCCCGGTTCACTTACCAGAGCGGCTGGAATTATACGAGAACCGTCACCGGACCTTCGGCCACTGGTAAGGCCAGCATCTTCATCGAATCCAGGGGATCGAACCGGCTTCCGTCCCAGATCAGCCTTGATTTCCGGCTGGAAAAGCTCTTCTCTTTCACGGAGAAGATGAAACTCGGGTTGATGCTCGACGCCTTCAATGTTTTCAACCGTGGAGTCGAGACATCCGTGGGAGGCAATGTCGGCCTTGTGAACTACGGAAAGGCCCTTACAGTTTGCGAACCGAGGTATTTCCGGGTCGGGCTGCGGTTCTATTTCTGAGCGGAGGAACGAGGATATCTTTCAGGATTCGTAGGAAAGATCTTTCTTGACAGAGTAAGGGGGCGGTCAAGGCACCGCCTCCTTGCTATTCTTTTTCCCGTAACTTTCTTCCGACCGGGAAAAGACGTTTTCCCGTCCTGGGCGGGCCTAGATTTCCGGCCTAATATTCCGTCTTATACCTCAACCGGAAATGGGAGGGGGTGATTTTCTCAATTTTCTTGAAATTCTTGGTGAAATGGCTCTGGTCATAGTAGCCGAGCTGGTCGGCCAGCTCGGCCAGCTGGATGTCGCTGTTCAGAAGAAGGTATTTGCCATAGTCGACCTTCATCTTGTTGATGTAGCCCGTCAGGGCCATCCCCGTCTCCTCTCGAAACAGATGCAGGGCCCGGCCGACGCTGAGTCCGGCCTCTCTGGCCACGTCCCGGGCGGTGATCTTCCGGGTGAAGTTCTGGTGGATGAAATCGCGCATCCTCTGGGACCGGACTTTCCGCTTTTTCTCCTTGCCCAGCGAGACCTTGGCGATGAAGTTCTCCAGAACCCGGGTGACCTTGAAAAGCAGCTCTTCCAGGTCAGTCACTTTGCTGAGCTCGGTCAGGTACGAATAGTTGAGCCCGAGCAGCTCCTGCGCCCCGACGCCGGCTTCGATGGCCGCCCGGGAAATGATGACGATGAGCTCGATGATGCGGACCTTGATCACCTCGAAGTTCATCCCGCTCTCAAAAAAGATCGAGCCGAGGAATTCGTTCAGGATCTCCCGGGCCCCGGCCCTGTCCCCCAGCTTCACCTTCTGGATGATCTCGTCCTGTTTGTCCAGGATCTTCCGGGCGATGTCGGGATTTTCCCTCTTCAGCTTCTCCAGGAAGTTAGCGATCTTGTATTGCTGGACGTATTTTTCGTTCCGCTCCTTCAAAAAAGCGAGGTCGTTAATCTCGTACTTTTGGGTCAGGGACATCAACTGGGAGACGGCCTCTTTCGCTTTCTTGAGTGAGATGTTCCTGATGCCCTTGGCCTTGAGGCCGAACGGCCTTGCGGCCGCACCGAATTTGGCCAGGTTGGCGGAGACTTCTTCGGCGAAATCCTCCTTCATCTCGGCAAAGATGGCGAAACCGCTGATCAGTCCCCCCCTGAGTCTCTTGTGCTGAACGATGGGCACGGCGAAGAGGACAAACCCCAACGGGCAAGTTGTGATGTAGCCCTCCCCCCAGCGAAAAGATTCCTCGACAGCCTGGGCCATCTTTTGGCGGCAGCTCTTGACCAGCTTCTCCTCCCTGCCCGTGCCGGCCTTCCGACAAAAGTCACAGCCCCCGGACCCAGAGATGATCCTGCCCCCGAGGTCGACCAGGATGAGGCGAAGTCCCGTCTTCTGCCGGTACTCTTCGGCCAGGGATTTGAACCGGGCCGCAGCTATGGTTTTCCCGGTCTTCATTCTGGTATAATTCCTAAGAGCGTTTTCTAGCAAGATTATACAAGAGAGGGCAAGAAAAGGCCATGCGGACCCTGACCGAGATCGCGGCGAGTGTCGAGGCCGGGGATTCGGCCAGGGTCAAGGAGCTGACCCGGAAGGCCCTTTCTCAGGGACACCGCCCGGAAAAAATCCTGGACGACGGGCTTGTCCAGGGGATGTCGGCGATCGGGGAGAAGTTCAAGAGCAACGAGGTCTTCATCCCCGAAGTCTTGATCGCGTCCCGGGCGATGAATGTCGGCCTGGAGATCCTCCGCCCGCTCTTTTCCCCCGACCGGGCCCATCTCCGCGGCCGAATCATCCTGGCGACGGTCAAGGGGGACCTCCACGATATCGGCAAAAAAATCGTCGGGATGATGCTCGAGGGAGCCGGGTATGAGGTGATCGACCTGGGAATCGATGTCTCCCAGGTCAAGATCGTCCGGGCGGTCAAGGCAAACCTGCCGTCCGTCCTTGGGCTATCCGCCCTGCTGACGACAACCATGTCCTATATGAGGGATGTCGTCGAAGCCGTGGAACATGCCAGGCTCAGAAGCCGGGTCCGGGTCGTGATCGGAGGTGCTCCCGTTACGCGGTCATACGCCGACGAGATCGGGGCCGACGGCTATGCCCCTGACGCCGCGTCTGCCCTGGAGCTGATCAAGAGATTGATGGTCAAAACGTAAAGGTGAAAAGATGAAGATTGCTGTTTCCGGAAAAGGCGGAGTCGGCAAATCGACCATCGCCGGAATCTTGGCTCATTATTTTGTCCGGAACGGCTACAAGGTCCTGGCCGTCGACGCCGACCCCGATGCCAACCTGGCCTCCTCCCTGGGCATTCCTAAGTCCGAGGCGGCCAAGATCGTGCCCATTTCTCACCAGAGGGAGCTGATCAAGGAACGAACGGGCGCTTCTCCCCGGCAATTCGGCCAGCTGTTTAAGCTCAACCCCCGGGTCGAAGATATCCCCGAAGAGTACTCGTTCCCTTTTCGGGGCATCAGGCTTTTGGTCATGGGGGCCGTCCGGAAGGGAGGGGAAGGATGTGCTTGCCCCGAGAGCGTCCTGCTCAAGAGCCTGCTCTCCGAAATCATCCTCCACCGGGACGAGGCCGTCATCGTCGACATGGAGGCCGGGATCGAGCACCTGGGCCGGGCCACAGCCTCGGCCATCCAGGAAATGCTCATTGTCGTCGAGCCGGGCTCCCGGAGCATCGACACGGCCCTGACCATCATGAAGCTCTCCCGGGAGATCGGCCTCCAGGAGTTCCGGATTATCGGCAACAAGGTCCAGGACAAAGACCAGGAGCGCTGGATCCGCTCCCATTTTCCGCCCGCCCTTATGCTGGGCATGATTCCCTACAGCGAGGCGATCCGAGACGCCGACCGGAATGAACAGCCCCTCATCGACATACTGGATGATCGTCTCCAAACGGAGTTTACGGCCGTCTTTTCGGCGCTCGTCGGGGGAAGGCGGCCGGCCTAGGCTTGGCCAGTTTTTCTCCCTGAGAAAATAGCATAATCATACAAATTATAACCCCTCCATTCCTATATTCCGCCGTCGAAAAAGAATATCCTTTACCAGGAAGATAAAGAGAGAGGTCTATCATGAGCTTCAACCCTCAGGGATTGGCCACGGCCATCGGCAGCCTGCCCCACCAGAGTCCAGAGGCGGCCTGCCGGGTCATCCTGAACAGCATCCCGGAAATCCCGATCTGGCCCCAGCTTCCGGCCACGGATTTTCGGGAAAGCATGGAGATTCAATACTCGGAGGGGCTGCCCGGAGTGGCCCTGGACTCCGTCGCCCGGAGGATGCACTTCGATACCGGCGGGGACATCACCTTAGGGCTGGAGAAGTTCTATGAGAACTATATGGCCGAGAATCTCGACTATTTCGCGATCTCTCCGGGTTTCAGCCGAGGCATCTATGAGATGGAGAGAATGCTGGCCGCCCAGAAGCCGGCCGGTCTCCGCTATTTCAAGAACCACGTGACCGGCCCGATCACCGTCGGTCTCGGCCGCACGGACGAAAATAAGCGCTCCATCTACTACAACGAGATGATGCGGGACGTGGTGGTCAAAGGCACCGAGATGAAGGCCCGCTGGATGTTGAGGCGGTTCCGGGGACTCGAGGTGCCGCAGCTCTGCTTCATCGACGAGCCGATCCTCTCGGCCTTCGGCTCCTCGACCTATGTCAGCGTCCAGCGCTCCGACGTCGTCCAATACCTGCGGGACGTCATTGCAGCTGTCCATAAAGAGGGCGCGTTGGCCGGAATCCACTGCTGCGGGAACACCGAATGGACGATCCTCGTTGATGCCGGAACGGACGTCATCAGCTTTGATGCCTTCGATTATGGGGAGACGATTGCCTACTATTCCGGTCCAATCAAGGACTATCTGGAGAGAGGCGGTGTCCTTGCCTGGGGAATCGTGCCGACCTCGGCAAAGATCGCTGCGGAGACCCCCGAATCCCTGCACGGGCGGCTGCGCTCGGCCGTCGACAACCTGGCCGGCAAGGGAATCCCGAAGAGTCTGATCTGGGAAAAATGCCTGGTCACTCCGAGCTGCGGGACCGGTTCTCTTCCCGTAGATTTGGCCGAGACGGTTTTTGCCCACTTGAGTGAGTTGAGCCGCAGGCTGCGGGTTTGAATCTGAGAGCGGACAACCTGGAGAATTAAGTAGGACAAAAGACAATGTCGAAACTGAGAAGCATAGACAATTCGGTCAACGAGATGCTCGAACATGCCAAAACCCGGGGCCTGGAAACGATTTGGGACAGGGCCGACGAGCAGAGGCCCCACTGCGGGTTCGGAGAGCGGGGGGTTTGCTGCCGAGCCTGCTACATGGGGCCCTGCCGGATCTACCCGGCCGGAAAAAGGCCGCAAAAGGGCGTGTGCGGCGCGACCGCCGAAGTGATCGTCGCCCGGAATTTTGCCAGGATGATCGCCTCCGGGACGGCCGCTCATTCCGACCATGGACGGGAGGTGGCCAAGACCCTTCTTCTGGCGGCCACGAACCCCGATTCCGGGTATGCGATCCGCGATGTCCGGAAGCTCAAGAGGGTCGCCCAGATCTTCGGAATCTCCATCCAGGACAAGCCCAACGAGAAGATCGCCTTTGAAGTGGCCGAGCGCGCCTTGGCCGATTTCGGTCGGCAGGAGGGAGAGATCTCCTTTATCAAGGCGGCCCCGGAGAAGCGGCAGGCCATCTGGCGCAAACTCGATGTCGTGCCGCGGGGGATCGACCGCGAGGTCGTGGAAATGCTCCACCGGACGAGCATGGGGGTAGACCAGGACCACCGCAACATCATGCTCCAGGGCGCCCGGACGGCCCTGGCCGACGGTTGGGGCGGCTCGATGGTCGCGACCGAACTCCAGGACATCATATTCGGCACACCGTCCCCGGTCCGCGGACAGGTCAACCTTGGCGTCCTCTCCAAAACCGACGTCAACGTCGTGGTCCACGGACATGAGCCCATCCTCTCCGAAATGCTCGCCCTGGCGGCGACGGACAAGGAGCTGCTGGAACTCGCCCGGTCGGCAGGAGCGACCGGGATTACCTTAGCCGGGATCTGCTGCACGGCCAACGAGGTCCTCATCCGGCACGGGCTGCCGATCGCCGGTAACGTCCTCCAGCAGGAGCTGGCCGTGGCCACGGGCGCGGTCGACGCCATGATCGTCGACGTCCAGTGCATCATGCCCTCGCTGCCCCAGCTCTGCAAAAATTTCCACACCCTGCTTATCACGACCTCTTCCAAGGCCAAGATCGACGGGGCCCGGTCCATGGACATCCATGCGGAGAACGCCTATCAAGGTGCCAGGACGATCATCCGGGAGGCCATCGCCAACTACTCCAACAGGGGTGCGGTCGACATCCCCCGGGACAAGATGGACCTGGTCGCCGGCTTCAGCCATGAGGCCATCACCTACATGCTGGGCGGCTCTTTCCGCGGTTCCTACGTGCCCCTCAATGACAACATCATCAACGGCCGGATCAAGGGAGTCGCCGGAGTCGTCGGCTGCTCCAACCCCAAGACGACCCATGACAAGGGGCACGTCGGCCTGGTCGAAGAGCTCATCGCCAACGATATCCTCGTCGTCCAGACCGGCTGTTCCGCCATCGCCTGCGCCAAGGCCGGGTTTCTGACTCCGGAATCGGCCGTCAAGTACGCCGGCAAGGGGCTGGCCGAGGTCTGCCGGGCTGTCGGCATGCCCCCGGTTCTTCACTCCGGGTCTTGCGTCGACAACAGCCGCATTCTGATCGCTCTGACCGAGATGGTCAGAGTCGGGGGCCTCGGTCAGGACATTAGCGACCTGCCGGTGGCCGGCGCGGCTCCGGAGTGGATGAGCGAGAAAGCCATCGCCATCGGACAGTACTTCGTCGCCTCAGGAGTCTTCACGGTCTTCGGCATCGGGCTCCCGATCACAGGAAGCGATCTTTTCTGCCGCCACATTTTTGATGAGTACAAGGAGCTTTTCGGCGGCCATTGGGCGGCTCAGCCCGACGGAACCAAGATAGCTGGCATGATCATCGACCATGTCAACCAGAAACGGGAGAAGCTGGGCATCAGCAAGGGCAAGGAGCGTGTGCTGTTCGACATGGAGATGAGAAGGCAACTCGAGGTTTGATAGGGATCGGTCAAAGGACGAGGAAAGCTCATGTCTAGAATCATAGCGACCAGAGCCATCCGGGGCGCCCACAAGCTGGTGGCCCGGGCCGAGCGGGAACTCTCTGCGGCCATCGCCGAGAAGGGACCGGACACCCGGGTCGAATTCCCCAACACGGGCTACTTTCTTCCCATATCGCATGGGATTCTGGGGCTCCGGATCGAGACTCTAGGAGGGCTCCGGGACCTCTTAGCCGAAGCCAAGAGGCTCCTTCCCCCGGTCCCCTCCGACAACCTTTGGCTCCCTTATCTCGGAAACACCCTTGATGCCGGCATGGCGACGCTTTTTGCCGACGAGATCATCGAGGCCATCAAATACACGCGGACACCTCTGCCGTATCTTCCGGAAACAAGCCCGAAGGACGGCCATCTCTGGCTCGGAGCAGCCAACGACGTCATCATGCGTGAGAGGGGTATCGAGTTCGTCGACAACACCGCGCCCGGGTTTGCCGCCTGCGTCGGCTATTGCCCGACGAACGAGATTGCGGTCAGGATCGCCCGCGAGCTTCAGGAAAAAAACCTTTACGTCTTCATGTCGGCCGCCACGGACGGAAAATCCATGGCCCAGCAGTTGGCCGAGGAGGGGATCGAGATGGGGTGGGAGACGCGGCTCGTGCCCTTCGGCGACGACGTCACCGCCACCATCCATGCCCTCGGATTTTCGACCCGGGTGGCGCTCTCTTTCGGCGGGGCCCAGCCTGGCGATTACCAGCGCGTCCTCCGCTACAACAAAAATCGGGTTTTCGCCTTTGTCCTGGCCCTCGGCCCGGTCGATGACGAGAAACATGCCCAGGCGGCCGGGGCCATCAATTACGGGTTCCCGACGATCGCCGACACAGACATCGACAATATCCTGCCGACAGGAATCTGCACTTACGAACACGTCGTCTCTCCCGTCCCTCATGAGCGGATCGTCTCCAAGGCCATCGAGGTCCGGGGCCTCAAGATCTCGGTGACCAAAGTCCCGATTCCCGTCCCGTTCGGCCCCGCTTTTCAGGGAGAGAGGGTCCGCAAAGAAGACATGTACGTCGAGCTGGCCGGAACGGAAAAGCGCGGGTTTGAATACTTGACCGCAAAAGGCTTGGACGAGGTCGAGGACGGGAAAATCGAGGTCGTCGGGCCGGAGATCGAGGAAGTCGCCGCAGGGAGCCAGCTGCCGCTGGCGCTTTGGGTGGAGGTCGCCGGCCGCCACATGCAGCCCGATTTCGAGCCCATCCTGGAACGGCGACTCCATGATTTCATGAACATGGCCCACGGCGTTTTTCACATGGGACAGCGGGATATCAACTGGGTCCGGGTCAGCAAGGAGGCCAAGGACAAAGGCCTCCGGTTCCGGCACTTCGGGTCGATCATCCACGCCAAGATCCACGGGGAATTCGGGAAGATCGTGGACAAGGTCCAGGTGAAGATCTACACGCGGGAGAAAGAGATCATGGACCTGATCGAGACCGCCCGAAAAGCCTACCGTCAGAGGGATGAGCGCCTGGCCGGGCTAACCGACGAGGCCGTGGAGACCTTCTTTTCCTGCACCCTCTGCCAGTCCTTTGCCCCGAATCATGTCTGCGTCATCACCCCGGAGCGCTCCGGCCTCTGCGGAGCCTACAACTGGCTCGACGGCAAGGCCGCCCACCAGATAAACCCCACCGGCCCCAACCAGCCCATCCTGAAGGCCCAGGTTGTCGATGCGGCTAGAGGGCAGTGGCAGGGGATCAACGAGTTCGTCTTCAACGCCTCCCATAAAACTCTCCAGGTCTTTAGCGCCTACAGCATCATCGACAATCCCATGACCTCCTGCGGCTGCTTCGAGTGCATCTCCTGCGTCCTCCCGTCGACCAACGGCATTATGACTGTCTACCGGAATTTCCCGGGCATGACGCCGAGCGGCATGAAGTTTTCGACCCTGGCCGGGACCGTGGGAGGCGGCCTGCAGACGCCCGGGTTTATCGGCCACAGCAAGCGCTATGTCGCCAGCAGCAAGTTCATCAGCGCCGAAGGCGGGGCCAAGCGCGTCGTCTGGATGAACCGCGAGCTCAAGGAAGAGCTGGAGCCGGAGCTGCGGAAGATCGGCCGGCGCGAGGGGGTCGAAAACCTCGTTGAGATGATCGCCGACGAGACTGTGGCCGTGACCGAAGAAGAGGTGCTGGCCTACATCACCAAGATGAATCATCCGGCACTGTCCATGCCGGCCCTGTTTTGAGGGAGGAACGGGGAAATGAAGACGATCGCCATCGCGGGAAAAGGGGGCACGGGAAAATCGACTACGGCCGCCCTGATCATCCGCTGGCTGAGCGAGAAGAAGAGCCGGTCCATCCTGGCGGTAGATGCCGACTCCAACGTCAACCTCAATGACCTGCTCGGCGTCCGCCTCAAGGAGACGGTCGGCAATATTCGGGAAGAGATGAGGACCCGGATTGCCGACCTCCCCGGAGGGATGACCAAGCAGCAGTTCCTCGAGTACAAGATTCAAACGAGCCTGGTGGAAGGGCCGGATTTCGACTTGATCGCCATGGGCCGGCCCGAGGGCCCGGGATGCTACTGCTATGCCAATAACCTGCTCCAGGACATCCTCAGGACGCTGGCCGGGAACTATGACTATGTGGTCATCGACAACGAAGCCGGGATGGAGCATTTGAGCCGGCGGACGAGCCAGGCCATCGATCATCTCCTGATCATCTCTGACCCCACCGCCCGGGGGATTGCCACTGCGGGAAAAATCAGCCGGCTTCTCCGGGAGCTGGAAACCCGCGTCGGCCACAAGTATCTTGTCCTCAACCGGGTCGCCGGACCGGTTTCGAACACAGTTGAAACCGCGATCCACGAAGAGAAGTTCGCTCTCCTGGCCGCGATCCCGGAGGACGACACGCTCTTGAAGCTGGACCGGGAGGGGGTTCCGATCTGGTCGGTTGGAGCGAGCTCTCCCGCCAGCATCGCCGTCGACCGGATGATGCACACCCTGGAGCCGTAAGGGAGTCGACCTATGACCTTTGAAATTCCCAGAGAAACCAACCCTGGAAAGATTGTCGAGGTGACGATCGGCGCGACGGCGGCCCAGGGTGGGACGCGCTCACGGTCCGTGACCATCGGCGGGAGCACGGCCCTGCCGTTTCACTTTTTCGAAGGGCACCAACCCCACCGTCCCGTCGTGGCCATTGAGGTCTTTGACAAAGTCCCTGCCAAGTATCCGGATTCTCTTCGGGAATACTATCAGGACGTGCTGGACAAGCCCGGGGAGATGGCCCGGCGGTGTGTCGCCGACTTCGGGGCTGAGATGGTCAGTGTCCGGCTCGAGGGAACTCATCCCGAAAAGGGCAACCGGAGCGCCGAGGAAGCGGTCGAGGTTGTCAAGGATGTGCTGGCCGCGGTGGAGGTCCCGCTGATCATCACCGGGCACAGCCATTTCGAAAAAAATAACGAGGTTATGAAGAAAGTCTGCGAGGCCACGGCCGGCGAGAACTGCCTGATCAACTTTGTCGAGACGAACAATTATAAGACGATCGCCGCGGCCTGCCTGGCTTATCATCATACGCTTGTCGCCCAGACGCCCATTGACGTCAACCTGGCCAAACAGCTGAATATCCTCCTTGGCGACATGAATTTCCCTCAGAACCGGCTGGTGATGGACCCTCTGACCGGGGCCCTGGGCTATGGGCTTGAGTATTCCTATTCCATCATGGAGAGAATCCGGAATGACGGCCTGGCCGGCGATCGGATGTTGGCCTTTCCGATGCTGATCACACCCGGCCCCGAATGCGCCAAAGTCAAAGAGGCCCGGGCCGTCGAAAAGGACTACCCCCAGTGGGGGGACGAGAGGCGGCGAGGCGCCTACTGGGAGATCGCCACGGCCATGAGCCTGCTCATCGCCGGCGCGGACCTGCTCATCATGGACCACCCACGGGCGGTGGAAGTCGTGCAGAAGCAGATCGGCGAGATGTTCCATTCCAAAGAGGAGGGGGACCATGGCGCTCTCCGGACTTGATATCTTTAAGCTCCTGCCCAAGACGAACTGTGGGGACTGCGGCGTGCCCACCTGCATGGCTTTTGCGATGAAGATCGCCCAGAAAAAGGCCGAGCTGTCCAGCTGTCCCCATGCCTCCGAAGAGGCCAAGGCGGCCCTGGGGGCGGCCAGCGAACCCCCGGTCCGGCTCGTTAAGATCGGTGGGGGAAACGGGCTGGAGGTCGGAGGCGAAACGGTCCTCTTCCGCCATGAGAAGACTTTTTTTCACCCCGCGGGAATCGGGCTGGAGATCCGGACTTCGCAACAGGAGGATAAAAGCCTGGAACACATCCGGCAGCTGGAGGGTTACCAGGCCGACCGGGTGGGCGAGGTCCTGAAAGCCAACCTCTTTTTTATCTCCCACGATTCAACAGATAAAGCGGCTTTCCTGAGGACGATCTCCTTGATCAAGGCGAATACGACCAAAGGTCTGGTCATCGATTGTCCGCAGGAAGAGGCCTTGACGGAGGGACTGGAGCTACTCCGCAACGACCGGCCCGCGATCTACCTGCGAAAGCCGTTAACCGACCACGACATTGAAATAGCCAAGAGTTTTGGGGCAAGCCTGGTCATCACCTCGTCCTCGTATCAGGACTTGGCCGAGCAGACGGAAAAAGCCAGACAAGCGGGCCTGACGAACCTCATCCTGAACTGTCAGGGAACCGGCTTGGGAGGAGCGATCCAGGATAACGCCGTCCTAAGGAGGAGCGCCCTCAAGAAGAGTTACAAGCCCTTCGGTTTTCCTCTTTTCACCCGGATCGCGGACGGCGACGGGTTCGAGACGCTGGCCGCTTCGGCCGCCCTCCTGTGCAAATACGCCTCGGTCATCATTTTACCCCGCTTTGACAAGGCTTTACTTTACACCCTTTTCACCCTCCGGCAGAGCATCTACACCGATCCCCAGAAGCCGATCCAGGTGGATCCTAAGGTTTACGCCATCGGGGACCCGACTCCGGATTCGCCCGTGTTCGTGACGACAAACTTCTCCTTGACATACTTCATCGTCTCGGGAGAGATCGAGAACTCGGGGACCTCGGCCCATCTCGTGGTCTGCGATACAGAGGGGCAGTCTGTGCTTACAGCCTGGGCCGCGGGAAAATTCGTGCCTGAAAAGATCGCCAAGTTCATCAAAGACATCAAGCTCGAGGAAAAGATCAAAACCCGGAAAATCGTCATCCCCGGGTTTGTCGCCCAGATCTCTGGTGAGCTGGAAGAGAAATTGCCCGGCTGGGAAGTGATCGTCGGCTGCCAGGAGGCCGCGGACATCCCTTCATTTGTGAAGAGCGTTAATTTGGTTTAGGTCGGCGATAGAGCTATGAGAAAAACTTGCCGGGTGGAATTCCTGCCGTTCCGGAGCCTCCACTCCTTCGCCCGCGGGACCAACTTGCTTGACGCCGTTAGAAAGGCCGGCCTGCCGCTCAAGTCGGCGTGCGGAGGAAAAGGGACCTGCGGCGAGTGCCTGGTCCGTATCGAAGGCGCAGAAGTCAGAGTCCGGAATTCGGCGGCCCTTCCCGAAGAGGTCCGGCGTCTGGGATACGCATTGGCCTGTCAGACTGAAATCGAAGAGGATCTCACGGTCGAGTTGCCCAGGTTCGAAGAGCAGTCGATCCGGACGGTGGCCGGTTCCCGCTTTTTCGAAGAGCATCGCGACCAGATCTCCGGGATATTCGAAGTCAACCCGGTCGTCCGGAAGATCCAGGTTTCCGTTCCCGCGGCGACTCTCTCCGACAACTCGAGCGACCTCCGCCGGCTGCAGCGGCAGATCCAGAAAGAAAAGGGTCTCCGCTGCTCTCGGGCCGAATATCGTGCCCTGAAAAAACTGGCCGCAGCGGTGAGGGAACAGGCGGGGGATGTAACGGCCATCCTGGCCAAAACCGGGCCGGGCTGGACCCTTGTCGACATCCATGCCAACCCGCCGTCGAAGAATCTTTGCGGCCTGGCCTGCGATATCGGTACCACCACGGTTGTCTGCGAGATCGCCGACCTTGAGGACGGCAGAGTCCTGAGCACCACAACGGGGTTCAATCAGCAGTTGCGCTGCGGCGAAGACGTGATCTCCAGGATCGATTACGCCCGAAGCCCGGGCCGTCTCCAAGAGCTCCAAACCCTCGCCGTCCAGACAGTCAACTCCCTGACCGAGAAAGCCTGCCGGGAGTCCGGGATATCGAACGATGACCTCTACTCCGTTTCCCTGGCCGGAAACACGACGATGACCCATCTTCTTCTCGGCCTTGATCCCCGTTTCATCCGGGAAGAGCCCTACATCCCGACAATGAACCTCGTCCCTGTAGTTAAGGCGGCAGATCTCGGCTTAAACGTCAACCCCGAAGCCAGGGTCCACTGCGCTCCGGCCGTCGGCAGCTATGTCGGCGGGGACATCACCGCCGGGCTGCTCTCGACTCCCATCCTCCGGGACGCGGGAAAAACGTCTCTGTTTATCGACGCCGGTACAAACGGCGAGCTGGTCATCGGGAACAAGGACTGGCTGGCCACTTGTGCCTGCTCAGCCGGCCCGGCCTTCGAGGGCGGCGGAACCAAGTGCGGCCTTCCGGCCATCGATGGGGCGATCGAGGCCGTGAGTTTCTCCAAAGGCGGCGACCTCGAATACCGGGTTATCGGGGGAGGGAAACCCAAGGGGCTGTGCGGCTCCGGGCTTGTCGATCTCCTCGCCGGGCTCTTTGTCCAGGGCTATCTCGACCGCAGCGGAAAGCTGGACCAGGAGAGGGTAGGGAAGAGGCTTATCCGGAATGGGGACGGGACAGGTTTCCTGGTCGAGAAGGCCTCCCGCTCTTATTGGGGCCGGGACCTCATCCTCACCGAAAAAGACATCACCAACCTGATCCGGACCAAGGGAGCTATTTTCTCCGCCTGCGCCCTCCTTCTTAAGAACATCGGCCTGACCTTTGACCGGCTGGACGCCGTTTACATCGCCGGGGGCTTCGGTCAGCATCTCGACGTGGATAACTCTGTCCGCATCGGCCTCTTGCCCGACCTGGACCGGGATAAATTCCATTATCTGGGCAACACTTCTCTCATCGGGGCCTATCTCGTCCTGCTCTCGGAAAAGAACCGGGAGTTGGTCAATGCCATCGCGGGAAAGATGACGTACATCGAATTGAACGCGGAGCCGGGCTACATGAACGAGTACACGGGTTCTCTCTTTTTGCCCCACACGGACATCGGGCTTTTCCCATCAGTAAAAAAGTTCCTCAAGCCCGGTCAGAGGCTTGATGACTGAGATATTTTGAAGGAGGACAAAATGAGCATGACGATCCTGGAGTTGATCCGGAAACGGAGGGTGCTCCTCGACGGCGGGTTCGGGACCGAGCTTATCCAGAGGGGATTTCCCCAGGGAGCCTGTCCCGAGGCCTGGAACGTGGAACGGCCCGAAGTCGTCAAGGAGATCCACAAAAGCTATTACGAGGCCGGCTCGGACGCCGTCCTGACCAACAGCTTCGGTGGGAGCGCGATTAAGCTGGCCTCCCACGGCCAGGACAAGAGGTGTTATGAACTCAACAGAGCGGCGGCCACGATCGCCAATGAGGTTAAACCCAGGGGTGGTTTTGTCGGCGGAAGCATCGGACCCACAGGGAAGTTTCTCCAGCCGCAGGGCGAATTCACGGAGCCGGAGTTCGAGGACGCTTTCGCCGAGCAGGCCAGGGGACTGGCCGACGGGAAAGCCGATTTCCTGCTGATCGAAACCCAGTACGACCTGAGAGAAGCGTTCTGCGCTCTGCGGGCCGCCCGGAGGGTCACGGCCCTCCCGGTCTTCGTGACCATGACCTACAACCGGGTTCCGAGAGGATTTTTCACCCTCATGGGAAACAGCGCCGCCCAGTGCCTCCAAGAGTTGGAAAAAGAAGGAGTGCCCGCCGTGGGCGCCAACTGCACCCTGGACAGCTCGGACATGGCCGACTTGGTCAAGGCGATGAGAGAAATCACCCAGCTTCCTTTGATCGCCCAGGCCAATGCCGGAAAGCCGTCGCTATCGAGCGGAGGCGAAGTCTCCTACTCGCAGGGGCTGGAGAACTATCTCCAGCATATTCCCAAGATCGTCGCGAACGGAGCGAACGTCGTCGGCGGCTGCTGCGGGACGAACCCCGATTACATCCGCCGCATGGCCGCCATCGTCAAAAAAGAGGGTTGATTTATTCTCTGCGTTGGATATCATGGAGGCTTATTAATTCGGGAAAGGAGTCGCAATGAAGAAAGAGGAACTATTTGTCCGGATGGAGAAGGCGATCATCGAAGGCCGCAAGTCCGAGGCCGAAGACCTCGCTCGGGAGGCGGTCAAGGCCAAGCTCGACCTCACCGAGGTCATCGAAAAAGGATATGTTCCGGGAATCCAGAAGGTCGGCGACCTGTGGGAAAAGGGCGATTACTTCCTGCCCGAACTCATCACCAGCGCCGAGTGCATGAAGGCGGCCATGGCGGTGCTCCAGCCCGAGCTGGATAAGGCCAATATCCAGACACGATCCAGGGGCAAGGTCGTGATCGGTACGGTCGAAGGAGACATCCACGATATCGGCAAGAACCTCGTCTCCTCGATGCTCTCGGCCAACGGGTTCGATGTCGTCGACCTCGGCGCCGATGTGAAGCTGGAGAAGTTCATCGAGAAGGCCGAGGAGACCAAGGCCGACTTTATCTGTCTTTCGGCCCTCCTGACCACGACCATGCTGGGACAGAAGAAGGCCATCGAGCTGCTCAAGAAGAAGAACTTGTACGGGAAATTCAAGGTCCTTGTGGGCGGAGCTCCCGCTAATCAGAAATGGGCCGACGAGATCGGGGCCGACGGGTATGCCGAAAACGCCATGCTCGCGGTTAAAATGGCCAAGCGGCTGATGGGTGCCTGACGCTGCCGGTGAGCGGCGAAGTCAAGCCTAAGTGAAGGAACAGAGATGATCAAGACAATCAGACCGAAGCTGGAATTGTTGAGCCGCCGGTTCATCGAGAAAATCATCGATGAGGCTTATGAGATCCTGGACAAACAGGGGATCTTCGTCGAGAACAAAGAGGCCCTGAAGCTTTTCAGCCAAGCGGGAATGAAGGTGGATAAAAAAACCCACCGCGTCCATCTGAAGCGCCGCCTGGTCGAAAAATGCCTATCCACAGCGCCGGCCGTTATCAAACTCTACGACCGGACGGGAGAAAGGGAATACACGGTCGGAGGCGACGAGGTCCATTTCGACCCGGGTTCGGCGGCCGTTACTATCCTCGACCACAAGATGGGAGAGGAAAGAAAGCCAGAGACCAAAGACCTGGTGGATTACTGCCGGCTGACCGAATGCCTGGACAACATCCATTTTCAGAGCACGGGCTTGATCAGCTCCGATGTCCCCCATCCGATCGCCGACATCTACAGGCTCTACATCGGCCTCATCTATTCGCGGAAGCCCGTCGTAACAGGCACCTTCAGGGTGGAGTCCTTCCGGCCGATGAAGGATCTCCTGGCGGCTGTCCGGGGCGGAGACAAAGAGCTGGCCGCGAAGCCCCTGGCTATTTTCGATGCCTGTCCATCCCCACCACTTAAGTGGAGCAACCTCACCACCCAGAGCCTCATTGATGCGGCCCGGGCGGGCCTCCCCTCCGAGCTGATTTCGATGGGTATGACCGGCGCCACTTCTCTAGTGACCATCTCGGGCACCCTGGTCCAGCATGTCGCTGAAAACCTCTGCGGCGTCGCCATCGTCCAGCTCGCCAAGAAGGGCGCGCCTGTGATCTTCGGGGGCTCGCCCTCGAGTTTCGACATGAGGCGGGGGACGACCCCCATGGGGGCCATCGAGACAATGATGATCGATGCGGGCTATACCCAGATCGGAAAATATTTGAACCTCCCGACCCATGCCTATATGGGATTGAGCGATGCCAAGACCAACGACGCTCAGGCCGGGTTCGAGACCGGGCTCGGGGCCGTGCTCGGCGCCCTGGCCGGAGTCAACGTCATCTCGGGTCCCGGGATGCTCGACTTCGAGAGCTGCCAAAGTCTGGAGAAGCTTGTCATCGACGATGAGATCTGCGGCATGGCCTACAGACTGATTTCCGGGATCGCCCAGCGTGAGGACCCGATCGCCACGGACAAGTTCGAAGCGCTCACTCCCGAGACTCCATTCCTTTCCCTGCCCCATACTAAGAAGTGGTACCGGTTGGAGCATTCCTATCCCCTGATCGCGGACAGGGATACCTATGACGCCTGGGTGGCTCTGGGGAGAAAGCCGATCGCGGACAGGGCCTCCGAACATGTTGAGAAGATCCTCCGGTCCAACCCACCCGCTCTCGTGGAGAAGGATGTCCGAACCGAGTTAACCCGGATCCTGACCGCCTACGCTAAAGCCAATGGCATAGCCTCGTTTCCCATGCTGCCGTAGTCGGGGCCGCCGGGTTGGATCCTCCCGGCCTGGAAACGGCGTTAAGGCGATCTGGCGATAATGGGCAGGATGATCCGGGACGGATGCCGGGCGTCGTGATAGATCGCCTGTGTCGCCCGGACCATTAGAGAGTCTTCACCGAAGGGTTGGCCGGTGTTCGGGTTCCGGTCGACGTGGGGAAAAAAGCTCGAGGTGACCCAGGCCCGGATTCTGTGTCCCTTCTTGAAAACATGGCTCGTCGACATGGAGTTGATCAGGAATCGATAGACCATGCCGGGTTCGAGGAGTGCCGGTCTCGCCTCTGAATCCCGGTAGCGCGCGCGGATGACTCCCGAGAGGGGCGGGGTGATGTTCCGGGAATCGCCCTCAGGAGAGACGTCGGTCACTTTGACGATGAAGTCCGTGTCCTTGGCCGTTGAGGAGGCCCAGACCTCAGCCTTGATGTCTCCCGTCACTTCCGTATCCTGGGGCAGCGGCGCCGACGTAAAAACCAGGACATCGTGACGGACTTCGAACGGACGGAGGTCGCGGGGGCCCGGCGTCTCAAAAAAGTGGTCCGTGACAGGATTGGCCGGGTCGTAGATATAGCGATCCACCTTCGGCCCCGTGGGCTTGTCCCGGCTCAATGTCCCGTCCCCGTAAAGAGAATTGGCGGCCCCCCGGCTGGAGAAATAGAGAGAGGTCGGCTTCGCCCCGGCCGGCGGCCACTCCGATTCAAAGCGCCAGGTATTGTCGCCCATGACAAACACACGAATCGGAGGCTCCCGCATGATCCCGTTGTCGATCCCCTTGAGCCAGTAATCAAACCAGCGGAGGACGAGGCCCGGGACGTCGACGGCGGCTTCTCTCCCGAAATCCATCGCGCCGGCCCGGGAGGTCGGGTCACAATGGGTCCAGGGCCCGATGATGAGCTTTTGTCCCTGCCGGGCGTGGGATGTCCGGCCGTTGCGGCGCATGCCGAGGAAGTTCCGGATGGCTCCGGGTTGGCCATACCCGTCATCGAACCAGCCGGTGAGGTTATAAGCGGGAACAGAGACCTCGGTGTGCTTTTTCTCGACGTTGGCGAAATCCCAGAAGGGCCCGTCATCGGGATGGTCGAGCCATTCATAGTAATAGGGACACAGCTCCTTAAGCAAAGGAAATTCCTTGAGCGGTAGGAAGTTGAGCCATTCCCACTTATGATCCGACCATTGCCGCTCGGCGCTTTCCTCGGAAGCGTCCTCTGTCCCTATCCCTCGGCGCCGCTTAAGGTCGGGGAGACGGCCGTTCAGCCAGGAGATCCAACTCAGGTCAAAGGCACCGGAGAAAAAAAAGAAATGCCGGCCGTTGGCGAACGTACACTGGGGAAAAATAGCCACTAGGTGAGGCGGGTTCATCACCGCCGCCTGCCACTGCACCGCGCCCAGGTAGGAGCATCCCTGCATTCCCACCTTGCCGTTGGAGAAGGGGAGCGCGGCCGCCCACTCGACGGAATCATAGCCGTCGTTGAGCTCCTGGAGGTAGGGCGAAAAAACGCCCTCCGAAGAAAAGCGGCCGCGGACGTCCTGGACGATCACCGCATATCCTCTCTCCGCCGCAAATCGGGCAAAAGCGCCTGGCTCACCGTAAAAATCTTTGTTGTAGGGAGTCCGGACGAGGATGACGGGGACCTTATCCATAGTCGCCGGGAGATAGATGTTAGCGGAAAGCCTGACGCCGTCCCGCATCGCGGCGGCGACGTTTTTTTTGACCTCGACTGCAGAGGACTTCTCTTGCCCGGCAAAGAGGAAGGTGGAAGCGTTCCCAAACAGGATGACTAGGGCGAAGACTCGCGCCAGGTGGTTTGATCTACCGGGAGTTCTCATTTTCTTCTCCTGCCGAGAGGGCCTATTGCAGTCTTCCGAATACCGGTTCCCCAGCTTATATCAACCCAAAAACCGATGTCAAAGCGCGCTTTTGCGGCGTAAGCCTCCTTTTTTTGCTGATGAAAAGGACGGGCAATTTGGGAATGGAGAAGCGACCTTGAAGGTTCAGCCTTCACGAAGCGTTTTTCGAGGAGAGCCGCTCTGCCGGCTGCGAGGACTGTTTGAGCACGCAAAGATCATAATGAGACGGGATAGTATGGAGGCAATATGCATATAGTGTCTGGATTTATCACGCGGAGTTCCGCAGCACCGAGAAAAACGTTTCGGGAACGGCGTTAAGAACCTGAGCGGGAGCGCTGACATTCCCAAATTGCCCGTCATATGAATGGAGAGGCTACCTCTTGCGGCTTGACTTTCCGACTCGCCAGGAGCTAGCATGCTCGCTCCGGCCACATGGCTTCTCGCCGGCGGCCTGGAGGAGAGCCGCGTCGGAGGCGCGTCCTCTGCACGCTCAATCGGATTCGTTTCGGATGCGGATGGAGAGTTGAAGAATGAGCGGTAGGCGCAAGGTTGAAACATCCACCCGGTCATTGGTTCCCAGGCACATTCAATCGCTGGAGCCTTATAAAGCGGGAAAATCGATCGAGGAACTGCAGCGCGAGCTGGGTTTGAAAAAGATCGTCAAATTGGCCTCCAATGAGAACCCCTTGGGCGC
>Ga0315277_10003479_pt1 | contig 21331 bp, 15 predicted proteins | sample YL17G05_15_MG_FD_203695 | JGI IMG/M metagenome (GOLD analysis project Ga0315277, IMG submission 203695) | Sediment microbial communities from Yellowstone Lake, YNP, Wyoming, USA - YL17G05_15 | ecosystem: Environmental > Aquatic > Freshwater > Lake > Sediment | place: USA: Wyoming | collected...
AAGCCCACTCGGGTGACCAGAGGTACTGGCGCTTCGTCATCACCACGAACAGGCAAGGCAAGCCGCATCCGCGCTTTGCGCGGTACCAGGACGCCTGGCGCACCATCCATCCTGACTTTGCAGGCAAGGACGCTTGACGGATAGAGGTAGGATCAGTATGGGTACAACAAACAGGGAACGCATTCTGGATTACCTCTGGTCCATCTCACCTGACTACGCGACGAACAGTCAGGTTCGAGAAGGAGCAGGCATCAGTTCCCACCAACAGGCCTACCTACTCACCCGGGAGTTGATGTGGGCGGGTCTGATCCGTGGCGAGCAGCGCGGGCGCGAGTGGATCTTCTGGGCCGACGAGTCGCCCGCCGTCCAGTTGGCCTCGCCGGGGCGGGTATCGCCTCGCGAGGCCCTCGCTCAGGCCGAACAGCAACTGTCGCCGCGCGTCTTCGAGGATCTGGCGCGTTCCGTGATGAGCAAGCATTTCGGCGTCTCTCTGAGGCCAGGGCAAGTGCCCGGCGTACCCCAGGAGTTCGACCTGGTCTCGCCGGACAGAAGCATCGTCGGCGACGCCAAGTACTTCACCCTGGTGCGCGGGCAGCACCTCCCGCCGGCCAAGTTCTCCGTCATCGCCGAGCACGTCTGGTTGCTCGAGAAGACGGGGGCACCTACCAAGTTCCTCGTCTTTGGCAACGACCGGCAAGTGCCTGTGCTATGGCTCCAAAGGTATGGCAGTTTGGCGGATGCCATTGCGTTCTATTTCCTGATGGATGACGGCAATCTGGAGCATCTTGCAGGCCCAGTGTGGGAACAGGAGTGATCTGGTGTGCCGGTCTTCGAGTCTTCTGCCTGAAGTCTGGGTCTATAGTGACCTCAAGGAGGATTGTGGTGCTTACCGAAGGATACTTCAAGCCCGTTGGCGAGTTCAATTTCGACGTCAATCGTGCCGAGCGTGCACAACAGGTGCGATTGCTTGCGCCGTTGCTGGCCGACCCAGAAGGACGCCTCTGGATCCTGGAACGCTTGGGGTGCCCCTGCACGGTGGATGAGGCCAGAGCGGCAGAACCCTTCCACTTTGTCTTCCCGCTGCGCGATCTGTTTACCTTCGACTACAACCAGTGCCGGAGTGACCCGAAACTGGAAAGTGGCCTCATCGTCTATTACAATGACCTATTCGGTCTTTCTGCCGAGTTCGGTGCTGACTTTGGTGCTGATACCATCTGGCGTACACATCCAGACGGTCCCATCCGTCACCCGGCTGCTCCAGGCCGCAAGGGCTGGCATCTGGATTTTCTGACCCACTACCTGCCTCCGCATCAAGTGGAGCGGCTGATGCGCATACGGCAGTTGCTGGATACCGAGGCCGACGCGATGCTGTTGCTACCACGGCACGTGGCGACCATCGAGTGCAAGTACCAGAGCAGCCTGCGCCGCGAGCAGTACGAGCGCCAGATGGGCCTGGGAGAACTGCTGGGTAAGCGGCTTGGCAAAGAGTTCTTCTTTGGCCTGGTAGTCGAGTCTCTGCGTGACTTCAGACGGGTCCGTGTTCAGGCTCCCTATGTGACGTGGGCCGAAATAGAGGGACGGCTAGGACTGCAGCACAAAGGATGAAAGCTGAAGAGGAGATTGGCTTTGACAGAGAGTCTACAGGATATCCTCCGGCGTCGCCAGCAGGAGGAATTCGTCGGCCGAGAAGAACAGCTTACCCTCTTCTACCGCAACCTGCGCTACAAGCCCAGCGACGACCGCCGTCGCTTCATCGTCAGCATTTCCGGCCAGGGAGGCGTCGGCAAGACCTGGCTGCTGCGGCGCTTCCGCAAGATGGCCGAAGAGGCTGGGGTCGTAACCGCCTGTACTGACGAGGCCGAGGACGATGTAACGGGTGTGATGGGCCGCATTGCCGAGCAATTCAAGGTCCAGGGCCATCCCCTCAAGACCTTTGCCGAAAGATACAAGGTCTACCACGAGCGGTGGGAGGAAATCGAGGCTGACCCTGCGGCACGTTCTGCTTTCCCTACTCGCCTGGGCCGTGCCATAACCAGGGGGAGCCTGACCTTGGCTCGTATAGCACCCGGTGTCAGCGCTGTTGCCGAGCTTCTAGACGAGGAACCGATCGTAGACAAGGGAGGAGAGTTTGCCGCTTATGTGGCCCGCAAGGTACGGAAGAAGGAAGACGTACATCTCGTCCTAGAGCCGGTGGAAGTCCTCACGCCCCTTTTCCTGACCAACCTGCGGGAGGTGGCTGAAAGGTGCCCCACTGCCCTGTTCTTCGATACTTATGAGCGCACTGGCAATTTCCTGGATCCCTGGTTGCGAGACCTGTTGGAAGGTCGCCACGGCGATGTACCGGCGAACATCCTGTTGGTCGTCGCGGGGCGAGACGAACTGGACCGCAATCAGTGGGCTCCCTACGAAGGCCTGCTGGTCCGCCTGCCCCTGGAGCCGTTCACCGAGGTAGAAGCGCGTGATTACCTGGCCCGCAAGGGCATCACCGACGAACGGGTGGTGGAGGTCATCCTGAGCCTCTCCGGGCGGCTGCCACTGTTGGTGGCCACATTGGCTGCCGAAAGCCCCGATGATCCGCACAAGGTGGGCGACCCCAGTGGTGAAGCGGTGGAGCGGTTCCTCAAGTGGGTAGAGGATCCTAAGCGACGGCACACGGCGCTGGATGCGGCGTTGCCTCGTTTCCTAAACTGCGACGTCCTGGCCGTGCTGGTGGGGAACGACGAAGCCGATGCGCTCTTTGCCTGGCTCCAGGGAATGCCTTTCGTTGAGAAGCGGGGCGGTAGCTGGGCCTACCATGGTGTGGTGCGGGCACAAATGCTGCGCTACAAGAGGCAAGAGTCCCCTAAGGGATGGGCCAGCCTACATGAGCGGCTGGCGGAGTACTACGAAGGCTTGCGCAACAGCCTGGGTGTCGTTGAGGAGAAAGGTCGTCGGCAGGAGACGTGGCAACGATATGAGCTTGAGGTTCTATACCATCGGTTGTGTCAGTCTCCACAAGGCCATCTGTCCACAGCTCTGAGAGTCTGGCCACTTCCCGAAGCGAGAGATGTAGACTTCGCACGCCGTCGAGCGCAAACGATCTGCGCTGCTGGAACGGACGTTGATGCCAATAACGTGCACCAGCAAGGCTTGAAAAGGCTGCGCCTGATTGAGGCTGTGGAGAAGAATGACCATGAAACTGTATTAGAGCTGCTCACCGTTCTGCTGGCTGATGGCGTATTGAGCAGGGCCCATCGTGCTGACGCCCTGGCTGGCCGTGGCGTTGCGCACAAAGACCTGGGAGATTTTGAGTCCGCTCTGGTTGATTTCGAACAAGCTCTTGAGTCAGATCCAGACCACGTTTGGGCGTTCGTTGGCCGAGGGGCTACGTACCGATTGATGCAACGCTACGATGATGCTCTGGCTGACCTGAATCGGGCTGTCGAACTGGCCCCTGACGATGCCTGGATCATTGCCACTCGGGCTGACACCTACCGCCTGATGAAACGTTACGAGGCAGCCCTGGCAGACTTCAATCGGGCCATTGACCTGGATCCTGGCTACGTTTGGGCGATTCGTCATAGGGGAGATACCTATCGTCAGATGAGGCGCTATGATCAGGCTCTGACCGACTTGAACCGAGCCATAGAGCTGGGGCCCGAGCACGCGACGAACTTTGGCGGGCGTGGGATAGTCTATCAGCAGATGAGGCAGTATGACAAGGCTCTGATCGACTTGAACCGAGCCATAGAACTACAGGCCGATCTGTTCTGGGCTATCTCAAACCGGGGCGAGACTCACCGGGGAATGAAACACTACCAAGAAGCCCTGGTCGATTTGGACCGGGCCATTGAATTGGCGCCCTGGTACGATTGGCAATGGGTAGACAGGGGTATGACTTTTTTGTCATTGAAACGCTATGACGATGCCATAAGCGACTTCAATGAAGCCATCAGATTGAATAGCAACAGCGACCGGGCTTTCTTCGGTCGGGGACTTACACACCACACAATAGGACAGAACGACAAAGCACGGACCGATCTTCAGGCGGCCATACAGATTGTTCAGCAGAAGCGCGACGCGGATCCGTGGGATTGGCGCAACCCTCTGCGGTTAGCCCGCTATCACCTGGCCCTCGGTGAAGCCGAGCAGGCAGAACGCCTCTACCGGAAAATCCTCCCGGGCAAGGTACCAGCATACAGAGCCCGTACTGCTGCCGCAGACCTCGAAGACTTCCTGGCTCTCTTTCCCACACATTCCCAGGCCCGGGCATTAAAAGGCATAGTCGAGGAGTATCTTCGGGAGGCCTCACGATGAACCCATTCGAAATCCTCGCCGCCGTCCAGCGAGACTACCGCACCTACGTCCAGACGTTCCAGCAGTTCCAGAACGAGGCCATCGAGCGCTGGATCAGTAAGCGCATCGAGAGCGGCACCCTGCTCTGGAAACCGCCCTACGTCCAACTCTCCCGCCCCTTCGCGCCTGGCGACCGCCTGGAAGACCTGGTCGCCGCAGGACTGCTCCACCCCGGCATCCTGCCGGTCTTCCGCCGCGATCCTGAGGACCCCGCCTCGCCCCCCATCTCTCCCTACCGCCACCAGTCCGAAGCCATCCGCCGCATCCTGGGTACCCTCCAATCTCCATCCAACGTCGTCGTCGCCACCGGCACCGGCTCTGGCAAATCCTTCGCCTTCGGCATCCCCATCGTTTCCGAGGCGCTCCGCATGCGTGAGCGAGGCATCGCCGGCATCAAGGCCGTCATCGTCTACCCGATGAACGCGCTGGCCAACTCCCAGTACGACGACTTTGCCCGGCGGCTGCACGGCACGGGGTTGCGCATCGCCCTCTACACTGGCGACACGGCCCACGCACCCGAGCAGGCGCTCGACCAGTACAGCCGCGCCACCGGCCGCCAGCAGCCCTACGATAGCGAGGTGCTCTCCCGCCAGGAGATCCAGGAGCGTCCACCCGACGTCCTGATGACCAACTATGTCATGCTCGAACTACTCCTCACCCGCTTCGAGGACCGCCGCCTCTTCGCCACACCGGACGTGCTGCGCTTCCTGGTGCTCGACGAGGTCCACACCTACACCGGCAGGCGCGGCGCGGACGTCGCAGCGTTGATCCGCCGCCTGAAGCAGCACACACATACGGTGGGTAAACTGCGCTGTATGGCGACCAGCGCCACGGTCGAGAGCGCAGGCGGCGAAAGCGGAGCCGCAGCGATCGCAGACTTCGCCCAGAGACTGTTCGGCGAACCGTTCGCAGCCGAGAACGTCATCACAGAGTTCTATGCACCACTGCCCGACGACCTTCCACCTCTCCTCCGCGCCGTTGCCGAAGCCCTGTCCACCAGCCCCCAGACCCTCCCCCAACTGGCTCAAGGTCTCAACGTTTCCCCCGACACGATCCAACAAGCCCTCCTCCAGCCTCTAACTTCCAACTTCCAACCTCCAACCTCCAACCTCCAGTCCCCAAACTCCACGCCTTTTTCTCCCAGGGCCGTGCGATCACCGCCTGCCTCGACCCATCCGGCCCGCACCTCAACGACCGGGGTGAGCGCGTCTGCCCCGTCTGCGCCGACGAAGGCCGGGAAGATATTCCGACGTTCCCGCTCGTCTTTTGCCGCGCCTGCGGCCAGGAATTCTGGAGCGTGGCCGCCGGTCCGGATGGTGCGCTCTACTCCGCGGACCTGGATGCCGTGGACGTACCGGGACGCCTGGGGTATCTCCTGGCCGGCCACCAGGAGGTAGAACTGCCCGACCACTGGCTGACGCCCAAGGGCAAGGTGCGCGGCGGCGAGCAAGGGTACGCCGACGTCGTACCCGAGCACCATACCGTCTGCCCGGCCTGCGGGCGGCTGGACAGCGACTGTGACCACCGCCAGCACAACGTGACGTTCCTGCCCGCACCGTTCCTGCTCTGTCCCACCTGCGGCATTGTCCACGACCGGCGCTCCCGGGAGTACAATAAACTCTTCATCTTCGGTTCGGTGGGCCGTTCCACCGCCACCGACGTGCTGGTCAGTGCCCAGGTCCAGGCCCTCCCCTCCCAGGCTAACAAGGTCATCGCCTTTTCGGACAACCGGCAAGATACGGCGCTGCAGTCGGCGCACATGAACAGCCTGCACCGTCGCTTTGCCTTTCGCCAGACGCTCTACACGACGCTCGTGGAGGGCGGCTACCTGGTGGGGGAGTCCCGGAGCGCGTCGCTGGACCACGTCGGCGGGCTGCTGTACGAGACGCAGAAGCGGCACGGCCTCGTCCCGCCGTTCGAAACCAGCCAGCGCATCTTTGGGCGAGATCGGGAAGCCGAGGGCCGCTACCAGCGGTACCTGGATTTCGTCACGCTGCGGGAACTGGGCGGCACACACCGGCGCACCCATCAGAACCTGGAGGACGTAGGGCTGCTGGCAGTGGGCTACTATGGCCTGGATGAGTGTGCGGAGGCCGCCGACTTCTGGGCCGACGTGCCCCTGCTTGCGGACCTGGACAGTGATGCGCGCTACGACGTGTTGCTGGGGCTGCTCGACCTGATGCGCAAACGGCTCGCGCTGCGCCACGAAGCGATCCTCGAACCGGTCAGGTTCGACAACGACGTGGTCACAAAAATCAACCAGGAAGCCTACTTCCACGACGAGTTGTTCCACGGGCCGGCCGGCTACAGCGATACGGCGGAATGGGGCCGTGGCTACACGGTGTACCGGCTGACGGGCTCCAACACGCAGCCGGTCGTCTGGATCCGGCGCGCCTTGAGCAGCCTGGGGCTACCGCTCGATCACGCCGATGCGGCCGCACTGGTCGAGCAGATCGTGGCCAGGCTGGGCGATCCGCGCGCAGAGTTCCTGGTCAAGCACACCGTCACCGGCTACAAGCACCAGCACTATGACCTGTGGATGGTCAACCCGGCCGTCATCTCCTTGCAGGCCGATACGGCTACCGGGCACGCGCGCTGCCCCAAGTGTGGCACGGTGCAGCGCTTCCACACGCTGAGCGTCTGCACCGGCTCCACCTGCCGCACCACGTTGGACCGGCGCGACTTGGAGGGCAACTACTTCCGCCAGGTCTATGCCACTCCGCTGGGCCAGGTCGTGCCGGTGAAGGCTGCCGAACACTCCGGGCAGGTCCCCGGCGATGAGCGGCGGGAACTGGAAGTGCGTTTCCGCGATAGCCAGAATCCGCTCAACGTCCTCATCTGCACGCCGACGATGGAATTGGGCATTGACATCGGGCACCTCAACGCGGTGACGTTGCGCAACGTCCCGCCCAGCCCCTCCCATTACGCCCAGCGCGCCGGCCGGGCCGGGCGCAGCGGGCAGCCGTCGCTCATCAGCGTGTTCGCCGGCGTCGGCTCGGCCCGCGGTCCGCACGATCAGTACTTTTACCGCTTCCCTGAAAAGATGATCGCCGGGGCGATTGCTGCGCCGCGCTTTCGACTGGACAACCAGGCGCTGCTCAAAGCCCACGTCCACGCGCTGGTGTTGGAGACCATGGGCCTCCAGGGAGCCGAAAAGTTATACAGCGAACCACAGGACCTGTTAGATCTGGATAGGCCCAACTTCCCTCTGCAGGCCGATTGGAAGGCCGCCTACCAGACGGGTATTGAGCGATACTTGGATGTGATTGTCTCCGCCGTCGAAGAGGCATTCGCAGAAGAAGTCAAGCAATTCAAGTGGTTCGACCGTGCATTCGTCGAAGCGCAAGTCAGAGGCTTTGTGGATGGGTTGGACAGGGCGATGGACCGCTGGCGGGACGAGTACGCGCGCCTGGACGCCGAACGGGAGGCGCTCAACCGGCAGTTGGGCCGGGAGGGAGTAGATAGCAGCCTGAACCGGCGGCGAGTGGTCGTCGAAGCCAAGCTGCAAGCGATGCGTGAGGGCGAACGCGACTGGTATCTGTACCGCTACCTGGGAGATGAAGGGTTTCTGCCGGGGTATGCCTTTCCACCGCAGGCCGTGGCGCTTTCATTCGATGACCGCGAAGACGAACTGGCGCGCAATCCGGCGATTGCACTGACCGAATACGCCCCAGGCAACTTTGTCTACTACCGCGGCCAACGGTACGAAATCACCCACGCCCGGCCCCGCACCCGGCAGGCCGAAAGGCCCTCCACCCCTCCCCCTTCGCCCAGCATTGGGCGAGAGGCCGGGGGTGAGGGCCCCCAGGTGGAGTTGGACGTCGAGCCAGTACTCGTCTGTCCAGAGTGCCAGCGAGCGTACGTGGGGAGGGATCAGACGAAGCGGGCCCAATGTGAATGCGGTGCCAGCCTGAGCACTAACCATCCTCGACAGGGGATGGCGATCACCGACATGTATGCCCAGCGGCGCGCCCGCATCACGGCCGACGAGGAAGAGCGCTTGCGCCTGGGATACGCCGTCACGTCCCACTATCTGGCCGGTGGGCAGCAGCGTTCCTACCGCGTTTTGATTGACCAGAAGGAATGGTTCAGGCTCACTCTGGAGCATGGCGGGAACATCCTGCTGCTCAACCAGGGCCAGCGCGAACGAGAAGGAGAACCACAGGGCTTCACGCTGTGTACCAGGTGTCACCGCTGGATCGTGGAGAAGAGGGACGAAAAACACATCTGTACGCCCCAGCAGCAGGGAGAATGCCCACGAGCGGCGCAGAGCAACGATTTGCTCAGGCGGCTGTGGCTGATGAAAACCCTCCAAAGTGATCTGGCTTTACTGGACGTGTTGCTGCCTGCAGACGTAGAACCGGAATCGTTCTATACCACGCTCCTGTATACCTGGACGCGCGCGCTGATGGTGGCCTTCAACCTGGACGAGAGTGAGTTGGACGGCTTCCTGGCCCCAGGACCAGGCAAGGAGACGCCATATCGGATCGTCATCTACGAGACGTCGGCAGGCGGCAGCGGCGTGTTGGCCTCGCTGGCGGAGAAAGGGCGACTGGAGACAGTTGTGGCGCGTGCCCGAGAGATGCTTCACGAGGGAGACCCGGAAGGAGGGTGCGAGCACGCCTGCTACGATTGCCTGCTCAGTTTCTACAACCAACGTTTCCACAGGTTGCTCGACCGCGCATTGGTGTTGCCCTGGTTGCAGTCGCTGGAGAATCTGGCAGTCGAACCGGAGGTGACCGAGGATCGCCTGGCTGCGCTGGAAGCCCAATGCCAATCCGATCTCGAGCGCCAGGTTCTACGCGCCATCCGTGAGCGTGGGCTTCGGCTGCCTGACGAGGCCCAAAAGACCATCTACGGTGGCGACGAACCCATTGCCAGCGCCGATTTCTTCTACACGCCGCGCATGCTGGTCTTCGTGGATGGCTCCCCGCACCATCGGGACTACGTCCAAGCTGCCGACGAACGCAAGCGGCGGCGGCTCAAGGCGTTGGGATACCGGGTGGTGGTAGTCAAGGGGGGCGAGCCGGAGGCCGGGCTGAACGACCTGGCGGCGCGCGTGGCATGAAAGAGGAATGGATCCAACACGTGCTCGACAATCCCGTCTGCACAGAGGTACAAACCAATGGACGCATTCGCCGCTGGGGGTTCATTCCAGAACTTGGCAAGTACCTCCGGGTTGTCACCGAGCCAGATGGGGAAACAGTACACAATGCTTTTCCAGACCGCGGCTTTAAGCTCTGAAACGCGGGAGACGGAACCATGATCTTTGAATACCATCCTGATACGGACATGCTCTATATCAAACTTGCCAGCGGGGTAAGTATAGAATCTGAAGAGGTCGCACCCGGCATCGTGCTTGATTTTGACGAGCGCAATCAGGTTATTGGCATTGAAATCGAGGACGCCAGTGCATTCATAGACCTGTCACGGCTGGATGTGTCGGCGCTACCCATCGCCAACCTGACACTCAGCAGGGGAGTGCCTGTCGGGGCATAGCCTACCGGCTGTCAACCTCACCCATCACCCCCATCGCCTGCACCCAGAGCGCAACATGAGCGCAAAGACGAAACTGCTCGTGACCGCCGGTTCATTGATCGCCGCCCTCGCTATCGTGATCCTCGGCCTGGCGGCCTTCAGCGTGGACTCCGGCGTTCTGGCCGCCGTGGAGCCACCGTCCCGTACACCCAACAACACGGCCCATCCGCCGCTGGTCCCGCGCGTGACCGTCATCGTGGACGGCGTCCCTCCCGTTCAACAAGCCACCGGCATCGCCCTGGACCCATCCGCGGCCGCGGTGTGGGTCACGGAAGAGATCGTCGCCGATGGCCGCCTGGCGCGCGTGGACCTGGCCTCTGGCGCCGTGACCCCCGTGGCCAGCGGGCTGAATCAGCCCGGCCACCTGGTCGTCAGCGGCACACGGGCGCTGGTGGCGGGTAATATCGGCGATCCGATTGCACTCGTGCAGATAGACCTGGGCACCGGCAACGTGACCCCGGTGAGCGAGGGACTGGGCGGCGGGCTATCGGGCGTGGCGGCCAACCGGGCCTGGACGCGGGCCTACGTGGTCAACTATGGCAGCGGCGTCTTGTCGCGCGTGGACATTGACCCCACCTCGGCCACGTTCAAGCAGGTTGCCCCCATTGCGGGCGGATTGAGCGGCCCGCGCGACGTTGTCCTCAACAGCGCCGAAGACGCCGCCTACGTCACGGAGCAGGATGGAGGACGGTTGGTGCGGGTGGACGTCAACCCGGCCTCGCCGGACTATGGAGACGTGACGACCATCACGGCCGGCCTGGGTGGCCCGCGCGGGCTGACGCTCAACCAGGATGGCAAGCGGGTCTACCTGGCCGAGGAGGCCAGCCGGGAGTTGACGGTAATTGACGTAGACCCCGCCTCGGCGGGGTATGGCACCGCCACCACGATCTTGAGCGGGCAGGCGCTGCGCGACGTCGTGCTGAGCCCCGACGGGCGAGCGGCCATCGTGACCGACGCGGGCGACGGCGTCCTGGTGGTGGACGTGGAGCCCGGTTCGCCCGACTATGGCCGAATCGTCACGCGCCTCACGCCGGTGCACCTGGACGGGGCGCGTGGGCTATGGGTGAACGGCAGCCGCACGCGGGCGTACGTCGTCTGCGAGTTCTCGGGTTACCTGAGCCGGGTGGACGTGGACCCGGCCTCGCCAACCTTGGGCCAGGTTGCACGATTGGCCAGCGGCCTCGACGTGCCCGTGGACGTGATCGTGGATGCCGGCGAGCAAGTAGCCTACGTCGCGCGCGAACGCAGCCCCACCCGGGGCACCAACGCAGTCAGCCGCGTGGACCTGAGCAGCGGCCTGGTGACGACGGTGACGGACGCCATCGGCCAACCCGTGGACCTCGCGTTCGCCCCTGGTGGGCAGGCGGCCTACGTGGCGGACCTGGCCTACGACCGGGTACATCGCCTCACGCTGGCTACCGGCGTCATAACACCAGTGCTGACCGGGCTGACCAACCCATTCGGCATGGCGCTGGCGCCGGATGGGGTCAGCGCGTTCATCGTCACCGAACCGGCCGCCCCTGCGTTCCCGCCGGGTGACCTGCTCACCGCCAACCTGGCTACCGGCACATGGTCCATTCTGGCCCACGACGTGATCAGCGGGGCCACCTCCATCGTAGTCAATCAGGCCGGTACGCGCGCCTACTTCACGCAGTTTGGCCTCGAAACGAGTTGCACCGGCAAACTCAGCCGGGTGGATGTGGATCCACTCTCACCTACCTACCTGGGTGTCACCGACATCCTGACCGGCCTGTGCGGCCCACACGACCTGGACGTGCGCGCCGAGGAACGGCAGTTCTACGTGGTACTGGTGGGCAGCCGCCAACTCATCCGCGTGGACCTGGTGGGTATGGTCTACCTGCCTCTCGTCGTGAGGGGGCAATGACGATGTTCGTAAACCGCACAGGCCTGACAGGTCTTTGAGACCCGTCAGGCCTGGCTCAGGATCACGCGCACCACGCCGCTGTCCGGCTCCACCCACACGCCCCCGTCCACCTCGTCCCCGTTGCGCCTCCGCTCCACCACGAACGCGCCGTCCGCGTCCAGGTGGCCCTCCTCCACACTGACGTACTGGGCCTGGCGGGTGAGCAGAAAGTCGCCTGCCACCGTCACGTCCAGCGCCTGCTCGGGCGGCAACAGGGGGCGCAGGAGCAGCCGGTAGTTGGCACCGACCAGGTAGAACTCGTTCCGGCCCGCCTGGACCACCAGTCCACGGCCGCGGTTGCCATCAGCCTGCTCCAATCCAGGCCGCCGCTCCGGGCGGTGGCGCCAGTCCTTGGGCCTCCAATGCATCGTCCCCTCGCCAAACTCGACCAGCCCCAGCCAGCCGTCCAACGGCAGCCGCTGCGATTGCGCGTTTTCTTCCTGCACCACGGCGTGGATCTTGCCCGTGCCCTGATAGCGGAGCAGGAGCGGGACCGCCGCCGCCAGACAGCGGAAGGCATCCACCAGCGACTGGTGGTCGGCGCTCACCGACACACCGCCCTCCGCCAGCACGTGTTCGACGGCGAAAAAGGCGTAACCGATGGCGTTGTAGTCAGCGACAGCGCGGAACATGTTCCAGGTGTTGGAGCCGCCCGGGGCCGACTCGGGCACGAACAACGGGTTGTCGTTACGGGCGTAGATGGCACAGATCTGGTCGTAGCCACGGGAGTCGGCGACGTAGATGTCGGGCGCGATCAGGTCCACGTGCGGCGTGAACCACTTGAAGACGTCCAGCACCTTGCTCACGGCACCGCCCGAGGGGTAGGTCTCCCCCGCAACCGCCCAGCCCCCATCCCCCAGCCAGACGTTGACGTACATGGGGATGTCGTAGATGGCCTTGCCCGCTTCGGCCAGGGCATCTATGTACGTAGCGATGCTCCAGGCGCTCATCAGCTCACCGGCCGCCCAGCCGAACAGTTCCGGCCAACTCCCCACCTCCCTGCCCCCGGCCGCCTGCCACTGTTCGTAGACCGGCCCCCGGCCCGCTTCCTTCATGCGGGTCACCAGCTCGGTGGGCACAGGCTGCTCAAAGGCGGCCTGCCCCTGCGGGCCATAGTCGCGGTCGCTGCCCAGGATGCCCGGCTCGTTCTCGATCTGCAGCGCGATGACGGTGCGTTCGGTGCTGTCCCTGGCTGCCAGGTGCTCGCACAACGCGCAAAAGGCCCGGCGGTCGGCCTCCCAGTTGGCCTGGCAATGCGAGGACAGTACCCACACGCGCTTGCCGGTGGGCGAGGTGACCCGCCTGAAACGCTCGGGATTGGTCTTGGCCCACGCTGGCGTATAGTCCATATCGCCGTTCTTCCACGTGCCGAACCAGAGCAGGACCAGCCTGACGCGGTGCTGGCGCGCGCTCTCCAGCAGCGCGTCCACGCTGGCAAAGTCAAACCTCCCCTCCTCTGGCTCGATCTGCTCCCAATACACCGGAATCTCCAAGGTGTTGCCGTGGATCAGTTCGACCGCCCGGAAGGCGGCCTCGGCCTCGGCGGCGTTGTAGCCGCTGGAGTTGCGCGACTGGCCGCCCACAGGGAAGAAGGGCTGGCCGTTCACAGTGAATACGCGGTCTACGTTTGTCATGGATCCTTATCCTCCTCCGCTACTCTCCTTGAGCGCCAGCAGTTCGCACATGCCCGCGCCCTGCTGTTTGCACCAACTGTAGATGGTCACAATGTCCCACCCGATGCAAAAGTGGCGCACGCCCATGTCCAGATAGGGCCTGGCCTGCTCAAAGCTGGCCACCTCCACTCTGGGGTGCACCCCCAGCGCCAGCGCCCGCTCGATCATCCTGCGGTGCACCGCCTGCACCTCCGCGCCACGGCCCTGGCCTGGCATGCCGATGCTGACCGAGTAGTCGGTGGGGCCAAATTGCACCATGTCAATCCCCGGCACGGCCAGGATCTCGTCCAGGTTCTCCATGGCGCCCTTCTTCTCGATCATGAGGGCGATCACCACCTCGTTCAGCGCCTCGACCCAGGCCTCGGAACCGGCCTCCAGCACGTAGCCCACACTGCGCCGCATCGCGGCGCCGTGCACGCCTCCCGCCTCGGGCATCTCGGACCGCACCAGGCGCACGCACTCGCGCGCATCGGCAGCGGTGCGGACGTCGGTAAATAGCACGTTCTGCAGACCTGAGTCAATCGCCCGCTGGGCGATGAAACCACGGTTCTGCTCCTCGACCTTCATCATGGAAGACATGTGGGGGAACAACTCGATGGCCCGGCCCAGGTTGTCCAATTGCTCCAGGCCGAAAGGCGAATACTCGCCCACGTACTCGACGTAATCGAAGGCGCGCGAGTGGCCGATGATCTCGACCAATCCTGGCCAGGGGCAGATCACGTGAGTGCCAATGGTCGGTTTCCCTTCGTTCAGCAGTTGTCTGAGCCTGTTCGGTCTCAAGATCCACCTCCGACAGGGTTTCACGCAAGATGTCCAGGATACGTTATCACCAAGGGGGGCTTCTGTCAAGGCGGGGGACGCAGGGCATGAGAGAAATTGCTTCGCCAGCCAATCCGTGTTACACTGCCTCGACAGGGAGGACCACCCGTGAAACGACAGCAACAGAAAGGGACGTACTCGTCCCCTGCATACGCAAGGCACCATCATGCGCTCCAAGCGTTTTGAGCGGCTGGCCGGGCGGCCCATCAACCGCGAGACCTTCATCAGCCCCTGGCCCGAGGTGGGCCTGAGCGCCATGGGCAGTCCCTTCGACCCTGCACCCAGCCTGAAGATCGAGCACGGCACCGTGACCGAGATGGATGGCCTGCCGCGCGACCAGTTCGACCTGATTGACCACTTTATCGCCCGGCATGCCCTCGACCTCGACGTGGCCGCACGTGCGATGGACACACCCTCGTGCCAGGTCGCCCGCATGCTGGTGGACGTCCACGTGCCACGCTCCGCCGTGCTCGATCTGGCAGGGGGCTGCACGCCGGCCAAGCTGGTGGACGTCGTCCAGTGCATGAATGTCCTCGAGATGATGATGGGACTGGCCAAGATGCGCGCCCGGCGCACGCCGGCCAACCAGGCCCACGTCACCAACCGCAAGGAGAGCCCCGCCCTGCTGGCGGCGGACGCGGCCGAGGCCGCACTGCGCGGCTTTGCCGAGATCGAGACCACCGTCGGCGTAACCCGCTACGCGCCACTCAACGCCCTGGCCATCCTGGTGGGCTCCCAGGCGGGGCGCGGGGGTGTGTTGACCCAGTGCGCGGTGGAGGAATCCACCAACCTGCGGCTGGGCTTTAAGGGCCTGACCAGCTACTCTGAGACTCTCTCCGTCTATGGCTCCGAGCGGGCTTTTGTGGACGGCGACGACACTCCATGGTCCAAGGCCTTTCTGGCGGCGGCCTACGCCAGCCGGGGGGTCAAGACCCGCTTCACCTCGGGCACGGGCGCCGCGGCGCTCATGGGCCACTCTGAGGGCAAGTCCATGCTGTACCTCGAAGCGCGCTGCCTGCTCGTCACGCGTGGCGCGGGCAGCCAGGGCACCCAGAACGGCTCCATCAGTTGCGTCGCGCTGCCCGAAGCCCTGCCCGGCGGCGTGCGTACCATCCTGGCCGAGAACCTGATCGCCACCATGCTCGGCCTGGAGGTCGCCTCCGGCAACGACGCGCTGGCCTCCCACTCGGAGATGCGCAAGAGCGCCAAGCTCATGCTCCAATTCATCCCCGGTACCGACTTTATCACCTCCGGCTACGGGGCGATCCCGCGCTACGACAACATGTTCGGCGGCGGCAATTTCGACGTGAGCGAACTGGATGACTGGTACGTGCTCCAACGCGACCTGCAGGTGGACGGCGGCATCGTCCCCGTGCGGGAGGAGGAGGTGTGGCGCGTGCGCGAGCGCGCCGCCCGCGCGGTGCAGGCCGTGTTCGATGCGCTGGGCTTACCACCGATCAGCCAGGCCGAGGTCGAGGCGGCGATCACCGCCTTCAGCAGCCAAGATATGCCCGACCGCGACCAGGTGGCCGACGTGGCTGCCGCCCAGCAGTTGCTGGACGGACCGCCGACGGCGCTGGACGTCGTCAAGGCGTTGGAGGGAACCGGCTTTCACGACGTGGCGGCCAACGTGCTGGAGATGCAGCGCCAGCGCGTGATCGGCGACTACCTGCAGCCCTCGGCTATCTTTGCGCCAGGCTTCCACGTGCTCAGCGCGCTGACCGACCCGAACGACTACCAGGGGCCGGGCACGGGCTACCGCGTGGAGGGCGCGCGCTGGTCCGCCCTGCAGGACCTGCCGCAGGCCTGGGACCCGCGCACTTACCTACCCAGCGCCGCCTGTTCCACGGCGGCGGTGGGGGCCGCCCAGGCCCAGGCCTGGCTGGAGGAGGCTGGCCCGGCCCGGCCGGGCGACCGGCTCGAGGTCGTCGTCGCGCTCGGCCCTGCCTTTGGCACCGTGCTCAGCCAGACCATCGGCGGGCTGGACCACCATGACGTGCTATCCGTCTTGTGCCAGGGCATCCAGGAGGAGGGGGTACAAGCCCGCGTGGTGCGCGTCCACCACACGTCCGATTGCGCCTTCATCGGCCACACAGGCGCACAGTTGAGCGGCTCCGGCGTCGCCATCGGCATCCAGTCCAAGGGCACCACCGTCATCCACCGGCGCGACCTGGCCCCGCTCGAGAACCTGGAGCTCTTCCCGCAAGCCCCCAACCTCGACCTGGACACCTATCGCCAGATCGGGCGCAACGCGGCCCGCTATGCGGCGGGCCGGCCGGTCGCACCCGTGCCGGTCCGCATAGACAACACCGCCCGGCTGCGGCTGATCGTACAGACCACGCTGCTGCACCTGCGCGAGACGCAAGAAGTGGAGCGGGATCGCCCGCCCGGCGAATTACGCGTGCTACGGCAGGAGGCCGCATGAACACGATACGCACCGCCAGCGGACGCATGCTGGATGAACTGACCATCGAGGCCGTCATGGCCGGGGAACTGGGGGGCGAGGATTTTCGTATCAGCGGCGAGACGCTGCGTCGCCAGGCCGGCGCAGCCGAGGCCGCCGGCTACCGGCAATTGGCCGGGAACCTGCGCCGCGCGGCCGAGCTAACCCGCATCTCCAACCAGGAAGTGCTCGACATCTATGCAATGTTACGGCCCGGGCGCGCCACGGGTGAGCAACTGGTCGAACTGGCCGAGCACCTGGAGCGCGACCTCGACGCGCCGTTGAACGCCCGCCTCATCCGCGAGGCGGCCCAGGTCTACCGGGAGCGGGGCATCTAGCGATGTTTCTTCATTCGGACGTTTCTTGTGCGCTACATAACGTAAAGACCCGCCGAAAGGGGCGGGTCAATCTCCATGGTGCCGAGGGACAGATTTGAACTGTCGACTCCCTGATTTTCAGTCAGGTGCTCTACCGGGCTGAGCTACCTCGGCCCACCCATATTCTACCCGAACCGGCATTATTGTCAAGCGTCCTAGCCTTCCCGAAAGATCCAGCGGGGCACCCAATACGTGACACACTACTGGTGGGCAGTACCTTTGACATTCACAGCACACTTGCGACTTTCGGGAAGGTCTACCCAGCCAGTGTTCAGGCAAACAGTTGCTTCAAGGGATAGCGAAACCCCGGCACGACCTCCCCACCGTCCAGGTCGTCCTCGGCCGTCAACTGCCGCGCCTGCATAGGGGGGCGATACTCCATCGCCGTCCGGCTGGTGGGGTAGACCAACCACAACAGTCGCGTGCCAGCCCGCAAGTAATCGGCGACCTTTTCGTAGACTTCCTCCGCCGTCTCCGAGCGGGAGACGATTTCGACCACCAGATCAGGTGCGATATCCCAGAATCCCTCTGGCTCTCCTGCGGGGGGAATGCGTTCCCGCCGTACAAAGGCCACGTCTGGGGCACGGATGGTCAGCGGTTCAGCCTCTAGCTGGAAACCTGTCTCGGCCGCATAGACCTCGCCCACCTCGTGCTCATTGACGAAAGTGGCAATGGCGCTCCCAACACGCATAGCGTACTTGCCATGACGGGTGCTTGCCGGTGTCATCATCTTCAGTCTCCCCCGCACGATCTCATACCGGTTTTTGTCGCCGGCCAGGGCCAGCAGGTCATCGGTCGTCCAGGTTTTCTTTTCCTGGTGCGTTTTGGGCGGCACCGCGGCCGGCATCGCGCCGCCTGGAGCCGGGTGTGTCACTTCTGCCACAGCCTGAGACATCGGCTTACCTCCTGGCGATTATCATAGCACAAATAGGGCCTCATGCAAGCCCCCCACTGCCCACGCAGCCCTGGCCCAGCCGTGACCCCACCCCCGCCTACAGCGGGGGCTTCGGTGGGGGTTTCGGCGGTGGCTTCATAGCCGCCGGGCCAGCGCCAGGGCCTCCTCCCGCGTCCGCACCTCCCCGGCCCCCTGCGCCTCCCGCACTGCTTCCAGCAGCCGCCCAATCTCCGGCCCGGGCGCCAGCCCCAGTTCCGCCATCAAATCGTCGCCGGTGACTAGGGGGGGCGGGGCCACCGTCTCCGCGCGCCGCTCAAAGTAGTGGGTCAACAGCGTCTCCGCCACCTCCAGCAAGCGCGCCCAGCGAGCCTCCTCCAGGGCAGCGCCCCAGATCGCCAGGTGGTCGGCTAAAGCCAGCAGCACGACCTCGACGCCGGCGTCGCCCGTGGCGCGAAAGTAGCGGTACACGACGCGGCGGGTGACCAGCCCGGACTGTGCCAGGAGGGCCGGGCGCAGGTGGTAGGCGACCATTGTCCGCACCCGCTCCACTTCGTCGCGGCTGAACCGCAACTCTTGCGTGCATTCCGCTGCCATGCGTGCTCCCACCGGCTCGTGATCGTAAAAGTGGATGCGGCCCTGTGTGTCCTGCGACCAGGTCTCGGGCTTACCCACATCGTGCAACAGCGCGGCCAGTTTCAGTAGCAGCGCCCGGTCCCGCCCGCCGCTCACCTCGACTGCCAGGTGGGCACGCAAGTCGTCAGCGAGCGCGGACCTGACAGGTTTGAGAAACCTGTCAGGTCTGGCTGCCACCTCCTCCAATGCGTTCACCGTCTGCAGCGTGTGTCGCCACACGTCAGCGTGATGGGGCGGCGACTGGGTAACCCCCTTGAGCGATTCCAGTTCCGGCACCACGTGGGAGAGCAGGCCACATTCGTCGCAGCGCTCCAGTTGAAAAGCCGCGCGCGGCACAGCCAGCAACCGTGCGAACTCGTCCCGCACCCGTTCGGCAGCCGGGTGAGCCAGCAGCGGCGCGTCGCGCCGGAGCCAGGACGCCGTCTGGGGCTCGATCTCGAAGCCCAGTTCGGCACTCACGCGCATCGCACGCAGCAGCCGCACCGGGTCGTCCTGGAAGGCGCGCTCGCTGGTGGCGCGGACGCACCTGGCCGCCAGATCCCCCTGCCCTCCCGTCGGGTCCACCAGCACGCCTGCCTCGTCCACCGCCAGCGCGTTGACGGTAAAGTCGCGCGCGCGCAGGTCCGCCTCGAGGCCCTCGCTATGCAGGGCGGCGAAATCCAGTTCCTGGCGGGGTTCGTCTGCTGGTGCCAGGACCACCCGCCCGGTACCCCGCTCCGCATCCAGCGGAAAGTAGGCCCCGCCCAGGCCATCGGCCAGGGCACGCGCCAGCCCCAGGGCGTCGCCGTCTACGGTGAAATCCCAGTCGTGCACGGGCCGCCCCAGCAGCACGTCGCGCACCGCGCCGCCGACCACCCACACGCGCACACCGCGCTCGGCGGCCCACTGGCGCACGGTTTGCCAGGGCCACTCAGGCATAGGAACTGGCATCACCTGGCCTCCAGATGCTGGCTCACCACCCTGGCGATGGCCTCGAACTCGGGAGCGAGCGCCGGGTATAGCGCGCGGTAACGGGGATAGTAGTCGGCGTACACTGGCACCGCCGGCCCCGGCTCCGTGCGGCCGGTCACGCGCAGCCCTGCGTCACAGGCGGCGGCGACACTGGCGTACACGCCCGCGCCCACACCCGCCAGCAGCGCTGCCCCGAAGGCTGCCCCCTCGGTCACGTCCACCGTCACGATCGGCGTGTCGAAGACGTCCGCCAGCATCTGGCGCCACAAGGGGCTGCGCGCTCCCCCGCCGGAGGCGCGCACCTGCTCGATCGAGAGCCCCAGGGCGCGCATCAGCTCGAGCGAGTCGCGCAAGCCGTAACTGACCCCCTCCAGCACAGCCCGCGTCATGTGGGCCTTAGTGTGCCTGAGGGTGAGGCCGAAGAACACGCCGCGCGCGTGGGGGTCGGGATAGGGGGTGCGTTCGCCGCTCAGGTACGGGAGGAAGAGCAGCCCCTCAGACCCGGCCGGCACTCCGGCCGCTGCCTCGGTCAGCAGGTCGTACGGGTCACACCCGGCCTGCCTGGCCTGGGCGCGCTCCAGGTCACCCAGGGCGTCGCGGTACCAGCGGAAACTCCCCCCCGCCGAGAGCATCACCCCCATCAGGTGCCACGTGCCGGGCACGGCGTGGCAGAAGGCGTGCAGCCGGCCCTGTGGCTCGACGCGGTAGGCGTCCGACGCGGCGAAGACCACGCCCGAAGTCCCCAGCGTGGCTGAGACCACTCCCTCGGCCACGATGCCGGTGCCAACCGCCTGGGCCGCCTGGTCGCCGCCACCGCCCACCACCGGTGTACCCTCCAGCAGGCCGGTCTCTCCGGCGGCCTGGGTGCTCACCCGCGCGCTCACCACGGGAGACTCGGTCACCTCCGGGAGCCACTCGCGCGGCACCTCCAGCGCTTCCAGCATCTCCGCCGACCAGCGCCGCCGGGCCACGTCGAATAGCGAGGTGCCCGAGGCATCCGACACCTCGCTGAAGAAGCCTCCGGTCAGGCGGTAGCGCACGTAATCCTTGGGCAACAGCACCTTGGCAGCGCGCGCGTAGACCTCGGGTTCGTGTTCGCGCACCCACACGATCTTGGGGGCGGTGAATCCCGGCAACACCGGGTTACCGGTGAGCCGCAGCACCGCTTCCGCCCCGACCCGGGCGGTGATGGCGGCGCACTGCGCAGCGGTGCGCTGGTCGTTCCACATGATGCACGGGCGTAGCACCTGGCCCTGGCCGTCCAGCAGCACCAGGCCGTGCATCTGCCCGGTCAGGCCCACGCCGCCCACCTGGCGGGGCTGCACACCGGCCTCATCCAGCACCCGCCGGACGCTGGCGACGGTGGCAGCCCACCAATCGGCCGGATTCTGCTCCGCCCACAGCGGCTGCGGAATGGACATCGGGTACTCGGTCGTGGCACTGGCCTTCACAGCACCATCCGCGCCCACCAGCAGCGCCTTGCTCCCCGTCGTTCCCACGTCTATGCCAAGCAGATAAATCGTCATGAGATCCCCTCACCTCCAGCAATAAAGTCTATTACACACCACGCATTACGCATCACGTTTCACGTTTCACGTTTCACGCTTCACGTTTCGCGCATTCCTATCTTACACCATGCTCGGTTTCTTGACAAAGGCATCACCCCAGTATATACTAAAGAGACATAAAACACCGAACAACTGAAGGTAGATGCGGCGGCTTTTTGTTCACCAGCCGCCTTTT
>Ga0315277_10003480_pt1 | contig 21331 bp, 14 predicted proteins | sample YL17G05_15_MG_FD_203695 | JGI IMG/M metagenome (GOLD analysis project Ga0315277, IMG submission 203695) | Sediment microbial communities from Yellowstone Lake, YNP, Wyoming, USA - YL17G05_15 | ecosystem: Environmental > Aquatic > Freshwater > Lake > Sediment | place: USA: Wyoming | collected...
CCGTTATCCGTATCCGCACGGCCGTGGAGAACGCGAACGCATCTCGCAATCGCGGGCGTCCTTCTCACCGGGATCTTCTGGATGTGGATTTGGCAGCCTCGGACCGCCCTCTATCCGACCTGGACCTCGGACTATCCGGTCCGGACGAAGCTCGGCTTCTATCTCACGGCGACGGGGAACGCGGTCGTGACGCGGGAGGGGGGGCGCTTCTATCTGCACGAGGTCCGGCCGCACCGGTTCGTTTTCGCCTCAGATAAGAAGCTCGACCGGCTGAAGATCGCCTACGGCTCGGAGACCGAGGATTTCGAGACGCGCGTCCGGTTCTTCGACCTGCCGCTCACGGAAGGACGGACGTCGAAGGAGATCCGGGAATTCGTCTTCGAGACGAAGGCGAGCTATCCCTTCCGCGGCCGATACCTGTATGAGATCGGGATCGACATCGTCCGGCTGTCGCCGAAGAAAGAGATCGTCGAGCCCTACTTTTTCCAGATCTCGCCGCTAGACTAAGCAGGTTGGCGCGGGTAGGCATCCAGGTCGAGTTGGAGGACAGGTTTCGAGTGCGTCCGGCCCGCGGCGAGGATCCGAGCCCGGGCGAGCGCGCCGACCATCGCCGCGTTGTCCGTGCAGAGCTTGGGCGAGGGGATGAACGGTTTCAACCCGCGCGCCGTCGCCTGGCGCTCGAACTCGGCCCGCAATCTTTTGTTGCGGGCGACCCCGCCCGAGATGAGGACCGACCTCGGCTTGCGCAAGGCGGCCGCGGCGAAGAGGTTCTGGAGGAGGGCGCGGACCACCGCGCTCTCGAAAGCGGCCAGAAAATCGGCCAGGGCCGGCGAGTCCTTCGAGATCCCGTTTTCGCGGACCGTCCGGATCGCGGCGGACTTGAGCCCGCTGAAGCTGAAGTCGAGGCTCCGGTCGGTCATGCGCGGGACGGCGAAGGGGTAGCGCGACGGATCGCCGGCCTCGGCCAGCCGTTGGATGACCGGGCCGCCGGGGTAGCCGAGGCCCAGGAACTTGGCGACTTTGTCGAGGGCTTCGCCCGCCGCGTCGTCGCGGGTCCGGCCCAGAATCTCGTACGATAAGCGCTTTTTCATGTAATAAAGCGAAGTGTGCCCGCCCGAAACGACCAGGGCGAGAGCCGGAAAAGAGATATCGGGGTGCTCGAGGAAGGCGGCTTCGATGTGGGCCTCGACGTGGTCGATGCCGATGAGCGGCTTGTGCGCGTAGTAAGCCAGGCCCTTGGCGAAGGAAAGCCCGACAAGGAGCGACCCGATCAGGCCCGGGCCCTGCGTGACGGCGAAATGATCGATCGCGTCGAGACCGATTCCTGCGGCGTCGAGACTCTCGCGGACGATATAGACGATCGATTTGATGTGCTGCCGCGAAGCGAGCTCCGGGACGACTCCGCCGTAGGGAGCGTGGACTTCGTCCTGGGAAAGGACGATATTGCTCAGGACGTTGCCGTCGTCGCCGAGGACGGCGGCGGCGGTCTCGTCGCAGGACGTTTCGATGGCCAATAATTTCATTTGATGATCACTTCCGTTCCGACCGTGAAGAATTTATACCTGTCGTAGTCGACGGTCAATTCCGAGACCCGGACTCCGTATACGGATTCCTTGAGGCGGATGCGGCTCGGGTAGCAAAGGCCGCCGTTCTCGAAGCCATAAGCGATCTCGAACGAGACCGACGGGCGGAATCCTTGGCTGCTATACTCGGCCCAAATCCGTTCGTATCCGGAGAAGGATTCGGCGTCGATCTCCATCTTCAGGATGGCCCCAGTCTTCTTCTCGACCCACGCCTTGCCATAAACCGATCTTTGGGCTGATGCGTTATTCGGCTTGACCTCGACGACATCAACCGGCTTTCCGTCCAACGTCCGTTCGTCGATGACCCGATACTGGAAAAGAGAGTGCGCTTCCCGGCCAAAAAGCCCGACCGGGCCAAGAACGGCGCGGTCGATAAAAAATCTCCGAGTTTTCGGGTACGCTTGAGCGCTGACCGTATAGCTTGCGTTCTCTCCGATAAGCGCACGTTTTTCCCTGATCCGCCCATCCTTGCGGGTCAATTGGAAGTCATAAACCGACGTATTCTCGCCGCTGGGGAAGCCCGTGCTTCCCAATAGGACGTGGCCTCGGTTGTCGATCCGGTCTTCGACCGTCATCCTAAGAATCTCCAACTCGTCGCTCGGATTGATGGTTTCGACGATCTTCTCGCGGCATACGAAATAGAGAGCGGCGTTCTCCAGCTTTCGACAATACTCGGCGGCTTTGGCGAGGATAGCGGGCCGCCCGGGCCCGGGTTCGGACTCAACCGCACGGTCGGTCTCCCCGATCGCGTCTCCGGCGGAAACCGTTATGTTCGCGGCATATGTCGACGCTACGGGCATGCCGTTCTCCTTCCTCGGCGCGAACCGCCATTGATCGAGCGCCTCCCTCAGGGTCCGATCGATCACAGGATCCTCGGAGCGGGAGGTGCGGATCCCGGCGATCCGGCCCTGCCCGTCGAGGTCGAATTCCGCCCGGCCGAACGCGGGGAGGCGCCCTCCAGCCGCGGCCGGCGGCATCTCCGGCGCGATGGCGAGCTTCGGCCGCGGCGCGACCGGGCCGGCGGACGCCGCTGCGATATTCCTCCGAAAAGCCGCTTTCTTCAAATAGCGGTCTGGATCCGCCTGGAACTTGGCCAGGCAATCCTCGGAGCAAAAGTAGTAGAACTCACCATTATGGACGAGCGACGCTTTGAGCTCGGAAGCATCCCCCGCCTCGTTCCCCTTGATGACCGCCTTGCCGCATACGGGATCGGTCCCGCCGATGACAAGGGAGAGGATCCTCTCCCCCTGGAAGCCGATCTCCATGTTTTTATCGTTCGTTCGCGTCGCTTTCAACGCGCAGAAAACCGAGCTACTGGACCATACGGAAAGGACAGGTTCGTCCGTGGGGAGGGCGACGATGACTGCCGATCCGATGGGGATGGAGATCTCCGCGTCGAGCCATTTCACTCCGCCGACGGGATCGGCGATCCTCTCGGTATCGCCGAAAAGCTGGTAGCTGCTGTCCAGTCCGACGGCACGCTTGATATGGGTTCGAGTATCGGTAAAGAACATTTTCGAGATCTCGAACCTCAACGCCTCAATCTTCAGCCGGACCGACGCCGGCGAAACGCTCCTTCGATAGATCTGGATGGGATATATATCGATCCCATATTTGATGGTTTCATTGATGTTATCCCGCCCTCCCTCCCAGCGCATGTCCGCCGAGGTCAGGAAGACGAGATTGGGAACGCGATAGAGGGAACCGATCATCCTCCCCATCGTCTCGAAATCGTCTCCCCCCGCGCGGCCGGAACCTCGATGGAGCGACAAGAGCGGCGGTGAATCGAGAAACGCCGCAAGATCTTTTTTGGAGAGTTTGGCGCCCTGGATGTCGGCTTTAAAGAGATAAGTCCGGATAACGAGGTCCTGGTCGTCCTGAGAAAGGCAAGGATTGGAGAAGCCGAGAACGAAAACAACCACGGCCCCGATCATCACGAAGCGTTTCGACATGTCCATGGCCGCCCCCTTCGACCGGAACGGAATCCGATCTTTTTATTCGCGGGCGAGGTCGAGCAGGCTCGTCTCGTACGGCGGACGGAAGACGCCCTTTTCGGTGATGATCGCCGTGATGTAGCGCGACGGAGTGACATCGAAGGCGGGATTGCGGACGCAGGCGGCCGGCGGCGTGACGAGCCTCCCGTTGATCTCCTTGACTTCGGCGGCGGGGCGCTCCTCGATGGGGATCTCTTCGCCCGTCGCGAGCGAGAGGTCGAACGTGCTCTTCGGCGCCGCGACATAGAAAGGAACATCATTCTCTTTCGCCAGCACCGCGACCGAGTAGGTCCCGATTTTGTTGGCCGTATCGCCGTTGCGGGCGATCCGATCGGCCCCGACGACGATCAGGTTCACTTCGCCGCGCCGCATCATCCATCCGGCCATGTTGTCGGTGATGACCTCGTAGGGAATCCCCAGCCGTTCGAGCTCGTAGGCCGTGAGCCGGGCGCCCTGGAGGAACGGCCGCGTCTCGTCGACGAAGACGCGGATCTTCTTCCCCTGCTCGAAGGCCGCCCGGATCACGCCGATGGCAGTCCCGTACCCGGCCGTGGCCAGGCCGCCCGCGTTGCAGTGGGTCAGGATCGCGTCGCCATCCTTGACGAGCTCGGCCCCGTTCCGGCCGATCCGCTCGTTGATCGCGACATCCTCGGCGTCCATCGCCGCGGATTCGGCGACGAGGGCCCGCTTGATCTCGTCGAGGGAGCGCTGCCGGACGGCGGTATATTTCGCCTGCATCCGCTCGATCGCCCAGAAAAGGTTCCGCGCCGTCGGCCGCGTCCGCCGCAGCCGTTCGCAGATGGCGCGGAACGGCTCGTCGGCTCCGGCCTCGTCGGTGACGCTCAGGAACCCAAGGGCGATCCCATACGCCGCGGCGAGACCGATCGCCGGGGCTCCCCGGATGACCATCGTCTCGATGGCCGCAGCCACGTCCTCATATGTCCGGCAGACGACATAGGTCTCCTCGAGTGGGAGCTTCCTCTGGTCGATCATGACGACTGTGTCGTCGCGCCATGTGATTGTCGGGAACATTCTTATAACTTCGAAAATATGCGGGCTTATCCATTATAGCATTGTTCGCAGGCGCGATTCGGCCCGTCCCGATCGACGCTCACTTCAAAATCATCTTGTATCGCTTGACGAAATAATTTTCTTCGGCCTCGTCCGTCTCGATGGTATAAAAAGAATCGCCCCGGCAAGCGGCCCGGGCCAACGCCGGGGCAAGGAGGCCTTCCCAGCCGGTATAAGCCGGGACTTGGGCCGAACCCCGAAAGACGCCTTTTTCATCGAAAATATCGCCGGCGAGATTTTTCGATCCAGGCCCGCTCTCGTAAGTGATGACCAGAAGAGATCCGTTGCTTACGGGAAAGAGGGCCGCGATCCGGGGCATGCGCTCGGGATGGGTGAATTCGTACCTGGCCCTCAAGGATTCCGAGTACCCCGCCATTTTCAGGTCGATATCCGCTTGACTCACCTTCCGCGAAAGCCCTTTCTTGACGATCTTCCTCGAGAGCTCGCCTTCGGGCGAGAGGAGGGCGATTTCGTACCGATCCGACATCGCGTAGTAAACGAAGTCCCGCTCGTCGACGGCGTATTTCAATTGGGGCGGGAAAAGGTTGGCTACATATTTTTTCTTGACGCGGTCGAAGTTCATCCCCCAGAGATAATCCATCATCTCGAGAAGGATTTTTCCCGACGGCGAATGCTTGGCGAACACCAGTCGCTGCCGGTCCCTCGTTCCAGAGAGGAACCGGACGTCGAGAAAGTACATGTTCGATTTCGAGTCCATCCGGAACGTCAGGCCCCAGAAATCCGTTTTCCGGATGTCCTGCATTTCGAATTTCCCGTTAAAGGCCGTCAGCCGGCGCTGCGGGGCGTCATAAATAAAGAGAGTCCCGTCGGGAAGAAAGGCGCCGTCGACCATTTGGAATTCGCCCGGCCCCTGGCCTTTTTTCAGCTTCAAGCTCGCGATCTCCACGCCGCGATCGTTGAACTTCCTGATCATCCATTCCCTGTCCGCGAAGACGTAGATGTTTCCGCCGCCGTCGACGTGAAGATCCCAAGGCGTCCAACCATCGACCGCGATCTTGAGATCTTCCCGGAAGGTCAACGACAGAGGCGGCCCCTGCGGCTCTTCACCGCTCGTAACGACGGTGTAATCCTTTGCCTCACGGGCCTTTTGGACGGTACCTCCAAAGCCGGGGCTCGGCGAAAGAATGCCCGCGGCGGCCATCACGACGAAAGACCATTGACGCAAGCGCATCGATCTTCACGCCTTCAAAAGATCTTCCGCCAGCCGCCGGTCGCGAGGTCGAGCCGCCAGAGATCCTTGTCAGGGCCGACGCCGACCACGATTTTCGATCCTGCCCCAAGAAAAGCGTACATACGATCCGCATGGAATGACCGCGGAACCGGAAAGCGCCGCGTGACCTTCAACTCGGGGGAAAGGACCTCAATCGAGGGCTCGGCCCTGCCTGCGGGTCCGAAGGCGAGGGCGGCTCCGCCCTCGATCCAAGCGATATCGGGAAAAACCTGCGGCGAGATCGGGGCTTCATCCATCTCCCTCAAGCTCAGGAATTCGCCCTTTCGGACGGAGTAGACGCCCGCAAAAAGCTTCTCCAGGCGGGATTCGCCCCGCCAATCGAGAAAGGCGAACGCTTCTCCATCGGGAGTCCAGCGGATTCGGCGGACGCCGAGCCCCTCGGTCCGCCGGATCTCGGTCTCGACGAACGTATCCAAGTCCAGGATCGAGATGACTTTCTTTTGGTCCCGATCGTCCCGGAAATCCCGGACGAAAAAATCCCGCAGGGGCGAAACGGCGCTCAAGGAAAAAACCGGGAGGTCATCGACGATCAGCCTTCCGGTCCCCGAGGCAAGGTCGAAAACAACAAGCTTCGGAATCGACCGGACGGGAGCGTTCCCGAACTGATAGAGGATGAGCCCCTGGTTGGATTTCGTCCAGCCGACGATTTGGATCGCTCCTTTCGGATTCAACGGTTCGCGGAGGGCCAGGCTTTTAGCCCCCGTCCCGTCGGCGTTCATCCACCACAGAACGCAGGGATAATTCCGGGCAAATCCGCTTCCCTTCGGGAGGGTGAGCAAGGCGATCTTCCGGCCGTCGGCCGAGACCCGGCAGCCGGAAAAGAAATGATCGAAAAACGGCGAATTTTTCTCCCGGGCGCTCGAGAGAAGCTTCATCCGGGTCCCGTCGGTGTCCATCACCCACAATTCCTGAGTCATCCCTCTCCAACCCGAATAGTTCAGCAGAACGACCTTGTCGCCGCCGAGCGACAGCGAGAATGGCATAACGCGCCAGGACCGCTTCCCCAGGGCCTGGACCTCGTCGGCGGCGGGATCGTAGGCCATCACCCCGCGGTTCGAGGTGAAGAAGACCTTCGACGCATGCTCCGTGAGGTTCCAGACGAACTTGCTTGGCCCGATGAAGCTCCCTCCGATCCAGGTCAGCCCGGCGCTGAGGACGAGCGATCCGGCGACGAAGCCGGCCGCGTACTTCGAGAAAAGGGCCCGGGCCTTCTTGGGTTGGGAGAGATCGGCTTTGAGATAGGTCAGGAGGGACGCGGCAGCGAAGCTCGCGGAAACGAAGATGAAGATGCCGTTCAACCCGACGAGATACGGGTATAAAAACTGGAGCGATTGATAATAGCCGAAGAGCAGGAGGGCGAGGCCGACGGGGATCATGAGCGAGACGAAGATGATCGACATCAGCTTCGGCGTCAGGAACGACAGGGCGAAGGCGACGTGGAACAACAGGACCGAAAAAAGAGCGCCCAGCGCGAGGATCGACTTTCCGCCATAAACGCCGTAATCGAACGGGACGGTCGCCAGGATATTCCGCGCCTGCGGGAAAAGGAGCGTTAGGGAAGCGAAGAGCCCGTAAATCGCGAGGACCAGGATCAGGGAAGACAGGTATTTTGCCGTCCAGATCCTCCCGCGCGGGATGGGGCGAGAGGAGAGAAAGCCCCAGGTCCCGGCCTGGAGTTCGGAAGAGAAACCCCGGGCCCCGAACAGCATGGCCATCAGCGGCAGGGCGACCAGGAAAAGCGTCCCGGCCAGGATGTCGCCGATGCCGGGACGAGCGGAGAAGACTTTCCAGGCCAGGACGAGGCCGAGCCCGACGACTAGGGCCGCGAGGGCCGTGAACCGGCTCTCCTTCCATTCCTTGATGACGAGCCTGAACATCATGGACCGCCTCCCCCGGCCGTCGGCCGGATCAACACTCAGGCGACGACTCTCAAGAATAGATCCTCCAGATCGGCCGCGCCCCGCGCGCGCTTCGCTTCACCGTAATCTCCGCTGAAGGCCAACCGCCCTCCGTGGAGGATATGAACGGATTCGACGATCCGTTCGAGCTCATGAACGAGGTGCGTCGAAAAAAGAATCGTCGTCCCCTCCTCGGCCAGCCTCCCGATCAAGTCCCTCAGGAAATCCCTGCGGGTCGGAATGTCCAGTCCGGAGGTCGGGTCGTCGAGGATCAGGAGTTCGGGATTCGAGGCCAGGGCGACGGCGAGCCCGAGTTTGAGCTTCATCCCCCGGGAGCAGTTCCCGATCCTGCTTTTTCGGCCCAACGCAAAACGGTCGAGGCATTCCTCCGCCTTCCGGGCGTCCCAGCGCGAATAGAAACTCGAATTCAACTTGAGCAGGTCGCCGATCGTCATTTCGTCGTAGAAGAAAGGGTCCTCCGGGACGTAGCCGATATCGTTCTTGTAGGCCGTGTCTCGATACGTGATGGCGTGCCCATTGAACCACAGGGATCCTTCGTCCCGCGGAATGATCCCCATGATGATCCGGATCAAAGTCGTTTTTCCCGCGCCGTTCCGACCCAGGAGGCCGTGAACTTTGCCCTGCTCGAGGGTCAAATCGAGATTCCGGAGGACCATCGACCTCCCGAAGCTTTTATCGAGACGCTCGATTCTCAGGATTTCACCCATTTCCGTTCTCCGCGGCCGTCCCGGCATTCCGGAGCCGGGCTTCGAAAAGAGCCCGGATCTCGTTATCGCCCAAGCCGGATTTTTTCGCTTCCGCGATCGCCTGGTCGAAAGATGCGGCCGTCGATTCGTCCGGCACGCATCCGAGAGACGCGAGCGCGTCGTCGGCAACGAAGCATCCCTTCCCTTTTCGAGTCGTGATCGCGCCCTCTCGCTCCAATTCCCGATAGGCGCGGGCGACCGTGTTCGGATTGATAAGAAGATCCTCGGCAAGTTCCCGGATTGAGGGCAGCGATTGGCCGGGCTCGAGAATGCGGAGTCGGATCCGACGCTTTATCTCCCTCTTGATTTGTTCATAGATCGGGATGAAGCTCGAAAGGTCAATTCTAATAAACATTATCTCGAGTCCGTATATCTGTATTACTACATTAATACAGACTTGTCAAGAGGTTTTTATAAGGTGGAGGTTAAAGGGGGGACAGGATGCCGTGCCCCGCGAAGGCGGGGCGAGAGGCTTGTCCCCCTATTAAATCAGAATTCGACTAAGCCGGCGGCCTTGAGGACCTGGAGATAGTTCGTGATCCCCTCAACCGTCGATTTCCTCACACTCTGCGCGTCCAGAAGCTTCTTGATGTCAAGGACGCTGTGCTTGCCGTTGACGAGGAGGTTCAACTCGGCCGTATTCCCCACGCTGGCGACGTAGGGGTACTTCGTCCGGAGCTCCTGGGGAACGGCGGCGATGGCTTCGCGGTAACCTTGGTATCCCCCGCCAGCGAGCTTCGCCGTGACCTTGGGGACGACCTTCATCGCCTGCTTTTCCGCGGCGGTTGGGACCAGGACGATCGGCTTGACTCCGAGCGACTTGGCCACGATCTCCATCCGCGCATCGAGGACGGACAGGTTCGCCGCGGCCACGCCGTCCACGGACTTCTTCAACTTGGCCAGGTACGCTCCCATGCCGGCTTTGTCCGCGGCGAGCTGGAGGGTGGAATCGAGCGTGTCCTTCTCGTTGATCACCCCGCCTTCGACGAACGCACGGGCGTTCCGATACGCTTCGTCGAGATTCTTGGCCTCGGCTCGGTTGAGCGTCTCGAGCCCGGCGACCAGGTAATGCCCGAGCCTCCGCGTCCCGTTGCTGGCGATCTCGGACGCGATCTTCATGGCCATCGCGTCGTCGGCGTTGGCCACGGTGTACGCCCCCGCGGCGCCGATCGCCGCGACCCGCTTGAGCTGGGTCGCGTCCGACTTGTCGGGCAGGTCTTCGGTCGTGTGGTACCAGCGGTCCGGCCAGGCGATCATCATGATCCCGGGCACCTTGACGCCCCAGTCGTTGAACACGACGTGGTCCGAAGCGCCGTAGTTCGTTTCGATCGAGTAATAGAACGGCTCATCGGCGCCGAAGGGCGCGACGATCCGGACCGGGACCTTGTAGAAGTCGCCCCGGTTCTGGATGCGCTCGCGGTTTCCCTCGCCGACGTACCGGTAGTAGTTCTCCATGACGTCGTTGATGTAGTGGGGGTTGCCGAACGTCGTCCGCATCAGGCAGAAGAAAGCCTGGTTCTTGCTCAGGGATTCGCCGACCATGTCCATGTTGATATTGCAGAGCGTCCGGTCCATGATCGCCTTGTTGGCCTTGACCCAGATGCCGATGCCCGAGATCTCCGGCCCCCAGATGAAGCGGATGCCGCGCTTGGGCTTGGGCAGGCGGCCGTCGCCGATGAGTGTCGTGAGCGTCCGGGCGACTTCGAGAATCGTTGCGCTTCCGGAATTGTTGTCGTTCGCGCCCTGCTTGACCATGCCTTCGAAAAGGTGAGCGCTCAGGATGACCTCGCCCGCGTTCGGGTCGGTCCCCGGAATGAAAGCGATGGTGTTGTGGTTCTCGTATTTTTCCTGTTTCGAGGCGACGACGGCGTGGACCGTGATCTTCTCGTTCGCCATCAGCCGCGACTTGAGAAAGTCGCCCTCGCGAACGGGAACCTGGAAGGCGAACTTCGGCGCGGGCGGAGGCGTTTGGGCCGCCGGCTTTGCCGGGGGCTGCTGGGCCGCGGGCGGCTGCCCTCCCGCCGGAGGCGGACCGGCCGGCTCTCCGCCGCGCTGGCCGCCCCGCTGGCCGCCGCGCCCCCCGCCGATCTGCGCCCAGGGCATCTGGAGCGGATCGAAATACGGCCGCGACATGGCGATCGAGACGACGCCGAGGGCGCCCTTCTGGTTGCAAGCGATGTTGTAGACCTGGCCGAGGCTGCCTTCCGTCACGGCGATCTTGCCCTCGACCTTGGCCGCGTCGATTTCGGGAAGCGTGCCGCGGCCGACCCAAACGAGCTCGGCCGTGACGTCGGTGTTGGCGCTGCCCGCGGCGAGCATGCCGACTTCGTCCATCATGGAGGCGATCTTCTGGAGCCGCGGCTTGACCTCCCACAGTTCGCCCTTCAACCCGTCCCAGGCTTCGCCTCCGGGAAAGGCGACGTTCTCGGCGCCCGGGATGCCGTAGCGCTTCAGGGCATTGGTGATGACCTGGGTCTCCCAGAGCGTCCCGGCGAACTCATCCCGCGAACGATCGCGGTTGTAGGCGTTGAGGTCCATGATGGTATGGAGGGCGGTTTCGCCCGAGACCTCGCCGACGATGACGTCGATCTGCGGCTTGGGCAGGAACGTCCAATAAAGATTCGGGAGATACTGGGCCGCGGCGGCCAGGCCGAGAATCATCACCGCGACGGCCAGGATCAGGATCTTGTGTTTCTTCACGTTTGCCTCCTCAAGGCGATCGGGGACTTCGGGCCCCTTTTCCTGTGATCTATTTGTCCGCGAACGGCTGGTCGATCGACACCGCCGGCATGCCGCCCAGGATGCGGGCGCCGCTTTCGGTGACGACCATGCAGTCCTCGGTCCGGGAGCCGAACTCGCCGTAGATGTAGATTCCGGGCTCGTTCGAGAACGTCATGCCCGGGGCGAGCTTGAGCGTGTTCCCCTTGACGAGATAGGGGTATTCGTGGCCTTCCATGCCGATGCCATGGCCCACGCGATGGGCGAAATATTTGTACCCAGGGCCGTAGCCGGCGTCCTCGACGACCTTCCGGGCGGCCGCGTCAACGTCCTCGCATTTCGCGCCCGGAGCGGCCGCTTTCAAGGCGGCGTCCTGGGCCTTCTTGACGAGGTCCCAGACCTTCCGCTGCTTGTCCGTCGCCTTGCCGAAGACGATCGTTCGGGTGACGTCCGAGCTGAAGCCATCGACGCTGCATCCGCCGTCGACCATGATCGTATCGCCGACTTCCAGCGCCCGCGGGACGCGCGAGCCGTGCGGGAAAGCCGTGGCGGGGCCGAACTGCGGGCCGCCGCTGCCGCGGACGCCCATCTGCGTGTGAGCGGCGGAGATGGCGCCCGAGAGGTCGCGTTGGGCCATTCCCTCCTTGATCTGCTTGAAGCCTTCGCGGTAGGCGAGCTTGGTGATCCTGTTCGCCAGGTCCATGAAGGCGATCTCTTTGGCCGTTTTCGTCCCGCGGCAGCCCTCGGTGACGACGGCGCCGTCGGCGAGCTCCACTTGCGGGGCGTCCCGCTTGAGCCCGAAGATCTGGAACGCGACGGTCGAGGGGGCGACGCCGAGCCGGCCGGCGCGCGCGCCGAGATCGGACAGGACCTGGCCGATGAGACGGTACGGGCTCTCGTGCTCCTCCCAGGTGCGGACATCGTGCCCGGCCGGGATGAGCTCTTTGGCTCGTTCGAGCTCGAAGGCGGGACAGACCCAGATCGGCCGGTTCTTCTTGTTCAAGATCGCGGCGAACGTCCGTTCGCTTGTGCCCCAGGAGACCGTCGTGAAATAGGCCAGATTGACGCCGCCGGTGAGGAGGACGGCGTCGAGCTTGTTGTCCCCCATGAGGCCGGGCGGCTTTCTGGAGCCGCGCGTCGTAGTCCTCAGGGCCGAGAGGCTTCACTCCGGCGAGCATGTTTTCGAGCTTCCCGGCCGGAGCCTGGGCCCCGGGCTTGGCCGGAGCTTGACCGAGCAGGGATTTGGCGAATCCGGAAAGTGAAACGGACAGACCCCCAATCGTGAGGAAGCGGCGGCGGGAGATCATGACGGCCCTCCTTGAAGGGGCTGTAGGGCGGTGGCGCGGATCATAAACCGAGATGATATTTCTAATTTCAGTGACAGTCAACTTCGCTACAGAAACGTCAAATCGACAAACTCAGGGAGCAGTTCACTTCCGTTCAAGCGCAACGTTGACGGTCCGAAGGTTGGAGGTTATTTCGAGGTCAATCCATTTATCGACGTATCCAGATTGGCCAACATGAAGCTTGGTTCCTTTCGCCGCGACGACGGGGCAATCTCTTATGGAGTAATCGCCGTTAAGATCCGTATATTGACGACATTTATAACCATCCCAGGTCGAAATCGCGACGGCCGCACCCTTAACAGGGCTGCCATCCTGAGCATCGGGAGCTTTCCCCTGTACGTTAAAATTCATGGGTCCAGCCGCATGCCACCCACAGGATTCGGACATGATTGAGGACAGAAATTTGGCGGCGATGCTGATTGAAAGCTTCAGGACTTTCAGAAGCATTTTCAAATTCATTGCTTCAAGGCTAAGAGCACGCCTTTTTCGTGGGCCTGAGATCGATCCCCCGTGGATTTAATAATTATGCTCCCGCGGACGAATAAATCGTATGGTCTTCTGCTGACCATGTTGACAGCCTCCCCAATATATTCGGTGACAGATCACTCGGCCAATCAATTATCTTTCTTCGGAAGACTCGGCCGGCTGAGGGATGACCCTAAAGCGCGCCTTATTACGTGCGCCGTGGGTCATCCCGGAGCCTACTTTGACAGCGGGAGATTCGCTGGAATATAAAGAGATTATTACGTGATTGAGTATTCAGGCACCGATTTCAACTAAGTGATCGAGTTGTCCGGCATTATAATTAAGGAGAGGGACGTGAGAAACCAGTCGAAAACCTACGCGATCAGTGCCGCGGTCCTCTTCGCCGCCGCGGCCCTCGTCCTCATCCCCGCTCCGGCCGCGGCCCAGCTCGGCGTCAATTCTATCGGGCCCGAAACGTCCGCCGCCATCGACAAGGTCTTCGCCGCCTTCGACACCACGACCCGGCCGGGGTGTGCCCTGGGCGTCTGGCGCGACGGGAAGATCATCTACACCCGCGGCTATGGGATGGCCAACCTCGAATACAACGTCCCGATCACCCCCGAGACGATCTTCGAGGCCGGCTCGGTCTCCAAACAATTCACCGCCGCGGCAATCCAGCTCCTGTGCCGGGACAGGAAGCTCGCCCTTGCGGACGACATCCGGAAGCTCCTCCCGGAGGTCCCCCAATTCGGCCCTCTCATCACGATCAAGCACCTCTTGACCCATACGAGCGGCATCCGGGACCAATGGGGGCTCCTGTCCGCCGCGGGACGTCCTCCCGGAAGCGCCGTCCACACCCTGGATGAAATCCTCGACCTCGTCAGCCGCCAGCAGGACCTCAACTTCCCGCCCGGAAGCGACTATCTCTACAGCAACACGGGCTACGCCCTCATGGCCTGGGTCGTCCTGCGGGCCAGCGGCCAATCCCTGGCCGACTTCAGCATGGAAAGAATTTTCAAGCCTCTCGGCATGTCCCACACTCAATGGCGCGACGATTATTCCGAGATCGTCCAAGGGAGGGCGACCGCTTATTCGCCCGGCCCCGGCCCGGCGGTCCACCAGGACATGTCCTTTACCAACGTCTACGGCAACGGCGGCCTGCTGACGACCGTAGGCGACCTTCTCATCTGGGCCGAAAACTTCTGGACGCCCCGGGTCCTGGACCGCGCTTTCCTCGACGAGATGGAAATCCCCATGGTCTTGAACGATGGAACGCCGACGGTCTACGGCCTGGGCCTGAACGTCACCATGTACAAAGGCCTGCGCGAGGTCAGTCACAGCGGTTCCACGGCGGGATATCGCGCCTTCCTCGTCCGATATCCCGAGCAGCGCGTCGCCATCGCCCTCCTGAGCAATTTCGGCGGAACGATCCCGCCCGACCTCGCCCATAAGGTCACCGACATCATTCTGGCCGGGGTACTCAAGCCGGATCCGGCGATCCAGCCGATCTCGGTCCCGGCCGCAGAGCTCCAGGCGAAAACCGGCCTCTATCGCGATCCGAGAACGGACGCGGTCCTGAACTTCGTTGTCAAGGACGGCAAGCTCGCGGACGGCGCAGGCCGGGGCCCGGCGCTCATGTGCGTCGAACCGGGGCGTTTCCTGACGACAGGCGGAACGCGTTATTCCTTCGTGGTGCCGGAAGGAAAGAGCGAGCCCGTGCTGCGGGTCACGGCGGCCGGGGTCGCCCCCGCAATTTATACGCGTGTGGAAGCCGCACGGCCGGCGCCGGAGTCGCTCGTCGAGTTCGCCGGCTCGTACTGGAGCGAGGAGCTCGAGGTCACCTACCTCGTCGCGGTGAACGAGGGAAAATTGACGCTCCGCCGGCGGCCGGATCCGGCCCTCACGCTCGAGCCCACATATAAGGATGGATTCGTCTCCCGAGGCGCAACGTTCTATCGCTTCACCCGTGACACTCGCGGCCGCGTCGACGGATTCAGCATCAATGCGGGACGCGTGCGCCATTTGAAATTCATCAAGAAATGAGTCGAAAGCGCCCCACCCGCCTCCGGGACATTCCGCGATCGCGCTATGACGAGCGCGACATCGCCTTCTCCCGGATCCGCCTCTCGCCGGGCACGGCCGAGTACGATACCTATTACGCGCTCCGCCCGGAGAACAAGCGAAGGGACGACGAGGTCCGCGCCCTGCCCGGCCTCCTCTCACCCGCCGCGCCCATGGCCGACCCCGCTCTCTTCGCCGCCGCGGATGGCGCGTTCTTCCTGACCGGCGCGTTGCGGGACGCGGTGGACGGGCCGGTCGCCCAACGCTTCAGTCCCCCTTCCTCCGATCCCGGTAAAATGTCCGCCCTCCTGAAATCCCTGGCCTTTACCTTCGGGGCAAAAACGGCCGGGATCGCCGAGCTCCGCCCCCACCACGTCTATTCGCACATCGGCCGTGACTTCCGCCGCTACGGGGAGCCGATCCCCTTTGAGCCTGGATTCGCCATTGCTTTCAGCGTGGAGATGGACGAGCGGATGGTCCGCTCGGCACCCCGGGCGCCGACGGTCCTGGAATCGGCGCGCCAGTACGTCGAAGCGGCCCGGATCGCCGTTCCGCTCGCGGCGGCCATCCGCTCCTGGGGATATCCGGCGCGGGCGCACATCGACGGCTGTTACCGCGTCGTCGCCCCGCTTGTCGCGCGCGACGCCGGGCTCGGCGAGATCGGCCGGATGGGCCTCCTCATGACGCCCCGCCTCGGGCCCCGGGTGCGGCTGGGCGTCGTCACGACGGCCCTTCCCCTTCTTCCCGATCCGGACGTTCCCGATCCGAGCGTCATCGATTTCTGCGAGCGCTGTCGGAAGTGCGCCCGAAACTGTCCCGCCCGGGCGATCCCGGAGGGGCCGAGGATCGAGATCGACGGCGCCCTGCGGTGGAGGATCGACGGCGACGCCTGCTTCCGTTACTGGAACACGATCGGCACCGACTGCGCGCGCTGCATGGCCGTCTGCCCTTATTCCCATACGGATAACGCCATTCACGGCGCCGTTCGCAGGGGGATCAAACAGTCCCGGACGTTCCGTGGGGCGGCCGTCCGGCTCGACGATGTCTTTTACGGCTCCAAGCCCGCTCCAAAGAACAATCCGTTGGATACACGAAAGGGAGGCTGACATGTCCGGACCGTCCGCCAAGCCCATTCAAAAAGCGACCGGATCCCTCCGGATCCCTCTCGCGGCCGCGGCCGCCGGTATCATCCTCCTGGGAACCGCGCCAGGTCCGAAAACGGCGCTGGTTCCGACCGGATCCGCGACGGCCGGAACCGCGGTCGCGTTCGACGTCTGCGCCCCGCTCGCTTCGATCCCATCGAACGCCCTTGCTCCCGTTCTCGACGAAACAGAATTCCCTCAAGCCTCGAACCCACCCGCGCCGCCGGAGAAGCCGATCATTCCTCCGGCTTCCGCGGCCGTCGAGCAAACCGAACAGGGAACGAAACCGCCTCCCGAGCTCTTCGCCTCCTTCGACGGACTGGGCGAGGGCTTCGAAGGGCCGCAAGGCACGGCGACATTCCGCAATCCGTCCGACAACTCGATCGCCGTCGGACCGGACCACGTCGTCCAAACCGTGAATTCCCGGATGGCCGTCTTCACGAAAAAAGGAAAGCGCTTCGACACCACCGGACGGGTCCTCTACGGGCCCGTCCCGACCAACAATATCTTCAAGGATTTCGGCGACGCGGCCCGGATCAACAACGGCGATGCCGTGGTGCGCTATGACCAGCTCGCCGACCGCTGGCTCGTCGTCATGCCTATTTTCCGCCGCCTGCCGCCCAAGGAAAACGATCCGCCGCAGCCCAAAGCCGGCGATCCGGCCCATCTCAGCCCGGCCGCAGTCGCCGGCCAGCCCGGCCCCGCCCTGCTCCTCTTCCAACCTCCTCCGCCCACGCCCGAAGAAAAGGCCGCTGCGGCCGCTGCGTTAGCCGCTGCCCAAGCCCAACGAGGCCAGCGCGGCGCCCCCGCGCCCGGTCAGAAACCGGCCCCGAAACCGCAACCTCCCGTCCAGGGTTCTTACGCCATGTGCTACGCCATCAGCACAAGCCCCGATCCCCTCGGATCTTATTACCGTTATGAGTTTCTGCGGCCGCTCTTTCCCGATTATCCGCGGCCCGCGATCTGGCCGGACGGATACTATGTCCCGTCGAGCACGGGCGATACCGTGATCCAGAAGCACGCCTACGTCGCCGACCGGGCGCGCATGCTCAACGGCGAGCCGGCCACGGAACAGGGCGTCATCATCGACGGCGTGAACTTCCTGAATAATGCGGATATCGACGGGAAAGAGCTCCCTCCGCCCGGGGCTCCGAACATCATGATGGCCGCGGGCGGGACGCAGCTCAAGAAGATCTTCGAGGACGACGGGATCTACATCTGGACCTTCCACGTGGATTGGAAGGATCCCGTAAAGACCAAGGTGGACGGACCGGTCAAGGTCGCCGTCGCGCCCTACTATTACCTCGGCGACGGGCAGCTGTCGTCGTGCGTCCCGCAGCCGGGGACCGAACGCCGCCTCGATTCCCAGGGCGATAAGATCATGGCCCGCCTCGTCTATCGCCGGATCGGAAAGCGCGAGTCCACCGTCGCCGTCCATTCCGTCGCGACGTCGGCCGGCGGCGGAGGCGTGCGCTGGTACGAATTCCGACTGGACGCGAACCGCGCGGTCAAGCTCTATCAGCAGGGCACCTACGCGCCCGGCGGCTTTTACCGCTGGATGGCCAGCCCGGCCATGGATGCCGCGGGCAACATCGGTATCGGATACTCATTCGGCGGTCCGCCGCATTTCCCCGGCCAGCGCTTCGCCGGGCGCCTCGCGGACGATCCGCCCGGAAAGCTGACCTTGCGCGAGGTCGTCCTGGCCGAAGGCGAAGCCTCGCAGACGAACACCCTGCGCTGGATGGACTATGCCCAGACCGCGATGGATCCGAGCGACGACATGACGATCTGGTATGTCGGTGATTATTTCAAGAAAGGCGCGACGAACTACTCGACGCGCATCGGCGCTTTCCGGCTGGCGGCCGCCAAATAGGCCGGCAAACCGGACTGATCAAAGGTCCTTCAGCAGCTTCACGAACGATTTGAGCACCTGAGCGACAGCATCATCACAAGCTTTCTGCAGCTTTTTCGCCTCGAGTTCGGCTCCGCCGCCCGTCATGGGTGAAGCCGTACCGGCGGCTAATGTCGCAGGCCATCGTTGGTTGTAAACGCCGTAGCCCTCGATCACTTTGCTCCTCATAGGCTTCATGGTCTGTCCATCCAACATTTCGACTTTGACCGCGAGCGCATAGCGCTGCAGGGACGTTTTTCGATTCTGGGACGCGGCCAAATCGCCAAATTCTTCGCCGCCGACCGCATGTCTGTTGATCCCGCCGATATAATCGTCGCCCAGCCTCTTGAGACCGGATTTGGCTCTATCGATGGAAAATTTGAAGACCCGGTTGAACTCTCCGGAAGCCGGCTCCGAGTCCCGGATCGAAGCGCTCCTATCATAATTCATGACCTCGCCCGCCAGAGCGTCGGCTAGCGCGGGGCCGACCTTGAAGAGGCGGTACTTTCCGGCTTCGAAAATCATCCGCTCGGCGAGATTCTTGAGCTCGGGAGCGAAGATGATGGCCGTCGATTTGCCCTCGGTCTTGTATGCCTGGGGGCTAGCGGCAGGAACCTCGATCCGCGCCCCGGAGGCGACGATCTTCCCCTGCGGATCGGTCAATGTGAACTGCCGCCCGATGAATATTCGGCCTTTTATATCGCAGAGAATATGGCCCTGGAGAATCCATTTCCCTCCGGCGCCCGGGATTTCCGCCGTCGCAATGCCGAAATCCGAAAGAGCGGAGGCTCCCGCCCCTTCCATCGGCCAGAACCGCCGTGTCGTGAGGATCGAACAGTTCCATATTTCTACCGGGTTTGATTCCATTGTCTCCTTCGCGTAGCTCTCCACGTTCGAAAGGCTGTTCCGGAGTGGGTTCAACGATTCGGCGCCGATTCCGGGCGCGGTTTCAAACTGAAACAGAAGGAACACGGCCTTATCGGCTCGGCGGATCGCGAAAAGCTGATCATGCTCGGGATCGACCGATAATTTTTGAATTTGGCTTGTCTTGACCAGACGATCGAAAGCTTTGACCGTCCCGGTGATTCGGGACGGCTCCTTCCTCAAATCGGGATTAAGAATATTAAAGGCGAAATTCTCGAACATGAAATAGGATTCATCGGGAGCGCCCAAATAATCCCTGACTTCCACGGGGATTCCTGGGACCGGGGCGAGATTCGTAATGCCATCCTTCCACATCGACCGGATCACCTCCTGGACGGCGCCTTGATCCGAGAGCCCGTGCGGGAGGGTGAACGCATTCAATGTCTTCTCCTCGATGGGGCGATCGACGGACGGAGTTGTCAGGCCGGAAGTGAAAACATAATATTTCAACCGAACCGGAATAAGGCTCATCCGAACGCGTTCGATCAGCGCCGCCGCCTCGCGGCGGACATTCTCGTCAGGATCGGTCTTCGAGGCGGCCAGGAGCCCGGGAAGGGCGATCGCGCGATAATCCTGGGCGAGAAGAAAATGGGCCCGGGTCCGAACCTGGGGAGACGGATCGCTCCGACCCAGGCGTAAGAGAATCGGATATGCGGCTTCTTTGGTCAGTTCGGCAATCGCTCGCACCATCGCGACAACCCGCATCTGCTCTTGCATATTATCGCGGACCGGATTCAAGAGGGATGCGAATTCCGGCCGCCCGAATAAAACGAGCTCTCGCGCGAGTTTCGTCCGCAACGCGACGCCGTCCGCCGCCCAGAGGCCATGGCTATACTTCTCTTGAAGTTCGTTGAGCCGGTGGACCGCATCCACCTTCAAAGAGATCATTCGATCGACATCCGTTTCTTCCCTGGAGAGCCGGTTCAAGCATTGAGCGAGCCAGAAAAGGGCCTCATCGCTTAGAAATCCGGAGGGGTACTCGCGGAGGTACTGCTCCAGCCCGGAGCGTGCGGCGTCCCAATCTTGATTGAACAGTCTCTCCTTAGCCTTGAAGAACTGGGCGGATTCTTTATTTTGATCTCCGACCGTTTCTTCGATCCCGGGAACCGCCGGCTGTCCTGACGAAGATTGGGCCGCGGCGGAAATGCCAGGAATCGCGAGAATCACGCTCGGGATGACCATCAAGAATAGAAAGTGAGCTTTTAACCTCGGGCTCATGGTCGTCTCCTCACAAAATCTCTTCAGAATCGAGGACCGAACGAAGCTTCGCTTTCAGGGCGCTTTCCCTTATGAGCCGGGAAGCATCCTGGGTTGACGATTTTTCTCCCGGCTTGAGGCTTGCGATCCTGGCCAGCAGGATTTCGGCTTCGGTCAACAGCGAAACGCGGATGTCATCGCTTTCAGCGCCTAGCAGCGATTTCAAAGAGCGCGTCTCGGCCAGGATGTGCTCCATCATGGCCCGCTCGAGGCGGACAAGGTCCTTCGGACGCTCGACTTCGGTCCTGTTCCCGACGTCGATTAGGAGAAGCTCGAGCCGGTCGGCATAGGCCCGCCAGGCCGACTCCGGATCCATTCCGGCGATAGCCACTTCGGGAGCGGCAGCCTTGGGACCAAAGAGGAAGATCCGGGCGGCGATCGCGCCGAGAATGAAGACGAGTGCGACGGCCGCGGCGAACGCCCAACGATTGCGCCTGACCCGGAAAAGGGACGGCCGCCTGCGTCTAAATGACCGTGCCTTGATCTCCCGCCACGATCTTTCCCAATCGGGCTCCCGGACGGGCTCTTGACTCCCCCGGGCCGCGGCGATGGCCAGCGCTTTATCCAACTTGCCGGCACAATCGGGACACTCCGCGGCGTGCTCCGCCAATCGCCCGCGCGCTTCGCGATCGTCTTTTCCGCCTAGGACGAGGGCCAACTCTCTTTTTGCTTCTTCGCAGTTCATAGCTCCTCCACGATCGGGGCCAGCCGGTCCCGCAGCTTCGCCACGGCCCGGCTGAGATTCGTCTTGACGGCGCTTTCGCTGCAGCCGAGAGCCGCGGAGATCTCGGCAACGTCTCGATGATCGTTGTATCTCAAGTCGAAGATGATCCGCTGTTGGGGAGAAAGGGAATCGATCGTCCCCCGGACTTTCTCGAGCATCAATCCGATATCGGCGGCTCGTTCCGGCGAGCAATCTCCGGACGCCCGCCGGTCCGACGTCTCGGACAGGGATTCTGTTA
>Ga0315277_10003481_pt1 | contig 21325 bp, 17 predicted proteins | sample YL17G05_15_MG_FD_203695 | JGI IMG/M metagenome (GOLD analysis project Ga0315277, IMG submission 203695) | Sediment microbial communities from Yellowstone Lake, YNP, Wyoming, USA - YL17G05_15 | ecosystem: Environmental > Aquatic > Freshwater > Lake > Sediment | place: USA: Wyoming | collected...
AGGACCATTAGATTCAGCTTTGAATAACTTCTATGCATCAATGATGCCGGAGTTCAGCGTAGCCCTTCGTGCCTACTCCGCCGTAGTAGCCTACGGCTACGAAGGCTGGAAGCTCCGTAGGAGCGAAGGAGGATCGGATGAGGGACAACAACCATGGCACAGCTTGCAATAAGTCGCAGGCGGGAGCCTGTGCCCCAAGCCGAGACCATGTGATGTGATTGTAATGGTTCTTTCAGAGATGCGTCCCACGGGACTCTGCTGGTAAAAAGGAATCGCGACTAAAGTCGCTCGCACGAATCGGTTTTCAGCAATTTTATCAGTTATCAGGGCGTGGGTAATTTTCAGCGCGAGCCAAGGGGAAGATTTGCGGATGGAGGGAGGAATCGCGACTAAAGTCGCTCGCACGAAGATGTTGAGAAGCGAGTCTTCCGCGTGCCATTCAGCGTCAACAATGTCTCTGATTGATCGCCCTGGCGCCTGGGCAAAAAATATTTTGTCCTTGAAACAACGAAAGCGGAAATGACGGGAGAGGTGTATCCGAAGCGCTTTGCGCTTCGGAATTTCAAATTTCAGATCTCAGAAAAATTCTGGAACCAGGAACCCTGCTTCGCTCCTTAGGAGCTTCGCAGGGCAAGCAAGAGTGTCTGCGCCACGAAGAGTTTGCGCCAGGAATGTCAGCGCCAGGAGGGGTATTCAGAGGTTCCGGCTTTGAAAAAAAAGGAAGAAGTTCAAAAGAGCCGACCCAACGGTTGACAATCCCGCCGAGATATTATTAAATTATAGGATAATGCAGATAATTGAAATCTTGCGGGAAATCAGCCTGTTCCGCCAGCTTAATAACAGCGAGTTGCTCAAGGTGAGCCGGATTTGCCAGAAGGTGGCGGTTAAGGAGGGCAGAACCATTTTCAAAGCCGGGGACCCGGGGGACGCGCTTTATGCCCTTCATAAGGGAGCGGTTCAGGTGGTCAAGAGCGGAGAAAAGGATGAGCCGGAAGAGTTGATTTACGAGTTGGGGGAAGGGGAAATTTTCGGGGAGATGGCGTTGTTTGAGGATATGCCCAGAAGCGCAACCATCCGGGCCAAGGTTGATTGCAGTCTGCTCCGGATTCCGCGCGAGTATTTTGAAAAACTGATCAGCGGGGATAAAGAGGTTGCGCTCAAGATCTACCAGTCGCTCAATTTGATTCTCACTCACCGCCTGCGGGATACCACGGAGCGGCTGGCGATTGCGAACCGGATCATTCGGACAAGTTGCCAATGAGCGGGATGAGGAGGACTGGATGGGGAAGCTGATCGGACTGGATTTTGGAACCACCAATTGCTCTATGGCCTATCTGGAGCAGGGGAAGCCCAAGGTGATCCTGGATAAGGATCGCTACAAGATGATTCCGAGCGTGGTTTATTATTACAAGAAAAATGAAGAGATCCGGCTGATGGTGGGAAGGGTGGCGAGGGGCAAGTATGTGGAAAATCCTTTTTGCACCATACATTCCATCAAGCGGTTTCTGGGCAAGAGCTTTGAGATGGAGGAAGTGAAACAGGCTCAGGAGAGGTATTTTTATATTATAGAAAAGGATGAGAAGGCGGATTCGCATCAGCAGGATATTTTAATCAAGGTTCATGAGTTTGATCTGGCGGTGACTCCGGTGGATATCGCGATCTATATCTTTCGCTATCTCAAGCAGACTGCGGAGGGCTTTTTGAAGGAGCCGGTGGACGAGGTGGTGATCACCATGCCCACCACCTATCAGACCCGGTATGCCCAGGCGATCCGGCAGGTGGCGGAAAGCGTGGGAATGAATGTGGTGGGACTGCTGACCGAGACCAATGCCACGGCTTATGCCTTCGGCTACATCAACCGCGGGGATCATACCATTGCGGTTTATGATTTAGGGGGAGGAACTTTTGACTTCTCCATCCTCCGCCGGGTGCCGGGCGGTTACGAGGAAATCGCGACCCTGGGCGACCCCTGGCTGGGCGGAGATGATTTTGATTACGCGATTATGCAGTATTTAATCCGCGAATATAAAAACTCCACCCGCAACAAACGCTTTGCCGACGGCAAGGTTTATAAGGACGGAATTACCATCACCAACAAGGATGTGCTCCGCGCGGTCCAAACCGAAGCGGAAAAAGCCAAAATCGCCCTGAGCGAGACCGAGACCACCCTGATCCATGTTTCCAAAGTCATTCCCGAGATTGATCCGGGCGTGGACCTGAATATCAAGCTGAGCCGGGATGTGCTGGAATATGTGGTGTCGGACCTGATTGAAAAGACCATCTCCATTACCCTGGATGTCCTGGAAAACGGATTTACCCTGGAGCCCAAATTGAAACTGGACGCGCTCCTCCTGGTCGGAGGCCAGAGCCGGATGCCCAAGATCAAGCAACGGCTTCGGGAAACCTTCGGCGAGATCATCTTTGACCAGATCCTGCCCGAAGAAGGCGTGGCCATCGGCGCCGCCATCTACGGCAATGTCCTGAAAGTGGTGCAAAAGCGCAAGCAAGAAACCCAGTGAAATGGAAACGCTGGACAAAGAAACCCTGGAAAAGCTGGATCAGGAAATTGACGGCTTAAGAATCCATTTTGAACAATATTTTATGGGCTCCCGCAAACGCATGCCCGAGCAAGACCGCACCACCCTCCAGTACAAGCTCCGCCGGATGGCCAACCTTCAGAGCGCCAACTTCGCCCTCAAATATCAGTTCCAGCAACTGGTCGCCAAGTTCAATTCCTATAATCAATATTGGAACCGGATCATCCAGAAAATTGAAAGCGGTCAGCTCAGCCGGGAAAAACTTAAACTGGTGCTCGCCTCCGGGCCGATGGAGGAAAAAGAAGGCGAGAAAAAGAAAGAAGAAAAGAAAGAGCCGGCAAAGCCCGCGGTCAAAGAAGACCTTTCCTCGGAAAAACTGGACCAGGTTTATCGGCAGTTGGCGGATGCCAAGAAGCAAGCCAACCAGCAAATGAGTATGAGCAAGGAAAAACTGGAGCAAACCCTCAAGAAACAGATTGACCAGATCAAGGAAAAATACCAAGGCAAACACCTGGAATTTGATGTGGTGGTGGAATCCGGCCAGGCCAAACTCAAGGCCAAGGCCAAGAAATAATAGATCAGATAATTATCCAATCATTTGAAAAATCCGCGCGCGTCTGTTCTTCCTGGACTCCTTGCCCTGGGTATCAATTTGTGGTAAAAGTTTGAGCATCAAGTTTCAGGAGGAAGGGAAATGGAGAGACGGATAAAGGTTTCTTTGGTATTGGCCGCGGGAGTGGTTTTTCTGCTGGCGAATTCCTGCTCCCGGATTATGGGCAAGGTCTTGGACCTGGGCCCGGTGCAGGACAAAGTGGTGGTGGTCAAGGATGTGATGATTCCGATGAAAGACGGGATCAGGCTGGCGACCGACATTTATCAGCCCAAGACCGAGGGCAAATATCCGGTGATCCTTTGCCGGCTTCCGTATGGAAAAAATCTTACCGGGAACGCGGGCCGTCTCTTCGCCCAGCGCGGCTATATTTTTGTCATCCAGGACTGCCGGGCGACTTTTGATTCCGAGGGCGAGGTATTTATTCCGTTTGTCAATGACGAGGATGATGGCCGGGACACGGTGAAATGGATTTCAGAGCAGGTCTGGTTCAACGGAAAACTGGGCGCCTGGGGCGGAAGCTATTTCGGATACACCCAATGGGTGATCGCGGACGATGATCAATATCTGAAGGCGTTTTATCCTTTGATCACCACTCCGAGTATGTATAAAGCGCTCTTCACCGGCGGGGCTTTCCATTACCGGCTGGCAACCGGCTGGAGCGCCGGGGTCGGGAAAGGGAAACAGGGGAGCGAGCTGACCACCCTGATAGACCTGGGCAAGAAAGGGGTCGGGCCGGAAGAGGGGTTTTTCAATATGCCGATGAAACCGGATTTTAAATACAGCTTTGAGGAATTGGGGAAAATGGATATTGAGAAGCTGGCGGTCGCGCTCGGGCTGGCGTCAGCAGATGCGCCGAATCAGCCCTATCCGGACGCGACCGAGAAAATGATTGATCTGTTCGCCTATCCCGGGTTCGCCTATCATTCTAAGGTCTTCAATTATTTTGACCGCTACCAGGAAGTGAAAGCCCCGGCAATGATGGTCTCGGGATGGTATGACATTTTCGTGAAGGCTCAGCTGGAGGATTTTGTCGCGATCAAAAAAATGGCGCCGGAGCCGGCGAGAAGCGGCACGAAATTAATTGTCGGCCCGTGGGCGCACGGCGCATTGGGGAGCAAGGATCTGAGCGAGGAGGGCAAATCGCTGGCGATGTTCAAGGATATGTTTATGGTTGACTGGTTTGACTACTGGCTGAAGGGAGAGAAGAACCAGGTGGAGACAATGGCGCCGGTGCGGATTTATGTGATGGGCAAGAATGTCTGGAGAGACGAGAATGAATGGCCGCTCAAGCGGACCAAATACGCTGATTATTATCTCCACAGCAAGGGCAAGGCCAACACCGGCCTGGGGGACGGCTGGATGTCAACGGAAAAGCCGGAATTTGAGTCCACCGACGAGTTCAAATACGATCCGAAAGACCCGGTGCCCACTCTGGGCGGGAACAATCTCCTGGAGCAGGAAGGGATGGCGGATCAGACCCCCAATGAAAAAAGAGCGGATGTTTTGATTTACACTTCGGCTCCGGTCAAGGAAGAGATGGAAATCACCGGCCCGATCAAGGTGATCCTTTTTGCCGGATCATCCGAGCGGGATACGGATTTCACCGCCAAGCTCTGCGTGGTGAAAATGGACGGAAGCTCAATGAACCTGGCCGACGGGGCGGTGCGCGCCAGATACCGTGAAGGCTATGACGACCCCGGCCCGATTGTGCCGGGAAAAGTTTATGAGTATAAAATAGACCTTTGGGCCACCAGCTATGCTTTTCAGCCCGGAGAAAAAATCCGGGTGCAAATCTCCAGCAGTAACTTCCCCAGGTTTGACCGCAATTCCAATTGCGCTGGCGAGGGCGGAGCCGCCTGCCGAAAGATCGCGTATCAGACTATCTATCACGACGAAAAACACCCCAGCCGCATCATCCTGCCGGAGATCCCGACTAAATAGCATAATTGGGCAGTTAAAGCTAAAATATGAGAGATGTTTAAGGCAGGCTCAAATGAATAAAAAACTGAAACCGCCCGGAGAGTGGTTCAAGCAGGCCGACTACGATCTTGGGGCCGCGGATGATATGCTCAAGTCGGGCAGATATATATACACTATCTTCATGTGCCACCTCTCCATTGAAAAAGCCCTGAAAGGTCTCTATACCAAGAAATTCTGGAAAGAGCCGCCCAAGATTCACGATTTGAAGTATCTTGCCAATCAAATAGACCTGCAACCTTCGGAAATATTCAAGGCGTTCATAAATGAATTGACCGATCTAAGTGTGCCAACACGGTATCCGGAGGAAATTGAGAAAATTCTTAAGTATTATAAGAAAGACGAGGCTAAGAGGATACTCAGCCAAACCGGGGAGTTATTGCGATGGTTAAAAGAGATTTTATAAGAATCGGCGAAGTCTTATCAGCGATATTCAGGGGGAAAAAATTGACCCTGAATAAGGTTGTGATCTTTGGGTCCTACGCCAAACAGACTCAGAGACCGGACAGTGATATTGACCTGATCATCGTTTCCAGGGATTTTCGGGGCAAAGATTTATTTGAACGAGTGAAACTGATGAGCGGAGTTCATAATGATCTTGTCGATCAGATCAATAAACCCTTTGACATCCTTTACTACTCCGACCAGGAATGGAAAGCGGGCCGGGGCTTGGTGCTGAGCGCGGCCAAGAAGGAAGGCAAGGTTATTTTCGGATAATGGGGCTCGGCGGTTGATCCCGGGTTATGGGCAGTAAAGCCAAGGAGTAAAAATGAATTCCGGGAAGGGAAAAGAAGTGGAGTATCTGAGTCCGAGGCAACAGGAAATTTTAAAAGTGGTTGCGGAATGTTTCCTGCCGCCGGGGGGTCCGTTTGAAACCGGGGCCAGGGATCTTGATCTGAAGGGCCTGTTCAACCGGTTCGCCAAAGGGTTTGATCCCATCACCCTGTTCGGGTTCAAGTTCATGCTGAGCCTGCTCAACTATCTTCCGTCCTTGATTATTTTCCAACCCAGGACGCTGGGAGGGCTGTCGTCTTTGGACCGGATCCGGTATCTGGAGAAACTGGAAAGCAGCCGGCTCTACAGCCTGAGGGGCTTGTTCACCGCGGTCAAGGCGGTGGTCGGGATGATCCTTTATTCGGATGACCAGGTGGAGAAGCAGATCAAATATCAGCCGGCCTGCCATCCGGCACCGGGGTTGAAGACCAAAGAGTCCGCGATCAAGGAATTCCAGGACATCAGTTCCGACCTGAAAGAAGAGTTTGATGTCTGCGTGATCGGCTCCGGGGCCGGCGGCGCAGTCGCGGCCAAGGAATTAGCCGAGGCGGGGCTGAAGACCATTATGCTGGAAGAAGGGGCATACTATGCCACCGAGGACTTCCACCGCAAACCGATTGACTCATTCCCCCTCTATTACCGCAACAACAGTATGATCTTCACGCTCGGGTCGCCGATCGTTCCGCTCTCGGTCGGCAAAGGGATCGGGGGCGCCACCACCATCAATTCCTGCACCTGCTTCCGGACGCCGGAGGAGGTGTTGGCCGAATGGGAAAGGGATTATGATCTCAAGGGACTGAGCCTGAAGACGCTTGTCCCGTATTACGAGCGGGTGGAAAAAATCATCAATGTCCTGCCCGGAGATATGACGGTGATCGGCAGGAACGCCTTGGTCACCAAGAGAGGCGCCGAGGCCCTGGGCTTAAGCCACGGCCCCCTGCTCCGCAACACGCGCGGCTGTACCGGATGCGGGCTGTGTAACTTCGGCTGTCCGGAGGGATCCAAGCAGTCAATGGAAAAGACCTATATCCCGCTGGCGCTCAAGGCCGGGGCCAAGGTTTATGCGGGATGCCGGGTGGAAAAAATTCTTGAGCAGGACGGCAAGGCCGCGGGTGTGACTGGAGTGGTCCTTGACCGCGAGACCGGGAAGGCAAAGCATTCGTTTACGGTCCGGTCTAAAGTGGTGATCGTGGCCTGCGGCGCGGTTTTCTCGCCGGTGCTGCTCCTGAAGAACCGGCTCGGGAACCAAAGCGGGCAGGTAGGCAGACACCTGCGCGTGCATCCTTGCGCCCGGGTTTCCGCCTTGTTTGATGAGGAGATTGAACAGTGGAAAGGGATCATGCAGAGCTATTATGTGGACACCTATCAAAAGGAAGGGATTATGATTGAGGCGACCGGTCTGGCGCCCGCGGTTGCCGCGGCATCTTTGCCCTTTTTCGGACTCAAACAAAAAGAGCTGATGTCGCGCATCAAAAATATTGTCAACCTGGGGCTTTTAATCTCGGACAGCTCCGAGGGGAGGGTCCGGGTGGCTCCGGGCGGAAGGCCCTTGATCACTTATTATCTTAACCGCGAGGATTTCCTCAAGACCCTCAAAGGCATCAGGCTGGGGGTGGACCTGATGTTCGCGGCCGGCGCCAAAGAGGTCTATCCCGGGCTGGCGCCTTATCCGGTGATGAATTCCAAAGAACAAATCAAGCTGATCACCGAAAAAAATATTGACAAGACCGACATTGAATATATGGCCTTCCATCCCATGGGATCCTGCCGCATGGGAGACAACCCTGCTCAAGCCGTGGTCAACCGGAACCTGGAAAGCCACGAGGTCAAAAACCTCTTCATCTCCGATGCCAGCATCTTCCCGACTTCCCTGGGAGTGAATCCGCAATTATCCATTATGGCATTTGCCACTTATCTGGCCGACTATTTAAAAGAGAACCGGGGAAAATATTTCCAGTGAAAGTTTAAAACCTCGGAAAGGAGATCAGGAGGAGGGCGGGTAAAGGAAAAAGCATCTCCGATTGATTTCAATTTTTCTCAGTCTCAGCCTGGCCCGGGGAGAAATTCTTCCTGAGCCAACCATCTGCGCCGATCATAATTTCAAGATTACCACCGGGAAGGAACGGCCTTACAGCTCGGAGGCAAAATGGGGCACGGCTTCTTATGCCTGCTCGGACAAGGAAATCTCCTGGACTTGTGTGGCGTTTGTGATGGACCGGATGAGCGGTATTCTTCGCTGGAGCGAGGACCAGGGAGAACCGGGGCCGATTTTTTGCTTATGATTTCAGCCCTGGCCGGGCTTATGGAGAAGTTCGTTTCAAAGGGGGTTGACACTAACTCAAAGAGTGGTACAAGTATTGGGGGCGGGTCAGAATCCATGCTCGCAATTTTAAGGTCAGGCGGATTAATTCCGACCATCAACAAAGTGTTGGATAGGAAATGGAAAAGAAAAGAAGTTGGGTCCTGATCCTGGGCTGGCTGGTCATCTCAATCCTTTTTTTCCTTCACTGCCGGCATCTCTGGTTCCTGCATGATGATGCCTTCATCTCCATGCGCTATGCGGAGAACTGGGCCACGGGCCTGGGGATTGTCTGGAATCCCGGGGAACGAGTGGAGGGATATACCAATTTTCTGTGGGTTTTCCTCCTGATGCTGATGTTCAAGCTCGGGCTGGATCCGGTCCGCCTGGCGAATCCGATGGGATTTGCTTTTTCCTGCCTGACGATTTGGCTCACGGTTTCGCTTTATCAAAAGCTGTTCAATCCCGGCAAGAAATTCTCGGCTCTATCTCCCGCCGCGCTCCTGATCAGCGCCGGCCCGTTTGCGGTCTGGACCATGGGCGGCCTGGAGTCTTCACTGTTCCTGGCCCTGATCACCGCGGCGATCTATTGCGCGATCTCGGCCGAAGCCAAGCCTTCCCGAATTCTGTACTTCGTTTCCGGCGCCTGCTTCGGGCTCTCGGCCCTGACCCGCCCGGAAGGGATTTTATTTGCCGGGCTCACTTATTTATATCTGGCCCTGAATTGGCTCCGGGGCAAGAAGCAGAATCCGGGGTTCCTGCTCATCAGCGCCGCCACCTTTATGATGATCTGGGCGCCGTATTTCCTCTGGCGATATTCGTATTACCACTCGCTGCTTCCCAATTCTTATTATGTGCGGATGGGGACCGGCTGGAAGGAGCATCTATATTTATGCCGCTCCGGTCTTGTCTATCTTGGACTCTTCTTGAAAATTTATGGGCCGTTTTTCTGCCTGGGGATGCCCCTGTTCCTGATCCGAAGACCGAACCGGACCCCGTGGCTGATTTTTCTGTCCGGGCTGATCCTGATCTGGCTGGTTTACATCGTATATGTGGGCGGCGACCCCAAGATTTATTTCCGGTTTTTCGTGCCCATCCTCCCCGGGATGGCTGTTTTCGCGGCCCGCAATCTTGAGGGCGCGATGGATTATCTCGCCCGGGAAATGCGCCAGGATACTCAGAGCCCGCTGGTTACCGCGGCGAAAACCCTGCTGGTCGCGGCGGTCTGCGGACTGACTTTGGCCGGCTCTTTTGCCGGGCCCACCTATAGAAAATTCGCCGATCTGGGAAGGGCCCACTACTTGAACCGCGTCGCCGCCGGCAAATGGCTCAAACAGAATGCTCAGCCGGGCGAAACCCTGGCCTGCTTCGCCTGCGGGATCATCCCTTATTATTCCAAAATGTTTTCTTACGATATCCTGGGGGTTAATGATGCTTTCATCAGCCGGCAGCCCTTTACCAAACAAGGCCGGACCGCCCATTCCAAAATTAACCTGAAATACATCATGGACAAGCGGCCTATTTATATCTTTGTTTCCAAGGGCGAATCCAAATTCGATTTTTCTAAATATGGATATGTTAAAGAGTGCCAGAAGACGCAGGAGCAAAATCAAAATGTAAAATTCTGCTATTTCAAGATTTCGCCCAGGCAGGAACTCTGAGCAATGCTCGCATAATATTCAGCTCCCCGGAGCATGCTTATTGATCAGCAATTCGGGCAAAAACACGGGCAGGAGAAAATATATGCAGTTATCCAAGTGCTTATGGAGATCAGAGTTGGCCGCGATGTCTTTCACTTTAGCCTTCTCGGCCCTGGTTTCGGTCGGGTTGGCCGGCTTCAACTCCAAGCTGTTCTTTCCGCTCGACCTGATCAAATTGGAACTTATGCTTTGGCTCCTGTTGGCCATTCCCGGGCTGGTCTTGGGATTGATCGCGGGCATATCGGCTTATCTGGCGGGGCTGGTGCCCGGCCTGCGGCCCCTCCAACCGCGCCTGCCCTGGATCTTCTTCAGCGTTGGCAATCTGGGGGTAACGATCTTCATCATTGAGAATGCGCGCGCCTTGATCACGCCGGCCGCCTTGCTCTTCCCCGCTGTCCTTTTTTCCGTGGTCCTGGTGGCGGTTGCCGCCCTGGCCATGCCCATGATCAGGGACCGCGCCCAGGCCGGCTTAATCCTGGATTTATGCCTGTTATTGCTGATGGTGACCGTCCTGCCCTTAGGCCTTGCCAAACGCCATCGGATCGGTAAGCCGAACATCTTGAGCGCGGCCGGTAAATTTCAGCCTACCGGGTTCAAGGTTATTTTATTGGCGATTGACGGTATGGAGAACAAGATCGTTGACCAGCTGATGGCCGAGGGCAAAATGCCCAATCTCCAACAATTGGTCGAGCAAGGCGCTCGTTCCCCTTTGGCCACCCTCAAGCCCACCCTGAGCCCGCAAATCTGGACCACCATCGTCACGGGCAAAGCCCCGGAAGAGCACAGAATTATGCACTATACCACCAGGACCATCCCCTTCACCGAAGTCCAAAGCGGGTCGCTGGTAATTCCCAGGCATACGGGCCTGAACGATTTTAAAAAACATATCCGCGAGGGGGCGTGGGCCCAGCCCATCAGCAGTTCCAACCGGATGGAAAAAGCGCTCTGGAACATCTTCAGTGAATATGATATTCGCTCGGGAGTGATCCATTGGTGGGCAACCTGGCCGGCGGAAAACATTTCCGGGATTATGGTGAGCGACCGGGTGATCTATTACCGCCCCCAGGTGAAAGACGGAGTTGAATTGCCCGCCGCCGGCCTGACCTCTCCGCCGGCACTGGCATGGACCCTCGGGAGCCTGGTCCTGTCGCCGGATAAGGTCACGGATGAGGTTTATCGGCGTTATATGGATGTATCGTCCGAGGAAATTTCCAGGATGCGGAACGCTTCATATAAAAAACTCGCGATTGCCTCGGAATTTCCTTTCAGCATCAGCTGGGATGAAAGCATCAAAAACATCTCGCTCTACCTGATCCCGCGGCATCCGGAAATCTCGTTCTGGGCAATCTATACCCGGGGGATTGATATTTTGAGCCATTCCGCTTTGCAATATTCCCGCCGGATGGAGGAGCCCGCTGTTTCGGAGAAGAAAATCAAAAAATATGGCAGGATCATTGACGAAGTCTACCGTGACAATGACCAGTTCATCGGCGAAATCTTGAAATTCAAGGACGTCAACACCATCGTCCTTGTGGCCAGCGACCACGGGTTCCGGAAAGGGAAAAAGGGGGAATATAACCATACCAATGCCCCGCCCGGAATCCTGGTCATGGCCGGAGGGCCGGTAAAAAAGGGAGCCTCCATAAACCAGGCGTCGGTTTATGACTTGACTCCCAATATTCTTTATTTAATGGGTCTCCCGGTGGCTGAAGATATGTCCGGGAGGGTATGGCTTGAGGCTTATGACCCTGATTTTGTTAAATCCCGGCCGGTCAAAACCATATCCACTTATGGACCCTATGAGCCGATGAAAGAACAAAAGACAGACCCCAATATGGATAAAGAAATCAAACAGCATCTCCGGGCCTTGGGCTACATTAAGTGAGTCCACAGGATCAGGGCCGACGGAAACAGTTTGTCGGGCAAGCGGGCGTAAAATGACCACCATGATCAACGAACCGGAACGGTCCAGGAATTGATCCTTGTTTGCGAACATGCACATTGGGCCTCCTTGCCCGTGGATTGGGAATTGAATACTAGGCATATCTCAAAAATAGCTGGCAAAAAACCCGGGAAAGTGGTTATGAAAAGAACCGCGGGGCGGCCGGAAAATTTGTCCCGCGATTGGTCCGGCGGTATAATAAAACCATGAAAAGGCGGGAAGCGATGGAGTTGATGTTCGCCGGCCTGGGCGGGCTCTGGGCCGGTTCAATTTTCCCTTCCTGCCGGGGAGGGTGCTCCAATCCGGAGGGGAATCTCGGCTTAGAACCGAAAGGAAAGGGAAACGGTCTGAACCTGCTCCTGATCCTGGTTGACCAGATGCGGTCTCTAATCTGGTTTTCGCCGGGAATGACTTTGCCCAATTTTGAAAAGCTGAGAGAAACCTCCCTGGATTTCACCCAACATTTCACTTCCGCGGTGCCCTGCTCCCCGAGCCGGGCCAGCCTGTTCACCGGCTTGCATTCAATTGTGCACCGGGTTTTTTCCAATGTCGGAGAAGACAAATCCCAGGCCGATCTGTCCACCCGGCTGGTCACGCTCGGCAAGGTCTTTCAGCACGCCGGCTATCAGACCCCTTACTTTGGCAGATGGAATCTCAGCCAGGCCAAGCCCGACCTCGGGGATTATGGCTTCATGCGGATGTTCCGCGAATATGGCGGGGCGAAGCAGGAACCCGGGCTGGAATATGACCGCCTCTGTGTGGACGCGGCCTGTTCCTGGCTCGCGAGCAAGAATGCCGCCCAAAAATGGCTGCTCACCATTTCTCTGATCAACCCCCACGACATTGTCAGATATAAAAAACTTAAGCTTGAGGTCCCGGAGCTGATCGCGGCGCCGCCGGCTAATTGGAATGATTTTCTGGAAAACAAACCCTCAATCCAGAAGGACTGGAGCCGGAAAGACGGGCCCGAGGATGTCCGGCAAGTAAAGGATTACCTGAACCTGTATTATTACTATCACCAGCAAATGGACAGAGAATTGGGCAGGATTCTGGATGCCCTGGCCGGCTCCGGCTGTGCTCAAAACACCATCATCGTGTTCACTTCCGACCACGGGGACCTTGCGGGTTCGCACCGGCTGTTTTTAAAAGGGCCGTGCGTATATGACGAGCAGAATCACATCCCGCTTCTGATTCATCATCCGGATTACCGGCCCCGGGCGGTCCCGGCCTTGTCCAGCAATGTGGATCTGTTTCCAACCCTGGCTTCCCTGGCGGGACTGCAACTGGTCTCTTCCGAACCCCTTCCCGGCTTGGACCTGGCCCCGATCATCCGGGGCGAATCCCTGAAACTTGGAGACCGTCAAATCCAGTTCTTTTACCGCTGGGGGCACTATTCAAAGCAGGGTTCCCCTTTCCACATAGACGCCGTCCGCGGATCGAACTTTGTCAAGGCGCGTTATTTCAATACCAAAGATCCGGCCGGCGCTCAATATGAGCAATATGATTTGAGATTGGATCCTCTCCAAATGAACAATCTGGCACGGAACCTCCCGGATTAAAAAAGCCGGGCGGCTTCGTGACCGGCTGACTGGCTGGAGGAACAACATGAAAATCGGACCTTGGATCAAAATTCTGCCAGCGATCCTGGTGTTAATGGGCTTGCGGCCCGCCGCCGGAGAAATCCTGGCTGACCCGGTGATCTGCGCTGGACCGGAATTTAAAATTGTCTCCGGCGAGGAGGAGCCTTATGGGAAAAGCTCCAAATGGAGCTGGGCGAGTTATTCCTGCGAAAAAAATTGCGGCTCGGATTGGAGCAAATGCGCTTATGCCTGCCCGGACAAAGAGATTTCCTGGACTTGCCTGGCCTTTGTGATGGACCAGATGGGCGGTATTCTTCGCTGGAGCGAGGACAGAGGAGAGCCGGGTCCCACGGTTTTTGTTCATCCAGGCGGGTCCGGCACCGGTTGGCGCGCCGGCGCGAAAGTGATCAAGCAGTTGATCCAGGACGGGGTCAAGGTGGCTCAGATCAAATGGGAACCTGGCGGAACGATGATTATCACCAGCCTGAAGGTTGAATATAAGGGCGGTGGAGGATGGTTCACCAGACCGGATGATAATCCTTCTTCCATTCAAAAATTGTCCCGCCGGCCCGGGGGAATGATTGCCTGGACTTATAAAAATCTCGCTCCCAAAATCGCCAAATTTGGAACCGTGGGATGCTCGGGCGGCGCGCTTGCCACCAGTTCCCCGCTTTACTGGCACAGCATAGATGACCATACCCCGCTGGCATCGGTGGTGGACTATCAATACCTTTCCGGAATGGCTTCCTATTATGACTTCACCGACTATTGCACACGGACCTCGGAAAATCCGGGCATCTGCGAGAACGATCCGCAAATTTCCTGCGCTAAAAATTCCGACTGCGGCGCTGGAAAAAATGAGTGCGCGTTTAACGAGCTTCACTTCACCAGCCGGTATGTAATTCCGATCCCGGACCTGGTGGATTACATCGCCAGCGCTCCCCCTGACCAGCGCTGTTATGACGGAAGGATTCCACCCGGAGCGGAGCAAAGCTCCGCCAAATACTCAAAGGGCTTCACCGATTTCCCCAACACCAAAATTGACTTCAATGTGAATGAAGGGTCCTTCTGCCTCTGGTTCGGAACCGACACCTTTCTCGGAGCCACCGGGGGCCAGGGTCAAATCTATCGGATTTTGCAAACCGAATCCAGCAACTGGCACGATAATCCCGGATTCCATTGCGCCAGTTTTGCCGATCCCAAATTGGTCCCGGAAACCACCAAAATCATTGAAAAAGGACTCGGATTGATTAAAAACTGAACTAGAGCATTTTCTTAAAGCTAAATTCAATCTATTCAGTCCTTGCTAACTATTTGAAATAATTAGCAAAAACAAAGAGAATGCCCTTGCGGGAATTCAGCCGTCTTGATAAACGCTAAAAATGAAACCAGCCACTAGCCCTTGAAAGCCTCCCTCTATTTATCCTACATTTTTTTGCAGATTTTTCTTGCTTGTTTTGCCAAAATATGGTATTATTATTGAGATAAAATTTTGAGGGTTTTTCCCGGGGTTGGGCGGTGGCGGAGGTGGAACAAAATGGGAGCGGAGGCGCACAAAAAGGATGAGTTGGATCAGGAGGATCAGGATAAAAAAATGCCGGACCAGTCAGCGAAATACGATGCCAGCAGCATAAAAATCCTGGAGGGATTGAGCGCGGTCCGGAAGCGGCCGGCAATGTATGTCGGGTCCACCGGGGCGCAGGGTCTTCACCACCTGGTTTTTGAAGTAGTGGACAATTCGGTTGACGAGGCGATCAACAAGTATTGCGACACGATCAAGGTCACCATCCATATGGATAATTCGGTCACCGTGGAAGACAACGGACGGGGCGTTCCGGTTGAGATGCATCCGCAGGCCAAGAAGAGCAGTCTGGAAGTGGTGATGACCATCCTGCACGCGGGCGGGAAGTTTGACGCCAAGTCCTACCAGATCAGCGGCGGTCTCCACGGCGTGGGCGTGAGCGTGGTCAACGCCTTGAGCGAGTGGCTGGAGGTTGAGGTCAAGCGGGACAACGGGGTTTATCGCCAGGTTTATGAGCGGGGCAAGCCCAAGGAGCCGGTCAAGCAGATCGGCAAAAGCAAATCCACCGGCACCAAGGTCACCTTTATGCCGGACAAGGAAATTTTTGACAGCATTGAGTACCATTACGACATCCTGGCCCAGCGCCTGCGCGAGCTCGCCTTTCTCAACGCCGAACTCAGGATCATCCTCACCGACGAGCGCGGCGAGCCCAAGACCGAGGAGTTCTTGTATAAGGGCGGGATCGTCGCGTTCGTGGAATACCTGAATAGAAATAAAACCATGCTCCATAAAAAACCGATCTATTTCTTAGACTCCAAGGACGGGATCGTGCTGGAAATCGCGCTCCAGTATAATGACGGATATAACGAGCAATTCTTCTCCTACGCCAACTTCATCCATACCACCGAGGGCGGCACCCACGAGATCGGATTCAAGAGCGCGCTCACCCGGACCCTCAACAGCTACGCCCAGACCAACAACCTGATGAAGACCTTGAAGACCAACCTGAGCGGAGAGGATGTGCGGGAGGGACTGACCGCGGTGATCAGCCTGAAGCTGCGCGACCCGCAGTTTGAGGGCCAGACCAAGACCAAGCTCGGCAACAGCAATGTCAAGGGAATCGTGGAGAGTATCACCAATGAGAAGCTGGCGGAGTTTTTCGAGGAAAACCCGCCCATCGCGAAAAAGATCGTGCTCAAGAGCGTGGAGGCCCTGCTGGCGAGGGAGGCGGCCCGGAAGGCCCGGGACCTTACCCGCCGCAAGAGTGCCCTGGAAGGGAGTTCCTTGCCGGGAAAACTGGCGGACTGCCAGGAAGAGGATCCGAGGTTTTCCGAGTTGTTCATTGTGGAGGGAGAGAGCGCCGGCGGATCGGCCAAGCAGGGAAGAGACAAGCGGAACCAGGCGATCCTGCCTTTGAAGGGTAAAATCCTGAATGTGGAAAAGGCGAGACTGGACAAGATGCTTTCTAACCAGGAAATCCAGATCCTGATCACGGTGCTCGGAACCAACATTGATCAGGATTTTGACCTGGCCAAACTCAGATACCACAAGATCATCATAATGACCGATGCGGATGTTGACGGCTCCCATATCCGGACCCTGCTCCTGACCTTTTACTTCCGGCAGATGAACAAGCTGATTGAGGCGGGTCATCTTTACATTGCCCAGCCGCCTTTGTTCCGGGCCAAGCGCGGAAAAGCCGTCCGCTACATCAAGGATGAGGCGGAGCTGGAGAATTATTTACTGGAACTCGGGGTGGAGAACTCAAAGCTGACTCTCAAGGACGGAAATGTCTCCGGCAACAAACTGATTACCCTGATCAAGCAGGTGATCCGCTACTATCAATTGTTGGAGCATCTGGCCAAGCGCAAGGGGAAATCAGGCGGTTCCCGCAACGACTATTTGATTGACACGATGTTAAGGTATGTGGATATTGAAAAATCCATCCAGGATAAAAATAAACTGGAGGAGGACCTGGCCAAAATCCTGAAAAAGGCGGAAAAGGAGCATCCGGGCCTGGTCGGAATCGGGTTTGACGGCCCCATCCTGGATGAGGAGCACAATACCTGGCAGGGTCTGGTGATGGCGCAGGAGAACGGAAGCCGGCTGGAGCTGGAAGTGGACTTTGATTTTGTTCGCTCGCCGGAGTATCAGGAATTGAAGAAGCTGAAGGCGATTTATCAGGAAGTGGGGAAGCCGCCCTATAAATTCCAGACTAATGGCGAGGTCAAGGAGATTGCGGATTTGAGGATGCTGAAAGAGGAAGTGCTGGCGCAGGGGAAAAAGGGACAGGAAATCACCCGGTACAAGGGTCTGGGAGAAATGAATCCGGATCAGTTGTGGGAAACCACCATGAATCCGGAGTCCCGGATCTTGAAGCAGGTCCGGGTGGAAGACGCGGTGCGCGCGGAATATCTCTTCAGCATCCTGATGGGCGAAGAGGTGGAGCCGAGGAGGGAATTCATCCAGACCAACGCCCTCAAAGCGGTTAATCTGGACATTTAGTGTAGTGTATTAAAAATAACGACTTAGAAAACCTCTTGTGGCGCAGGCATCTTGCCTGCATTTTCAAGAGATTAGCAGGCTGGAAGCCTGCACCACAATTATGATACACTACATTAGCAAATAATTTGATTATGCAGAATCCATTTATCATTTGAGGGGAGTGGAATTCCTGCAATTGACAAAGCTCAGTAATCGTTTTATTTATAAAGCAAGAAGAGATGCCAATTAAAAAATGGAACTGACGCACATCCAAGCAACCGTAACCGGACCGGACAACAAATCCGAGAATTTGCTGTTCCTGGTTGACAGCGGAGCCGCCTATACCGTCTTGCCCCATCGGGTCTGGAAGCAAATCGGGCTGAAGCCCAAGCAGACGATGAAATTCTTGCTGGCTGATGGAACCGCCATCAAGCGCAAGATCTCCGAATGCCGGTTTAGTTTCCAGGACCGGGAAGCCCATACCCCGGTAGTGCTGGGAGAGAATAAAGATCAGGCCTTGCTCGGAACCATTACCCTTGAAATCCTCGGACTGGTTCTCAATCCTTTAGACCGAACCCTTAAACCGATCAAAGCCGTGATGATGTCCTGGGCGGCTTGAGCCATTTGGCTCTTCGCTATTGGCTTTTCAAGATTGGTTTCTGTTTTTGCGCTCTGCTTTCCTTTGCGGTAAAACTTAATTATGCAAAGACTCTATCTCGGCTTTCTTAAAGCTCCCCTGTTCTGGACCGCGATTTTATTCGGAATCGGCATAACCTTTTCCGCAAGCCATCCGATGCGCTTCGCGTATTTGATCGTCACCCTCGTCCTTTTTTCCCTCGCCCTGATCCTGCGGGCGATTCAAGCCCGGAAAAAAATCTCGCGGTTGGACTCCACCCTGTTCCTGATACTTTTGCTCGGGCTGGCGTCGGCCGGCGCATATTATTTCCAGGCGCGATTCCCCGCAACCAGTTTCCCGGTCCTGGAAGAGCTGTCCCCGGATCAGCCGGTCTGGATCAAAGCCAAAGCCCGGGGCTTGACCCGGGATTATGAAAGATACAGCCGGGTATTGTGCGATCTGGCCTGGGTGGATGCCGGCAAAGGCCGGCAGAGGGTTTCGGGAAGATTCTGGCTGAATTATTCTGACGAGAGAAAACTTTATCCCGGAGACGAATTTGTGGCTTTAGCCCGGATTCATAAAATTACCAGTTTTAGAAACCCCCTGCTCCCGGACTTGGCGGAAAGATATTACAAAAGCGGGATTTACTTCTCGTTCAGCCAGGTCCGGGAAATGGCCCTTTTGAAAATCTATTCCAACCGGCCCAATCCCCTGAGCCGGCTCAGTCAATACCGGGAGCTGTTAAAGGAGGAGATAGAAAGGAGCGGGGCCCGGAGCAGCTATCTGCTTCTGGCTTTGCTGTTAGGGGAGGAAAGCGAAATTCCGGAGTCGGTGGAGGAATCTTTTCGGGCCACGGGAACCGCGCATATCCTGGTGGTGTCAGGTTTTAACCTGAGTCTGGTGAGCGCCTTTTGCTTTTTTCTCCTGCTCGTCTTTTTCCGGGTTCAGCCCTGGCTGCTCAAGCGGATGGACCCGTATCCGCTGGCCGGGATTCTGAGCATCCTCCCGACCAGTTTCTATGCGGTGATTTCCGGCCTGGGCCTCCCGGTGATCCGCGCCTATCTGATGGTCTTGATCCTGCTGATTGCGATCTCGTTTCGGAAAATCCGGGACCTGCGGAATACCCTCGGGTTGGCCGGCCTGGTGATTATGCTCTGGGAGCCTTCATCCATTTTTGACCCGAGTTTTCAACTGTCCTTTTTGGCCGTGGCGGCTCTGATCTTATATTTCCCGCCGCTCTGGAGAATCGCCGGCGGGAGCTGGTTTGCGCAGGAAGCGTATCTGCTGGGACTGGAAAGGCATTTTATCCGGTCCGGCTTGAAATTGATTCCGCTCCGTCTGCTGGTATATATTTACGGCCTGTTCCTGGCCACCACCTTGATTCAAATCTTTGTCGCGCCGATCACCGCTTATTATTTCTCCCGCCTCAATCTGGTCGGCCCGATCGCCAATCTGCCGAGCGTTCCGGTCTGCGGCTTCTGGACTTTGCCGGTGGGACTGATGGGATTGTTCACCTGCCTGGTCTGGCCGAATCTGGCCGGATGGTTCTTAAACCTGGCCGGAATGGGCGCATGGATAATGGAGAAAACCGTTGAATTTTTCGCCGGCATTCCCCACGCGCAAATTCTGGTCCGGCCGCCGACCCCGTTGGAGATAGCCGGTTGGTTCTTGTTGTTGATGTCCGTTTTCGGGATGCCGGGAATTTTCGCGGACTGGAAAACCGCTCCTCCAAAAACCACAAGGGAGCGGCTCCGGCAATTCAGCCGGGTCTCGCTTTTGTTCCTGCTTGGAATCGGACTGCTGATCAGGGGCGGCCAGCCCATCCGGAATTCCCGGCCCGGAGCGGACGAGGCCCGGGTGACGCTTTTGGATGTCGGTTTGGGCCAGAGCATTGTGATTGATCTGCCGGGCCGGAAAAGGGTTTTGCTGGACGGCGGAGGTCAACTGGGCCGGATCAATCTTGGCGAGGCCGTGGTTTCCAGGTATTTGCTCAATCAGGGCATCCGCAAGCTGGACGCGGTTATTCTATCTCATCCCCAGGCCGATCACGGGGCCGGCCTGGAATTTATTCTGGCCCAATTCCCGGTGGATGAGTTCTGGCTCACGGAAAAAGAGAATCAACTGGCCCAGGGTCTTCTGGAAATCGCGAGCCGGCGCAAGATAAAAATCCGCTGGATCAGCTCCCAGTCCCCTCCGATAATGATCGGAGACGCCAGATTTGAATTCCTTCATCCATCTCCGGAACCGATTCAGTCTCTGAGCCTGAATGACAGCTCCATCGTGATCAAAATGACCTGCCGGGAGAAGGGCTTCCTTTTCCCCGGCGAAGTGGGATCTGCGATTGAGAAACAACTGGCCGCAAAGTATCCGGCTCAACTCAAAAGCGACCTCCTGGTCGCCGGCCATCACGGGTCCAACACCAGCTCCAGCGCCGAATTCCTCCAGGCGGTTTCTCCGGAAATAATTTTGATCTCCAGCGGAGAAAGCTCCGGCTTGAAATTCCCTTCCCGGCCCGCCCTTCAACGAATGCAAAAAACCGGCGCTCTGATCCTCCGAACCGACCAGGTCGGCGCGATTCAGGTGTCCCTTCAGAATCAGAAAATCCTCACCCGCGCCGCATCTCCGGCCAAAAACCCGAACTGATGAAATGAAAAATTGACAAAAGACCGGAGGGGTTATAATTTCGGGGGAAACGGGAAGAGGAGCAGATACTGAAATGGACGAAAAATTTACGGAGAAGATCAAGGCTGCGGCGGCAAAAGAGCCGTTTGCGCAATTGCTGGAGTTGAAGCCGCTGGAGGTTAGGGCGGGATCTGCGCGGGTGGAGGCTCGGGTCAAGGATGAGCATCAAAATCTGTTCGGCGTCACTCACGGCGGCTTGATTTTCAGTCTCCTGGATGAAGCCTTTGAACTCGCTTCTAACTCGCACGGAACCTTTGCCACGGCTCTGAGCGTGACCATCAATTACCTCCGGGCGGTCAAGCCGGGAGAAAAACTGATCGCGGAGGCCAACGAGGTGGCGAAAACCAAACGGACCGGCAACTACCGATTTCTGGTATCCAATCAGAACGGCGAGCTGGTGGCGCACGGGCAGGGAATGGTTTATCGGAAGGATGATCTTATTCAGTTCTGAATTGGGGTCAGGGCTTAACTTAACGAAATTGCTAGTATTTTGACCGCATTATTTTGTCGGTTTTGTAGGGGCGCAATTTATTGCGCCCTGAAAGAAGGGCGTGATAAATCACGCCGCTACGATTCGGGTTATGAAAACAGTTATAGAA
>Ga0315277_10003482_pt1 | contig 21324 bp, 10 predicted proteins | sample YL17G05_15_MG_FD_203695 | JGI IMG/M metagenome (GOLD analysis project Ga0315277, IMG submission 203695) | Sediment microbial communities from Yellowstone Lake, YNP, Wyoming, USA - YL17G05_15 | ecosystem: Environmental > Aquatic > Freshwater > Lake > Sediment | place: USA: Wyoming | collected...
TGCTTTAGAGTTCCTCCGATTAAAACACCAAGAATAGTTGCATTCCAATCCAGAATAAATATTGCGCCAGCACCAAATACTAATGCTAAGAGCAATCCTACAAAAAGAACTTTGAAATTATTCAGCAGAATACTGCCGAGATTGTCTAGTCCAAGAACGGCACCCATCTCTACCCCCCTGCTCGTTATTGTGTCTATTTGCATTCCAAATAGGGAATTTGTTATGCTTGATGGCAGGGCAAGAAATAGTGTTACATACGCAAGTATCATACCCAAAAACAAAAATACAAACAATCTAAGGGCAGGCCAGTGTTCTTTTATCAAAAACCTGCTCGTCTCATCCTTCAGCTCTTCAATTTTCATTAAGTTGAGCATCAATGGCATGAAAGCAGCAATAGTTAATACTAGCATAACTGCGCCTGCTTCTCTTGGGAATATCAAATAGGCAAGGCCTGCAGCTATAGCACTATACATGAAGCCTAAAATTATCATCTTCCAGGGCTTGTCTTCAGCCTTGTGTAAATCAATAAGCCAGTCCAGGACCATAAGTAATGTTTATGTTGCAGTAGTATAAAATATTATGGGAAGAGCTTTTATTTATCCGATGGTAAGGATATTGCATGAAAAGACATTTCCGCAGGGTTTTTTTGCTTATTATAATATTAGCATTTTTGGCTACAGCCGTAGGGCTTGTGGCAACAGAGCAAGGAAGAAATTTGTTAGGCGCTGCAAAAGATAAAATCGCTGATTTGAATCCATTAGAATCAGGAAATCAAAGCAGAGTGCAAATCTTTGCAGAATTAGACCTTAAAGTGTTTGATATTGATTATCCCGCTAAAGTTTTGTCTATTGATTTCAGCAATCCATCACAACAGATAAAAGTTAATTCTGAAAATTTAGATCTATCTGCTTTAAATTCTGGAACTCTAATGTTATCTGAATGGGCAGGCAATCTTAAGGCGGATGGTGGAATCTCTTTAGATGGAGAAGCGAGCAAATTAACTGTTAATTCTGTTGCTGTCCTTCCGGAAAAAGAAAACCTTGCTGTCAAGACAGAAAAGCTTCCATTTAGTCTCGCAAGACTCGATGGCCTGTCAATAAGTAAATTTAGCTATACATCATCAGGTACAGTTTCAATAAATAATGGCCAGATAACCGCAAATCTAGAGGATGAAACATTAGATTTGGCAAAATTTGAGGGCTATATGGAGCTTACGCCCGAAACTTTAGTGATAAATGGCACTGCTATAGGTGTTAAAATAGATGGAAAAGCAATATCTGCAGCAATAACATAAACATAACATTTATATTATAGCATATATAAGAATTTCATAATCGGAGGATGGTCACATTTGGTGGTGTCAGACCGCAATCTAACTAAACCTATAGCTAGTGCAGCAACACAAATTCTTCTCATAACTGCTATAATAGTCGTAGCTCTCGTTGTCCTGTTTTCTAATCCTAAAATCACAGGCAGATATTTTGCCCCCGCTGAAGATTTTTCAGCTTCTATAAATGAAAAATTCACTTCAAGTGATTCGTATAGCTTTGAAATTCCTCAAGAACCACCTTATAATTTGAAAGCTCTTAAGATTTCAGGGTCGTTTACTGGTGAGGGAACAGCAAAAGTGTACTTAAGGACTTCAAATACGTCATATCTTGTTTTTGATTCTAGCAATTTAGCTGAAAAAGAATCCTTTGCAGATGCTGTTACAGGTTATCTTACAGGAGATGGTTCTGATTCTTCAGATTCAACTTCAAGCTCATCTGATACCACCAATACAGATGTAGGTAACTCTGGCGAATCCTCCGATTCATCAGAGTCTGCAGAGCCAGCTGCACCATCCTCTGAGCCTAATGCTCAAGAGGAACAATCTGACACCACAGATCAAAGTGCAGCTGGCGCAGATAATTCGCAAGATGAAACTGCGCCAGCTGAGGGGAATGCCTCAGAAACAGAAAACCCAACTCAAGAGCTTCCATCAGAGGAAAACATCACAATACCTGTAGAGGAAAACCAGACCATAGAGCTTCCCCTAAATGAAACCTTAGAAAACCAAACCATAGAGCTTCCATTAAATGAAACTTTAGTAAATGAAACTAATGAGTTAACATTTTCAAATGAATGTGAAGAAACATGCATTCTACCAGATGGCTTAGCTGATGATACCTATACTCTCGAAATTGAAATAGCGAATGGCGAGCTTTCTATTTCAGAAATAGCATATTCTTTGCAAAATCTAACAGATATTCCAGTTAACATAACGATAGAAATTGTAGATAGCAGCGGAGAACCTGTTGCAGCAAATATAACTTTAGTTGATGATAGCGGAACTGCTGTTGCAGCTGAAGAAGCAACAGGACAGCAAACAGTAGCTGAAGAAATCTTTGCACCGTCCATCAATGAGATATCAGTAGCTGCAGATGGGACACAAAGTTTCGAAACTGCTCCAAGTGATGAAAATAATCTTGTCGTAGATGTGCAAAACACAAGTGTTCCAATACAAAGCATAGAGTTTGAAAACATAGATGCAACAGAAGATGTAAATGCAAAAATAGGTGTTGATAATGTTCCTGAAGATAAGTCTGGCTTGGCTGGAACAGTTGAAGTTTATGCAATAGACCCTACAGAGCTTAACTTTACAGAAGCTACTGTCACAGTAATTGCAACAGGCAGCGCATTATACAAATGTGCTAATTGGGATTTTGAAGGCCAGAATTGCACAGATGGCAATTGGGCATTTATTCAGGATATAACCCCTGGCCAGCAGTATACATTCGTATTAACGCCTGAAGATCCTGCTTTTGGCGAAACTGGAGAAGCGCCAACAGTACAATTTGTGTCCCCAACACCTGTTGATGGCAATGTGACTAGTAATAATTGGGTTTATGTGAATGTTAACAGCGCCGATGAAAGCAGTCAACATTACGCATTGCTAGATTGGAGTAGTTCGCTGAAAGGATGGTGGAGGCTAGAAACCAACGGAACATCATTTACAGATGATTCTGGTAACGGAAACACTGGAAGCTGTTCAGGTGCAAACTGTCCGGCTTACAATTCAAGCGGACAATTTGGAGGGGCATATAGTTTTGATGGAGCAAATGATTATATCGACATTAATTCGTCATCTTCTTTAGATATAGGTTCTTCTGTATCAATAAGTTTATGGTTCTATGCTGATGGCTGTCCAACTCAAGCATCACCAGAAAATTATGACGCCTTCATCTATGTATACTCTAACTCAGGAGGGTATCACAGAGGCATTTGGGGAAACGAAAGCTGCCAGATATATCTGCAGCCAGGAACAGGAGAAGGCACTACGCAAACAAATGTAACCTATCCGTTAAATCAATGGACTCATTTAGCTGTTAATTTTTACCAGAGCGGCTCAGATGTTGTCCACGAACTTTACATTGACGGTGTGTTAAGAGACAATTACACCTATAGCTCAGCTACTTTATGGTCTGATGCAGGATATTATAAAATTGGTGCAGATCACACTGGAAGATATTTTGATGGAATAATAGATGAAGTTGTAGTTTTCAACCGCTCTTTGTCATCGCAAGAAATTTCCGCATTATATAACGCAACAGCAAATCAATACTACAACAATTTCACAAGTCTTGCTACTGGCAATTACACTTTCAAAGCATATGCAGTGGATACTGCAGGGAATAAGGCAAATACTGAAACTAGGACTGTTACAGCAAGCACAACCTTCTTATGTGCGGTACTTAATACAAGCAATTCAGTTTATACATTAACAGGAAATGCAAGCGCTTCAGGAACATGCTTTACAATTGGAGCTAATAATGTTACTTTGGATTGTGCAGGTTATACTGTCAATTATTCAACCAGCGCATTAGGGTATGGGGTGAATAATACCGGAGGCTATAATTTCACAACCATCAAGAACTGTAATTTCGTTGAAGGTTCTGCTTCTGGCGATGATAATTACGGAATTTATGGTTATAGGTCTTATAATGGAACAATCTACAATAATACAATTAACACTTATAAAACAAGCTCTTATGGAATTTATTTGTATACTGGCAAGTATCAAAACATTTCAAATAATAACATTACAACAATAGGCAATTCAGCTCACGACATTTATTTAAGAGGGGTTTCAAATTCAGTAATTAATGCTAATAATATTTATAGTACTACTGGCAGCACCGGGCAATATGCATTATACCTTTTTGCCGCTACTAGTAATAATACTTTGTCCAATAATATCATTACAACTAGCGCTTCAACTGGCATAAGATTATTTTCAAATACAGATTATAATAATGTTATTTATAACAATGTAACAACGGGCTCTGGAAACGCAATAGATATTTCCGGAGGCACATACGCAAATGTATCTTATAACCGAGTTATTCATGCGTCTGGGGCTTCTTTTGGAATTTATTTAAATACTGCCACAAATGCAACAGTATTTTATAATGACATTAATGTGACTGGTTCCAGTTCTATGGGAATTTATTTATTATCTGGGGCAAATTATCATGATATAGAATTTAATAATATTTCTAGTTCTGGAAACGGTGCAGCAGGAATACAAATTAGAACCAATTCAAATTCAAATTACTTTAATTCAAATAACATACTAACTTATGGTTCGGATAATGTAGGTGTTAGATTTAGAGCGGGTGCTACAGGTAATATTTTAAATAATCTTAGCATATTGACTTCTGGAACCGGAGCCCCGTATCCGATTGATAGTTATGATACTGGTAATAATTTTACCATGTCTGATAGCAAGGTTAATGCAAGCTCAGGAGTTGCAGACTTTATTATAAGGGCAAGCCCTGCTGGAACTTGGAATTTTACAAACGTTACTAAATTTAATGGTAATTCTATGAATATAAGTTGGGCTGCTGGACAAAACGGAACGCTCTATGAATATTGGTATCTTGATGCAAATGTTACAAATCAAAGCGGCACTGCTTTGAGTGGCGCTAATGTCTCAGTTTATTACGGAAATAGCACGTATGTTGGCTCAAGTTTAACAGATTCAAACGGTGCTGCGAGATTTACTCTGCTAGGGCTTATGCAGAATTCGTCTACAACTACATATTACTCAACACCTTATATCGTTAATATTTCAAAATCTCCGTATACTGATTTTTCAAATAGCTCTGTTAACATGACAAATAACATTCAGTTGAATGTTAACATGGGCTCGTCAGATTCAACACCTCCCGCATCCGTAACTAATTTGCAGAATCAATCTGCTGGCGGGACTTGGATATACTGGAATTGGACAAATCCTGCTGATGCAGACTTCAGCGAAGCTATAGTCTACATAAATGGCTCAAATATTGCAAATACATCTAATAACTATTATAATGCAACAGGCCTGACATCTGAAACAGATTACACAATAACCATTCGTACAAAAGATGTCAATGGAAACATCAATAACACAGATGTAAATTCAACTGCAAAAACTACAGACATAACTGCGCCAGCGACTGTTACTAGTTTAGCAGATCAATCTTCGAGCAGAACTTGGATATATTGGAACTGGACCAATCCAACAAATCCAGACTTCAGCCAAGCCATAATCAATATTAATGGAAGCAACGTTGCAAATACATCAAATAATTACTACAATGCGACAAGTTTGGCTTGCGATTCGAATTATGTTATTACAGTTCACACAAAAGATACAAGCAACAATATCAATAACACGGATGTTAATGATACTGCAGTAACATTAATTTGTAATAATGCTCCTATTTCAACAACGCCGACAATTACTCCTGCAACAGCTTATACAAATGATGATTTGAATTGCACATTTACTATAACAGACGCTGATGCGGGGGATACATTAACTGCTAATTATACATGGTATAATAGCACAACTGCAATAGTCACAGGAACAATGAGTGTGACAAATGGAACAGAAAATTCAATTATTTTAGGGGCAGGCAATACAACAAAGACAGAAACTTGGAATTGTACAATAATTCCTTATGATGGAAATGAATATGGAACTGCAAAATCTGCCACAAAGACAATAACAAATTCATTGCCGATAGCTCCGGTAGTAGATGTTATACCAAATGTGCCTACAGATGATGAAGATTTGGTTGCAACAATTGCAATAGCCTCAACAGATGCAGATAACGATTCGATTACTTATTCTTATCAATGGTACAAGAATGATGTATTGCAGGTAGGTCAGACTGCCAATACATTATCTAATCTTCTTACAACTATTGGAGATGTCTGGAAATGCATTGTAATGCCTAATGACGGTACTGGAAATGGCGCTACAGGCCAGGATAATGTTACAATTTCCGTACTACCTGATACGACAGCTCCAGTTATAATACTATCAAGCCCAACAAATAATTCAGAATTAAGCGCAGGTACAACATCAACTGTAATTGAAATAACAACAAATGAAGATGCAATTTGCAGGTACAATTTAACAAATTCAACTTTTGCTTATGTAGATGGAACTAATTTCACAGATACAAATTCTACGACTCATAATTTTACTTTAACAGGTTTGGCTAATGATATATCATATGTTTTGTATTACAAATGCAATGATACTGCTGGAAATGTGAATAATGTCAGTACAGTACATTCATTTAGCGTGGCTGCACCGGATGAAGGAAATAATGGTGGAGGTGGTGGAACAGGATTAAGCAGTAATATAACTGCAGAGGCAATTCTGCCTCCAGGCCAGCCAAAAGACTTGGATTTGGCTTTTGGCAACACATTTTCATATGCAGCAAGCTATTCACCAAATGCAGTTCACACAATCAGGCTATCTGGAATGTTTGCAGATTATGTTGAATTAACCATAACCTCAGAACCAGTTAAAGTTAATCTTAAATTAAATGAAACAAAAGATATAGACACTAATCATAATGGCGAAAATGATATTGAAGTTACATTGCTGGTCAAGACGAACACAACAGCAAAATTAAGGATTACAATCTTAGTGGAAAGTGTTCTAGCAACTACACAAACCAGCAATATAATAACACCCGCAGGACTGGAAATACCTGCTTTATCACCTGAACCTTTATCTGGCGCGGCAGTTCAAGTAAAACCATACAAGGCTCCAAATCCTTTGTATGCAGTCCCAACACTTTTGCTGTTAGTTTTGCTATTTACAATCTTGGCAATCAGAAAAGAGAATCTTTCTGAAAGAGTAAAGAGGATGCTGACTGCTCTGCACGTAGCGTTAATAGTAACTATTGTCTTATTATTGATATTTACATTCGTCAGAACGCCATTGACAGGTGCCACAATTGCGATTTCTTCGATTAAAGCTACTGTTCCTACAAATAAACTTCTCTTAGGCATACCCGCATTCCTGGCAGGTCTGACAATATTTGTGTTAGTCTGGCTGTTGCATCTGCGTGCTCATAGCGGCAAGAAAATCAAGCTCTAATGAAATCAAAGCAATCGAAGATAAAGAAAATAGAGAAAGAGATAGAAGAATACATACACAAGCCCCTAGCTAAAGAGCTCTTATTTGTAGTTGTATTGTTAGCTTTAGTGGGTTTTGTTGTTTATGCTTTCTTTGCAGGCCCAAAACTAATCGGCTTTTTTGCAGCAGGCGAAACAAATACGTATGTAGATAACATAAATGAGAAATTTACAGAAAGCCAGGAATATAATTGGACTGTGCAAAATTTCCAGAATAATTCTCAATTGATATCTGTTAAGGTTTCAGGAACCATACAAGGCAAAGGAAAAGTTTATCTTGTCACAGATTCTGGCAGACTTTTGCTTTTCGATTCTTCTAACATTAAAACATCAACTTCTCCTATCACTGCTTTTGCAGCAGCAGATACAAATGCTGAAACATCAAGCTCATCCTCCGATGAGAGTTCTAGCGGATCTGTGGATTCGCAGGATACTGCACAGCCAGAGCCACCATCCTCCGGAGATTCAAGTTCTCCGGAAAGTCCGTCTGAAGAGACTGACACCACCAGTGGCTCTGGCGCAGAAATTCCACCAGAAGAACAATTACCGCCTGCAGAACCCCCTGTTGAAGAACCTACAGGAAATGAAACCTCTCCAATAGATATTCCCCCTGAGGGAAACATTACACTTCCAGAAGAAAATGTTACAACACCAGAAAACGTAACTGAAAATCAAACAATAGAGATTCCTCTCGCGGAAGAAGTTCCATTTGAAAACGAATGTATAGACACTTGTTATATTTCTGAAATACTAAATAAAAGTAGCTATATCTTGCAGATTGAAATAGAATCAGAAGCGGTTTTGCAAATAGATTCTATTTATTATGTATTATTAATTCCTCAAGAAAATATCACAAATGAAACAGTTTTCTTTGCAACAGACATTGTAGACTCTGATAACAAAACAATAGCTGCTGCAATAGAATTTGTTGATCCTAAGACAGATAAAATAGAAGCAATAGGCAAAAGCGAAAAAGAAACCAAAACTAAAGAAAATCCTATTTTCCAGGCAGCAGCTGTTGCTGAAGAGCCAGTTGGCGAGCCAGGTATAGACATACCAAAAGGCAAATACAACATTAAAGTCAAGCCTCAGAATATGCCAGTTACTGAAATTGTGTTTGATGATATAGATATTAGCCAAAATATAACTGAATTCATCAAGCTGGATGATGTTCCTGAAAATGGTACCACTTATGCAGAAATTTATGCAATAGATCCTACCGCCTTTACATTTACATTTGCAACAGTAACTGCAGTTGCTAAAGGCAATTCATTGTTAAAGTGTAAGGATTGGGATTTTGCAAATCAGCAATGTCTTGGAGATTGGGTATTTGTAAAAAGCATAACTCCTGGCCAGCCGTATAGCTTTACGTTAACGCCTGAAGACCCGGGTTATGCGGAACCAATGGTGCAATCCTGCCGCGCTGAAGATGATGCTGCTAAGGGCAGCTTTGGCTCTGCTTGTCAGGGAACTTATCCTGCAGCCTGCGGAGCTGGCGGAGATTTGCTAAGCTGTAATGATGGGTTTGTTGAAGCACATACATACAGGAAAAATAGTTACGGTGGGATAGAAAACATAACAGCATTTAATGCAAGCATAGTGGATTGTATTGCCATAACAAATGTTAATTTATGTTACGAGTGGTGGCGCACTGCTGGTGCAGCTGCGCTTGATTGCGATATTTCTGTAAGCAATGATAGCGGGGTAACATGGACTGCCATGACTACGACTTGCCCAGGCACAACTGCAAATCCTGGCATTACATGTACTAACGTTACTGGATTGAAAACCTGGAGTTGTACGCATTTCCTTGATGGAGGCGCAGTGCGGGCAAAAGTAAAATCAGAATTGACAAGAGTCACTTCAGGCGGTGCGACAACAGAGACTGCCAGCTGGGATGTTATGTACTTCCAGGTTAATTATACCACAGATGCAATACCTCCACAATGGAGCAACCCACAGAAAAATGCAACAACTGTTTACAAAAATGATTATGTGTTGTTTAACACCAGCTGGACGGATAACAAGGCATTATCTGCGTACATATTCAGCACAAATAACACTGCAAGCTGGGCGAATCAGTCTGCAGTAGCGTTCAGCGGAACAGCAAACACGTCAAATCAAATATATCAGATAACTGCAAACAGGAATACTGTTGTTGGCTGGAGATTTTATGCGAATGATACCTCAAACCTCTGGAATGCCACAGACATACAGACATTTACAGTAGGCGATAGAGCACCAAATTCAACTTTAAACAGTCCTGCAGATGGCAATGTATCAACAACCACCAGTATAACATTTAATTGTTCGGCTGCAGATGATTATAATTTAACAAATGTTACATTGTATGGCAATTTCAGCGGAACTTGGCAGAGTAATGGAACAAACACAGTTACAGGAACATCAAATACAACTACATTTGCCAGAACTTTGGCACAAGGGTATTATGTTTGGAATTGCTTGGCTAGAGATGATGTTAATCAGGCAGCTTTTGCAGCGGCAAATAGAACTTTAGTTATAAGCGTCGATACAGTAGCACCAACAGTTACGCCAAACAACCCTGTTAATAATGCAGTAGATGGCGATGGTTCTATTGTTTTTAATTGTTCTGCAGCAGATGCTGGCACAGGGCTGGCAAACATATCACTTTACATAAACAGCGTGTTAAATCAAACTAATACTGTTACAGGCAGCAGCAATAGTACAACATTCAGCAAGACACTTGCGAATGGCAATTATAATTGGTATTGCAGAGCTTTTGATGTTGTGGGAAATGCAAATAACTCTGCAACATATGCATTAACTGTTAATACAACTGCAGTTCCAATTTCAACAAATTATACAGGCAACACGACAAATTGGGGGGCATTGCCTGACTTAACAAATGTCTGTAATGGGCAGGCAATATTAGACAAGCCAGCAAATGGGCAAATACAATGGTATGGCTGCGTAAATGCAGCAAGCCAGAATTTCGATAGCTATGTCACTATATCTGATAATTTCATTGCTGTAAATTTTGGTCTTAATCCATCATTTAATTCATCTGCGCACTTGATTATACGAAACCTGACATGGGAAGCGCAGCCAGAGATTTTAATGGACGGCATTCTGTGCAGTCCAAGCGTATGTCAAAACATTACCTATGATAATATCAGTAAATTAGAGTTTGATGTAACGCACTTTACTAATTTCACAACAGTTGGGAATTCCCAATTAGTTATCTGGGACCAAAATGATACAGGAATGCCTGGCGGAAATCTACCTGCCTGCATGGACAGCCAGATAAAATTCTTTGCTAATTACAGCAGAAGCTCAAATGGTAATCCAATAACTAGTGCAACATGCATAATCAACTTTACAGATACAACAAATAATGCAATGACATATAATGGAACATCTTTGTTTTATGAATATAACAGGACATTTTCAACGCCTGGCAGCAAATCATATATTGTAAGGTGTTCAAGAACAGGCTTCCAGACATTAACCCTAAGCGATTCAGTTAACATAACAGACTGCGCTGCCCCGACTACTGCGCTTGTCAGCCCGCCAAATGGAAATATAACAACAAAAGATGTTAACTTTACCTGTAATGCTACAGATAATTATCAATTAAGCAACATAACGCTTTATTGGAATTACACAGGGACCTTTTCAGCAGATGGTACAAATGCAGTTACAGGAACATCAAATCAGACAACATTCCAAAAAACTAATCTTAACGAAGGTGCCATACTATGGAATTGTTTAGCCTGTGATAATTCATCAAATTGTGCATTTGCACCTGCAAATTGGACTGTTACTGTTGACGCAACACCTCCAGTTGTAAATCTAATGTCGCCAGCTAATAACACTACGATTGCGACACAGACTCAAAATTTCATATTCAATGCAACAGATAATCATTTTTCAACACTAAGCTGTACGCTTTACATTAATGATGTTGCAAGCGGAACCAATAATTCCGTTGTAAATAACACTGCAACTACCATAACAAATACAACTATACCTGAAGGAAATGATTTATGGCATGTAAATTGCACAGATGGTGCAGCCAACATAGGTAAAAGTAACGTTAGGTTATTGACAGTTGATGCAACACCTCCTGTAATAACACATATCAGGCCAGTGCAAAATGATATTTTGGGATATACTGTTACATTGGAAGTTAATGCAACAGATAATGTAGTTGGCGTTAATTCAGTATGGTACCAGATAACTAATACATCTGGAATCGTAAAGTCAGGAACGATGTCAGGCACAGCGCCCGTTTACACAGATACGTGGAATACAATAACTGTCGGCGAATATAATTATACATTCACAGCATATGCAAATGACACTTTAGGTAACCAGATTAATAGCTCAGTGAACTTTACAATAGATAATACTCCTGCGCTTATACAAATCTTCACGCCATTAAATAATTCACAATGGAATTCTAATTTCAATTTGAATGTGTCTATTCAAAATCAACTATTAGCTGCAAGCTCGTATAACATAACAAACTCAACAGGTTATGTTGTACAATCAAATTCAAATAATTCAATAAACCAGTCAACTTATAATTGGACTGATTTGGTAAATGTAAACAGCTTGTCTTCAGGCGCGTATAATCTTACAATATATGCGAGAAATAATGTCGGTTATCCTGCATATGAATCTGTTTTATTCATAATAGACAAGCTTGCACCCCAATACTCAAACCTTTCAGCAAGTCCAACAAGCCCAACGATATATTCGCCAACACAGACATATGAATTCAATGCGACATGGATAGATAATTTAGCTGTTAGTACTGTAATATTTGAGTTTAATGGAACTAATTATACTGATGCAGTTCAATCTGGAAATGTTTATAGCAAGACTTTCGCAGGACTGCCTGCGGGCAGTTATAACTACAAATGGTATGCAAATGACACTGCAGGAAATTGGAACAGCACAGGCACATTTACATATACAATCAATAAAATGCCTACAACAACACAGCTTTACATAGATGGAGCACAGGCAAACAAAACAATAACATATGGAACGCAAAGCAATGCTACTGCAATAACCTCAGTAGGCTCTGTAATTTTGTATAGGGATGGAAATAATGTTTCAAACCCTGAAATTGCAACATTAGGTGTCGGAATTTACAATTATACTGCTGTAAATACTGGCGACTCCAATTACCTGCCAAGCTCTGAAACATGGTTCTTGACTGTTAATAAAGCCAGTGATGTCGTACGCTTATACCTGAACGGGAACGAAAGTAATCTGACAATAACTTATGGCAATCAATCGAACGCGACTACAACTTCGCTATCAGGCACGCACCAGCTATTCCGCAATGACTCGCCAGTATCTAATCCAGAAATTGCAATATTAGCAGCAGGCACGTATCAATATAAGGCAAATTCAACAGGCAATGCAAACTATTCAGCAAACTTTGGCATAACATATTATCTAAATATTACCAAAGCGATAGCAAATATCACATTATTGCTGAATGGCACAGATGGCGACTTTAATGTCAACAGAAGTCAGACTGTAAACATAACAGGAATACGCAATGCTGGCGAAGGCAATATGCAATTATATGATAATGGTACGTTGATTAACACTGGCGCTCCAGTTATAACAAATCTTACTTCGTATGCCACAATAGGGCAACGGAACATTACTCTCTACTTAAATGAAACACAGAATTATACTGCAGCAATTGCATCAACACACCTCTTGAATGTGTATGGAATCTTGTCTGCATATGTAACAATACCAACAGGAACGCCGAAATATTATGAGGGGCAGAATATTACATTCAAGGGCTATGTTTATGATGACCTTGCAAGCCCTGTTGATAGTGCAACTGTAACATTTGAGCCGATAAATGGTAGTTTTGTTTATGTTTGTAGCAGCAGTTTAGGAGAAGGTAGTGGTATTTACAATTGTACCCTTGATACAACGGGCATGGCTGCGCCGAGAATATATGACGTGCGGATAAATGCAACCAAAGCCTATTATCATCTTGGAACTTATACGAACAGCAGCATATTCTTGCTGGAATCGGGCCAGAAAGCAAATCTGCTCTTGCATAAAATACCTAGTGTGCTGACTATAAATTCATCGCATATAACATATAATATTTCATTGCACCTTGCAAACGGCAGAGGAACATCAGAAAATACAATACTAACAGACCCCGATGCAGGTCAGACTTGGAATGAAAGTACTATCTTTGGTGCACAGGAAATTATAGAGAGCTATTTGCTGACTTATAATAGAGGTTCTGTTGATAATTTAATAACGTTGCAAAAAGCGAACGTTACAGGCTATGATCCTGCATATAACATGAGCTTGTTTACAGAATCAAACCAGCCGGTAATTGTCATACCGCAGAATATTACGGCAGCACAACTGACGTTGATAAAGAATTTAGTGTTTGTAAATCAGACAACCACGAATATTACATATATGATTGTTGATACTATTGTTAATTCTGGCGGGGAAGATCTTACAAATATTGCAATAGTTGATTCAGATATCAGTCTGACAACAACTGCAAATCTTACCAGAGGCGCATCGGTATCTTATTCTGCAAATAAGACGATAGCCAAGAGCTCACAAAGCTATGCATTTAATTTCACACAGACATCTGCGTTTGCAAACAGCCAGTTCTTCTATTCAAACCAGCCTTCAATAATAATTCCTGGCTATGGAGGCCCATATGATGTAATTATAGACAGCTTGCCAGCATCTGTTACAGCCGGCAGCACCATTACAGGAGTTGTTAAGGCAATTAACATGAATTCAGAAATATCTGAAGACAGAACATTGACAACATGGATAGAAGATGCATTTGGAAATATTACTGCTTTGGATATAAGAACTATATTTGTCGGCAGAAACCAGTCAGCTACAGCTTCTGTGACATTAACTGCGCCATTAACACCTGGCACATATTATTTTGTATCTAAATTAACCTGGCCGACTGCTGATGCAAATGCGAGCAAGGCCTTTACAGTAACATCTGCAGTAACACCACCAGTAACACCGCCTTCTGCACCACCTGTGATGATTCCGCCTGTGAATATTACATTGCCGCCAGGAGTGCCGCAAGACATAATTGACAGCCTGATTGAGCTTCGAAACCTATACAATGAATTAAACCTAAAAGTTGGAGACCTCGATAATATCCTCAAGGCGGCAGAAGATGCAGCTGCAAGAGGCAATTATGAGCTCGCCAGGAACTTGCTGAAGTCCGCATATGGCATGTACCAAGAGATTCAGCTGGAAGTATGTGGCAAAACTAACATAATTGCATCAAGATTGGGGATTACATTGCCTACTGTTCAGTTTAAGCTACCTTCAGTAAGTGTTAGGGGGATTATGTTTACATTGCTTGCAGCACTAACCGTAATATTTATTACTGCCCTTATTGTAAAAAGAAGAGAAGATATGGCCATTGAAGCAGAGCTCTTAAGAGAAGAGCGTACGCATTTGGAGAAATTGTATGATAAGGTTAGTAATTATCTAAATAGAAAAATAACTAAAGGAGATAAGGGATAATGAAGCTTAGTATTTTTGGGCCGAGCAAAGCCATAAAGGAAGAAAAGCAGAAGATAGAAGAATTTGAGAAAAAGATTTCTGAAAAACTTGATGTAGCTATTGTCAAGGACCAGGAAATAGACAGGCTGAAAGGTGAGAAGCAGAGGGCGATTGAAGGACTACAGAAAGAGAATCAAAATCTACGAAGTAAATTAAAGGAACTTGAAAATGCATTATTTGAAGAGAAAAAGAAGAAACAAACACAAATTCAATCAATTGTTGAGGATAGAACACAATTGTTTGACAAAGTGAAAGCTATAGAAGCTGAAAAGCAGGTATCAGAAGGAAAGCTTTCTGAAACAGAGAGGCTACACAGTGAAGCGCAAGATGAATTGGAGAGCTTAAAGCAGGAAAAAATTGCGCTGGAGAAAGAAAAAAAGAAGCTTTATGATGATTTGGAAACTGCCAGACAGCGCAGTCAATTGACATTAGACGTTCAAAAGGAAAAGCTGGAAGAAGAAAAAGCAAGGGCAGGCGAGAAAATATCTGCATTAAATCACAGGTATGTCCAATTAAAACAAAGGTATCAGGAGAGTTTAACTGAAGAAAAGCAAAAGGCCCGCGCTTTGATTGAAGAAGAGAAAGTTAAAGCTAAAGAAGAGGTTGAAGAACTGGTAAAAATCAAAAAGCAGACAGAAGAGAGCTTACTTTTGGAGAAAAGGCAGGCAGAAGATGAAGCTCATAAGGTCAGAATGCTTTTAGAAGAAGAAAAAGTTCGCACAGATCAATTATTGAAAAATGCAGAAGACTATGAGCATAAGGCTTCAGCAGAACTTGATGCGGTTATGAAGGAGAAGGCAGAAGTTGAAGCTGAGCTTAAAGATTTGCATAATGAACAAGAGAATTTATTGGACGAGAAGGAAAGAATTGGTGGAAAATTATCTAAGGCGCTTGAAATTGTCAGAGAACAGAAACAAAAAGCGCGCGATGATATTGCCGAACAAAAGCATAGATTTATTGAGCAAATGGATACTCAAAAGACAAAACTCCGCGAGCAAATTATTGAGGAAAAAGAAAAAGCCAAGGAATTAATTGAAACTCTGAGGCGCGATACTGAAAATAAGCTAAGGGATGTCTCTCAAGAGAAACTAAAGCAGGATATGGCGCTGGAAGAGGTTAATGCACTAAAGCAGAAACTTTTAGATGATATAAGGCTTGAAGATGAAAAAAGGCTCGAATTGGAAAAAGAGATGCATGAGCTGGCTATACAAAAAACTCACGCTGAAGAGGAAAGAGATGCCACGCATTCAGCAAAGGAAATAGTTGAAGAGACACTTGCAAAGATAGAGGCTGAAAAAGAACAGTCAGAACAGCTTAGGGCGCAGGTTGAAGACCGTTATAATTACATTTTATCACAAAATCATGCAATAACTGCTGAAAAGAAACGAGTTGATGAAGATCTTGCTAGATTAAAGGCTGTGAAAGCAAAAGAATTTGAGAGAGAGTCATTCATAATTAATAAAAGACTGGTTGAAGCGGAACAGATAAAAAAAGCTGCAATTGAAAGAATAAAAGCGGCTGACGATGCAAAACTAAAAGCTGCAGATGAGCTCAAATCTGCACAAATGGCAAAGAAAGCCCTGCAGGATTCTATTGTCAAGGAAAAAGAAACGGTAAAGGCAGAAATAGCAAAAGAGCGCGCAGATGCAATAAAGATAAGGCAAGCAGCTTTTGCAGAAAAGCAGCAGGCAGAAAAGATGCTGCAGGATTATAAGAAGAAGCTAGCTGAAGAGCAAATGAGGCTTGCACAGGAGAAATTTAAGCAGGCACAGGAAGAGCTGAAAAAGGCATCATTAGGATTTGGGAAAGATGAAGCATAAAAATTTGGCAGTACTATTGGTAATTGTTATAGCTGTGGTATTATTTGCGCCATTTTTATTAAATGTACATTCTGCAGCCATATTTAACCCACAATATGATGGTCAGGATATTAATTTAGATGTTTCAGGGACATCAAGTCATAATTTAAGCATAGACAATGATATAACATCATTAAGCATAACGGGAATTGTTAAAGGCTCGGGTAAAGCCACCGTTTATCTTCAGGATTCAGATAATCACAGGCTTTTAGTTTATTCAGGTTCTTCGCAAACACAAAAACCTGCAGGTATAACAGGATTTGCTTTTGCCTCAGAAACAGACCCCAATTTCTTCAGAAACGCCTGCGAGGAAACTTGCTATTTTACAACTGAAAGTCATCCTTATTCGTTATATGTTGAATTAGAGCCAGACACAAGTATTATAATACAACGTATAGTCTACAAATAAGCTGCAAAATGTTGTCCGAAAATGCAAAGAAAAATCTGCATAGGTTTGAATACGTATTCATAATTGTACTTGTAGTTGCAATTCCACTCCTATTTTTCAGGCCATCTGTAACAGGTTTTGTAGCATCAGATACAAAAGCACAAATATTGAATATGGACTTTACAGAAAGCCAAGCACTTACTTTAACTTCTGGGAATGAATCTGTTTATATCAGCTCTTTTAGCATATCTGGTGACATCAAAGGAGATGGTGATGTTGCGGTTTATTTAGCTAGCAGCGCAGCACGATCATTAGTTTATACAAATGTAGGCCAGCAGAAAAAAGCATCGCCTATTACAGGCATGGCAACAGGAATACCCGCAGCTCATGCAGTTGAAGTTGTAGAATCTGGAGGCTTGCTTGTTGAAGAAGGGAAAAAATTGGATTGGCCTGGCAACTTAGGAGAAAACTCGGAAAGTGGCTCAGTTACTGCAGTTTGTATGGACAGTTGTTATTTGAGTACTGCAGATTTCACAACCAGCACTTTTGAGCTTCAAGTTTTTGTAGAACCTGGAACAACATTCAAATTACAGGAAATTTTATACACTATTGGCTAGGGGAAGCTCTTAATGTTAATTAAACTTTAACTTGCAAGAACAATGCAGGGCTTACAGAACTTAACAAATTCCACTAGGCGTTCCCAGCAACTAGCGGTACAAAAGCAAATAGACCTAGATCTTCCATTACTGGCTTGCCTTTCTGTTTTGTAATCTTAAATAAATGGTCTTCTATGGGAATAACCATTATGCCTTTTTCTTTAAGCTGCTTGAAAATTGTCATAGGAAGCTCTGATGCAGCAGCTGTAACAATTATTCTGTCATAAAGGGCTGCCTTTGCATATCCTTTTGTACCGTCTGCATGCATAGGTAGAACATTTTTGTAATCCTTTAGGTTTTTCTTTGCAAAAAGAGCCAGTTCTTTAATTCTTTCTAGCGTATAGACCTTTCCTTTAGGTCCTGTTAATTCTGATAAAATTGCAGCTTGATAGCCAGAACCAGTGCCAATTTCTAAAATCTTTTGCCCGCTGTCTGGTTCAAGTGCCTGCGTCATAATTGCAACTGTTGTAGGCTGGGAAATTGTCTGCCCGTATCCTATTGGAAGAGGCTCATCTAAATACGCATCTGCTCTATATTTTTGTAAAATGAAATTTTCTCTTGGAACTTTCTCAAAAGCGGTAAAAATCTCCCTGTCTGTTACTATACCTGTACTGCGCCAATAAATCAGTAATGCTTCTTTTCCAACAGCCATATTAATCCAGCTTTATTCTTCTTCGCCAACTTCTAAGCCAAGTTTTTTCTCTTTTTTCCTTAATCCTCTTGCTAATCTTCTATATTTTTTATGCCGGGTGTATGCTTGCCACACCTGCCATAAGCCAATTAGGATAAGAACTGCGCCTAATTGAATGTTATAAGGAATTTTTGTAAGAACTTGCATAATTACGACGCCCAATGCAATAAATGCAAGGCCAGTAGACATGTATTGCTGCATAGTTCTTTCTCTAGAAAGTATTGTTTGTTCTTCCAGCAGGATTAATGTTCGTTTGTTATTGGCCATTTGATTTAGTTGTTTTTTTCATATAAAAGTCTATTTCTTCCTCTGTTATTGCACATCCTGCAAATTTTAGTGCCCATAATAAACCAAAAAGAACATCATTGTCATTTCCAAGAATGCCTTTTCCCCAGGCAGCCATAGCGAATTCTGCAGACCGCAGAGGTATGAATTTTTCTGATATTTTTGAAGACCATTGCATCATAGCTTTGTTATTAATAATAACTTTACTGTGCAATTTATGTTCAAGCCAAGGCTTGAGTGCTGTTGGATTTTCTACTAAAAGGCGGGCTGTTCTCTCATCTACTGCAAAAGTATCCGCATTTTCTTCTATGCTTGCAATAGTAGTGGACATTTCTCCTAATTGCACTATGGTTATGGGCTTGCCATTTACAAAATATGTGTTGTTAATTGAATTCATTAGTTCATTTATTTGGCCAGAAAGTGCCACATCAGAATAAACTTTGATGACGCCATCATCAAGCAGTTCTTTAAGCCTGTGCCCTTCATATCTGAAACGCAGGCTTTTCGATGCTTTGCCTATGGTTTCCTGGTAAACAGATTGTGTAATATAAAAATCGCCGTTATATGCTTGTTTTAATTTTCTCAATAAAGGCAAAGAGCAAGTAGCAGCTAGGCTGATTAATGCAGAGGAATCAAAGAAAATGCTCATTTCTGTGCACCTGACCCTTTCTTTTTTACTTTGAATATCTTTTCTGCGAATTCTAGCCTGCGTTCATTTATTTTCCTTGGTGTTATGAACTGCTCATGTATGGCAGTCTCTCCTATTGCAGGCATAAGCTCCCATTTCGTAACACCTGTTAATTCAGCAGCTTTGCCTAAAGACAAGCCATGTTCGTATAATTTTGTACCTTTTTTAATTCTGGCAAAATGCAGAATATCTTCTATGTAAAACTTTATTGACTTGCTGAATATAGCTATACTGTTTAAAATTTCTTTCAGTGTTTGACTAAAGCCAGAATAATCCTTGTTTTTCAGCTGGTTTTCAGCAGTTTTTAGCAATTTTAAAATAATCTTAGAGAATGCCTTCATTTTGGGGTGTACGCGATATTTTTCTATCTCAAGTATCTTGCCTAGGGCGTATATTGCAACAGCTAAATCAACAATGTCTGAATCCTGGTAAACAGTAATAACATGCAATACATGGTCTGAAATAGCATGCAGTTCTGCATATCGCCTGTCTTTTATCGCAGCTATAGCTTCTCTTACTGTACTTAAGACATCATTTCGTGCATCAGGTATCATACTGCATTAGAATTGTGCCGTGAATTATTATACTTTATGGAAAAATCATAAGTACCTGATTTTTCCATTCCTCAAACTCAACCGGTCAAATGAGTACTGAGTTTGAGTTATGACTTTTTACGAGTTGTGACACATCATTATAATCTATGGTTTTATGTTGAAATTATGGCAAAAAGCATCAATAAAACAATTGGCTGGTTTCAGTTAATTGCAGGTTTGGTAGCCTTGTGGTCCGTATGGGGCCAAAATTACATAGTTGGAATAGCAGTCATAGGACTAGCACTATTGGCAACTGGCTACATTCACATAACTGAAAAGCACTGAAATTAATTTTTTATTTTTTTATTCTTTCTAATATCTCGAATACTATAAAACCAACTATAATCAAAGCTATGCCTGCCAGTGCTACAATCCTATTCAGATAAAATAGCATAGCTATGCTCGTTACTGCTCCTAATGCAGCTAAAGGAGCAAAAGTTCTGAATGTTCTTTTTGCTTTTGGCAGTTTATGCCTTAGCCATAATAATGAGAGATTAACAAGTGCAAATGTAGTAAAGAGCGCAAAATCTGTCAAAGACGCAACAATTTCTATTTTTCCTACTAATACAAATGCTGCAGATGCTATTCCTGTTATGATAACCGCTAGCCAAGGTGTCTTAAAACGCTTATGGACTTGGCTTAATATTTTAGGCAAACCGTGATTTTCGGCCATGCCATACAGCATTCTTGATGTTGCAATAAGTGTTACAAGAACAGTGTTGAAAGTTGCGAATAATGCAGTAATTGCAAGGACAAAGAATGCTTTCGCGCCAAATGCAGTCTGCGCAACTAAAGCTAAAGGTGCTTCTGAAGTCGAAAGGGCTTCCCAGCCAACTACAGAAACAGCAGCTATTGCAACAGAAATGTAGATTATTGTTGATATTACAATTGATAAGAGAAGTGCCAAAGGTATATTTCTTTTTGGATTTTTTGTTTCTTCTGAAAGCCTTACAATATCTTCAAAGCCTAAGAATGCAAAAAATATCAATGCAGTTGCACTAAGCAAACCTGTAAAACCTAATGGCGGAAGCTGTGTGTAATCAACTGCCCCAAAGTGCTTCAAGCCAAAGATTATTATTAGAATAAGACCTCCAACTTCAA
>Ga0315277_10003484_pt1 | contig 21319 bp, 25 predicted proteins | sample YL17G05_15_MG_FD_203695 | JGI IMG/M metagenome (GOLD analysis project Ga0315277, IMG submission 203695) | Sediment microbial communities from Yellowstone Lake, YNP, Wyoming, USA - YL17G05_15 | ecosystem: Environmental > Aquatic > Freshwater > Lake > Sediment | place: USA: Wyoming | collected...
CGTAGCAGTAGGCGCTGTGGGAAGTGTGGGCAGCGCAGTTTGCTGTCCACACTTTCCACAGCGCACCCGGCCACACTGACTCCCAATGGTACCCGAAGGGAAATCGAACCATGTCAAACACTGAACGTCGTCCGCGCTTGACTGCCGCTCGCAAGTTCGAGTTGTATCTGGCGACTCGTTCACCCGACGCGCCGCTGGGCGAGATCTTACGCCAATACGGGGTGCACCTGGACGATCTGCGAATCATCGAGCGCACCGTGGAGAGTGCTGCCTTGGCCGGGCTAAAAGCCCAATCCCGCCACGGGCGCCAGCCGACGGATCTCTCGCCAGAACGGATCCAGCAACTCGAGCAAGAGTTGGCTGAAAAGACGCGCGCCTTGGCAGAGTTGGGCGTGTCGTTCGCGTTGCTCGAAAAAAAAGAGCGTGCGGAGTCAGGCTCCCGCTCCCGGGCCAACGACTCCCGCCGGAGGAACGCCAGGTGATGCTGGACTTGATCGCCGCAGCCAAAGCCGATGGGCTGACGACCGAGCGGGCCTGCGGGGTGTTGGGCCTGTCGCCGCGCACCGTGCAACGCTGGCAAGCGCCAGTGCAGCCCCTTCCAGTCCTGCTCGCCACCGAGGGGATAGCCGCAGCGCCAGCGGTGATGCGGCCCCGCCCGTACAATGCCCTCACGGCCAGCGAAGCGGCGGCAGTCATCGCCCTGATCCAGTCGCCCAAGCACGCCGATGCCAGTTGCCGCGAGCTGGCGCTGGCCTTGCAGACCGCCCCCAGCCCCATCTATGTCTCGCATGTGACCATTTGGCAGTATGAATGCATGCTGAACTGCAATGGTCCACGCGGGCGGCAAGTTTACCAGAGGCGGGGGCGGACCGCACCAGATACGGACTGGGTCAACGGCCCCAACCGGTTGTGGGATTGGGACATCACCTGTCTGCACACCTGGGAGCCACGCGTCTTCTTGTACTTGTACAGCTTGCTCGACCATTGGAGCCGCAAAAACATCGCCTGGCGCATCAGTCCTCAGTTGGTCAGCGCCGAGGTGCAGACCTTGTGGGATCACGGTTTGATCAACGAAGGCTTGCTCGACCAACCTGCTCACACCTGGCCCAAGTCGCTCAGCGACCGGGGTACTCAGATGCGCTCGCACTCGACGACCACTTACTTCCAAAAGCTCGGCATCCCACAACTGTTCAGCCGGCCGCGCACGCCCAACGACAACCCGTACATCGAGTCGCACTTTGCCACCATCAAAACCCAGCCCGCCTTCCCTGGTTACTTTGCCGACCAGGCCGAAGCTGAGGGCTATTTCCGCCACTTCTATCCGTGGTACAACGACGTGCATCCCCACACCCGCCTCGCTATGCTGACGCCCACTCAGGTCCACTCCGGACAAGGCCCACGCCTGCTGGCCGAGCGAGCTGCACTGAAAGCCGCTACCCTGGCGACCCGCTGCGCCGACCCCGGCGCTCGCACATTCACACTGGAGGAGCTTATGGCCGATCACCTACCTGATGTATCCGATTATCCGTGTTACTCGTGGGCGGGGCCGAAAACTGCCCCCGCAAAACAGGCGACACCTCTTGACTAACTCACCGCCAGAGAGTTCCGCGGCATACTCAAGTCCTCTAGCTACGATGTCAATGCGTTGTCGAGGCAGAGAGGTTCATCAACCTGTACGGCTTCGAATGACAATGGTTCTATCGGGCACTTGAAAAGTTCTGCCAAAGATGCCCGCCTCTTTGTCATAGATATCTACTTCATTACCTCTCATTATCACCGTTTCATCCGGCTTCTGGAAAGTTCGGCCCAGAATGCCAGACTCTTTTCTATAGACATCTATCTGGTTGTCCTTGATTACTGCGGTCTCATCCGGTCGTTGAAACATTCTGCCGAAGAAACCAGCTCTCTTATCATAGACATCTATCTGACCGTCCTCAACGACTACAGTTTTATCAGGCGCTTGGAATGTTCTGCCGAAAAAGCCAGGTTGCCTGTTGTAGACCTGTACCTCGTTGCCCTCAACGACCACAGTTGCATCAGGTCTCTGAAATGCTCTGCCGAAGACTCCCGGCTGTTTGTTATAGATAAGTATTTCTTTCTCTACCATTGAGAAGCCTCCTTTCTTGGCACGGCGCGGTACCAACTTAGCTCCGAATTCTGCTGGCCCAAACCCTTCAGGCCACTCCGTTGAGCTGCTAAAGACTGCGCCTTCAAGTTCCGCTCCCTCAAGGCATGCATCTCCTAGCCTTGCACCTGCTAGATTCGCATCGACTAGGGCAGCTTTACAGAGGCTGCTGCTCTGGAGATTAGCCTCTCTTAAGTCCGCTCTCCTTAAATCTGCATTGGACAAATCGGCGCCTTGTAGGTTAGCTTCGCGAAGGTTTGCATCAACTAAACTGGCTTCACGCAGCGTAGCGCCACGCAAGTTGGCCCTCATCAGATTAGCAGCCTGTAAGTTAACTTGATCAAGCTCTGCATCCTGTAGGTCAGCAGCGATTAGTCTGAATCCGTCAAGCCGAGCAGCCCGTAGATTGACTTTCTCAAGATTAACTGACTCTAGAGAGTCATCAAATGCCCAGCCACTTGATCTTAGCTCGTTTACGGCTCTCAGCGCTAGCTCACTGTCAGAACTCGCCATTTGACGGATCAGCTGTTGTATATGTTCGCCTCTGGAGTGACGCTCATAGAGATTGTCGACAGCCAGGAACGCGATAACGAAACCGATCAATTCGCCAGCAGAAGCTAGACGGGTGAATGCATCCTTCTCTATTAGGACCAAGGCAAGGCTTAGAGTGGCAACAACTGTTATCAATGCTTTTCCCACTGTGCGCACGCTGCGCCAGCCGATTCTCAAATCTCTATTGCGTATGGAATCGAGAATTGCCAGTGCAAATTTGACTACTGACTCGATGTTAGTCAGCAGCAACAAAGACACCGCAAAGCCTGCTAGTACGGCAAGGGTAACAAGGGCAACTTCCGGCAGGTCGCTGCTGACCAAGTAATATGCGGCAAGGTTCACTATTACTCCTAGCGCGAGACTCAATGCCGTCGTGCTAAGGAACCTTGACAATCTGGTCCGAGATCTCATTACAGCAAACTCCTTAACGCAATAAATCCCGCGAAAGCAGAAATGAAGCCGAGAAAGAGCAGTATTCCGCCGACCAACCGTCTAGTGGGTAATGACTCTATCTTCAGCCCTACGTAACTGATCACGACAATTACGATCAACGAGAAAATGTGAACCGGAAATAACCACTTGTAGACATGGATGACATCACTGATACCGCTACTAAAAAACGCCAGGCTGTCTGCGCTCAAAGCCGCAAAACAAAGATTGACGGGAATGGATGGATAATCCAACAGATTCACCGTACTGAGGCTCTCCACGCTGATGATTTGGCTTACATTGCGGTGTACCTCCCTGAATGTTAGAAGCTCAGACGGTTCTGTATGTAGTTCCTGTACTCTACGTCTGTGATCCCGGTATAAAACTCGTATGGATCTTCCCTCTTTGACCAAGCCACGACTCGTAGCTATGCCGATTTCTACAAGCCCATTGAAGAATATGAAGAGAATTGGCAAGATAACGACTCTCATAACCTCACCTATTGGCATTCCTAGTATCAGCATAGCAGCCTCGCCGAATACTCACTTCGTGCTTGAAGGAGCAACAACTACCTTATGTCGATAGAGCAAATAAATACATTATCCCTAACACTACCCTTTGACCGCATCTCGATAGCCGCATAATTGGAGTCGGGAAGGCCGATCAGTGGGGAGATATCATCGAGAATGGCCTCAAGAACGGCCTAGTTTCCCCAAGAAACGGCGCCTCTTCGCCTTCTTGTGGGGCGTCGGCCCTATCATGCTTCTAATTGTGCGACTACCACGTTCCGGGTCAAATCTGATGCTAACTTAGGCGCTCTCTAGCTTCGCGCATTTGCATCTATCTATAGTGTAGGGTAGGCTGCCAGCGAGTTACCCTAGCAGGCACTTTTCCAACAGCCCCCCTCCGAACTGGACGTGAACGTTTCCGTTCATCCAGCTCTCCAGTAAGCCTTGCTTCAGTTTGGAGCTACTCCTGACTATCTCCAGGTACGTTTGAGCATCTCGCATTTCGCGCGCCTCTCCTGTCCTGTGAGACTCGGCTTACCTGTCCCCCTTCGCCGTGCAGTCATATCTGCGTGTGATAGGCTTTCCCTATCTCAGACTACTACGAGGACTCCGTCACCATAGGGCTCGCGCCCCTTAGACGATCCCACGTTCCGTGCGGATTGAACGTATCTAGCCGATTTAGGTGCCCCGTTCGTACCCTTACCACTTCTCACTGAGGCGTACTCTTGGTTTGGCGCATTCAGGTCATCGGCACAACTAATGCCCCTACTCCCCAAGATACAGGTAATTTCAACTGGTTTTCCTGTAGACCCCATTTTTGGCCGTTGGATACTGGGATTCAAGCTATACAGCCTTCACCTTGTCGGCAGCCCTCGCGGGAGCTTCTTGGCTACGCCAGTTTTGCCTCACTCCGCTTTACTAACATGCTATGTTCACAAGTCGGGTTTCCTCGCTTGCTAAGTTAGTTGCGCTTGTAGGTTTCTTGCGCCTTCCTACAGAGTTCTGCGAACTCGATTCAATTCCGCCGTTCCGTGGCGCACTGTGCCAAACGGCAGGTACCTGCAAGATCAGAGACTGAAATCCCCGGTCGAACAGGAGGACTGCCAGATGAAACGACAAACCGAACGTGAACAACTGAATCGCTTATAGTGTACTGCGATTTTGCACGGAAGTCAATACCCAATTCGCCAATTCGCCAGAGCCAGATAAACAAAGAGGGCAGGGCGGCGTGTGATTAGCCGCCCCGCCCATCTCGCGCAGATATGCTTACAGCCCCACTTGCGGGTACACCGGCACTCGCGCTTTGTTCACCACCACGTGGATCAGCGGCGAGCCACCGCAAGGTTTGACTTGTGCGCAAACTTGCACTATACTATAAGCACGATGCAATGAAAACAGCCTCGTGCCTTTGCCCAGCCCGAGGCAGTGACCAAGGCGGTGGGCCACCTTGGTGCCAGAGATTGCAGCACGGAGCCCGCCCGCCGTCAAGGTGTGGAGGGTTTCTATGTTACGGTCAGTTCGGGAGGTGAAAAGATGGCTCTTGTTTATACGTTTTCGGAACTCCTGGATAACGTTGGTCCACTGGACGATTCTCCAGGGGACGATACCGCACGGGAACGGTTTCGTCGGACCTTGAGACAGAAGATTCATGAGGTCAGTCAGCTTCGGGACTCCGTTGAGGAATGTCTGACCAACTCGGGTGACCAGTTCAACAAGGCGCTACAAGACCTCGTCAACCGTATCGGCGAATTGCTCGGATTCGACGTGAAGTATGGGCGCTACCGTGGCGTGGCAGGAGAGATTGGCTTTGATGGGCTGTGGTGCTCGCCAGAGGGTCGGGCAATAGTGGCAGAGGTAAAAACAACAGATGTCTACAAGGCGGATACGCACACCCTGCTCGGCTACATCAACGCGTTGGTGTCCGGCGGGCAGATCAAGAAATCATCTGATGCGCTGGGATTGTATGTCTATGGTCGTTTTGACGAACGGGCCACTCAACTAGAGAATGCGATCGTCGTTGAGGGGCGGCGCGATCTACTGCGTGTGATTAGCGTTAGTGCGTTACTAGACCTTCTGACCCTGAGGCAAGAGTACAACCTGGACCATACTAGTATTCTCAGTTTGCTCCTGCCGACACCTGTACGGGTTGATCCCCTTGTGAGGCTAATCTTCGATGTGGTCGCCCGAGAGGTCGAAGTACAAGAAGTCAAGCCTAGCATCGAGGTTCCACCCCAAGAGGTTGATTCCCAAGGTAGAGAGCAGGAAGAGTCGCCTGCAGCGCACCTGGTGCAAATTTCGGATGACTACAAAGGCACGACTGCACGGTCAGTCGTCTTTCAAGGTAAGCGATACGAGGCCCACTCTTGGAAAGAAGCGATGCTCGCCCTGTTTGAGGTGCTACGAGGCGAAGATCAGAAGAAGTTTGAGGCCGCGGCCTTGACACTGGTGGGCCGCAGACGCCCTTACATTACCCGGGATAGAGATGCACTCCGTGTACCGCAACTGATTCCCAACACTGTGTCGCTGTATGTGGAAACCAATCTCAGTGCTAACCATATCGTGAAGCTGTGCTATACGTTGATCACCAGGATGGGCTACAAGGAGACACTCCTGACTTTCGAGATTGAACAGTGAACAAGACCTTGCAGTAGTACGGGTCATTGAGTGGCCAGACGCAGAGGCTGACGCCCTGATGTACGAGTTGCACGGTTTGACGGAGGAAGAAATCGCCGTAGTGGACGGGTACCCACGGGGATAGGGCGGTGAGTCGTTCACATTTCTGCGGCCCGTCCTTCGGCTTTGCACCTGACCGTCGGCAACCAGGAGTACGCCGGGGATATCGTCAACTGTCTTCCACTACATATACATGCGCATTGGAGTGTTGCCCATGCATGACCGAATGTGTAAAGGCGAAATCAGAGATTCGACTATTCGAGATCTCATAGAAAAAGTGCGGAAGCAGAGCTATGGAAGCTATCTGGTTTCGGTTCGACTCGAAAGAATCAGGCTATTTCGGGGAGCTCAGGTCAATTTCGATTTTCCTGTGACGGCCTTGATAGGCCCCAACGGCAGCGGCAAATCAACCATACTCGGGGCATGTGCTTGCATTTGTGCCTCGATTGCCCCCCAAGACATTTTCAGAAAAAGCCGAGTTGGCGATGAGAGCATGGATGATTGGATAGTAGAATACGAGGTGATTGATAGGGATGTCAACCCAAAAGGCACAATTCGGGCAGAGGTGACTCTTAAGGGAAACCAATGGTCAAGAAGTCATGCTTTCCCGAGATGTGTGAGGATATTCAGTATAAACAGGACTGTTCCTGCAACTGAAAACCCCCTGTTCGCGTTTAAGAAAAAACTGTCTATGTCCGGACTCCCGGAACCTATTTCAATATCAACAGAGGAAGTTGGTAATATCGATCACATCAAGCGTGAAGCTGAAAGAATTCTCGGCAGATCTCTTGCGGATTTTCAGCTCCTTGAAATCACCTTTACTACAACCAAAAAGTTTGTCCAGCGAAGAGTGACCCGCATGGAAGTCCTAGAAGACGGTAGGGAAGTCCTTGTAAGAAGAACAATCGATCCAATTGAGAGAGTGAAAACGTATTCACAGAAACAATTGATGTACCTGGGTAAGATAGGAGAGAGTTGTTATTCAGAGTTCAGCTTTGGTTCAGGTGAGGCCTCGGTAATCCGCACGGTAGCTGATATCGAATCGCAACCCGACGGTTCTCTGGTTTTGATTGAAGAAATCGAAAATGGGCTACACCCCCTTGCTGTTCGTAGAATGGTTGAATACTTGATAGATGTGGCCAAGAGAAAGAGTATTCAGGCGATTTTCACCACTCACAGTGATTATGCTTTGGCGCCTTTGCCGTCCGAAGCAATATGGGCCTCAGTCGATGGTAGACTACAACAGGGAAAACTGTCAGTTGAAGTGCTACGAGCAGTATCAGGACGCCTCGACAAAAGGCTAGCTATCTTCGTTGAGGACGACTTCGCGAAGACCTGGATCGAAGCCATAGTACGCGAGAAACTTGGTGAGAATCTGGAGGAAATAGGAATATATCCCGCTTATGGCAATGGGAATGCAGTGAAAACCCATATCGGTCACACATTAAATCCATCAATATCGTTTCGCTCTTTGTGCTTCATAGACGGTGACTCGAGGCAAAAAGAAGACAACGAGAACTGGGTTTTTCGTTTACCTGGGTCAATGCCAGAGTCGACGATTTTCGACTCCGTGCTGAGTAATTTGGATAGCAATATTGCACTGCTAACCGTGGCTTGTCAGCGTCCCCTGGACAAGCAAGGCACGGTTGCTGAAGCGATTAGAGAAGTTTCACGCACGAACAGGGATTCCCACTTGCTGTTTAGTCAACTCGGGATGAGGCTTGGCTTTGTCCCAGAAGCAACAACAAGGGGGGCTTTCCTGGCAATCTGGATGCAGGAAAACCCGAGCGAAGTAGGTAGGATAGCGGAAGTAATCAAGGAAGCCCTGGAGTTGCCACCAAAATGACTCAGCCGTCCACACGCCAACATGTGGCTGCTCCCGCTTGGGCGACCCAGGAGATACTGAGAGTGTGTTTTAGAAGTTATGTAAACATACACCTTCACAAGTGATTTGTCAGCCTGGCAATCTCGCTTATGCTACTCCTCCCAACCCGTGTGGTAAGGAGCGAGATTGCCCAGTGTCCCGCGGGCCATATGATAGTGATGTCACCGATGTCGAGTGGGTACTGCTGGAACCCCTCATTCCCCCCGAAAAGCCAGGGGGACGCCACCGCTCAGTGGATATGCGGGAGGTGGTGAACGCCATTTTCTACGTGCTCCGCACTGGCTGTGCGTGGCGATTACTGCCGCACGACTACCCACCCTGGCAGACGGTCTACGGCTACTTCCGCGCCTGGCGCAAGACCGGAGTATGGAAACAGATGAACGCAGCGCTGCGGGAAGTGGTACGGGAACAGGAAGAGCACGAGGCCGAGCCCAGCGCCGCGATTATGGACAGCCAGTCCGTCAAGACCACCGCCATCGCTGGTGAACGAGGATATGATGCGGCCAAGAAAGTCAATGGCCGCAAACGGCACATTCTCGTGGATGTCTTGGGACTGCTGCTCACAGTCCTGGTCACCAAAGCCAGTGTGCCGGAACGCGAAGGCGCTAAGATGCTCCTGCAACGCGCTCTGGCCCAGCACTTTGAGCGGCTGGTGTTGATCTGGGCAGACGGTGGCTATACGGGACAAGACTTCTGCGACTGGGTGCTGGAACACTGTGGTTGGCTGGTGGAGATTGTCAAGCGCAGCGACGATGCAGACGGCTTTGTCGTCCTGCCCCGGCGGTGGGTCGTGGAGCGCACCTTCGGCTGGCTGTACCGGTTTCGCCGCTTGAGCAAGGACTATGAGGTGTTACCGGAAACCAGCGAAGCGTGGATTTACGCCGCGATGGTGCGGATCATGCTTCAACGCCTTGCGCGAGATGCTGCCGTCTACTTATAAAGGTGCAACATGACTTTCAAAACACGCTCTAAGAAGCAGATTTAAACCACTTCGGCTTGAACCTGCCCAATCACTCTCTCCGCGACTTCGCCAAATCCTGCTCTTGGGTCAGCGAGAACCTCTATCAGCAGATTGAAAATATCTGGAACGGCAGCTTGGATCGCCAGTATGTCGCTTACAATGACGGCTTCGTCTGCGTTCGCGCCTTTTCGAAGTTGTGCTTCGATCTTTTCGACACGCCGGATGAGTTCGCGCCGTTCTTCGCTGGATAGCTTGGTCTTATATTCTATGGCTTCGCAGATTGAATCAAAAGGCGAATCGAGATTGATTCCCAAGTCCATAAGCTGATCATAGACGGCTGCATAGCCTGCCTGCGACGATATCCGTGGCAGACCTGTTTTACTGTGAACCGGATCCACACCATCCGGTACGCCGGTTGTGCGAATTCGACGCAAGAGTTTATGCGTTTTCTGTGCTAGCAGTTGTCGCTCCTCCTGTGTCCATCTCTCCTCGCGGGAGCGGGCAGCCTGCTTTCCTCGCCGATAGGTGACTTCGATAGCGTATTCCATAGGATCGGTTTGACGTCTTTTCTCCAGTGACCTGCGTGTCGAATCAGGCATTATCATATCTTCTAGGAGGTCCTGGAGGGCATCTTTTAGGACATCCTCAAGTAGATCCCTGATCGGCTCCGGAACCTGTCCTTGGTACGAATGTCTGAATTGGCGCCAGTACTCCCAACGCTGATAGTCGCAACTCATTCCTTCCTCCTTACCCGTGCTGAATAACAAGGCTATGTCATCATTTGAACTGGGCTTGGTAGTGGGTTCCCCGCTTTCAGAGAACCACCTTGACGTAGACTTATCCTTTGCACCGGAAACTTACGAGGCGCCGCGATTGTGAAAGAGCGAGCTAACTACTGACTATACGGAATCAGTTGTTCTCTACCGTCTCGGCATCTTAGACGGAATCCGTCTTATTCCCTCCAGGAGATGCATTTAAGGCAAGTCCCCTGCTGGCTCCGTATCACAGTCGCTGGCACCAGGATACCTCTACCGTCCGTGTCGCTGCCTTGGGCTAGCCAGTGCCACCGAAACAACGAAAAAGCACCCACTCACCTTGACAGTGAATGGGTGCTATGGCGCTTCAATGTTTGCCGCCAAGGCGCTCCTGCTACCTCGACCAATGGGGGCAGCTACGAAGATTACGAGGCGTTCTTACTTTTCTGATCTATCCTGAGTATACCACAAGACTGTGCGCAAGTCAAAGATTTCCAGCAGCCGCAGCGAAAACTGCGGGGTGCTTCTCCCTCCTCCACGCACAAGAACGGCAGACATCTTTCGCCACGTGGCTTGGCGACGGAACTGGGCGACCCCGCGACTTCCGGCGCAGAAGTCGCCCATTGCCTTCCGCACCGTGCTGTCATCGTGCCAGCAAGATGTACCGCGACGGAACACCGATTCGTCTGTTAGAGGGGAAAGCGCTCCCCGCCGATAGATTCTGGAGGAGCCCCGGATAAGGGGGTGGACTGACTGGCTCCGCCAACTTCTGCCGTAGATGCTCACACGAGCACGCCGGGCGTGGTATGCTCCTCCCCGGAGACGCGGCCCTATTCATACTCGTGTTCGCTGCGACAGAAGATCGGTGGTAGGAGGTGCACTGTGTGGGGATCGTGCATTTCTGTGATCGTAGGCCCACTCGTAATCGTGCTCGCCCTGGCCCTATGGGACCTGCTGGTTTGCGAGAAACCCAAGCCCGTGCGCAAACCACACGCAAGGAGGAGCAAATGATAGCGGAAGATCGGGCTGCAATCGTGGCCTGGCAGCTGTTCGGCAGACAGGCATCCATCGAGTCGTTCAAGAGTGAACTCGAACGGCAGACGACGCCCGCCTGGAATCGCGCGGTTGCTGCCATCGCCGGCGCGATCCGTGATGCGGAGATAGAGGCCAGGGCGCTGGCAACCGAGACCGTTGAGTGGCGCTGGCGCGATGCAGGCGAGACCGAGTTCCTGGCCACGTGGGCCGAGAAGGCCGAGGCCCTGGGCTACTTCCCCTGCATCTGCGAGGAGTGCGGTGGCCCCGCCCTGGCGTCTCACGCAGGCGACGAATGCCTGGGCTGCGGTCGCGGGCAAGACTCACGCCCGCTTGCTTGCACAAACAGAAAGCCCCGGCTCACAAAGGGCCAGGGCTTTTTGCACTGATGCTACTCAATCCGCTTCTTCAGAAGCCTCTGGAACTTATCAATGCTGGCAATCTACCCGCGGAAGTTTGGGATTCATGCTGCGACCGGCACAGACAGACGGGTGATGAAGAGGGGTTCGCGTTCAACAGGAATGGACTCGCCATCTTCTTGCATACTCTCGATGTGGAGCGCTATGGCTTCAACGACGTTATGCTGTGCTTCCTCGACCGTAGCACCGAAAGTATGGCAACCGGGCAGAGCAGGTACATAGGCGTGAAACGCATCCTCGTCCGGCTCTATCACGACCGTGAACTGGTGAATCGCCATCTACACCCCCTCCGAAAGGCTACTTCCAGGTTGCTCACCATTCTGCTCCTCTACTGTCTCAGTGTACCGCAATCTGCCCGAAAGTCAATCCCGGGACAACAGTCTGGCCCGGCCCTGGCTGGAAGCCGAGGTTGACGTCGAGCGGGGCAAGGGGTTCAACCGCGAGGGTGACGTGCTGGACGTGGCTACCAAGGCCCACGTCGTCATCTACGACTGGCTGAGGCACGAGAACCCGCGTGCCCTCCTGGCAGATGCGATGATCGCCACCGGCAGGACTGGAGCCACTGTGATGTGCGTCGTCAATGCGGCCGACAAAGAGTTCAAGGCTGAACTGGCAGAGTGGGCCAGGGGGCGCGGATACACCGTCTCGTTCGACGGATCAACGACGAGGGTCGTGCCGGAGAAGCGGTAGGGCCAATGAAGCACAAGGTCATCCTGCAGAAGGCACTCCTGATCACCGCCGAGGTCGAGAGCCCGGACGAGAGCACCGTCGCCCGCGATGCGATGCAGGCGCTCACCGACCTGAACAGGGGGTTCTTTGGAGGGCTCCAGAGTGGAAGCACCGGCGAGCCACTCAATCTGCTCAACGACAAGTGCGACGAACTGCTGACTACAGATGCTCTGGAAAAGCGGCCAGATAGCCAGGGCTGCCACTGTTGGGGCACTGGCGTCAAGCGGGCCGTCTTCTTCCAGGGCAAGGACTACGCGCCGGTGGACCTGTTTCAGGTGATCGAGCCAGCCCAGTAGGGCGTGCTCTACGCGATCAGGACGGGGCCAGGCGATTTCAATCATCCCCTGGTGACCAACCGGAGATTCGGCGGTGCGTGCCCGCCAGACCGCAAGGTAGCAGGCGTCAGCGACTACAGCGAAATGAGCCGAGTCTGGTAGGTGACTCCCTCGCCGACCATAACTCGGGCGGCACTTTGCTTTGCAATTTTAGCGATGCTGCTTCTCGGCTAAACCTTCAAGTACGTACAAGTCGGTTGAGGCGCATGCCTTAAACTTCTCTGCCGCAAATCGCGTAGCCAGGCATCCTAGCCCTACCATCGACCATAGTATGGCGTAAAGCAATACCTTGCCGACCACGCCCGCATATATACCGCCTGGCGGTTGCACAAAGAACAAGAAAGCATCGTGCAAGTAGTGAAACACGATACCAGCAATCAAGGACCGAGTCTTGTATGCTGTATAGGTAAAGCCGATAGCTATGATCATGACCGAGATAACCTCGACCAGCGCCGGAATATCCGCTCCTTGCGCGTGGCTGAGTCCAAAGAGCACCACCTGAATAGCCGCTGCCTGTCTGAATGACTTTGTAAAACGAAGTAGAATCATCATCAGAACGCCTCTGTAGAATACTTCTTCCCAGATGCCAGGGTTTAGGCTGAACACCAAATGCGTAAGCGTAATCGTACCGCAATCCAGTACATATTTGCCAGTAAGGATCGAAGCGATGAGCATACCTGACAATGTACATAAGGCTAGTATCACTCCCAGTAAGATGTGTTTCCAGGCACTATCGGGAAGATACAAACCGATTCTCTTGTTAAAATCTCGAGTCTTGATTTTTCCAAAAGGGACACCAAAAACCTGTGGGAATAGAAAGAACGCCGCAAATGCCCCCACGACCAAGTTGATGATGGAACTGGTTAACTTGGGAATCTTGATCTTGAAAAACATCTCCACTAAGAGGCAGATCAGGAATCCCATCGCAGGAAATGCTATTGTCAAAGCAATAGGCCTGACTTTCTCCGCAAGGAATTTGCGCATTGTGTACTCCTTTCATGGCCTCGTTCGATAGGTGGGCTTGGAGCGCATGGGCCGCCCAACAGCGCGGTGGATAAGCCGCCAGCACAGAGTCGCGAAGCGCCGACGCCAGGGCGGTCCTCCTCCCTTGACAGTATACTGCAATTTTGCGCGAGAGTCAATGCCCAAATTCGTGCTGGGTGTGCGTTGGGGAGCAGCGGCGATGATCGTCGCTCATAACCGCCCCTCTGGCGATCCCACGCCTTCGCTCGAGGACGTGGAACTGACCCGCTTGCAGAAAGGCTGCCGCAACTATTGACTTGTGCGCAAACCTGCACTATACTATGAGCACGATGCAATGAAAACAGCCTGCTTGTCAACCTGAATGGCCTGAATCTGTCCCAGGATGACACCTTCGTCTGCCAGGACGTGGCACTGGACGACGAGGCCGCCGCCAACCTGGCGTTGCAGCGCCGGCTGAAGACGATTTGAGGGGAAAGGTGGACGTTCGACTGGCACCTGAAGACCTGTCGCCGGAGGAGTTGGAGCAGTGCGTGGCAGGTTTCGTCGCCTGCGATGGTCCTGGCCCCGGTCGCCAACCTTCACGCTGTGCAGGAGCGCAACCACATCGTTACCGATTCTCAACTGTACTTCATCGAGGAGCGCGTCGAGACCGCTGCTCTGGCGACGAGCGCTTCAACGTCCTCACGGTGGTGGCCAACGAGAGTTGCGAGCGCTTCGTGGCCCAATTGCAGAGCGAGGTGGCGCTGGAGTACCAGGAGGAGATCGAGGCGCGCTACGGCAAGTCTATCGCGGACCTGACGAACGAAGAGCGGGCGCGCATCGCTGAGGAGTACGGCGAGGGCATCCTGCCGCCCAACCTGGTCGAGATCATGGCCAACCTGATGGCGCACACCACGCCCCCGGTGCGCCTCACGCGCGGGACCCTGCTGGAGATCTGAAGAAGCAGTGCCCCTTGACACGGGTTCAGTTGAAACCAGAGACGAAGAAGGGCAAGAAGAGCGATGAAAAATGGGCAGGTGTTTCCAGTGCCAATATCTTTCCTGATAAGATTCGCTTGGCTCCCTGTGCTTACACCACTGATAGTAGCCTTGATCGCCAATCGTCCAGTGGCTACGGCTGTCTCGTTCGGTACGCTGGAGGAGAATGCCTGGGCAGCCAATGTTGGTTACTGGTCTTCTGTTCCCTCTCCAGCGGATAGCGACCTATATGCAGTGACGATGGTTTCGGCTCACGATGGTTGGGCTATGGGTCGGAATGGCATCATCTTGCACTGGAATGGAGATACCTGGCAGGAAGTAGACAGCCCAACAACAGCATCGTTATCGTCAGTATCCATGGTCTCTGCCGACAACGGTTGGGCCCTGGGTAGTGACGGTACCGTCCTACACTGGGACGGCGATTCCTGGTATATATGGGGCAACGTCCCAGCAGAATACTACTGCCTGATGTCAATGGCTATGGTGTCTGCCAATGATGGTTGGGCTGTGGCGGTCTGGGGTGGCCCTTCTGCATTTAGTTCTGCTGGATCCATTTTCCACTGGGATGGCGTATCTTGGGAAGGACAAGGGATGCCTTACAACCTATATTCGGTAGCGATGGTTTCGCCCGACGACGGTTGGATTGGTGGTGAACAGTATGTGGAGGCATCACCATCTAGGCCTGTTCTGTTGCACTGGAACGGAATCGCTTGGCAGCGTGACACCAGCCTGTCTCCAGATATCTCGGCGGACATACGGGCCATAGCGATGCTTTCGACTGACGATGGCTGGGCTGTGGGTTGGGGTATCATCTTACATTGGAATGGTGAGTCTTGGGAGTGCGTCGCCGAGTTGCCAGGTAGCATACTATCCTCAGTAGACATGGCCTCAGCCAGCGATGGTTGGGCGGTTGGCTGGAATGACAATGCCATGATCATGCACTGGAATGGTGTATCCTGGCAGCCTGTTACTAGTCCGACGAGTAGCCCCCTGTACTCAGTAGCAATGGTATCAGACAACGATGGATGGGCTGTCGGTCAAGGTGGCACAATTCTGCATTACTGGGTATCGATTGAACGGATGTACCTGCCGCTGGTGAGGAGAGACTCTGGACCATGAGCGAGGGTAGATCCGCACTGAGCAGATACCAAGTTGCTACCTAAACAGAAGAGTCACAGTCGAAAGTTGTGAACTGCCAATTGCCCCTCAGGACCACCTGACATCACCGCATCATAGGGGCAGATTACCAGGGAAGCGGTAACGCATCTTCGCAAACGGACTGGAGGTGTGCCCTGTCCTTAACGATCTCATCAGTGGACGTGCTGACCACCATCGCGCGTTCGCTGGTTGTGGCACAAGAACATACCAGTGTCGAGGAAGCCTTACAGGCCATGGCTCTATCTGAGGTACGGCGCAAAATTGCCTACTACCAGCGGCGTATCCGTGCACTGGAACTCAAGTACGGCACCGATCTTGAGACCTTTAGCGCACGGATCCAGGGTCGGGCCTCCCCCGCAGAAGAGGACGATTGGCTGGCGTGGCGATCGGCCTACCGCATGTTGGCTGACTGGCAAAAGGCATACGAGGCACTGAAGAGTGGGCACACTCGTATCTGACCCCCTCTCCCCGGTGTCGCCACTGCCCCGCACCACCTTCACGACGAAGTGGGCAATGTCACCAAGTCGCTGCTGCACTCCGGTCAAGGTCGCCGGGGTGCTGTCTTGAACCCCAAAAAGCCCTGCCCGGCCCGTCGCTTCTACCGGTCTTGTCCCAACGGTCTGCCCCACCAGTACGACGCCTGCGTGGGCAGCCTCAACTCCTCTCACGTCAGCATAGCCGGCATCTTCCGCGAGGGTGTGCGTTGGGGAGCGGCGGCGATGATAGCATCGCTCCGGCCACAGTCCAGGTGCCCAGGGATGTCCTGGCGGAAGTGTGCGCGACGATTGCCAGGCTGCACGAGATCGGCGCACTGACCAGCGGGCGTTCTGCCGCAGAAGTGGCGGAGTTGGACGAGGAAGCCGCCGAACTGCGCGAGGCACTCGACGACACGTTCGAGACGCTCCTGGAGAACGCCGGCCTGGCAGAGCCGCTTGTCATCAGCGGCTGTGTTCAAATTGCAGAAAGGAGGCCGCGACTATTGACTTGTGCGCAAACTTGCACTATACTATGAGCACGATGCAATGAAAACGGCCTGCTTGTCAACCTGAATGGCCTGAATCTGTCCCAGGATGACACCTTCGTCTGCCGGGATGTGGCACTGGACGACGAGGCCGCCGCCAACCTGGCGCTGCAGTGCCGGCTGAAGACGATTTGAGGGGAAAGGTGGACGTTCGACTGGCACCTGAAGACCTGTCGCCGGAGGAGTTGGAGCAGTGCGTGGCAGGTTTCGTCGCCCGCGATGGTCCTGGCCCCGGCGATCTGGCGGCCGAACCCTTTTTTGCACTGTGGGAACGGTTCGAGGCCGAAAGGCTCATAACACAAACCGCCACTTGAATTGTGCATTGAGCCTGTTGATTAGCCTTGCGAGCCTTCCCTCTTTCCCACACATCTTCGTATAGGAGATGAACGTATGCCAGTTGACTTCACCCAGATCAAGTCAGGCGAAGACTTCGAACTCCTCTGCGAAGACCTCTTGCGGGCGATGGGGTTCACCATTGTGCAGTCGCCCGCCCGTGGCTCAGATGCCGGTGTGGACCTCATCGTCAGCGAAACCGTCAAGGACACCATGGGCTTCACCGAGGAGCGCAGAAGCCTGGTCCAGTGCAAACACTATGCCCACAGCGGAAAGGCCGTACCCTTCGCGGACGTCGCCAACTACCGTGAGGCGATGGACCAGGCCAGGGTGCGGCGCTACCTGCTCATCACCAGCACACTGCCCAGCCAGGACCTCCAGAACAAGTTCAAGGCGGTGAGCGAAAAGGGCGAGTATGTTGCGCTTATATGGTCCAGGAATCACCTGGCCCGCTTCCTCGATGCCCACCTCGACGTCCGCGACCGCCACTTTCCACCCCCGCCTGGCCCGACCCCCGCCGGCGACCTGGCCCAGGCCGTCGAGGGCCTTCTCAAGGTGATGGGCTTCACCTGTCAGGAACGCCAACCGGCGGGAGATCGCGTCCGGCTGGTGTGCACCTCCAGGGCAGCGCTCACCCGCCCGGTGGTCGTCGTGTGTAGGGAAGGCACGGTGACGCGGGACGACGTCGAGGCGCTGCTGGCGAACGTGCAGGCGCAGGGCCTGGGCGGCGGCGTGCTGGTCACCCACGCCCGCGTCTCACCCGCCGCCAGGGAGCGGGCGGTCGAGACCGGCAACCTGGTGCGCACCTTCACCCTGGACGAGTTCTACCGCGAGTTGATCAATTTCGAGCCCTACGTGCGCGCGCTGGTGGCCGGCTATGAGGAGGACGAGCTCAGCACCTACTACGTGGACCTGGGCTGCCAGAGCGGCGACGGGTCCGTCTACAAACCCATGGACGGCTACGTGGACCGCTGGCTGGACGACCCGGCGCGCAACCACATCTCCATCCTGGGCGACTATGGCACGGGCAAGACCTCTTTCTGCCGCCAGTACGCCGCCAAACTGGGCTGCCGGTGGCTGGCGGACCCCGACCACTGCCGCATCCCCATCCTCATCTCGCTGCGTGACTATGCCAAGGCGGTGAACCTGAAGCAACTGGTGACCGACTTCCTGGTCAACCGCTACTCCATCCAGGCCGGGTACGATGCCTTTCGTCGCTTCAACGCCGACGGCAAACTGCTGCTCTTGTTCGACGGCTTCGACGAGATGGCGCAGAAGGTGGACTATCAGACGACGGTGGACAACTTTGAAGAGCTGGCGCGGGCGGTGGAGGCCCAGAGCAAGGTGCTCCTCACCTGCCGCACCCCCTACTTCCGCACGCGGGAAGAGGCCGAGAAACTACTGTCCCCCCGCGGGCTGGAACCGTTACCCGAGGCCCGCGACCTGCCCGAGCGGGCAGCAATTGACCTGACGGAGCGGCCCAACTTCGAGATCGTGCACCTCTTGCCCTTCCAACCGGAGGACATCCAGGCGATGTTGCGGGCGCGCTTCCCTGAAGTGTGGCAGGGCTACTGGCAGCGGATCGAGGATACCTACAACCTGGCGGAACTGGCCCAGCGCCCGGTACTGCTGGACATGATCGCGCGCTCGCTGCCCCACCTGAAACCCGGCCAGGCGCTCAACGCGGCCCGCCTGTACGAGGCCTACACCGACCTGTGGCTACTGCGGGACGAAGAGAAGGGCCGCACGCTGATCAACCGTGCCGACAAGCGGCTCTTTATGCAGGAACTGGCGCTGGAGATGTTGCGGCGGGAGGAGTGGAGCGTCCACTATTCGCGGCTGCCGGAGCGGGTGCGCGCCCACTTCCGCCTGGAGAAGGCCCGCGAGATTGACTACTTCGAGCACGACATCCGCACCTGCTCGTTCCTGAATCGCGACGGGGAGGGGAACTATCGCTTCGTGCACAAGAGTCTCGGCGAGTTCTTCGTCGCCCAATGGCTGGCACCCAAACTGCTGGACGGGAGCGCTCCCGAGATGCGCATCAACGAGGAGGTGCGGGGCTTCGTCCACGGCCTGTTGGTGGAGGGAAAGTGGCCCCCGCCGCCACCGCCGGGGGTGGTCGTGCTGGAGGGGATGGTCTGGGTGCCGCCGGGGCCGTTCATCTATGGCGAGGGCGAAGGCACGCAGGTAGTCCGGCTGGAGCAGGGCTTCTTCATTGCCCGCACGCCGGTGACCAACGGCCAGTACGCGCGCTTCGTGGCGGCCACTGGGCACAGGCCGCCGTATCATTGGGGGGGCAAGACCCCACCTGACGAGTTGCGCGACCACCCCGTGGCGTACGTAAGTTGGGAAGACGCCGTGGCCTACGCGGAGTGGGCTGGCCTGAAGCTGCCCGCCGAGCAGGAGTGGGAGAAGGCAGCGCGGGGGATTGATGGCCGGATCTACCCCTGGGGAGACGAGTTCGACGCTGCCCGGTGCAACGCGGAGGAGAGCGGTATCGGAACTACCACGCCAGTGGGCCACTACTCGCCGGACGGCGACAGTCCCTGTGGCTGCGCGGATATGTCAGGCAACGTGTGGGAATGGACGGCCGGCGAGTATGAGCCTGGCAGTGACCGCCGTGTGTTGCGTGGGGGCGCCTTCTACAATGAAGAGTGGTTCGTGCGGTGCGCCGCCCGCCTCAGGTACGATCCGTACTACCGCGACTGGTACTTCGGTTTTCGGTTAGTGGCGTCCCGTGCGCCAGGATAAACCGGCAAGGTGTAGTAGGTGAAAGTCCTATGCAGCCAAGGTCTGGCGAACCAGCCTGGCCGCCAGTCTGCGCAGCAACGAGCAATCGTTAGGGCGAAGCGTTGACAGGGGCACGCCCACGCCCACCAAGCCCCCCACGCCAGTGGGGGGTTCCGTGACTGCTGGCCCACGCCCACGCCCGCCACCACGAATACCACGAAATCGCACGAAACGCGCGAAAGCAGCGGCCCCTTTCGTGTTTTTCGCGAGATTTCGCGCCTTTCGTGGTCCAAATGCCCCGCCGCTCTAAGCCCCCGTCCCGGGGGCGACTCGCGCGGCGGTTCCCACAAACAAGAGAGCCGCCAGTCCTTTGACAGAACTGGCGGCTTTTCCCTTCAGGCACATTGAAGCATCAACGGAAGGGAGAGCGGGCGATGGGATTCGAACCCATGACATTCAGCTTGGGAAGCTGACGTTCTACCACTGAACTACGCCCGCAGTTGGTCCCATTATACCGGATGCCCGCCAAATGTCAAATCGGGCTTGGTCCGTCCGTACTCACTTGGTGCGCGGGCGCCACAGCAATTGCTCGCGGATCATCAGGTCCGTCCCGCGAATCTTGAACGCCAGGTCGGCCGAGATGTTGCGCATCAGCCGGTAACCCAGGTCCGGGTAACAATCGCACAGCCGGATCAGCCGGTCGCGCGGGATCACCAGCAGGCGGGTCTTCTTGGCAGCGCAGCGGGCCGAGGCCGAGCGCAACCCCTGGTCCACCAGCGCCACCTCCCCAAAGGTCTGCCCGCGCCGGATGGTGGCGATTGTCAGCGGGCCGAGTTCCTGTCCCGGCGAGGCGGCCTGCACCAGCGCCGGGTCCACCTGGATCTGCACCTCTCCGCTGTCGACCACGTACAGTTCGTCGCCGGCGCTGTTCTCCTCAAAGATGACCTGGCCGGCCTTGGGCGTGGCCTCCGAACAAAAGCCCGCCACCATCTCTAATTGGGCCGGGGTCAGTTCGTAGAAAATGTCGGTCTTTTGCAAGATCTTGACGTACTCCGCGGTCTTGTCTGCTTTCTTGGCCATCGCTGCCCTCCCCCGGGCTCAAATTGTACCATACTTCCGCCGACTGGGCAACACGGGTGACATGTCGGCAAACAGGCGGTTGACTTCCGTGCAAGCCTGGCTATACTGAAAAAGCATCATTGCGCCTATTCGTCCTGCTTTGCAGCAGATGGTGGCGAAACTGTCTTCTCCTTGTCCCTGGCCGCCAGCATGATGACCTGCGCGGCAGCCTCGGGCGAAATGGCGCCGGTGTTGATCGCCAGGTGGTAGTACCTTAAGTCCTTCCAACTGGCGTTGTTGTGCATGGCCCGGATGTACTGCCGCTTCTCCTCGTCCGCCGCCGTAAGGCGCCGCCGCGCCTCCGCCTCTGAAATGCTAAAGCGCTGCATGAAGCGCTGGACGCGCACCTCCAGCGGGGCGTACAGGTGGACGTGCAAGGCTCCCGGCCACTCGCGCAGGATCATTTGCCCACCCCGCCCGACGATGACGCCATTACCCTGCCTGGCGAAGTCTTCCATCGTCTCGTGCACGACCCGTGTGTAAGTCGGGTCGTCGAGCGTGGATTTTTTCTGGAAGGCGCTGGGATCTTTAGAGTACAGCGAGGTCATGTCGCTGCTGATCAGGCGGGGCTTGCTGAGAACCGCCTTCTCCTT
>Ga0315277_10003485_pt1 | contig 21315 bp, 22 predicted proteins | sample YL17G05_15_MG_FD_203695 | JGI IMG/M metagenome (GOLD analysis project Ga0315277, IMG submission 203695) | Sediment microbial communities from Yellowstone Lake, YNP, Wyoming, USA - YL17G05_15 | ecosystem: Environmental > Aquatic > Freshwater > Lake > Sediment | place: USA: Wyoming | collected...
TAGTCCAACTCTGATAGTGCATGTGCCAAGTCCTGGGGATGAGTAATCGTCTCCAATAGGATACCAATGACAAGGCTTGTGTGGCAAGGAGCCGGATGAGTGCGAAAGTCTCATGTCCGGTTCTGGCGCGACGTGAAAGCTGCGTGTTCAATAGAGTTGACTGGAAGGTGAGAAGCCTTCTCGGAGATGCTCTTTTCTCCGCTCCCACGTAAAAGGGTCACTGACCCCGCCTACACTGCCAGTAAGTAATGACCGCAGTGGAAAGCAAGGCACGCAAGCTCGGTATGCTGGTAGCCTAAGCCGGTATATGAGCCAGGGAGAGACTGATATGGGTAACGCAAGTGAATCATCGTAAGCTTCGTGAGGCGTGACAGGTGAAAGGGGCTGATACACCTGAACCAAAATGGTAAGTGGGTAGGTGGTCAAACTCGGAACTTTGGCCACAAAGAGCCGACAATCCCACCGGAGTATAGATGGACCCTAAGTCAGTTGCGAGTCAGACACGCGGAACACGGTAAGCCCGATGGACTCTCAACCCTAGCTGCGGGAGAAGAGTAGGCCGACCGTAAGGGAAGCGGAATTGTCCAGCGGGTAGAGGATGCTGGAAAAAGCGAAGGCTTCCGGTAATGCGGAAGACAGGGGTTTGTGCCCTGCGCTGAAAGGCGGCAGACTTCCAGCGGGTCTCCACCAATAAACCAAGGTAAAGGAACCAAACCGAAGTGAAAGATAGAGTCTATCCTGACGTAGGAATGTCAGAAGACATCGGAGCAGAGGGACAACGTCACGACTGGGCAGACATTGAGTGGAAACTGGTCAAGAGGCGTGTCAGGAACCTGAGACAGCGGATTTATTGGGCCACACAGAACGGTCAGTGGAATAAGGTACGCAGCCTGAAGAAACTGATGTTACGCAGTTACTCCAACCTGTTACTGTCGGTGCGTCGGGTCACGCAAGAGAATCAAGGGAAGAAGACCGCTGGTATAGACGGCCAACGAGCCTTGAATGCAGCAGAACGCATGGCTTTGGTCAGCCAAATGCAGGACTATACACCCTGGCAGGTAAAACCGGTCAGACGTATCTACATCCCCAAAGCCAATGGCAAACAACGGCCATTAGGGATACCGTGCATGACTGACCGGGTGGCCCAGGCCATCGTCAAGAATGCCCTGGAACCAGAGTGGGAAGCGCGTTTTGAGGCCCATAGCTACGGTTTTCGCCCTGGACGAAGTTGTCAAGACGCCATCCAGCAATGCTACAATAGATTGAGGAAAGGGATGGACGAATGGATACTCGAGGCCGACATCCGAGGGGCATACGACAACCTCAGCCATGAATTCATCCTCAAGGCCATCGGCAACACCCCAGGTCGAGAGTTGATTAAACAATGGCTGAAAGCAGGTTATGTGGAGGCCGAGATGTTCCACGAAACGGATAGCGGTACACCGCAGGGCGGGATCATCTCGCCCTTACTGGCTAACATCGCACTCGACGGACTGGAAGACCTGTTGATGGCCTATCGCAAAGTGAAGGAATACCACTACACAACGTCGAACGGTCGTCAAAGGACACAGTATAAAGAGACATGCCGGTATGGATTTATCCGCTACGCTGACGACTTTGTGGTCACCAGTGAAACGAAAGAGGACATTGAAGCCATTGTACCAGTCATAGAAGAATGGTTGGGGCAAAGAGGCCTGGAACTGAACAGAGAGAAAACCACATAACCCGCATGAGCGATGGGGTTAACTTTCTGGGTTTTCACATCCGCCAGTTCAAAGGGCGGTGCTTGACCTTACCGCAGCAAGAGAAGGTGCACGCCTTGCTGGACAGGAGTCGAGCTTGGCTCAAAGCCAACGTGGGAGCGAAGCCGGAAGCAGTCATCTACACGCTCAACCCGATTCTGCGTGGCTGGGGCAACTACTACAGACACGGTGTGAGCAAACGGGCGTTCCGCTACGTGGATCACCACGTCTGGAAAGCACTGTGGCAATGGGCACGTAAACGACACCCGAACAAGGGCAAACGGTGGATAGCGGGCAAGTACTTTATGCCAGAAAATGGGACACGCTGGACTTTCAACACGACAGTTTCAACCCGTCAAGGGCAACGGAAACCCCTCAGGATAGTTCAGTTGGCACACATCCCTATCGAACGCCACATCAAGGTAGCTGGCACAGCATCCCCAGATGACCCACAACTACAAGCATACTGGACGAAGCGTCAAACCCGATATGGTAAAACGTACTGGGGCAAAGGCTCGAAGCTGCGCTATGTGGCCGAGAACCAACAGTGGCAGTGCCCAGTTTGCGGCGAACACCTGTTTAATGGAGAAGAACTGCATACCCATCATCAGGTACCGGTGAGAGATGGTGGCACAGATCGAACAGAAAACCTGGTACACCTGCATAAGACGTGTCATCAACACCTGCACCAGATGGGTAATGTTCAGGAGTGGTTGGAGGCTTGAGCTGCTTGATGGGAAACTATCACGAGCAGTTCTGAGGGGAGAGGGGTACGGCGACGTGTCCCCTCTTACCCGACAACCGGCGGCGGGGTGGGCGACCGCCCCGCCGACCATAACCAGCCGACTGGCCTTACGCGCCGTGTTCCAGATCTTCTTTCGCGTGGTCATCACCGTTCGGGGCGCGGGCGTTTATGCGTCGCAACCGGCCAGCGGGTGATGCTTGCGTTAGGCGCTAAGAGAACTCGATGCAGCATTCAAACTCAGTTCAAGAGATGTGGAGAGCTTATCTCTGTTCTATCGGTGAAAATCCGACAACGACGGATAAAACCTTTACGGCTTGGCACTTTTGTGATAACGAGCAAGATGCTCAGGAGCTTGCAGCTCTAGTGAAAGCGGGCTACAAACGCGCAACGGCAAGTGCTTATTGGGCATATGAAGATAACCAAGAACCCTTGCCCGCAGTTGGGGATTACAGCGTTATCATAAACTGGAATGGTGAAGCCCAGTGCATTATTCGAACGACCTCGGTCGAGGTTGTTCCGTTCAATGAAGTCACAGCAGACTTTGCGCGGACTGAAGGTGAAGGAGACCGGTCGTTAGGCCATTGGCGTAGAGTCCACTGGGCATGTTTCACTCGCGAGTTACAGGTTATTGGCAAGTGTCCCGAAGAAACGATGCCTGTGGTGTGCGAGACATTCGAGGTCGTCTATGGCGCGTGCCGCGCCTAACAGGCGGTTGTAGCCGACTGCCCATGCTGCACATTCCAGGGCTGTCTTCGCGTGGTCGTCATCCTGCGGGGTAACAGCGCGGCTCGTCGCAACCTGGGCAGCGGCTAAACCGCGACGTTAGGCGGACAGACGATAATACGACGGGAGCGATCCTGTGAAAACTCAGGGTATGAATGAGAAGGTTGCACGCGAGTATTCGCAACGCTTGGGTGTGCTTTCACATGATCAGTTTCAGACTGCTCTCGACCGTTTCGACTTGGGCGGGTTAGTGTGTGCAGAACCAGTTCCCTTCGGCAATTTTGGGCAGAATGTGTTTCTGACAAGCACAAAGGGGGAATATGTCTTGCGGGGGGCACCTCACTACCCATGGCAGTTTCCCAAAGAAAGCTTCTTTACCCAACTGCTCCATGAACGCACACCGGTGCCTGTGCCCTGGCCGTATCTGCTCGATTTGAGCGACGATATCTTTGGCTGGAGCTACGCGATTATGCCGCGTATGCCGGGTGTGCAGCTCATTGATCCGGATGTGCGAAGGACACTCGGCACAGCAGACAAGAGCGGCATCGCTAGGGCGATGGGGACGACGCTGGCCCATATGCACACCCTCGTCTGGCCCTACGCTGGCGAGTATGATTTGGAGACGAACACGATCCAGCCGTTGGGCAAGAGCTATGGGGAGTGGGTCATCTCGCGCATTGATCATTATCTTCGGCTCGCCATTCCTCTTTCGAACCGGACAACGAACGCGGATGTGGAGTGGGTTGAGCGGCTGGTTGCACAAGGGCGGTGGGCACTCGCAGTTCCTTTTGAGCCATGCTTTGTGATGCAGGACTACAAGGAAGGAAACGCCGTAGCTGAATGCAGAGGGGGTATCTGGCGCATAAGTGGCGTTTTCGATTACATGGAGCCGTACTTCGGGGATGGTGAGACTGACCTTTCTCGCCAGGTAGCCGTATATGCTGGTGAAAATGTGGAATTGGCACGGGCGTTTGTGGGTGCGTACGTGGAGCAGATGGGTGTGTGTAATAGGTCACTTCGTCCCGGTTTTGCTGAACGCTTTCCTGTTTACATGCTTCTTGACCGTCTCATCATCTGGCAGTTTGGACAACGGCATGGGGTATGGTGGGACGCAAGGTTGACTCTGCAGGAGTGGGCCAGCCCATATACTTCATTGGTGGTTGTCTGACATTACGGAGTTGTCCGCCTAACCACTCGTTGCAGCCGACCGCCTGATCGAGTGTCTCATTGTTGCCGATCTTGGTTATGAGTCGTGTCTTTGGCTGTTGGGTGCATCGCAAACCCGGCGGCGGCTGATGCGCACCGTTGGGCGGGCATAACTTCGAAGAGGGCGTAGCGACACACTATGCACTACAAGTTCGCTCAAGAGCGCCTTGACTATTCTGATCTATCCAGTGGGCGGGTCTTTTACAGCCAACCTGGGCATCCTGCTTTTCCAGTCAGGTTAGCTAGCGAAATATTCCAACGCTGTCTGGCTCTTTGCCAAACAAGCCAGCTAATAAGCCCGTGTGTGGTGTACGACCCGTGCTGTGGCGCCGCTTATCACCTCAGCGTGTTGGCTTACTTGCACTGGCAGTCGATCCGCGAAGTAATTGGATCCGATGTCAATGGAGAAGCCATATTACTGGCGAAGCGGAACTTGGGGTTATTGAGTAGTGATGGTATGAATAAGAGGATCGCTGAAATCTCTGAAATGCTCCGTCTCTACGGCAAAGAGTCGCACAAAGTGGCGTTAGATAGTGCGTGTAGAATGCGAGACCGAATTGATACGATGGCGAGCGGGCATTCGCTTACGACGAGAGCATTTCAAGCCAGTGCTCTGGATGGCAGAACACTTGGCGAAAACTTCAAGAGCAACCGAGTCGATATCGTTTTTGCCGATGTGCCATATGGTTGGCATTCGCGCTGGCACGAACCTGACAGCGATAAAGAACCAGCCAACCCTGTAGGGCGAATGTTGGATGCACTACAAGGTGTTTTATTGCCAACAAGCATAGTGGCAATAGTGTCGGACAAGCGGCAGAAAATACCATATGACCGATATCAACGAGTTGAGCACTTCCAGGTTGGTAAGCGGCGGGTGGTTATCTTGAGACCGGCAACATGAAAGGTAGTAGCCCGCCGCACCGTTCGATGAGAGAATGAATATGAGATTCTGGCGCGCCCTACTCCAAGCGTTTCTACACTCTATTGCCACGCGGATCGCAACAATATCGGTGTGGGCCATTTGACTGGGCTGGTTCGTCTTTATCAATGGATGATGTTGATGATGGAAATAGAGACCGAGCGATTGAGGCTTATTCCACTGACCTTGGATCAGTTGCGGTGCTACGTTGCAGTTCCTGAGGACTTGGAACGGGAATTGGGGCTTGAGGTCTCTCGTGGTATTGTCACAGACCGCCTTTGTCGAGCTATTGAGATGAAGGTTTCGAAGATGGAGCGAGTAGATCCTTCGGAGCACTGGTGGTATACGTATTGGTTGATAGTAGTAAAAGATAGGCAATATGGTGCAGGTTTGGCGGGATTCAAGGGGGTACCAGACGATCAAGGGAAGACAGAGATCGGGTATGGCATTGATGCAGCCTATCGTAGCAGAGGATATATGACTGAGGCGGTGAAAGGATTGATCGAGTGGGCGTTTCAAGATGTGAGATGCAGAGCCGTCATAGCGCCAGATACGAAAAGGTGGAACGTGGCATCAAATCGTGTTCTGGAGAAAGCGGGGATGCGAGTGTACAACGAGACAGAAGAGGCGTTAGATTGGAGAGTGGATAAGGTGGTATAGGTATCAAAACCACAGTATACCCTGTAAGACGCGGCAACACCGGCGCCTGACGTAGAAGGCCAAAACGAGTTCACCATCTGTCAGGTTGCGGAATTTGATAGAAGGACAGTAAACGATGCGCCTAGCAGTTATGTCTGATGTTCACAGCAACCTGCCTGCTCTGGAAGCCGTGCTGAACAACCTTCAACAGTATGAAATAGATGGTATCATTGTAGCGGGGGACCTCGTTGGCGGTGGGCCACATGCAGTGGAGACAATTCGACTGTTGAGATCACTTGGCTGTTTGATGATTCGCGGGAACGCTGATAGTGGTTTGCTGCGATACGATGCGGGTGAGGTGCCTGCCAACCGGTATACCTGCCGTCAGTTTGCTCTGCTGCGCTGGACGCACCGTCACGTTGACCGGGGAACTCTCGACTTTATCAAGTCGCTACCGGAACAGAGAGTTGTCGAGCTTGCTGGCACTGTAGCGATTCGGGTTGTGCACGGGTCGCCGCGAAATCCATCCGAGTCCATATTTCCAGATCGCGATCCAGCTACGCTTGACCTGGCTCTAGCTCAAACGAGCGAACCGGTATTGGTGTGCGGTCACACGCATATTCCGTGGAAGGTAGAGCGAGAGGGCAAACTCGCTCTCAACCCAGGCTCAGTGTGCGGACCGCTTAATGGTCAGGTGGGTGCTCAGTACGCACTGTTGACCTGGTGCGATGACCATTGGCAAGTCAGGCACCTCACGATCCCCTACGATCTCGAGCGAATGCACATAGATTGTCGAGATAGTGGCTTACTGGAGGAAGGCGGAGCACTGGCTCAAGCATTCATGCTTTGCCTTGAAACGGGGCAGGATGTCTTTGAAGATTTCTTCGCGTACGCCTGTGGACTGGCCGCTGAAGCTGGATTTCAAGACTGCGACGTTGTTCCAGATGATATTTGGGAACACGCAACTTTGACCTTTGGTTGGAGTAGCTATGGTGGCAAGTGAAAGACCACGTATAGCGATTGAAGAACGAGTGATTGTGTTTGTAGATGTTCACAATTATTCCATGGCTTTTGACGAGCTGCTGGAAAGCTATGGATTCTTGCAAGAGATGTATGAAAAGCTGGGGGATCTCATTGTAGGATGCGGAGGGGAGCTAGTCAAGTATTTGGGGGACGCAATTTTGAGCGTATTTCCGGCTGGTTTCGAGGTTGAAGCGGTGGCTTGTGGTCAGGAGATGCGGAAGGTTTTCGCGGAAATGGTGAAGAGAAGAGAGTTGCGGGGAGAGATAGAGTTGGAGGTAGGAATAGGAGCGGGCAAGGTGGTGGTTGGCGAGTGTGGACATCGGACGTTAAGGCAGAAGGACGTATTTGGTGAGGAAGTGAATCGAACAGCAAAGATAGGGCATTATCGGGGAGTAGCAGTAACAGAGCGGGTATATGAGCAAGTAAGAGCAAGTTACGAGACCCAACGATTACCGGATTTAGAGGTGAAATGGCAGGGGAAGCCACTAAAGGTATGGGCAGTAGTGGAGTAGCCAGAGCGAGAGGTAATCTGGACAGCCCGGTAACTTGTTAAAAGGAGTGGACCGCTATCCTGTCTGCGGCCTATGAAGGGCATGAGGACGTGGTGTCGCTGCTCATCGAAGAGGCGCATGAGTTACGTATTGGCCTAACCGAGGCATCCATCGAACGGCTTACGGCTGCCGGTGATGCCTGCCGTTGGGCCGCCTCAGCGCAACGCCGCGTTCAATGACCTCACCTTCTGATCGAGGATTTGATTATGGTCATGTACAAATGTTTGGCCAAACCGGTCACCCTGGTTATGCTGACTACCATCCTCAGCGCGTGCGGTGTTACAGAAACCATCGTCCCCTCCACCCCCGCCACCGTATCCCCGCCGGCGACGATAGCGACCTCTTCACCGGCCGCTATCGCGACATCGGTTTCACCGACCATTGGCGCCGTCTTGCCAACCAGGGCAGACGCACCTGCCCTGGCTGTGATTTCCGTCAACACGGTTGATCGAGTGGAACGCTTGCATACCCTCAGGGGACACAGTGGTAGAGTAACCGCCGTGGCCTTTTCCGGGGATGGGGCGTACGTCGCCTCGTCCAGTCTGGATAAGACGATTAGATTGTGGGACATCAGGAGCGCGCAAGAGGTACATGCCTTTAGCACGAACGAGATGGATTTGAACAGCATTGACTTTTCACCGGATGGGAGATTGTTGGCCTCTGCGGACGCGATGTGGGACGTGGAAAGCAAGCAGGTGGTGCATACGCTCGAGCGGGGCAGAAACGTTCCTGCGCCCGTGGCTTTCTCTCCTGACGGGTCACTGCTCGCCATCGCTCTTGCCAATCAAGCGATCAGACTGTGGGACGTTGCCAGCGGACAGGTGGTGCGCACCTTTGACAAGCAGGCCGATAACGTCGCGTTCAGCATCGCATTTTCGCCCGCTGGCGCACTGTTAGCCACCGGTGGACTCGGTGGCACGGCGAGGTTGTGGGATGTAGAGAGTGGGCAAATAGCGGGCACTCTTGAGTATGGCAATGAAAGTGGCGTACACGACGTGGCATTTTCACCCGACGGCAGCGTTTTGGCATCGGGTGGTACCGACCCCACAGTCCGATTGTGGGACGTCGCAAGCGGGCAGGTGGTGCGTACGCTGGGACTTGGAGACGGCCTGTATGGTATGGCCTTTTCGCCCGACGGCACGATCCTGGCTACGGCAGGTGTCGAACGTACGGTCCGGTTGTGGGACGTCAAGAGCGGAAGGATGTTGCGTGCCCTGCTACACGATGATGAATTGATGGCAGTAGCCTTTTCACCGGACGGTACACTCTTAGCCTCCGGTGGCTACGATAACACGATAGTTCTATGGGGCATACCCCATTGATGCTAAGCAGTCGAGCCCATTCCGGTTTGACAACGAAGCAGGGAGGATTTTCAATTATGTTAAACAACTATTTTAAAGCGCAAATCACGATCATCGCAATTGCTTTACTATATGGGTGCAGTCCTGCCGCTGCACCAGTAAGTAATGACCCTGTTTCAAATCTGAATACCATCCCACCTGGAACAGGTGTGATTTCTCGCAGCACAGCTGAGGATGTCGTCCTGTTGCATACTTTCAGTGGTCACAGCAATAGGGTACTTGATGTTGCATTTTCTGCCCAAGGAAAATACATTGCATCAAGCAGTCAGGATATGAATATCAAACTGTGGGACGTCAGGAGTGAGCAAGAGGTGCACACCTTTCGAATGAAGTCAGTAGATATGTCGGACATTGACATATCAATTGACGGAAACATGTTGGCATCGGGAGAAGCGATATGGGATTTGGACAGCATGCAGGAAATCCATGCTCTTGAACGGGGATCGCAATTCCCAGCTTCTGTTGCTTTCTCTCCAGATGGATCTGTACTCGCCCTTGGACTTTTTGATCAGCAAATAACACTTTGGGACGTAACAAGTGGGCAGCCTGTATATACATTTGATAAACAGGAAGAGAATAGAACGAAAAGAATGGAGTTCTCACCAGATGGCGCTTTGTTAGCAGTTGGTGTAATCGACGGTACGGTAAGGTTGTTGGATATTGCGAGTGGGAAAATTATAGGTATTTTAAAGTATGGTGGTGAAACAGACATACACGATTTAGCGTTTTCACCCGATGGAAATTATCTGGCATCGGGTGGAAGAGTTCCCGCAGTGATATTGTGGGATGTTGCAAGTGGAGAAGTTGTTAGGACATTTAGATTGACAGATAACTCGATAAGTATGGATTTTTCACCTGACGGAACGATTCTGGCCTCCGCAGGAGGGTATGAACATGAAGTTCTATTGTGGGATGTTGAGAGTGGCAAACTTTTGCATTCTCTGCCACACAATGACCAAATAACGAGCATTGCCTTTTCACCCGACGGAAAACTACTGGCCGTTGGGTGCTTTGATAACCGAATATATTCATGGGGAATCCCGATGAATCCCTAGGAAGAAAACCCAGATCGGTGAGTGTATAAACTCCACAAGTCGATCCGCTTAACGTCTCTCTGGAGGCGACCGGGGATGCGGTGCGATTTACAATCGAAGAAACGGGAGCGCGAGGCGTGAATTCCTGGCTGTGGTGAATGCCCCCGCGCCTCAGCTCGAGGCTGTTAGGCGCCAGCGATGCAGTCTTCCCAGGGGGACCCGTCTATGCGCGAGCTCCACACACTAGCGCAGCTCTTGACCAAGAGAAACCGCCTCGATCAGGCGATTGCAGCCGTGATCGGCCGGCCGGCGATCCAGGGCCACATCGGCGAGTTCATCGCCTCCCGAGTCTTCGGCATCCGTCTCATGCCATCAGCCTCCAACAAGGCGTTCGATGGGCAGTTCGTCGGCGGCCCCCTTGATGGTCGTTCAGTCGACATCAAGTTATATGGCAAGTTCAACTACCGGTCGCATCATCGGCAGTGCTGTTCTCTCTATCCGCTTACGGGCGGTTGCGCTCCACTGTAGAACGTGATAAGATGGCGGCGTGATCGAAATCAAGGGGCTGCAAAAGTTCGTTGACCAGAACCTCGTCCTCGACATCGCAGCGCTGACCGTGGGGGCCGGCGAGACCGTCGCGGTCGTCGGGGCAGTGGGCAGCGGCAGGGACGTGTTGCTGGACTTGCTCATCGGCCGCGCCAGGCCGACAGTGGGCACACTGCGCCTGGCGGGGGCAGAACCGACGGATCGCGCCGCATTCAGCCGCCAGGCGGGAGTGTTGTTTGCCGAAGACGGCCTCTACAAGACCCGCTCGCCGCTGGCCAATCTGGCCTTCCACTGTCGGCTGTACGGGCTGCCCAAGTCGCGCGCGGAAGAGGTGCTCGCCCAGGTCGGGCTGTCCGATCAGGCCAACGCTCGGCTCGACAGGCTCCCCTCCGGCCTGGCGCGCCGGTTGGCATTCGGGCGGGCAATCGTGCACCGGCCGGTCGTTCTTCTGCTGGAGGAGCCTTTCGCGCGCTGCGACGATGCCTCGATCGCTCTCTTGAGCCGCCTGATGCGCCAGTTGGCCGACGATGGCGCCGCGCTGCTGGTTCTGGCCGACAACACCGCTCATCTCCTGTCGCTGTGTGACACGATCTACACGCTCGACCGCGGCCGCATTGTCGAATCGCGCAGTCCGCAGGTCGGACCGCAGGCGGACCTGCCGTTCAAGATCCCGGCGCGGCTGCACGACAAGGTCGTGCTGGTGAACCCGACCGAGATCCTGTATGCCGACGCCGGCGATGGGCGTGCGATACTGCACACGGCGGAGAGGCACCTGCCCACCCAGTTCACGCTGGCCGAGCTGGAGCAGCGGTTGGCGCGGAGCGGCTTTTTCCGCGCCCACCGCGCCTACCTGGTGAACCTGCAGCACATCCGGGAAGTGATTCCCTACACGCGCAACTCTTTCAGCCTGCGCCTGGACGACGCTGCCGCCACCGAAATCCCCCTCAGCAAGGCCGCCGCGGGCGAGTTGCGTGAACTGTTGGGTTATTAGCCCGTCCCATTCGCCCCTATATCTGCTCCGTTCAACCCTCCTGGAGCGCCGTTCGGCGCTTTTTTGTTGCAGCCCGCCCCATGATACGGTATACTGAAGTCAAAAGTGGCTGAGCAGAAAGGAGCACGGTTGCTGTGAAGAATCGGAAACTGGGTATTGGAGCGTGCTTGTGCGCGATTGGCGCCTTGGGCATCGTGCTGGGGCCTGCGCTGGGCCTGACTGACCTGGGGCGTCCCTGGAGTTTCCTGGTGGGTTTCGCCACCGGCGTGATTGCAGGACTGGGGACAGCGTTGAGCGTCGCCGGGCTGGCCGGCATGCGACAACCCCCTACGAGCGAATTGTGAGAAGTGCTGCGATGAACGCGATAGAAGTGCACAACCTGACCCGCGACTTTGACGGCTTGCGAGCCGTGGACGACATCAGTTTCGATGTGCAGCCGGGCGAGGTGTTCGGTTTCCTCGGCCCCAACGGTGCGGGCAAGACGACCACCATCCGCATGCTCACCGGTCAACTGCGCCCCACGGCGGGCGTGGCGCGGGTAATGGGCTGCGACGTGGTCACGCAGCGCGACCAACTCAAGCCGCAGATCGGCGTGGTGTTCGAGGTCCAGAACATCTACGAGCGCTTGTCGGCTCGTGACAACCTGCTCTTCGCCGCCCGGCTGTACGGGGTGGACAGGCGGCGCGTGGATGACGTACTGAAGCAGGTGGGGCTGGCCGAGCGCGCCCGCGAGCGGGTCAAGAGATACTCGAACGGCATGAAGCAGCGACTCTTGATCGCCCGCGCGCTGCTACACGAGCCAAAGGTGCTCTTTCTCGACGAGCCGACGCGTGGCCTGGACCCCAACGTCGCCCGGGACATCCGCGCCTTCGTCGCCGGCCTAGCCAGGCAGGGCGTGACCGTCTTCTTAACCACGCATTATATGGAGGAGGCCGACCGGCTGTCGAGCCGGGTGGCGATTCTCCACCAGGGCAAGATCGTCGCGCTGGATGCACCGGCGCGGTTGAAAGCGACGCACGGCGGCGAGCAAACGACGTTGGAAGACGTGTTCGTCGCCCTGACCGGCAGCAACTTGCGGCAGGTATTTGAGGAGTGAGAACGTGTTACACGTTCCGTCTGAACCTCACGCAACACGTAGCACGAAACACGTCGAGGAGCTAGACCGATGAACGCTCACTTGCGCGTCATCTGGGCCATCGCGGCCAAGGACATCGCCGACGCGGTAAAGAACCGCACGACCCTGAGCGTACTGCTGTCTATGCTCTTCCTGGTGGGCGTGTACCGGGCCCTGCCGGCCCTGGAAAATATGGGGCAGACGCCGAACGTCCTCGTTTACGACGCCGGAAACTCGGCTCTCGTGACGCTGATGGAGAACAGCCAGGCGTTCGAGTTGTGGACCGGATACCGGTCTGAGGCGCACATGAAAGAAAAACTGGCTAGCGGGCAGGCGCCGGAGTTGGGCCTGGTGATCCCGGTGGACTTGGACTCGGGTGGGGAGGTCACGCTGCAGGGATACGTGCTGTATTGGGTGGATGAGGATGATGCCGCTGCGCTGAAGCGACTCGTCGAAGAGGAGATCTCTCGCTTGCTGGACAGGCCGGTATCCATCCACCTGGAAGGGAACGTGGTCTACATGCTGGCGCTGATACTGGCCTGGACGGCGGCGCTCCTGGCCCTGGTCGCGTGGCGTGTGCGCCGGTTGGATCGGTGACTGGAGATTGGAAGTTAGAAGTTGGAGGTTGGACATTGGAGGTTAGATGATGGTGGTCCATCTTCTAACCTCAAGGAGTAAGGGATGAATCTCACGGAAAGCGTTCGTGTCATCTGGGCCATCGCGGTCAAAGACATCGGCGACGCGCTCAAGAACAGAGTGATCTGGTCAACCATCGTGACGGTGCTGCTGATGGTGGCGTTCTACAAGGCGCTGCCGATCCTTACCGGGCTGGCGCACCTGCCTGAGGTGGATGTGTACGATGCCAGGCAATCCGCTCTGACAGCCTACCTGGAGAACAGCCCGAACCTCGAAGCGCGGCGGGTAGCGTCGCAAGAGGACATGGCGCGTTTCGTGGTGATGGAGGGGGCGCCGGCGTTGGGGTTGGTGATTCCCGCCGGATTTGACGAAACGTTGGCCGGGGGCGAGCCTTTACAACTCGACGGCTACGTGCAGTACTGGGTCAGTCCGCAGGCAGCCGAGACGCTCACGATGCAGGTCGAACAAGAGATTGCCGCTCTGACGGGGCAGGCCGTGCGCATCAACCTGGAAGGCCACCGGGTGTATCCGCCCCTGGACTCGATGGGGCCGCACACCTGGGCCGCGTTGGCCATCGTGATGATGCTGATGCTGCTCGGCCTGGGCCTCACGCCGCAGTTGATGTTCGAGGAGAAGCGTACCCGCACTCTGGACGCACTGCTGGCCTCGCCGGCTCGCAGCGGGCACGTGGCCGCCGGCAAAGCCATCGCCGGCCTGGTCTACTGCCTGATCGGCGCCGCGGTGGTATTCGCCTTCAATGCCACGCTGATCGTCCAGTGGGGCTTTGCGATCCTGGCGGCGGCGCTTGGCGCGCTGCTGGCAGTCGCCATCGGTTTGCTGTTCGGCATCACACTACAGACTGTCCAATCGCTGCGCATGTGGACGATAGCCGTGGTTGTGCCGCTCTTCGTGCTGCCGGTCGCCGTGTCCTTCATGGCGATGGATGTGCCCCCGGCCGTCAATGCCGTCGTGCGCTGGTTCCCCAGCGTGGGGTTGTCGCGGCTGTTCATCATATCCATGACCGATAGCGCTCCCTTTGCCGAGTGGGGGCCGGACATCGCGCTGCTTTGCGGAACGGCAGCGATCATCCTGGCTGTGGTAGCGTGGCGCGTCCGCCGGTCAGACCGGTAAAGGAGCGAACGATGAATCTCAGGGAAAGCATCCGTATCACCCTGGCCATTGCTGCCAAAGACATCACGGACGCCATCAAGAACAATACCACCCTCTCCATCATGTTGGGCGTTGGCGTCATGATGGTAGCGGGCATGGCGCTGCCCCTGTTACTGGTACTGCGCCACACTCCTGTCGCCGTGGTGTACGACCCTGACAGGTCCACGCTGATTCGCGGCCTGACCACCCGCAGCGAGTTCCGCCTGCGCCTGGTGGATTCCCAGGAGGAACTGGAATCCACGGTCGCCGGCTCCCCCGAACTGATGCTGGGGATCGTCATCCCGGCGGGCTTTCAGCAGGCCGAAGGCTCCGGCGGGGAGATCGAAATGGACGGCTATTTTGCCCACTGGGCGAACCCAGACAAGGTCGCCGAGTTGGTCGCTTTCTTCGAGGAAGAGCTGGGCGAGGCCAGTTGGCAGACGGTGCGCATCGCCGTCGCAGGGCATGCGCTCTACCCCTCGTCGGACCTGGGCCTGCAGCCGTTCTTGCTGGCGATGAACCTGGCTATCCTGCTGTTGATCGTTGGCCTGGCCCTGGTGCCGCATCTGTTGATCGAGGAGAAGGAAACCCACACCTTCGAGGCGCTGTTGGTGTCGCCGGCGCGCTTTGGCCAGGTGGTGGCCGGCAAGGCGCTGGCCGGGATGTTCTATTGCCTGTGCGCCGCGCTGGTGGTCTTTCTGCTTAACACCCGCTGGATCGTGCATTGGGAGATCGCGGCGCTGGCGTTTCTATCGGGGGCGGCGTTTGCGGTAGCGATTGGACTGCTGCTGGGTATCATATCCGAGAATCCCACGTCGGTCAATCTATGGGTGGGGCTGCTACTCATGCTGCTGCTGCTGCCGATGCTCCTGCTGGAACTCGCCAGCGCAAAACTGCCCACGCTCGTCCAGGTCATCCTGCCGTGGACGCCCTCCGTGGCACTGGCGAAACTGGTCGGGTTCTCTATGGTCGGGACCGTTCCGGCAGCGTCTATCTGGTCGAACGCGGGCATCCTGGCCGTCGAGTCGCTCGTCTTCTACGCCCTGGTGGCGTGGCGGGTGCGGCGGTCGGACCGCTAGCGGCGACGAGAGGCCATGCAGAGGCCCTACGATGACCTGACCAACCGCGGCCGTGCGCTGCGCCTGCGCCGCCTGGCGCTCGAGGCGTTGGAACAGTACGACCTGGACGTCGCCTGCGTCCACCTGATCACCAACGAATGGAACGGCATCTTCCGCGTGGACACGGCCACAGGCGAAAAGTACATCCTGCGGGTCATGCTACCCGAGGGCGGCCACGACCTGGACTCCGTGTGCGGGGAGATGGCCTGGCTCGACGGGCTGAGCCGCGACACCGACCTGTCCGTGCCCCGTCCGCTGGCGGCGCGGAACGGCCAACTGGTGGTGGAGGCCGAGAGCGCCGGCGTCCCGGAGCCGCGCCTGTGCACCATCTTCGGCTGGGTGCCGGGGACGAACCTGGCCGACCACCTGACGCCGGACAATGTGCGCAAGCTGGGGGAACTATCGGCGCGCCTGCACGCCCACGCGGCGACGTTCCGGCCGCCGGCAGGCTTTACCATCCTGCGCTTCGACAAGGTGTTCCCGTTCCCGGAGCCGGTCATCCTGTTCCAGGACGAGCACCGCCACCTGTTCCCGCCGGAACGGCGCGCGGTCTACGAGCGGGCCGTCGCCTGGGCGCAGGAGGCGATCGGCCGCTTGCAGGTGAGCGGCGAGCCGATGCGCGTCATCCACGGCGACCTGCACCAGTGGAACGTGCGCGTCTATCGTGGAATACTCTCGCCGATTGACTTCGAGGACCTGATGTGGGGCTGGCCGGTCCAGGACATCGCCACGACGCTGTATGACCTCCTCGGCCCGGGCTTTCAGGAACTGCGCGCGGCCTTCCGGCGCGGCTACACAGGCCACAGCCCCTGGCCGGAGCGCTGCCCGGGCGAGATCGACGCCTTCGTCGCCGCGCGTGGAGTGGGGTTGGTCAACTTCATCTTGCAGGATCCCGACCCCGATTGGTTGGCGCAGGCGCCGGACTTCGTCGAGAGGGTCGAAGGCCGGCTGCGGGTGTTGTTGGCATCCCGCGAGGAGATCGAGCGATGAAGGCCGGGCTTGTGAACGGCATCGCTCTGGCAGGCGCGCTGTTGGCTCTGGCGGCGTGCGGCGCGCCGGCCACGGCGCCAACGGCCACGCCGCCCGCCGTCACGCCGGCGCCGCGGCACACCCCCACGCCCGAGTTCGTCTCGGCGGCGCGCTTCGAGCCGGCGGCTTGCCCCTTCGTCTTGCCGGAAGGCTACACCCAGGGCGAGAACGTGGACTGCGGCTGGCTGGTCGTGCCGGAGAATCGCGGCACGCTGCCATCACGCGTCATCCGCCTGGCCGTGGGCATCTTTCACCCCGATGGCGGGGCCGTCGCGCCTGATCCGATCATCTACCTCTCCGGCGGGCCGGGCAGCAGCGCGCCTGAACTGATCCGCTACCAGTTCGACGACTTTTTCGCTCCTGTTATGGAGGGCGCGCGCCGCGACCTGATCCTGTTCGACCAGCGCGGCGTGGGCGTCTCCAGGCCGGCGCTCGATTGCCCGGACGTGGACGTGCTGCTGCTCGACCTGTCGGACCGCGTGCGCGAAGGTCGCCCCGCGTCCGAGCAGGAAACCGGCGACCTCGTCTTGGAGGCGTACCTGGCCTGCGGCGAAAGCCTGCGCCGGGCGGCAGACCTTGCCGCGTACAATTCCGCCGCCAGCGCCGCCGACGTGAACGACCTGCGCCTGGCGCTGGGCTATGGTCAGGTGAACCTCTGGGGCGCCTCCTACGGCACGCGCCTGGCCCTCACCGTGATGCGCGATTACCCGGAAGGGCTGCGCAGCGTCGTGCTCGATTCGGTCTACCCGCCGGACGCGGACCTGTACGTCGAGACACCGGCCAATTTCAGCCGTTCGCTCGACCTGCTGTTCGACAGTTGCGCCGCCAACCCGGTCTGCGATGAGAATTACCCCGACCTGCGCACGGTCTTTTTCGATACGGTCGAGCGGCTGGACGCGGCCCCGGTCACGCGCACGATCACCGACACGCTCACCGGCCAGGGCTACACGACCATGTTCGATGGCGATGCACTGATGGGATTCGTGTTCCAGGTGTTGTACGAAACCGAGCTGAAATACATGCTGCCCGAACTCATCTACGACGCCAGCCAGAACGACTTGGCGGCCATTGACCGCATCCGCGGCGCGTTGCTGGCCCAGCGGGCAGCGGTTAGCCCAGGAATGATGTTCTCGGTGCAGTGCCACGAGGAGGTGCCGTTTAGTTCGCCGGAGGCGTTCGACGCGGCGCTGGCGCGATACCCAGAATTGACCGGCCTCTTCGAGCGCGCGGCGGCAGGCGGGCTGGCCTACCGGGTGTGCGCAGAATGGGGTGCGGGGCAGGCAGACGCGCTTGAGAACCAGCCGGTCACGAGCGACGTGCCGGCACTGGTGCTGGCAGGCGAGTTCGACCCGGTCACGCCGCCGGCGTGGGGCCGCCACGTCGCCGAGACGCTCTCGAACGGCTACTTGTTCGAATACCCCGGCGTCGGGCACGGCGCGAGCGCGCAGGATTGCGGGCGCGAGATGATGCTGGCCTTTCTGGACGATCCCACTGTTGCGCCGGACGATGGCTGCATCGCCAGGATGGGGCGGCCATAGTTGGCCTGGCGGGGCGGTCGGAGTTGCTGTTTCACCCGTTCAGGTGTATCCTCTCACCGACGTGGATACACAGCAACATTACCCCCAAGCGCGATTTCGTCAGATGGGCGATAATTCTTTCAGCAGTCTTTCCGTATGTTGTCAGGTTTCATTCTCTTCGTGGACGTGCGCTGCCAACAGCAAGGTGTAGCGAGCGTACTGGTCACGAAGGCGAAAGATCTGTGCCCTCATGGCCTGCGTGCTTTCACGTTCCAGAAGAACCTCTCTGCCCGATCGTTCTTCGAGAAGCACGGGTTTGTCATCGCCCGACCAGGGCTGAGCCCGCCGCCGGAGAACGAGCCGGACATCGAATACCGTTGGGGCCCTGCGGACGTGAAGGCTGACGCCTAACAAGTCGCTGCGGCGAGATTATTGGCAGCGTGTGAGCTGTTTCATCTTGCACCTCACAGATGCTTGACTTGGGGCTATCGCGCTGTATAATGGCTATCAGGCCAGGAATCCCTGCCGTGCATACGCCAGTTAGGTTAGCATAGCAGAGATGTGTTTGGATAGAAATCTGGTGGGCCACGCTTCCTGAACCAGTTGGCTCGGAACCGGGGTGTCGTCGGTCGGTGCTTACAGCCGCTTCATGTCCATCGTAATGATGCGGCGGGCTGCGCCCGCTGGCTACGCCCCCGCTTTACTTGCCGAGGAAGATCGTGGACCGGATACCTCGTGCTCCTGACCCGCTTGGTTGCCTTGCTGATCACCGCGCTCATCATGATTGAAGGAGACTGGTATGATCAACATTGAAGAAATCGTTCGCCAGTTGACCGGTAACGCAGAGGCTATGCGCGCCCTGGTGCAGGCCATTTCAGACGAGCAAGCGCAGTGGAAGCCCAACCCAGAAACCTGGTCCATGAAGAAAGTCGCAAGCCCCATTTGGCCCTCTCAGCGTAAAGATTACACTCAGCGCAGGTGATGTACTCGTCTCGTGGGTGGAGCACAACTTCCTGCACATACGCCAGATGATCGAACTGCTGCATGCCTGGAATGAGAAACAGGCATCTCTTTACTCGGTACAGTGCGCGGGAGGATGGTAGAGTTCGCCCGCAGAAAACAAGGATGAGAACATGCAGCAAGAAATCAAAACCATTACTCTACCGCTACCTTACAAGTTGGGTAGCGTAAACTGTTACCTTGTAGAGACCGACACCGGCTATGTCCTGATAGACACGGGGGGGTCAAACAAGCGCAGCGAACTTGAGAGAGAACTTGAAAGCGCGGGCTGCAAGCCAGGCAATCTCAAACTCATCGTTTTGACACATGGAGATTTTGACCACATCGGCAATGCCGCCTATCTCCGTGAAAAGTTCGGTGCGAAAATCGCCATGCACAAAGACGATTCCGGAATGGCCGAACGCGGAGATATGTTCTGGAACAGAAAGTCAGCCAATACCTTCATCAGAATGGTGGCTCCTATCCTGTTCAGGTTTGGCAAATCGAACAGATTTGAACCCGATTTATACGTCGAGGATGGATATGCTCTCTCTGAATATGGCTTCGATGCCACAGTTCTTGCCATTCCAGGGCACTCATTAGGCTCAATAGGAATCCTGACAGCCGGTGGCGGCCTGCTTTGCGGCGATCTGTTCGACAACACAGACAAACCAGTTCTCAATTCTATCATGGACGACTTGGCGGCAGCGCATGCCGGTGTTGAAAAACTGAGGGGTTTTGCCATCAACACCGTTTACCCCGGACATGGCAAGCCATTCCCGATGGAACAGTTCATGAAGAGTAACCGATAACTCCTTAGCTGCCCTATCGGATGCTCCACAAGCAGATTATAACAAAGTGCTTTGTGCGTCAAGCGCCACATCAAGAGCATAGGGCGGCCCAACGTGCTCGCTGCAGCTGACCCGGCTGGCGCGCGGAAAGTCGGAGATGCCTTGCCCGCCGAGTTGCGCGAAAATGGATGGACCGTTGCCCGAGCCGCCGGGCCGCTGAGCGCGAGGCTGTTAAATGCCAAAGATCTTCTCGGTTCGTGTTGCGAGGGTATGATGTAAATGCTTTGGCGAACGGTGTTTCTGCATCGGAGGTGAAAGATATGAGAATCACAGTGTTTGGTTCAACAGGCAAAGCAGGCAAGGAAGTCATCAAACAAGCACTTGAACGCGGATTCTCAATAGCTGCATTCGCTCGAAGCCCACAAAAGATGGGCTTGGCACACCCAAACCTCACTGTGATTCACGGTGAGCTCACAGATCTGGCATCTCTAGAAACGGCGATTCGGGGGGCGGATTGTGTCATCAGCTTGCTTGGTCCCAGCGGCAAAGTGCAGGATACGGCCCTCAGCGACGGAGTGAGAAGAATCATATCCATTATGGAAACCTGCGGAGTGAGGAGACTGATCCAAAAGTAGAAAGCTTATCCAAGAAGCGCCAGTCATTAGCAATTGAACGTAGTCACGCTGTGGCATAGACTATCTCTAATTTGCGATAGGCAAGTGGGAATGAGAATCCGCCGATACCATCGATTCTTTCCGAGCAGGCCCGTAGGATGTACTCTATCCTCTGCTAAAATGGAAATGGACGTATTGCATCGAAAAAGACGCTGTAAAGAAACGAACGTTGGAGACAACCAATGAATTCGGACCTCGATCACACCGCACCCGTACGCTCGTTGACATCCCGGTTCTACGAAACCGAACATGACTTACAGCAGATGCAGGGTTTGCTGATGGAGGCGCGTTCGCGTACCGATGACTGGCACTATTGGCACGTCGGCGAATTGATGTTCGGATTCTTTATGGTGGCTTGCCACTTGAATCCACAAGAACACATTCGCCTCTGGCACAATGATGAGGGCAAGTTGGTCGGCTACGCGGTTTTGGGCGAAGATCCGTCTTTCGACTGCCAGGTGTTGCCGGAGTATGAATGGTCCGGAATCGAGACTGAGGCGATGGCCTGGGCGGAAACGCGCCTAACCGAACTCCGCAAGCGCGACGCGCAACGATGGAGCGGCAATATTGTTTCCGGCGCCCGGCAGGACAATGCAAAACGGACTGCGTTTCTGGAACAGCACGGGTTCCGGTACAGCGGCAAGTTTGCCGAGGTGAATATGCTGCGCTCGTTGGATGAGTCGATTCCCGAATCCGTGTTGCCCGCTGGTTGCCAGGTCCGCGCAGTTGCTGAAGCGGGCGAAATTTCAAACCGTGCCGCAGCCCAGCGCGAGGTGTGGCATCCTTGGACCGTCGGCAATGTCAGCGA